>Ga0207888_100042_pt1 | contig 124131 bp, 128 predicted proteins | sample LinPmetageLP43_FD_184055 | JGI IMG/M metagenome (GOLD analysis project Ga0207888, IMG submission 184055) | Marine viral communities from the Pacific Ocean - LP-43 (SPAdes) | ecosystem: Environmental > Aquatic > Marine > Oceanic | place: Pacific Ocean | collected 2010-08-27
TGAATGGTGGCACGCTCTTCAACGCTGAGTTCGGAATAAGACATAGGGCAGCACCGTACCGGAAAGGTCAGGTGTTGCACTCAGTTTTTGCCGCCGCCCCTCTACGCTAATGCAGAGGATAACTTAATTGACCACTACGCCATCTATTCTACTTGCGTAGATGAGCAAGCACCTATAAATAATAATGTCGTTCCGGGTCTTTTCGAACAGGTGCACGCGCTACACCGTCGCTTCCATGGCTCATCATAGTCATCACTCGCGTGCCAATAACCTGAAAAGCCTCATGCTGCCCAAGATGCGGCTATCTGACGCCAAAATCCTGCGGCTACCAGGGGTGGACGGGGGCACTGCCGGGCGTTTCCATTTACCAGAACACTGCTGAGGCCAACCATGAAATACCTGCTCACCCTGTTTCTGTGTCTCTTTAGCGTGATTGCGCAAAGCCAGGAGCGAGTCATGCTCAATGACCTGTCCAGCCTCAAATGGCAATACCGCATCATCATCGTCAGCGAGCCGCAGGCTAACGAGCGCGCGGCTCAAGCACTCGAGCAGAAAGCCGCTGAGATAGCTGAGCGCGATGTCATCTGGTTGGTTATCACCGGGCAGGCTATTCAGACCAACTATGCGGGCGATCTCTCAGCCGGTTTGCGGGATACCCTTTTGACGCAATACGCCTTGGATGACGGTGAAACCATTTTGATCGGCAAGGATGGCGGTACCAAGGTTCGCCTAAATACGCTGGATCTGAATGCCTTGTTTTCGGCCATTGACGCTATGCCGATGCGGCAGAGCGAAATGCGCAACTGAGGTTGCATTCAGGTAGCAGCGCAGCAAGTCATCTCGCTGCGCCTGTAGGGCTGGTAAAGCTCGCCTTTTGCCCGGCCTAAAGCCCTTTTTGCTGAAAACCGCTACTGCGTAATAGAAGGCTGGCAGGGAAACAGGCAAGATCCGCATCAGATTACTTGAACAAGGAACGGCAGCCCGTGGGAGCAGCCCTGAAAGTACTGATTCTTGGTGGCCATGGCTTTATCGGGCGGCATGCCGCCAAGCATCTAGCGATAGCCGGGGCGGACGTCACTGTTGGCACCCGCAACCCGAGAGCAGATAGCCAGTTCAGGCAAGCGCGATATCGGCTTGAGGAGCGGCAGTCCAGCGCAGACTGGGCGCAGGACGTTGAACAATACGACGTGATCCTGAATTGCGTGGGGATTCTTCGGCAGCGTCGCGGCGAAAGCTATGAGGCGATTCACCATCTGGCCCCGCAAGCCCTTGCGCAGGCCTGCCATGCGGCGCAAAAACGCTTTGTGCATGTGTCTGCGCTGGGGCTTTCCGCTGACTGCAAAAGCCGGTTTTTGACCTCTAAATACCATGGCGAACGCGCGATCATGGCGTCGCAAGGTGACTGGATCATTGCGCGCCCTTCCCTGCTGGAAGGTGATGGCGGCTTTGGTGCCGAGTGGCTGCGTGCGATTGCCAAGCTGCCGGTCTTTGTGGTGCCGGCATCCGCCAGGGGCAATATTGCCGCATTGACTGTCGATGATGCCGGCGTGGCGCTAGCCCGGTTATGTATGGGCAACGCCAGCGAGATTGGCCTTGATCACTCCCGCATCTATGAGCTTGGCGGCGCAAAGGCACTCAGTTTTGAGCACTATATCCGCGCGCTGCGTAGCCGCTACTCGGACAAGAACGCGGTCTGCCTGTCGGTACCGGGCTGGATTGCCCGTGCCGCTGCTCACCTGTTCGATGTGATCCATTTCAGCCCCTTTTCTTTTGGTCACTGGGAGCTGCTGTGCAAAGACAATGTGCCCGACGAAAACCGCCTGCCCAGTCTGTTGCAGCATCAGGCAGAAGATCCGGTACTGGCCTACGCCGCTGACAAATCCGCTTAAGGATGGAGCCTACTATGGGAAAACGTATTGCCGCACTGCTCGCCCTGTTTGTTCTAGCCATACTGCTTTCTATCACCGCTATCCCGGCGCTCATAGCGCTGGTCGTCATCGGCGTTGCGGCCTGCATCTACGCGGCGTTCAAGCCCAAGCCGATGGCCAGCTTTGCGATGCAGGCGGGGCTGGTGGTCGGCGTAACGCCCCTGGTTCTGACGGCTATCGGCTGGTTGTTGCTGCAAGGTATGGGCGGCAGCATTCACTAAGCGGAGCAAGTCCACTATGAACGAGCGACTAACCTCTTCCTGGACCCGCTGCTGGAGTGCGCTGGGCGCTACCGGTAGCGGCGATGAGCTGAAGCAGCGCTTGACCGCGGCCTACGCTGAACCGCAGCGTCATTATCATACCCAGCAGCACCTGGCCGAGTGCCTGAGCCTGTTTGATCGCTATCGCTCGCACGCGCAAGAGCCCGGCGAGGTGGAAATGGCGCTGTGGTTTCATGATGCCATTTACGATGTGTTTGCCGCAGACAACGAAGCACGCAGTGCAGACTGGGCGGGAGCCGCATTGCGGCAAGCGGGTGTGGACGCGGAACGGGTGGCAACCATCCAGCGCCTGATCCTGATTACCCGCCACGATGCCCTGCCCAAGACGGCGGATGAAGCCTTGCTGGTGGATATCGATCTGGCGATTCTCGGCGCCGAGCGCGCCCGCTTTGCGGAGTATGAAACGCAGGTGCGGCAGGAGTATGCCCATGTACCCGAGGCTGCCTTTCGCGCTGGCCGAGCGCGCATTCTGCAAGGGTTTCTGGCGCGCCAGCCACTCTACCAAACGCCCGCCCTGCAACAGCAGCTAGAGCCGAAGGCACAGCAAAACCTCCGACATTCGCTCCAGCAACTGGCTCAGGGCTGAGGTTTCGTACCGCCTCGCTGGAGCCAGACGACGGCATTGAGGCTTAAGCAGATTTTTCGGTATCTGCCGTGGCCTCAGCTAACATTTCACTCGGTTCGCCCACCGCCAGCTCTTTCGGAAAGCGCCGAATCAGCAGCGCCAGACCAAAGCCAATCGACAGTACCACCACAGTAAAGGTGAAGGCCGCGATAAAGCTCTCTGTGGTTTCAATCAGCCAGCCAGCAATCGCCGGCCCCAGGAACTGCCCGACAGCAAAAAACAGCGTGGCAAAGCTAAAGGCGATGGGAATGTAGCGCGGGGCGACCTGATCCGTAGCACTGGTCTGAATCATCGAGAAAACGCCGTTGAGCGACAAGCCAACCAGCAGGTAGTGACAGAAGAAGAAAGACTGCGTCTGGCCGATCAGCGGCAAGCCCACGGCCACAATGACCAGAAAAAGGGCTATAGCCAGCGCGTTACCACGGCCCCAGAAATCCGACACCCAGCCCCACAGCGGCCCGGCGAAGATCGAGAGCAGGCCCATCATGGCGACATAGCGCCCGGCCAGGGCCTCGGTGAAGCCGCTCTCGACCATAAAACTGACCATGAATACCGTTTGCACTATATAGCCCAGGCCGATAATGCCGTAGGTAGCGGCGACAATGAGCACCCGTGGGTTGCGGTAGATCAGCCACTTTTCATCGGCGGGTATCGGGCCGCGCTCGCTCGCCGTGCTCTGCGGCGGGTTCTTCACAAACACAAAGATGATGGCGCTAACGGCAAAGGCAGTAGCGGCGAACACACCCCAACTGACCCGCCAGCCCTGCTCGCCAAACATGGCAAACAGCTGCGGCACCAGCAGCCCAGTCACCAGCACACTGATACCCACTCCGCTGCTCATGCAGCCGATCACCAGGCCGCGGTGGTCCGGGAACCAGGCGGCCAGCAGCGCGATCATGGGGGCAAAGGCAAAAGCCGCGCCAATGCCCAGCAGGGCCATCAGCACAGCGATCGGCCAAAAGTTGGCTGCCAGTGTCAGCCCGGCAAAGCCCACCGCCACTAATAACATGCCAAACAAGATGGAGGCTTTGGCGCCCCAGCGTGAAGCCGCCAAACCACCGATCAGTACGAAGCACACATAAGACAAAGCGGCTACCGTGCTGAGCAAGCCAGCTTGCTGATACGAAAGCCCAAGGTCGCTGCGCATCGATGGCAGGATGACGCCATAGGCCAGGCGGGCAAAACCAATCACCACCAGGGACGTAAGGGTGCCGCACAACACGGTCAGTACCATGTTGGGACGGTTCGTACTCTGGGACATCGTGACTCTCTTGTTATCTTGCTGATTGTTTTATGTTCGCAGCCGCAAGGCGGACGGTTTGCTTGCTTGCCAGGCCGCGCAGATGTGCCGCTAGTCTACCCGCACCAATTTGATGCTCATTAGCCCGCCGCCCTGCATCAGGGTGTTTTTATCCACTATCTTCCAGACTTCTTCGGTCTCACCGGTCTTGAATACCAGGTAGTGCTCACCTGCCGACTCACGCTCAAAGATCTCATCAAACAGGGTGCGCTTGCCCTGTGACTCGATATAGTCCGAGCCAATCACCAGCTTCTCGCCACCGGCCATCTCGACGAAGGAGTTGAGCAATTCGTTGTTGGAGCCGGCGCGGGTTTCATAGACGCCTTCATAATCGTGGCCGCCGCAGGCACTGAGCACGGCGGCGAACGCCAATATGGCACTGAACTTGATGAATTTCATGCTGGTTTCCTGTCGATGAGGTAGCCGCCCAGCGGCTGTTAACGGGCCATCATATCGCGCAACGCCTGTATTGTCGGCAGTTGGCGCGCCGCCGCCGGACTTGATAGATAGCAAAACGACTCCGCTTCATAACCGGCATGAATAACGCGCAACCGAGTATTTGCCCCGCTTAACCCGCCCCGCCTAAACTCAACGGGTTAACTTACCCATATTCCTGCACCTACTCCGTAAGTGCACAGGCGAGGCTTGCGCATCATGAAAACCCGTATCACAGAACTCTTTGGCATCGAGCATCCGATCATTCAGGGCGGCATGCATCACGTTGGTTACGCCGAGCTGGCCGCTGCGGTTGCCAATGCCGGCGGCTTGGGCATGATCACCGCACTGACGCAGCCCAACCCCGAGGCGCTGGCCGAAGAGATCCGCCGCTGCCGCGAGATGACCGACAAGCCATTCGGCGTGAACCTGACCTTTTTGCCCTCGGTTAAACAGCCCGACTACCCTGGCTATATCGAAGCGCTGATCAAGGGCGGCGTGAAAGCGGTCGAGACCGCTGGTAACAACCCGGCCAAGTGGTTGCCGATCCTCAAGGAAAACGGCATTAAAGTAATCCACAAGTGCACCGCCGTGCGCCACGCGCTCAAGGCCGAGGCGATTGGTTGTGATGCGGTCAGCGTGGATGGCTTTGAGTGTGGCGGTCACCCCGGTGAAGACGACATCCCCAACTTCATTCTGCTGCCCCGCGCGGCAGAAGAGCTGAAAATCCCCTTTGTTGCTTCCGGTGGCATGGCCGATGGTCGCTCGCTGGTTGCCGCGCTGGCACTGGGCGCCGAGGGCATGAACATGGGCACGCGCTTTATCGCTACTCAGGAAGCCCCCGTACACGAGAACGTGAAGGCGGCCATTGTCGCGGCCAGCGAGCTGGATACCCGCTTGGTCATGCGCCCACTGCGCAATACCGAGCGGGTGATGGTCAACGATGCCGTTGAGCGCCTGCTGGAGAAAGAGCGCCGCCTGGGTGCCGATCTCAAGTTTGAAGATATCGTCGATGAAGTCGCTGGCGTGTACCCAAAGATCATGAAAACCGGTGACATGGATGCCGGTGCCTGGTCTTGCGGCATGGTCGCAGGCCTGATCAACGACATCCCCACCGCCAAAGCACTGATCGACCGCATCATGGCCGAAGCCGACGGCATTATTCGTCAGCGCCTGGCTGGCATGCTGGGCTAAGCGCCGCACAGCACCAGGTCCCCTCTGAGAAGCTAGGCAGACCAGCCTTTTTTCCAGAGGGCCGCACCGATTGATTACAGGAGTTGCACATGAGCTTTGATACCCCGCTTTACCTTTGCGGCCCGTTGCGCGAGCCGAAACAAATGCTGGCCGATCAGGAATACAGCGGCCACACCTCGATTCACGATGACAGCATGGCCGAGAAGCTGGGCTTTCGTGCGGGCCCGATTGAAGGGCCTACGCATTTCAGTATGTTCACCCCGATGCTGGTCGAGATCTGGGGCCAGGAATGGTTTGAGCGCGGTTGTTTCTCAGCACACTTCCAGAACATGGTGGTCGAGGGCGAACAGGTTCGTGCCTTCGTTGAGCGCCCTGCGCCGGGCGCTACCCGCGTGCGCTGCTGGGCTGAAAAGGCTGACGGCACGGCGGTACTGGAAGCGAGCGCCAGCATTGGCGCGGCATCGGGTGAAAGCCTGTTGTACGAGCGTATGGCCAAGCTGCGAGCGCCAGAGAAGCTGGTGATTCTGTCTGATCTGCACGTGGGCATGAAGGGCGCGGTAGACGAGAAAGTCCGCATGGATGCTGACCAGCACATGGGCGAACTCTACCCTTTCTCGTTGAGCCAGAAGCTGGAAGGTATCACCGAGAATTCCAGCTGGTATTCCGATGCCAGCGCTACGCCCTGGGGCCGCGCCGTCATCCCGACCGAGATGGTCAGCGTGCTGGCTGAGTATTCCAGCAAGGCCGCGGAATTTCCGGTCAAGCAGCCGGTGATCGGGCTCTTTGCCGATCAGGAAATCCGTATGATCGATGGCCCGCTGCTGGTCGGTGAAGACTATCTGATCCGCCGTGAAGTGGTGGCGCTCTCGGAGAGCAAGCGCACTGAGTCTTACTGGGTACTGTCGCGCATTTATGATGCCAGCGGCGAGGTGCTCAAGGCCGAGATGCTGCTCAACCACGCTACCCTGAAGCACTCCTACGCCAACTACGAAGCAGAAGCGTCAGCGTAAGTCTGTACCTGCGGCAGCCGCCCGGTTGCCGCACTGTGGTAAACAGGTCGCCTTGATTGCACCGCCGCGCGGTGGGACTATCAAGGCACGACCTACTGCCACAGGAGGCGAAAGCCATGCTGCCACGTCGCCGTTTTCAACTCTCCTCCCTTGTTTTACTGGGCTCACTACTGTGCAGCATGAACGCCTACGCACTGCGCTGCGGCACCGATCTGGTGCGTGAAGGCGATCTCAAATTCAAGGTACTGCAATCCTGCGGCGAACCTATCTCCCGCGAGACCATCGGCTACATTGACCGTGAGCACATAGGCAACCGGGTGCGCGTGATGAACATCGAAGAATGGATCTACAAGGTCTCGGGCAATTATCAGAGTCTGGAGTTTGAGGGCAATGAGCTGGTGAAGATAACCCTGATCCGCTGATGTTGGACTCAATTCTGTTCGCCGCCAGGCTTGGCTAGCTGTCGGAAAATACAAAACCGTGTGGGCTTTGCAAGGCGCAATTTAATGCCGTCTGACCAGCGCGTCACCGGGTAAACGCGCGAACTCCACTGGCCGGTGATGGTCTAGAGTGACAATACAGACCCATGATGTAGTCTGCTCCCGTTTTCCACACTCAAGGTACGCACGCCATGTTCAAACCCGCTTCATTCGTTGTGCTGCTCAGCCTGGTTGCCACGCCCATATTTGCCGCCACCGACTGCGCGGCCATGCAGGGCTGCGAACGCAAATTCTGTGAAATTCAGCATGAGCTGGCCCAGGCACAGGCCGACGGTAAGAACTACAAGGCGGCAGGCCTGTCCCGCGCGCTTGAGAACGCCCAAACGCACTGCTCGAACGAGCAACTCAAGACCGATCTGCAGCAAGAACTGAGCGAGGCCGAGCAAGATCTGGCGGAGTACCAGGCGGACCTCCACCAAGCCCAACAGGATGCGGACGCAGACAAGATCACCAAGTATGAAGGCAAGATGACCGAAGAACGCCGCAAGATAGCCGAGTTGCAACAACAGCTGACCGAACTGGAGTGAGCTATCGCTATCAGCTGCGGCTGCAACGCGCAGATAACAGCGCAAGCCTGCTGAGCGAACTCATCGACAATATCGTACTCAACATGCATACAATGCATTAACGCAAGGACCTAGGGTATGAGCAAGACACTGGTTATTGGCAGCACGGGCAACATAGGTTTGTTAACGCTGCCCATGCTGAAAGACGCAGGCATCGAGCTTGCTGCACTGGCCCGCAGCCCCGACAAACTGGCTGGCATTTCGGGTATCGAGGTGATTGAGGGCGACCTGGAGAGCGACTTTGAATATGCCTTTAAAAACTGTGATCGCGTGGTCTTTACCGCCGGTTCAGGCGCCAGCACCGGACCCGATAAGACGCTGCTGATTGACCTGTGGGCAGCCTGCAAAGCGGTGGATTACGCCCGCAAACACCACGTAAAACACTTTGTGATAGTCAGCTCACGTGGCGCAGACAACCCCGACGCTATCGACTCGCCCATCAAGCCGTACCTGGTCGCCAAGCACATGGCGGATGAGTACCTGATCCGCTCCGGCGTGCCCTATACCATTCTGCGTCCCGGCAAGCTGACCGATGACGGCGGCACCGGCCAGATCACCACGCGTCGCCCGGAAAATCCTGATGCGCAGAGCATTTCCCGCACTGACGTCGCCAAGGTGATCACCCGTGTCTTGCAGACGGGGCAAAGCAAGAACGTGACCTACGAGCTGTACAAGGGCGAAACGGCAATAGCAGATCTGATTGCCTGAACGCACCAGCAGGCAAAACGTGAACCGGGTTTAGACCCACAGGCGGGCCGCGGGTTAAGCTACGCGGCCCTGTTTGACGGGGTCGGGACCGCCCGTCTTCGTTTTGTCATCTGGAGCCTACTTTGTCTACCCAAGCTGTTTACTCGCCCAACCAGGCCGCGGCCGCTGCCTTCCTCGGTGGCCCTCTGGCCGGACTGTATTTTCTGAAGCACAACTTTCGCGTACTCCAGCGCACCGAGCAGGAACAACTGACGGTGCGCTATGGCGGCATCTTCATGGTTGCCATGATGGCTATTCTACCGTTCATCCCAGAAAGCGTACCTGGGCTGCCATTTGCCGTCGCCTTTGTCGTTGTTTCGCGCATGCTGGTCGAGAAGTATCAGTTCAGCAAGCAGGACATCATTGATGCACCCGAGCTGGAGTTTCAATCCAACTGGCTGGTGTTTGGTGTGTCTCTGCTGTGCATGGTGATTTTTCTCGCGGTTAGCTTTGCGGTAATTTTTGCGTTGATCTCAGCCGGTATCATCCCAGCCGAGTATTAAGCCGTGCCGCTGCGCTAGCGGGCTGCAAGGACAGTAACTGACGGCGTATCCGAGGTAACAGCTGTAATCAAAGGAGTGACCATGCACTGTTTTAACCATCCCGATAACGTTGCCGTTGGTCTGTGCAAATGCTGCAGCCGCGGGCTGTGCGTAGATTGCGCCGCTGATCTTGGTCACGGCCTGGCGTGCCGTGACCGCCACGAACAGCAGGTTGAAGCCATGAACATGATCATTGAGCAAAGCGCACGCATTTACTCGTCCGCGCCGAAGAACATCCTTATTGGCCCGATCTTCTTTCTGTTCATGGGATTGTTGTTTGCCGGCTTTGGGCTCTTTTCGCCCAACGGCATCAGTGCTTTCCCACTGCTGTTAGGGGTCGGCTTTATGCTCTTTGCAGGAGTCGCCTTTGTGCGCAGCCGAGCGCTGTTTCGTGGTCAGTCATGAGCGTGCGCCGCATACTGATACTGGGCGGCTACGGTAACTTCGGGAAGCGCATCGTCAGCTCACTGTGCGACTGCGCGGAAGTCACGCTGATCATTGCCGGTCGCAATAAAACCAAGGCGGATGCACTGCGCGATTCGCTGAGCGCGCAGGCATCAGCAACGTTGATCAGTGCCCCGCTGGATCTACAATCGCCGGATTTGGTAGAGCAACTGAAGGCGCTGCAGCCGGATCTGCTGATCCATACCGGCGGTCCATTTCAGGGGCAGGACTACCGCGTACCGCAAGCCTGTATTGCGGTGGGCTGCCACTACATAGACCTGGCCGACGATCGCCGCTTTGTCTGTGATATTGGCCAGCTGGATGCCGCTGCTCAGGCAGCCAAGGTGTTGCTGGTGTCGGGCGCCAGCTCGGTGCCGGGCATGTCGTCGTGTGTCATTGCGCATTTTGCCGAGCGCTTTTCGCGCCTGGATGATATCGATTTCTCCATTGCACCCGGCAATCAGGCTGAGCGCGGCGAAGCGACGGTCGGCGGCATCTTGTCTTACACCGGGCACCCCATTCGTGTCTGGCGCGACGGCAACTGGGCGCAGGTGTATGGCTGGATGTCACCGCGCACAATGCTATTTGACGACACCATCGGCACCCGACCACTGGCCAACATCGACATACCCGACCTAGAGCTACTGCCACTCGCCTACCCCACGGTGCGCAATGTGGCCTTTCAAGCTGGCCTTGAATTGCCGCTGCTGCACTATGGCATGTGCCTGATGGCATGGATGGCGAGGCTGGGCCTCGTGCGTGACTGGTCGCGCTGGACCAGACCGATTGTCAGCGCCAGCGAGTGGTTCATACGCTGGGGCACCGACACGGGTGGCATGCAAATCAATCTGCGCGGCCTTGATCAGCAACAGCAGCCGCTGCATATCAAATGGGTATTGGGCGCCACCGATGGCATTGGTCCTTACATACCCACGCTGTCAGCCCTGATCCTGGCGCGTAAGCTGATTGCTGGCGAGCTGACCTCGGTTGGCGCTACGCCCTGCATGAACCTCTATTCGATGGCCGACTTTGCACACGAAGTGGAACCACTCGCCATCTACCAGCACAGTGAAGAAACCCGTGGATAAGCGGCATGGATAATTATCTGCTACTGAAACTGCTGCATATCCTGAGTGCTGCGGTGCTCGCTGGCACCGGCACGGGTATCGCCTTTTTCATGTTTATGGCGCACCGTTCAGGCAACCTGCAGGCACTGGCCATCACCACGCGTCACGTGGTGCTCGCCGACTGGCTATTTACCGCGCCGGCGGTGGTGGTGCAGTTCACTACCGGCCTAATGCTCATGCAGCGTATTGGCCTGAGTTTTACCTCGCCCTGGTTCTTCACCGCGCTTGGGCTGTTTCTGTTTATTGGCCTGTGCTGGCTGCCGGTCGTCGTGATTCAGTATCGGCTACGCACGTTGGCGGCCAGCGCGTTACACAGCGGTCAGCTGGACCCGGCCTTTGCGCCGCTGATGCGCTGCTGGACGGCACTTGGCATCCCGGCCTTTACTGCCATTGTGGTGCTTTTCTGGCTGATGGTATTCAAGCCGCTGCCGCTGATCTGAGCAATGACCATGACATCACAACAGCAACGCGTTACCCGCTGGAGCCTCAGCTTTCTGTGGATCGTTACTGCTGTGGTTTCCGTCACCCTGGGCCGTGATATCGGCTTTGACGTTCTGGCGCGCATCAATCTGCACGCCGATGCCGCCGCGCTGACGATACTCGCTGGCAGCCTGCTCGACCTGATCATTGGACTCTGGCTGCTCAGCGGCCGTGCGCTGCGCGCCTGCTGTCTGCTGCAGCTGGCGGTTATCGTCAACTACTCGATCCTGCTGACGCTGATTGCACCCGCCTTTTGGCTACATCCCTTTGGTCCGCTCACCAAAAATGTGCCGATTCTGGTGCTGATCTGGCTGCTTTACAGCAGCCAGCAACAACCCACACGCGCCACAGACGGCACCTGACAACAGCACCGGCAAACTGCTGGAGCATCATCAGGCAAATGGATTCCCCCATCAGAAGGATTGACGGAACACGCGTTTAGTTGAAGGCTAGGCGAGTGGTTAAAGAATAAAATCCAACAACGAAAGGATCCAATATGTTCAGTCATGTCATGCTTGGCGCTAACGATATCGAAGCCTCCAAGACCTTCTACGACGCTATTCTGGGCGTAGTCGGCTGCAAGCCGGGCGTTATCGATCCCAAGGGCCGCTGCTTCTACTTCACCAAGACCGGCACCTTTGCTCTGAGCAAGCCAATCAATGGCGAGTCAGCCAGCCACGGTAACGGCAGCACCATCGGCTTCGCTGTTGAAAACCCAGAGCAAGCTGATGCTTGGCATGCGGCTGGTCTCGCCAACGGTGGGGTTACCTGTGAAGACCCGCCGGGTGTGCGTGAAGGCGGCGGCATGAAGCTGTACCTGGCCTACCTGCGTGACCCGTCCGGTAACAAGATCTGCGCTATGTACCGCATGCCCTAAACGTCAAAGCGTTAGCGCCGTGACCGGTCTGCGCACTGCCGGCCTGTCATGGCGACACACAACTCAAACACTACACGGAAAGCCGTAATGGAATACAAGGTCGTGATTTACCAGGAAGGCATGCTGGGCTCGTTGCTACTGGGCAACTCTAAGGTCAACCCGGTCAAGTTTACCGATTTTTTGAATATGAACGCCGCTGACGGCTGGCGCGTACAGACCATGGAAAAAGATATCCGCCGCATGCTGCTGTTATGGAAGCGCGAGGCTTACGTGGTCATCCTCGGGCGCGAAAGATGAAATGGGGCGCCGTTATTTGCCTGCTATTATTTGTCGCTGGCGGCCTGCTGGCGATTGCGCAGATCTGGTTCGCGCTGTTAAGCCCTGATGCCTTCTTCAAGGTTCTCATCACCTTGGGCATTTTGTTTGTCATCAGCCTCGGCGTCACCCTGGTAACGCGCGAGTACCTGCAGGACAAGGAACTGCGCACCAACGGCTTTATCGACTAAATTGCGCGGTAGCGCGTTAAACCGGCCCAGCGGCCATAGACACAACCGGGATGCAGTGCATGAACCACTGGTTTTACCTGGCTACTGCCATCGTGACGGAAGTCATTGCCACCTCGGCACTGAAAGCCAGCGAGGGCTTCAGCAAACCGCTGCCGTCAGTGGTTGTGGTTATTGGCTATCTGGTGTCGTTCTACTTTCTGTCGCTGACGCTCAAAACCATCCCTGTCGGCATCGCCTACGCGATCTGGTCGGGCGTGGGTATTGTGCTGATATCGCTGGTGGCCTGGATGCTCTATGGGCAAAAGCTGGACCTACCGGCACTGATTGGCATGGGCATGATCATGGCCGGGGTGATGGTGATTAATCTGTTCTCCAGCACGACCGGACACTGACTGCCTTTGATAAACGCCTGACCAGTCACCATTGGGTGTTCTTTTGCCTCACAGCTGTCCGCGAGGCGCTAGAGACAGCGGGGCACACCTTCAGTCTTAGAAAAATATTGTCGACTAGTCTTTACTCAGGATAGTCTGTTCTAAGTTGCACGGATGCAAGCCCACCTGATGATCCTGAGCCAGCCTCGACATCAATCCGCGCTACGCCTGTCCGCTAGCGCACGTTACCTGTAAACGTACTCTATGCACCTGTCCTCGTGATTGCCGCGCACTGACCTCTGCGTGGCCGCTCAGGCGGGCTAGAAAGGCATTGGGCAAAACATAAAACAAGGAAGAAGCATGAAACATGTAAAATTGCTGTTGTTACTAACCACTTGCCTGTACCTGTTTGGCTGCGCGAGTGGCGCCAAGCAAGAGAACATCGTTTATCGCGGTATGGTTTCGCCGCAACCAGCAGCCTTAAAAGACAATATAGCGATCGACAGTGTCACTGGCGGACAAAAGACCAACCCGGCCTGGACTTCAGAAATCAGCAATGAATCCTTCAGCTCTGCGCTCAGACAAAGTCTGGCCTACCAAAACCTGCTGGGTGACAACGGTCGCTACCGCCTGAAGGTAGAGCTTCTGGCGGTGGATCAGCCACTGTTCGGCTTCAACTTCACCGTCAAGACGCAAATCCGTTACACCCTGGTTGATCAACAGTCCCAGCAAACCGTTATGGCCGAGACAATAAACGCCAGCTACACCGCCACAACTGGCGACGCATTTGTGGCAGTAACGCGGCTTCGCCTGGCCAATGAAGGTGCAGCCAAGAAGAACATTCAGGACCTGATGCAACGCCTATCCGAATTGAAACTGGACGCAGGCCAAGTCTCCCTCGCACAGTAAACTCAGCGGCGGGCTCACATCAGCCCGCCAGCAGGTTATTCACCTCGGCGCCAAAGGCCGCTCCGGCCTGCACTTCAATATCCCGCGCGCCTACCGGCTCGGCGCACTCTGAGCAGACCATCACCGGCTTCATGCGTTTACCGCAAGCCTTATGGGTATGCTCGATGGGCGCGCCACGCTCATCGGCCATATAGGTATCGCCCCAACTAACCAGCGACATGATCACCGGGTGCAGCGCCAGACCTTTGTCCGTCAAACGATACTCCTCTCGCAGCGGCCGCTGTTGATAAGGCACTTTCTGCAGCACCTCGTGCTCTACCAGTTTTTTCAAACGATCGGCCAACAAGTGGCGAGTGACGCCAAGTCGTTTTTCAAAGCCATCAAAGCGGCGCACGCCGAGAAAGCAGTCGCGCAGCACCAGTAGCGTCCAGCGGTCGCCGATGACGGACAGAGTGCGTGACAGGGAGCAGGGCTGTTGATCGAGTTCTTCCCAGCGCATGATTGATTCCTCGGTAGCAAGGGCTCCAGCCTAGCTTGACAAGTTCCAAAAAGAAACCCACTATCGAGTCAGTTCTTAAAAAGAACCAACAAACTGACAAGAGGAACTGCGCATGACTGCCCCCACCCCCGTAGCCGTGGTGATTGGTGCCGGTGACGCCACCGGCGGTGCTATTGCCCGCCGCTTTGCCCGCGAAGGTTTCACCCTGTGCGTTATACGCCGCAACGCCGATAGCCTGAGCGAGCTGGTCAGTCAGATTGAGGCCGATGGCGGCAACGCCCACGCCTTTGGCTGCGATGCCCGCAGCGAAGAAGAGATGGTCGCGCTGTTCGAGCAGATCGAGCGCGACATTGGTCCCGTCGAAGTGGCCATCTTCAACATCGGCGCCAATGTGCGTTTTAGCATTACCGAGACCACCGCACGGGTATATCGCAAGGTGTGGGAGATGGCGGGCTTTGCCGGTTTTCTCACCGGCCGCGAGGCGGCCAAGGTGATGCTGCCGCGTGGCAAGGGCACTATCATCTTTACTGGTGCGACCGCTTCACTGCGCGGCGGCGTGGGTTTCTCGGCCTTCGCCGGCGCCAAGTTCGCCTTGCGCGCACTGGCCCAAAGCATGGCGCGCGAATTGGGGCCTCAGGGCATCCATGTAGCGCACCCAATCATCGACGGCGCGATTGATACCGCTTTTATCCGCGACAATTTTCCCGAGCGCTATGCGCTGAAAGATGAGGGTGGCATCCTCAATCCGGAGCATATTGCCGATCAGTACTGGGCGATTCACGCCCAACCGCGTGACAGCTGGACGCACGAGCTGGACCTGCGTCCCTGGATGGAAACTTTCTGAGCGCTGATTAACCGCGGCACAACACTATCTGACTCCCTGGCAAGCGAGACTTTTATGAGCAAAATCATCGAGTTCTACTTCGACGTCGGCAGCCCCGCCAGCTATCTGGCCTGGACGCAGCTCAACGCCCTGGCCGAGCGCACCGGCGCCAGCATCGAGCTGAAGCCCATCCTGCTGGGCGGCGTCTTCATGGCAACCGGCAACAGCTCCCCGGCCACCGTGCCGGCCAAGGGCGCCTACAGCCGTATCGACATGCAGCGCTATGCCGAGCGCTACGGCGTCACCCTGAACCAAAACCCCTTCTTTCCTATCAACACCCTGCACCTGATGCGCGGCGCGACGGCTTACCAAGGCACCGCTGATTTCGAGCGTTATCTGACCACCGTGTTCAACGCCATGTGGATCGATGAGCTGGATATGGGCCAACCGGAGGTAGTCGGCAAAGTTATGACCAAGGGTGGTTTTGATCCAGCTGAGGTGATGGCCAAAGCCAGCGATCCGGCGGTGAAAGAACAACTCAAGAAAGCCACCGAAGAGGCAGTCAGCCGAGGCGTTTTTGGCGCACCGACCTTCTTTGTTGGCGATGACATGTTCTTTGGCCAGGATCGGCTGGAGTGGGTCGAGGCGGCAGCCAGCAGCTAAGCTCCGCGCTCCCTGCAGCCGCGTATGTGCGCCGCAGGTCACATGCAGATCATTTGCTACAAAGTGGTAATTGACGGAACCAGGCGGCAGGCATAAGTTAGCGCTTAATCCCCCTTTTGGTCGGAATAATCACCATGCTGTCCCTTGCGCTAAAGTGTGTAATGGGTGCGCTCGCAGTGCTGTTGATCGCACTGCTGGCGAAATCAAAAAGCTTTTATATCGCTGGCCTGGTGCCGCTTTTTCCGACCTTCACCATCATCGCCCACTACATCATCGGCACCCAGCGGCTGTCGAGTGACCTGCGTAGCACGGCGCTGTTTGGTCTGTGGTCGCTGATTCCCTACGCGCTGTATCTGATTTCGATTGCCTGGTTTAGTCAGCGATTCAGTTTGATTACCACGCTGGTGTTGGCGGTAGTGGCTTGGACTGTGGCGGCGGCGGTGCTGATTTATGTTTGGTCGCGGGTTTATTCGTTGGGGTAATGGCTATTCCGGATGGCTATCGCAGCCGTGCAGTGTTGAAACGTCTTTGGTTAGCTGATTTCCGCTTTCGCCTCTAGGCGAGCCAAGGGGGCATGCTTGCCCATGCCCCCTTAGCGATCCCCCAGGGCACCCAGCTGCGCGGCCCTCCGGGTTCGCTGCGTTGCTCGCCCGCTCAGATGGGACTATTCAGTCCGCACAGCTGCGGGCTTTAAGGTTCAAGGTCGGACTAAACAACCAGACCTGAAACCGACGCCGCGATCGACGCGTGACTCCCTCTTCCAAGCTGTCGAGTAACGCAGGATTTGAGCGATCAGCGGGGCGGACTGTCTGAGGTGCGAAGCGCCGAGTTTCCGCGACGCCGCTCGAATCCGAGTAACGCAGAGAAGCCGCAGGCCAGCTTGGTCGAGGTGGATTTCTTTTGGTTATCTTTTCTTTGGCCATTCAAAGAAAAGTGACTCGCCGGAAAAGGCGAAACACTCGCGTGAAGCCAATAAAGATAATCAGCAATGGGGGGCTCAAAAGTGAAACGGGCACCAAGCCAAAACAAAAAAACCGTCAGGTCTCCAACATAATGGTCACCGGCCCATCATTCACCAGATGCACCTGCATATCCGCCCCAAACCGCCCTGTCGCCACCGGCGCGTGCAGCGCCTGAGCCTGGCTCACCAGATAATTGAACAGCACCTCAGCCTGCGCTGGTGGCGCGGCGGTTGAGAAGCCGGGGCGTAGACCCTTGCGCGTGTCGGCGGCTAGGGTGAACTGCGAGACCAGCAACAACCCGCCTTGCACCTGCCGCAGGGAATCATTCATGCGGCCATCGGCATCGGTGAATACCCGGTAGTCGAGTAGCCGCTTGAGCAGTTTGTCCGCGCTTGCCTCGGTGTCTTGCGGCTCGATGCCGACCAAGACCAGCAAGCCTTGGTCTATCGCGCCGACCACTTCACCGTCGACCTCGACGCGGGCCTGACGCACCCGCTGCAGTAGTCCCTTCATCTCATTCGGCCTGCGGTGCCAAATCCAGTAGGCGCTTGGCCATATCACCCGTCGCGCGCACCAAGGCATCGGCAATGCCCGGCTCGGAGGCCGCGTGACCGGCGTCGCGAATAATGTTCAGCTCGCTACTAGGCCAGGCTTGATGCAGTGCGTAGGCGTTATCCAGCGGACAGACCATATCGTAGCGGCCGTGCACTATGATGCCGGGAATATGTTCAATACTCGGCATATTGTTGAGCAACTGATTGGGCTCAAGGAAGGTCTTGTTGGCGAAGTAATGACACTCGATACGAGCGATGGCATAGGCGCGGCGGGCATCACTGAAGCGGTCGATCACCTGCGGGCTGGGTCGCAAGGTGGCGCAGCGGCCTTCCCAAATCGACCAAGCCTTGGCGGCATGCATGCGGCAGATCTCATCGTTACCGGTGAGTCGGCGATAGTAGGCGGCGACCATATCGTCGCGCTCTTCCTCGGGGATCAGATCCAGGTAGTCTTCCCAGAAGTCGGGGAAGATGTGGCTGGCGCCCTCTTGGTAGAACCAGCGAATATCCTGATCACGGCACAGGAAGATACCGCGCAACACCATGCCCATAACCCGGTCCGGATGCGCCTGCGCATACGCCAGCGCCAGGGTGGAGCCCCAAGAACCACCAAAGAGTACCCACTTCTCGATACCCAGGTGCTCGCGCAGTACTTCCATATCTGCCACCAGGTCAGCGGTGGTGTTGTGCTCCAGATTGGCATGCGGGGTGGAACGTCCGCAGCCGCGCTGATCAAAAGTAATGATGCGATAGATCGACGGATCAAAGAAGCGTCGGCTGAGGGCATCACAACCGGCACCCGGACCGCCATGAATAAACACCACCGGCAAGCCATCTTCCTGACCACTTTCATCGACGTAGAGAACATGCGGTGGGGCCACTGCCAGCTCGTGACGGGCGTAGGGTTTGATCTCCGGATACAACAATTGCATGATGGGCTCCTGGCCTGTGCGCCAACGCGACGGACTTGCTGCTTTAGAGTAGTGCTGCCCTCTCCTCCGCGCCCGCGCCGCTATCTGGATAAAGCATCACATTACTGACCTGCGAGGCTGCTGTCACCTGTGCGCACGCTACTTATTCTGCTAATCACGCTGACCCTTTGCGCCTGCGGCCCCTCCTCGCCGGATGAACGCCTGAATCAGGCCATTACGCAACTGCAGGACGGCATAGAATCCCGCGACCGCGAGCAGGTAACCGCGCTGCTGCATCCCGAATTCAGCGCCCAGGATCAATTCGACAACGCCTGGGTGGAGCGCAATCTGCGGCTGATGTTTTTGCAGCACCAGCGCATCAATGTGTTGGTCAGTAGTCAGGATACGCAGATCGATCCCGGCTACCCCGAGCGCGCCGAAACCAAGGCGCGGGTGACCCTGACCGGCGCCGAGCGTTTTTTGCCCGAGAGCGCCGGTCAGTACGATATTCGCCTGCTCTGGCTGGATGATACCGGCGAGTGGCTGTTACGCGATATTGACTGGCAGCGGATCCGCTGACGATGCTTGATGCCGCGCAGCTGGCCGCGATGGCCAGTATCGCGTTGGGCCATGTCACACGTGAGTACCCACATAGCGAACCTATGCGCCTGCAATCGGCGGCAGACCTGTTGCCGCCCAGCCAACTGCATCCGGTGTTTTACGGCAGTTATGACTGGCACTCCTGTGTACACAGTTATTGGCTGCTGGCGCGCATTCGACGGCTACAGCCTGGGCTGGCCGAAACCATCGCTATTGAGACGCTGTTTGATCAGCAACTGACCCGGGCGAAGCTGGCGCAGGAGCTGGCTTTTTTTCAGCAACCCACAAAGGCAAGTTTTGAGCGCCCTTACGGCTGGGCTTGGTTGCTCAAACTGCAGGCTGAGCTAAGCGCCGACAAGACCGTCTGGGCCAGTGCATTGCAACCGCTGGCTGCGCATCTGGCACAACGGCTGTGCGACTACCTGCCGCGCCTGAGCGCGCCGATCCGCAGTGGCGCACACAACAACACCGCCTTTGCCTTGCTGCTCGCACTCGACTACGCCGAGTCCTGTGGGCATGCCGCGCTAAGCGCGCAGATCATACATAGTGCGCAGGCGTTTTATCGTGACGATCGCGATTGCCAGGCGTGGGAGCCCGGCGGCGAAGACTTTCTCTCACCCGCGCTGCAGGAAGCAGCGCTGATGCAACGTGTGCTGCCCAAAACGGAGTTCCAGCGGTGGTTTAGCGAGTTTCTACCGCGACTGGAGCAGGGCCAGCCTGCTAGCCTGTTGACGCCAGTCCAGAGTCGCGACCGCAGCGATGGCAAGCTGGCGCACCTGGATGGACTCAACCTCAGCCGCGCCTGGTGTCTGCAGGCACTGGCAACCGACCAACCAGCCACCCTGCAAAAGCGCATGCAAGCCAGCGCAGCGGCTCATCTGCAAGCCAGCCTGCCGCATATCGACGGCGACTATATGGGCGAGCACTGGCTCGCCACCTTTGCCCTGCTGGCGTTACAGACGGCGCATTAACGTAGCTTGGTTTCACGCAGTCTGAGCATGAACTCCGGCGCGCCAAAGCTATCGGCGCACGCCTGCGCCCAATACTTCTTGAACACGGGCAACTCGGCACGCCCATCCAGCAATGCGCCCGGCTCCAGGAACTGAAACAGCTCACCGTAAGGCTGCACCTCATACTTGTTGACGCGACGCATGATGTGCTCCGGTCCCAACTCGCGCGGGTGACTCAAACCGGCGGCTTCCAGCAGATTGGCCAAGGCGGCCACCGTGTTGCGATGGAAGTGATAAACCCGCTCGCTTTTGTCCGCCACGTCCAGCTTGCCGCCGCGGCTCGGGTCCTGTGTTGCCACGCCGCTAGGGCATTTATCGTTATGGCAACTCAAGCTTTGAATACAGCCCAGCGAGAACATGAAGCCACGCGCACCGTTGCACCAGTCTGCACCGAGGGCCAGCGTGCGGGCGATGTTGAAGGCGCTGGTAATTTTACCCGCAGCACCCAGCGCAATATCCTCACGCAGGTTGGCGCCGACCAGGGTGTTATGCACCAGCAGCAAGGCATCGGTCATGGGCATGCCCAGGCGATTTATGAACTCCAGCGGCGCGGCGCCGGTGCCGCCTTCGCCGCCATCCACCACGATAAAGTCTGGCCGTTCACCGGTTTCCAGCATGGCCTTGGCAATCCCGAACCATTCCCAGGGGTGCCCGATGGCCAGCTTGAACCCGACCGGCTTGCCGCCTGACAGTTCGCGTAGTTGGGCAATGAAGGCCATCAACTCCAGCGGCGTATGAAAGGCAGAGTGCGCGGCGGGCGAGACCACATCCTCACCTACGGCGACACCGCGAGCCGCAGCGATTTCTGCGGTCACTTTGGCGGCGGGGAGAATACCGCCGTGCCCCGGCTTGGCACCCTGCGACAGCTTGATCTCGATCATTTTCACCTGATCAAGCTGCGCGTTACGAGCGAAGCGATCGGGATCAAAGCTGCCATCGGGTTTGCGGCAGCCAAAGTAGCCAGAGCCGATCTCCCACACCAGATCGCCGCCGGGCTCGCGGTGGTAACGCGAGATCGAGCCTTCACCGGTATCGTGATAGAAACCGCCTTTCTTAGCGCCGCTATTGAGCGCCAAAATCGCGTTAGCCGATAGAGAACCAAAGCTCATGGCCGAGATATTGAACACACTCACATCGTAGGGTTTAAGTGTTTTCGGGTGACTGCCCACCGGAATGCGAAAGTCCTTATCAATAATATCCACCGGCGCCAGCGAATGATTCATCCACTCGTATCCCTCGGCGTTCATGGGAATCAGTGAGCCAAAGGGCTTCTTGTCGAGAATATTCTTGGCGCGCTGATAAACGATGTTGCGCTGCTCACGCGAGAACGGCAGTTCATCGGTATCGGACTGGATAAAGTATTGCCGTAACTCAGGCCCGATCGACTCGAGCAAATAACGGAAGTGCGCCACTACCGGGTAGTTACGACTGATAGTGCGGCGCTTTTGCAGCACATCCCAGGTACCCATCAGCGCCAGCAAAGACAGCGGCACGGCAGCCAATAGCCACAGCAGTGAAACGAAGCTAAGCCCGAGGCTGATCAGCGCGCCGATCAGGCAAAACAGATAGGGAACATAACGCAGCGCTGACGCTGGTAATTGCATACAGCCATCCTTTGTCGATAAGGCAGGGGGATATTCGAGTCATAGCATATCCTCCCCGCCCCTATACGACCAATGCCGCCGGGTCAGCGCGCACAGGCCGCCGCAATACAGGGAGAGACAAACAAGCCGCCCCGCCAGGCCCCCCTCAAGGTGCGAGTCGCCACCATCAACCACATGAGCGCCAGCAGAATCACCAGTGCGACCCCCATCTTATTGAAAAACCCGAGTTGCAATACGCTGCCGAGCTTGAGTGTGGCCAGGGCGTATACGCCCACTGGGAAGGTAAATCCCCACCATCCAAGGTTGAAGGGAACCCCATGACGGAAATAACGGATGGTGATTAATAATGCCAATAGCAGCCACCATAAACCCAAACCCCAGAGCAAAAGTCCGCCAATAACGCCCACCCCCTGCGCGACCATGCCGACTGTTTCCATACCGCGTGCGGCCAATACGCTAGCCGCGTCGGCGCCCAGCACCAGCAGACCCAATGCTCCAGTACCAATGGGGCCGAGTGACAGCAGGCTGGACGCCGCCATATTCTGATGCGGTAATTTGTGTACCGCCATGCGCAATAGCAGGATGACCAGAATACTCAGGGCCACTGGCACCGAATAGGCCCAGAGGACATAACTGACAATCAGCACCTGGTATGCCTGTTCGCCCGCCAGATAAGGTATCAGCAGCCCCCCGCTAACGGCAGCAACCTCAGCTGCGACAACAGGGAGAAGCCAAACGGCCGTCATCTGATCAATGCTGTGCTCCTGATGCGTAAACATCAGGTAAGGAATGCTGACGCCGCAGATGAGCGCAAGCGCGACGTCGAACCACCACAGCGGCAGCGCCACTGCGACCAGTTGCTCCCCCCAGTAAGGCACACCGAAGGCCAGCACCCCATTGATAATAGTCGCCAATCCCATGGGAATGGTGCCAAAAAACATCGAGACGGTAGCGTGGCCGAACACTCGCTTGGCTTCATGGAAGAAGAACAGCCAGCGCGCTGCGTACAAAAGCATGAACAGGCAGAAGAGGCCGATATTGATTAACCAAAGGGTGCGCCCCACCAGTTGCATGCCGGGTAAGGGTAACTGCGGCAAAGCCAGCGCCAAAATGCCGATTCCCATAGTGACGGCGAACCAGTTTGGCGTGAACTGCCGTATCACCTCACGCGGGTGCTCCAACTGACGTAAAGGGCGTATTTGCAGCAAGCCGCTGCTCGCTAATCTGGCAAACATGAGATGAGCTCCGATTAAATTCCATTTAATTATATAGCCCTCTCATATCGATATAAGCGAGTAATACACGTTACGTATATCGGATTTACCGATCATTATCGTCAACCACGCTGCCTGCGCAGACTGGCATCCTTTGTGCTTCAATCAATACAAAAAGTAGAGCCAGAGTTTGACCATGAAGCCGCTTGCCACCACATGCCAGGCACCCGACCAACGCCTGATCAGCCTGCAAAGTACCTGCCTGATTGCCCTGTGCTTTCGGGAGCAGGCCTTGGCAGTTGCGCCTCTGCTGGAACAAACCGGTCTCAGCCTGAGCGATCTGGAAACACCCACCCGGCTGATCACGCCAGAGCAGGAGCAACAAGTATTCGCCAATGCCGCGCGTGTGAGCGCCAGTCCGCTCTTGGCGCTGCAGCTGGGGCAGCGCATGCGCGTATCGGCCTACGGGCAGCTCGGCTACGCAATGCTCTCGGCGCCTACGCTGGGCGAGGCGCTAAATGTCATGCTGGCTTTCCCAGTGCTACTCGGCAGCTATTTCAGACTCTCATTAGAGCCACTGAGCAGCGGTCTTATCGCCCTGCGCGCAGATCAGTACCATGAAAACCCGGCATTACAGCTATTCAACATCGAGCTGTGCCTGTCGTCTATCAAAGCCATGTTGGACGACGCACTGGGGCAACCGCTGGCCCTTACTGCGGTGCACCTGAGTACGCCACAACCTGCGCACAGCGCCGATTATGAGCGCTACTTTGGCACCTGCACGGTAACTAGTGCACAAGCAGCAGAGCGCCTGGTATTTGACTGCGCCGCACTGCAAGCAAGCCTGCCACTGGCCGATCCGGTAACTCATTTCGAGGCACGGCGCCAATGCCAGGCGGCTCAGGACAACTTCAGCACTCACGCACTCTCACCGCTGGTCAGCCACCTCTGTGCACAGCTGGAGCAACAGCTGGAAGCACCGCCCAGCCTGACCCAGCTGGCCGAGCAACTGCACTGCACTACGCGTACCCTGCGCCGCCACCTGCAGAAGGCGGGCTGCGGCTATCAGCAGCTGCTCGACCGGCTGCGTTTTCAGCGCGCCAAACTGCTGCTCAACCGCCAACAATTACCCATTTACGCTATCGCTGAGGAACTGGGGTTCAGCGAAACGGCCAGTTTCCGTCACGCCTTTTTGCGCTGGTCCGGTACCACACCACGTGCCTGGCGACAGGGACAAACGCTCGGCGAGACTAACCTCTAAGGTCCACAACCGTTAATAGCAAAACGGTCACCCCCCCCTGTCCGTTTCAATCCCTTTTATGTCCATCTGCACTATTTCAACCTGCGTGTCTGAACGCCATGATCGGTACCAAGGCTGGCCAGTAGCCGCAACCGTCACCCCATCAAGGATTCATCATGCAGACTTTCTACAGCGAAGATCATCGCCTGCATCACGCCAACGCAGAACTGAACGAAGGGCAACTGATGCCCTGCTTTGAAATGCCTTCACGCGCTGACATGGTGCTGGCGCAGGTCAAACGAACCGAATTGGGGCCTATCAGCGCGCCGCTGGATTATGGCATTGAACCCATCAAGCGAATCCACGATGCCAACTTTGTCGATTTCATTCAGACCGCCTGGCCGCGCTGGAGCGCATTGGGCCGGGAACATGACATGCTGCCGCTGGCATGGCCTATGCGCCGAATGCCCATGCGCTGCCCCGACGATATTGACGGCCAACTCGGTTACTACAGCTTCGATGCAGGCGCGCCGCTCACAGCCAACAGCTGGCAGGCGATCTACAGTAGTGCCCAGGTGGCACTCAGCGCTCAGGCCCATATCGCTGCCGGCGCGCACAGCGCTTTTGCCTTGTGCCGCCCGCCCGGGCACCACGCCGGCATCGATTATATGGGCGGCTATTGCTATCTGAACAACGCCGCTATCGCCGCTCAAGCCATGCTGGATCAAGGCGCGCGCCGAGTCGCTATTCTTGACGTCGACTTCCACCACGGCAACGGCACCCAGGACATGTTCTATCAGCGGGCCGATGTGCTGTTCACTTCGATTCACGGTGACCCACGCAACGAATATCCGTGCTTTTCGGGCTATGCCGACGAACGTGGCGAAGGCGTCGGCCTGGGCTACAACCTCAACTACCCGTTGCCTGCCGGCAGCAACTGGGACGCTTGGTCTCGGGCGCTGAATGACGCCTTGCGGCAGATTGCTGGCTTTGGTGCCGATTATCTGGTGGTTTCGCTAGGTGTAGATACCTACCTCGCCGACCCAATTTCCAGCTTTAAACTCGACAGCCCGGACTACCTGACCATGGGCGAAATGATCGCCAAACTGGGACTGCCAACACTGTTTGTTATGGAGGGCGGCTACGCCGTAGAAGAGATCGGTATCAATGCCGTCAATGTACTCACCGCTTTCGACGCTACCGTCACAGCTCAGGGAGAAGTCCAATGAAACCCATCAACATGGCACGAAAACTGGGGCTCGTTGCCCCACTGGCAGCGCTATCCTTTAGCGCGATGGCCGCTGACGAGGTCAAACTCTATAACTGGTTTGACTACACCCCACAGTCGGTATTGGACGGTTTTCAGACTGAAACCGGCATTGCCCCCACGCTGGACACCTTCGATTCCAACGAGGTGCTGGAAGCAAAACTGCTGTCAGGCCGCTCCGGTTACGATGTTGTAGTACCCAGTGACAGCTTCCTGGCCAAACAACGCCAGGCCGGCGCCTTTCAGGCGCTGGACAAGAGCCTGCTACCCAACCTTGGCAACCTCAATCCCGATTTGCTGAAAGTATTAGAAGCCAGCGATCCCGGTAATCAATATGCAGTGCCCTACATGTGGGGCACCAACGGCATCGGTTTCAATATCGACAAGGTGCGTGAGGTCATGGGCGAGGACGCCCCGGTTGACTCCTGGTCGCTGGTATTCGAGCCGGAGAATATGAAGAAGTTGTCTGAGTGCGGCGTTGCCTTCCTCGACTCTCCGTCCGAGATACTTCCCGGCGCCCTGCACTATCTGGGGCTGGACCCGAACAGCACGCGCGCCGAGGATTATGAAGCGGCAACCGCCTTGATGAGCAAGATCCAGCCCTACGTGCGCTACTTCAACTCGTCACGCTTTCTGAACGATCTGGCCAATGGCGAGATCTGCGTCGCCGTGGCTTGGTCTGGCAGTATTCTGCAGGCTGATTCGCGCGCCAAGGAAGCGAATAACGGCGTCCACCTGGACTATCGCATTCCCAAGGAGGGCGCTCAGGTCTGGTTTGACCTGATGGCCATACCCAAAGACGCGCCCAACCCAGCCGCAGCGCACGCTTTCATCAACTACATTCTCAAACCAGAAGTCGCAGCCGAAATCAGCAACGTAGTTGGCTATGCCAATCCCAACGCGGCGGCCACACCACTGGTCAAGGAGAGCTTGCGTAACAACCCCGGCGCCTACCCACCACCTGAGGTGCAGGAACGCCTGTTTACGCTCAAGCCGCTGCCGATGGCTGCCGAGCGGATTCGTACCCGTGCCTGGAACCGCATCAAGACAGGACAATAAGTCTTGCTGTTATCTGCCACGCATTAACAGAAAACCCGCAGCGATGCGGGTTTTCTGTTTCAGCACAACACCTGAAGCGGCGCGTTACATCCCCATCGGCTTGACGCCAATCAGTACGCCATGCAGATAGAAGGCAAAGGCTGCCCAGGCAACCAGACCAACTATGACCGCCAGCGCATCCATCGCCGGCTTGCCTTTGCCGTAACTGACGCCGACCAGGCGATCGCGCTTGCGTGATACCACAAACAAGGCCACGGCCCAGGCCAGAAAGCCGCCAAACAACAACAGGTCAGCCAGCGCGCCATTGGCTAGCAGGTGGGCCAACGCCCAGAATTTCACCCCCAGTAACATCGGATGACCGACCCGAGCCTTCATGCAGGTGCCCGGGATGTAGGTTGCGGCCAGCAGGATAAATGCAGGAATGGTCAGCAGCGCGGCCAGGTGGCGCGTCCAGACCGGTGACACCCACAACTCGGGCGAATCCAGCCGCGCTTGGCCGTAGCCGTAAATGATCAACACAAGACCCACGATGGACGCCAGTGCATAGATCCCCTTCCAGGCCATCAGGCCCTTGGCAGCAATCTGCTTGGCGCGCCATTCAGGAGCAAACAGGCGCGTGGAGTGCACGCCAAGAAATAGTATCAGGCCGAGGATCAGCAACAGCATGCGAGCGTCCTTCTATAGATAAAATCACGGAGTGGCAGCGGTATCTTCCGCTGTCCAGGTCAGCCACGCCTATGCGCGTAGTCAGAGAAGACAATGCACCAGTGCGGCCTTGCAGGCAACAGCCGCGAGAGTAGCCGCCGTTGCCCCGGGTTGCTTACTGCAGCCGCGCAGTCAGTGCATCGCCGGACTCAGCCTTGAGTATCAATGCGCCGGTATCACTTACCGCAAAGCTGCTGACGTTTTCCAGTGCCTGTAGAAAACGCGACTCCTGCTGACCCATCGCCCCAACACAGGCCATGCGCGTGGTGACCAGTTGGCTTACCGTTAGCCTGTTGCCAGCTACAGCGTAGGCGCCAGAGTAGTTGTTACAAGAGGCCCGTCCCGACACCCGCCCATCATTACCGAAGTTAAGCGTCACCCGCGAGCGATCGATAATCCCGCCCTGATTGATGTCTTCCACCACCCATTCACCCGCCTGCAACAGCAGTGCGCCAGCTGGCTCACACTCGGGATAGGACTGCCCCTTGATCACCAACATCCCCTTGTCACCCTTTGACCAGTAGCTGGTTGAACTGTCGCCCGGCACTTCGTACTTGGCGCCAGAGCCAGAGCGCACTTGCTCAAGCACATACTTGTCACTGCCGGCCTCGAGCGTCATCTGATCGCCGCTGAATACCGTGCGCACCGGTAGCGACCCGCAGCTCATGATGGCAACGACAGGTTCAGCCCCGCGCGGTGGCGGTGGCGCAGATCCAGAAGGGCGCTGCGAGCTGGCACAGGCTGTCAGTAATACCAAGGAGCCCAGCAGGGCCGTTGTTAAAGCGGGGCGAAAACGCATCAAACATCTCCTTTGCGAGTAACATCATCAGTGCTTAGAGTAGCTATTCCCTACTCCAAGCGCTGTCTTGAGAGAGCATTCAGGGCAAATAAATCTGCCCTTCCAGGTAAAGTACGGCCAAACCACTGACCTGCACATGGTCCTCCTGCACAACACAGTCCAGCCGCCCACCGCGGCTTGAAGCCTGGATGGCCAGCAACTCGGTTTTACCCAAACGCTCGGCCCAGTAAGGCGCCAACCCGGCATGGATGGAGCCGGTGACCATGTCCTCCAGTCCGCCATTGCTAGGCCAAAAGTAACGCGAGACACAATCAGACCGATCACCCGGCGCCGTAACCACCACATCGCGCGGCCCCAGCAACATGAGTTGCTCAGGGTCAGGTTGCACCTCTAAAACGCTGCGCTCATCGTCATAGACGGCAAACCAGGCTTGTCGATTGACCAACACCTGCACCGGCGGCAGGGAGAGCCCGGCCAACAGCGCCGCGGGCACCTCGGTTACAGGCTCTGGCTCAAGCCGCGGGAAGCGCATGCTAATACGCCCATCGGCCTCACGACTGACTTTTAAATCACCCACGGCGGGAGCGCTGAAAATGACAGTATCCAGTTCAGGCTGCTGGCGGAACAGTACAAAGGCACTGGCCAAGGTGGCATGACCGCAGAAGTCGACTTCGCACAACGGCGAAAACCAGCGAATGGCATACCGCCCGTGATCACCCGCGACAATGAAAGCGGTCTCGGACAGGTTATTTTCCTCGGCAATGGACTGCATCAACTCCGCCGAAAGCCAATACTGCAGAGGTACCACAGCAGCGTAGTTACCCTTGAACAGGGTGTCGGTGAAAGCGTCTACCTGGTAGATCGGCAGCTGCATGACCAGCTCCTTGAATAAAAAACGCTAGCCTAACGCAATCGCTTTGACGCTATGCGATACAGTTTGCAACCCACTGAACACAACAGCCCACAGGCTCAGAACCGAGACCCCTCCGTTTGCAGAAAGGCTGCCTCATCGGCCGTAGTCGGGCGCAAGAGGATACTGTTGCGGTGTGGATAACGACCAAAGCGCTCGATAATACGCTTATGCTTGAGCTCTGAGCGCAGGTTGTCCTGCATACCCGGCGCGCTAAACAGCTTGACCGCCTGCTCATGCATTCGCAGTGACTCGCTATGCATAAAGGGCATGTACATAAAGGCACGCAAGGTGACGGGCAGCTGCTGGTCGGAACCGCCAGCAATGGCCTCCTGCGCCAGCACCAATGCCATGCCGTCACTGGCAAAGGCACGCGGGGTATCGCGCCAGATGTTGCGCGAGAACTGATCGAGCACGATAATTTCCGCCAGTCGGCCGAGCGGCGTACCGCGCCAGTTAACCAACTCTGCTCGTTCCGCTCGCTCATGCAGCGAGCCAAAACGTTCTTTGATAAAGCGATCCAGCCCGGGATCCTTACGCCACCACTGTATTGGTCTGAGTTCGGTAAACCAGAACTCCAGCACCTCATCAACTGCCGACACCCAAAGCTCCTCTTGCCTAGTATGCGATTGTCGAAGTCGCGCCCGACATATAGGGGTCAGATCGATCAAATCCGGATCGGTTCCACGCGTGGTCGCCGCACTTAGCCGACGCAGGGACCTCGCCACTGCATGGCGCCCATGACTTGACGAGCCCTATCAATCAAGCTCAGCCGTAAAGCCGCGACACACCGCCGCGAGCTTATTCCCGTCCGGGTCGCGCACATAAGCACTGAAAAAGTCCGGATTGTACTGCGCCCTTAATGCCGGCTCACCTTCATCACTACCGCCATTTGCGAGTGCGGCCGCGTGAAAGTCTCTTACCTGCTCCCAGCTATTTGCTTTGAACGCAACCATAGTCCCGTTGCCCACAGTCGGCGGCTTAGCATTGAACGGCTCACAGAGCCAAAGCGCCAATTCCTTCTCACCCTGGTTCTCATAAACCCCCCAGCCAGCCCAGCCCTGCCAGTCGTCTTCCTCTCCGGGGGTGGCGCAGCGCTGAATGCCCAACGCACCCATGACAGGATCGTAAAATCGGATACTGCGTTGCAGGTCACTGGTACCCAAAGTCATATAAGAAAACATGCCAGTACTCCCGCCCATTAATCGATAGAGAGCCAGCATAGCCATACGGCAACCGGAAGACATTATTTAGACATCAATGCATTACTTCGCTATCATTGCGCGCCGCTGAGCAATCAGCCCATCACTACGCCCAATAGACAGCTGCCTGTTTATCGGCGCTTTTAAGCGTTAAATCTAGGTATTATCCGCTTAATTTAATCAGTTTCATGCGCACGCGCGATTTGTAACACCGGCGTGACAAAATACTTCGCTCTAAAAATACGTTGAATACAAACTATGTCCAATTCCAATATCCTGGCTATCGCCACCCCTGAGAGCGCGTCTTTCGACGCTAACGACTTCAGCCACCAGCGCTTTAAGGTGTTCACCGCCAGGCAGTTGAATCAGATATCCCAGCTACAAAAGCTCAGCCCAGACCAGCGTTTTGAGATGCAGGTAGTCGCCAGCGTGCTGCCATTCCGCGTTAACCAGTACGTGATCGATGAACTGATCAACTGGCAGAATGTACCCAATGACCCTATTTTTCAGCTGACCTTTCCGCAGCGCGGCATGCTCAAGCCTGAGCACTACGACCGCGTGGCCGATGCCCTGACCAGCGGCGCGGACCAGCCAACGCTAAAGCACATCATCAGCGAGGTGCGTGGCGAGCTGAATCCCCACCCCGCAGGCCAACTTGAACACAATATCCCCAAGATTGACGGCGAAGTGGTTGAGGGCCTGCAACACAAGTACCGGGAAACAGTCCTGTTCTTCCCCAGCTCTGGTCAGGTGTGCCACAGCTATTGCACCTTCTGCTTTCGCTGGGCGCAATTCGTCGGTGACAAGGACCTGAAGATAGCTGCGCGCGAGTCGACGCAGCTGCAGGACTACCTGCGCGAACATCCAGAAGTAACTGACATACTGGTCACCGGCGGCGACCCGTTGGTTATGAAGACGCGCAACCTGCGCGCCTATCTCGAACCGCTGCTGAGCGACGAGTTCGCCCACGTGCGTACCATCCGCATTGGCTCCAAAGCACTGACATTCTGGCCACAACGGGTGGTGACCGATGATGACGCTGAGGACCTGTTGGCGTTATTCCGCGAGATCCAGGCGGCCGGCAAGCATCTGGCGCTAATGGCTCACTACAACCATTGGCAGGAACTGGAGCCCGAGATCGCGCGCGAGGCCATTCGCCGTGTACGCGCAACCGGCGCGCAGATTCGCGCCCAGGGCCCGCTGCTGGCGCACATCAACGACAGCGCCGAGGTCTGGGCGCGGCTATGGCAGACCCAGGTCGAGCTGGGCATCATTCCGTACTACATGTTTGTCGAGCGTGATACCGGTGCCCGCCACTACTTTGAAGTGCCATTGATCAAAGCCTGGCAGATCTACCGTGACGCTATGCAGAATGTCTCGGGCATTGCCCGCACCGCTCGCGGCCCTTCCATGAGTTCACATCCGGGCAAGGTCGAGATCCAGGGTGTTACCGAGATCCATGGCGAGAAAGTGATTGCCCTGCGCATGATTCAGGGGCGCAACCCGGATTGGGTTCAACGCCCCTTCTTTGCCAAGTATAACGAAGAAGCAACCTGGCTTAACCACCTTGAACCAGCGTTCGGAGAAGAGAAATTCTTTTTCGATGATTGAACACGAGGCCCGCCACCTGGCGGGCACTGCTTTCTCTTCGAGCGCGCACTTTGGTAAGAGTGATCGCCAATCTAGTCCGATAGCGGTAACTGTATCCAGAGCGCAAAAAAGCCCAGAAAAACCCAAAAGCCGCAGAACAACCAAGGGGAACGCTTGGAAAACGCCAAGGATTTGCGCTGCCCACTGAAGGTCGACTCCCAATCCGAAAATAACGGAAATTCATCATAAGCCTGGCCAAAAGCGGATTCGTGCTGCAGCAAACCACTCTGCTTGGCATACCAATGATCAATAATGTCGCAGGCAGCCTTTATCCCGGGCCAGGCACTGAACGAGCTGAGAATACCGAAAACCGCGAGCGTGGTAGGCACCACTAGAGTAAACAGCTCACCCCAATGGGGGTTGCTGTTGGCCATGCAGGAAGCGTAGGCAATAACCAGAAAGGACTGCGCCGTTAGATACGCATTGGTGCGGTTGGCCAGGTTACCCGTCTCATTAAATATCTCGCGCCGGTAGAAATCCAGGCGCTCCTTGGGCGTCGTGAGCATTTGCAGCGCCGGGTCAGACTGCGGTGGCTCAGGCTTGTGTGGATGAATGATCATGTCCGTCCTCGTCGCATCCCTAACGCTAATGTGAAAAACCAAACTGCCTTTAGTTCCTGGTAGCAATACGAACGAGAGACGGTGCTGCAAGCGGACCCACAACAAAAAAGGCGCTGCCCCTTGCAGAGCAGCGCCCCTATACAGCAGCGATCAATCAGTAAGGACAGTTACCACGGTATTCTGAAATGCTGAAGTCCGACTCATGGTTTGGTCCGCACAGGAACTGATTGTAGCGACCGTCTTCATCCAGATGCAGCTTCATCCAGGATACACCCAAGCGCCCCAGCACATCGTTATTGATCCCGCCGCCATTAGCGCAGAAGTGACTACCGTTATTGATCTCAACGAACGCCTTATCGATGCTCGATGGCAGTGCATTGTAGAACGGCGAAGCGTGAAGTCCGACCGGCGCAACAACGTCGGACTCACAAGCAAAGATCATGGTTGGTGCTTCAGCACGGCGCGCATAGTAGCTGCTGGTATCCCATGGTGCGAGCGGAATGGCTGCTTTGATGCGGCCCTGGCTGGCTACGCGAATAGTACCACCGCCACCCATCGACCAACCGATCACACCCAAACGACTGGTATCGATCATGCCCTGAACTGGGCTGCCGTTATCGCTGTTCTGATCAACCAGATAGTCCAACGCGGCATTAATCTGTGTGGCACGGCTCGGCGGCTGATCAAAGCCGGTGTTAGTGTCGATCGTCATCACGACAAAGCCGTAGGACGCCAACTTCGGCCCCCACCATTCAATGGAAGACTCGGCAGAGACATAACCCGGAATAACCACGATGGCCGCCATGGTGCCGCTAACGTCCTCGGGGTAATGAATGGTACCGCCACCAAAGCCGCCTACCAGACCGGAGACCCGCTCGGTATCAACGGTGTATTGACCGCGTGCGGCCTCCAAGAAACTCACGGTCGGATCAGGGCCACGCTGATAGCCAGAGCCGTTACCAGGGTCAGTCGGCTCTCCTGGCGGTGGATTGGTTGCCATCGCGGCCGAGGACATCATCAGCGCGCCAGTGGCCAAGAGGGCAAACAGGGTGTTGCACTTTTTCTTCATCATTTATTGAGTCTCCGTGAAGCATTATTGTTTTAACTACGGATGCTGGCACGCCTTAAAACAGGGGCCATCGCAAGGGATAAAGCTGCCTCGGGACAAATACTACAGATGACTCAAGTCGATTCAATTCGCCCATGCGGGTGAAAAACAACATATCAGGGATGATGGTTCACTTGACCGGGCGATAGGAAGAACAGGGGATTGTCCAAGGTTATGATGGCGCGATTGACCTCGGTTAGTAGTCGCGCATCGACAGCCATAGAGTCGCATATACAAAAAAACCCCGCCCGGAAGACCGGTGCGGGGTTTTTCTTTGGTCTGTTTTCAGACCAGGCTATCAGCCTTTGCTGGCGCGCTTGCGCTCGTTCTCGTTCAAGAACTTTTTACGCAGACGGATCGACTTGGGCGTTACTTCTACCAGCTCGTCGTCGTCGATAAACTCCAGCGCCTGCTCCAGGGTGAAACGAACCGGTGGGACCAGCGCGATAACTTCATCCTTGCCGGAGGCACGCATGTTGTCGAGCTTCTTGCCCTTGGTGGGGTTGATCACCAGATCGTTGTCACGGCTGTTGATACCGGCCAACTGACCTTCATAAATTTCCTGGCCTGGCTCAAGGAACAACTTACCGCGGCTTTGCAGTGTTTCCAGCGAGTAAGTCAGTGCCTTACCGGTGGCCATGGAGACCAGAACGCCGTTCTGGCGCTGACCCACGTCACCCAGCTTGACCGGACCATAGTGACTGAAAGTACTGGTCATGATGCCGGAACCAGAGGTCATGGTCAGGAAAGTGTTACGGAAACCGATCAAACCACGTGCTGGAATGTTGTACTCCAGACGGATACGACCCTTGCCATCCGGAACCATGTTGGACAGATCACCCTTACGCAGACCCATCTGTTCCATGATCGGACCCTGATGCTGGTCTTCGATGTCGATGATGACATTTTCATAGGGCTCATGCTTTTCGCCGTCAACTTCCTTGACCACAACTTCTGGACGAGAAATGCCCAGCTCAAAGCCTTCGCGACGCATGGTTTCGATCAGTACCGACAGGTGCAACTCACCACGACCTGATACCTTGAACTTATCAGCGCTATCGCCTTCTTCAACGCGCAGTGCCACGTTGTGCAGCAGTTCCTTTTCCAGACGCTCCTTGATGTTGCGGCTGGTTACGAACTTGCCTTCTTTACCGGCGAACGGCGAGTCATTAACTTGGAAAGTCATGCTCACGGTGGGCTCGTCAACCGTCAGCGCAGGCATGGCTTCGACATTCTGCTGATCGCACAGGGTGTCGGAGATGAACAGCGGATCAAAGCCGCTGATGCAGATAATGTCACCCGCCTGGGCATCGTCAACCTCGACACGCTGCAAACCATGGTGACCCATGATCTTCAGAATACGGCCGTTGCGCTTTTTGCCGCTGGCGTCGATAGAGGTAACCGGGCTATTTGCCTTGATCTTGCCGCGACGAATGCGGCCAATGCCGATCACACCCAGGAAGCTATTGTAGTCCAGGGCCGAAATCTGCATCTGGAAAGGACCATCCAAATCGACGTCTGGCGGTGGCACGCGGTCAACAACGGTCTGGAACAGCGGGGTCAAATCTTCCGACATTTCCTCTGGATCCATACCGGCAATACCGTTGATTGCGGAGGCATAAACAAAAGGAAAATCCAACTGCTCGTCGGTGGCACCCAGGCTGTCAAACAGGTCGAAAACTTGGTCGATAACCCAATCAGGACGCGCGCCTGGGCGGTCAATCTTGTTGACTACAACGATGGGACGCAAGCCAGCCTGGAAGGCTTTCTGGGTTACAAAGCGGGTTTGCGGCATGGGGCCGTCAACCGCGTCGACCAGCAGCAGTACTGAGTCAACCATGGACATGACACGCTCAACCTCGCCACCGAAATCGGCGTGGCCAGGGGTGTCAACGATGTTGATGTGGTAACCGTTCCAATTAATGGCGGTGTTTTTCGCCAGGATGGTAATGCCGCGTTCCTTTTCCTGGTCGTTGGAGTCCATGATGCGCTCAGACTCCAACTCCTTGCGGTCCAGCGTACCGGACTGGCGGAGAAGGGCGTCAACCAGGGTAGTTTTACCGTGGTCAACGTGGGCGATAATGGCGATATTACGAAGATTCTCGATCACTTTGAACGTCCTGGATGGCGCGGCACTTGAGCCGGCTAACTGGAAAAAAGAGGTGGGCATTATACAGACCCAAGCATGACAGTGTATGTTTTTTGCACGCCCAAGCCCAATTGCACTGCATTAACGGGCATAAAAACCGCCAGACGGCCTGTTATTGCCGCCCTGACAGGCCTAACTTTTGGGCAAACGAAGAACCCGCACATTGCCGTAACCGGCATCGAGCAGATACTGCGCATGGAGCTGACTCATTACACCCTTCTCACAATACAGCAGGAAGGCACGAGATGCGTCCAGTGTCGTAAATGCACTGTTGAGACGATAAAAAGGTATCTGCTGTACCTCTACCCCAGGCAACTGCAAGGGCCTTAACTCCTGCTCGTCCGGGTGGCGGATGTCCAGCACCACTTGCCCGGCCAGTGCGCTGCTGACCACCTCAACCTCGGCACCGCCCGCCATCACCTGATCAAGCTCACTACAATCGGTATAGGTTGCGCCAGCTAACGCCCGATTCAGCACCTCAAAGTCAAAACACGCCTCGACCTCTTCTACTTTAGCCACGGTGGTACGAATAGCCGGGCCCACCGAAATAACACCGCAGTACTCCGGCATGCTGCTGGAGAAATCCAGGGTACCGATCTGACGCGCCGTATCAATGATGTCACCCTTGCTGGTGGTAATCAGGGGGCGAATCACAAAACGCTCAGCCGCCTTATCAATTACGCTGAGATTGGGTAGCGTCTGGCTTGCGACTTGCGCGATAGCCTCCCCTGTCACCAGCGCATCGATATCCAGCCGACCCGCCACGCGGTCGGCGGCACGTAACATCATGCGTTTGAGCACGACGCCCATTTGGCTGTTCTCTACATTCTGCAGAATTTCTGCCACCACACCCTCGAAGGGCACACTGACAAAACGCAGTCGATGGCTCGCCGCGTAGCGCTGCCATAAATAGTGCGCGACCTGGCGAACACCCAATTCGTGCGCACGACCACCCAGATTGAAAAATACAAAGTGCGGCAATAACCCGCGCTGCAGCATCTGGTAGCTGGCTACGGTGGAGTCAAATCCGCCCGAAAGCAGGCTCAAAACCGGCTCCATGGTGCCCAGCGGGAAGCCACCCATGCCCGGGTGACGAGCCTGAATCAGGAATACCCGCTGACTGCGAATCTCAATTTGGACAACAACCTCGGGCTGCTTCATCGACACGCCAGCTGCGCCGCAACGCCGCTGCAGCTCGCCACCCACTTTGATCGCCACATCCTGTGAGCTGAAATCATGTTGGCCGACCCGCTTGCAGCGCACGGAAAACACCTTGCCTTGCAGCTGCTCACCGACGGCAGTGACGCATAGATCTGCCAGCTCATCCAGCGTGCCCAGCGGGTACTCGTGCACTTCCAGAAAATGCGCGATACCCGGTGTATTTTTCAGCCGAGCAATACACAACTGCTGCAGCTGTCGATCACTGCCAAGGTTTATCTCCAGGCTATCCCAGCTGCCAGTAACCCGCGCTTCAGGATCAATATCGGCCAGCAGAAGCTTCAGATTGCCCTTGAGTTGCGCCACAAAGCGCTTGCGGACTTGGCGGGTCTTGATGGTAATTTCAGGGAAGAATTTGATGATGAGTTTCATAGGAGTGGTGTAAGGTGCGCAAAGCCGCGCATTATACCTTAGAGTGGTTGCGCGGCGCGCGAACGATCAACAAGCGGCGCGCACTATAAGCGTGCACAATCCCGTTAGGCTGCACTTATTAGGTGCGCTATTATGGTGCGTGCTGGCGATTTTTTGAGCAAAGCCCACTGAAACAGGGCCTTTCGAGCTATGCTCCGAAATGGCACACCTTTTGCTCACTTGTAATGCAACCGACGTGCGGACCCGATCCGCTCAAATTAAAGAGGCGCCAGGCCAGATGCCTGGCAAATGATTCCTTTTGGAGGAAACCATGTCGAAAGCGATGGATCTGATCAAAGAGTATGACGTGAAGTGGGTAGACCTGCGCTTCACCGATACTAAAGGCAAGCAGCAGCACGTCACTATGCCTGCTCGTGATGTCAACGACGACTTCTTCGAAGAAGGCAAGATGTTCGACGGCTCCTCGATTGCCGGGTGGAAAGGTATCGAAGCTTCCGACATGATCCTCATGCCCGATGACAGCACCGCGGTTATGGACCCCTTCACCGAAGAGCCTACCTTGATTCTGGTTTGCGACATCATCGAGCCTTCTACCATGCAGGGCTATGAGCGCGACCCACGCGGCATCGCCAAGCGTTGCGAAGAGTATCTGAAGTCCACCGGCATTGGTGACACTGTATTTGTTGGCCCCGAGCCTGAGTTCTTCGTTTTTGACGAAGTGAAGTTCAAGTCCGACATCTCCGGTTCCATGTTCAAAATCTTCTCTGAGCAGGCTTCCTGGAATACCGACGGCGACTTCGAAACTGGCAACAAGGGCCACCGCCCTGGCGTCAAAGGTGGTTACTTCCCGGTTCCTCCGGTCGATCACGATCACGAAGTCCGTACTGCCATGTGTAATGCCATGGAAGAAATGGGCCTGACCATCGAAGTTCACCACCACGAAGTGGCGACTGCCGGTCAGAACGAAATCGGCGTACTGTTCAACACCCTGGTAGCCAAGGGCGATGAAGTACAAACGCTGAAGTACTGTGTACACAACGTTGCTGATGCCTTCGGCAAAACCGCTACCTTCATGCCCAAGCCTCTGTATGGCGACAACGGCTCCGGTATGCACGTACACATGTCCATCTCCAAAGACGGCAAGAACACCTTTGCTGGCGAAGGCTATTCCGGCCTGTCCGACACTGCCCTGTTCTTCATCGGCGGTATCATCAAGCACGGTAAGGCGCTGAACGCGTTCACCAACCCGTCCACCAACAGCTACAAGCGTCTGGTCCCAGGCTTTGAAGCTCCGGTAATGCTGGCGTACTCCGCTCGCAACCGTTCTGCTTCCATCCGTATTCCTTACGTTTCCAGCCCGAAAGCGCGCCGCATTGAAGCACGCTTCCCTGATCCAGCTGCTAACCCTTACCTGTGCTTCGCGGCACTGTTGATGGCTGGCCTGGACGGTATCCAGAACAAGATCCACCCTGGCGATGCTGCCGACAAGAACCTGTATGATCTGCCGCCGGAAGAAGCCGACCAGATCCCACAAGTTTGCGGCAGCCTGAAAGAGGCCCTGGAGTCTCTGGACGCAGATCGCGAGTTCCTGACCAAGGGCGATGTCTTCACCAATGACTTCATCGATGCTTACATGGAGCTCAAGCACGCCGAAGAAATCAAGGTACGCACCTTCGTTCACCCGCTGGAATACGATCTGTATTACAGCTGCTGAACCTGGCGCAAGCCTGGCAGTCAAAGAAGGGTGCCCCTATGGGCGCCCTTTTTTATGCTTGCCATACTGCTCCCATGGGTGAAAAACCGGAGCAGCATACGGCGACACGTGGCGATCTCGACGCCATCAGGCTATAAAGAAGACTGCATGGATGGGCTAGAGCGCCCCAGGAGAGAAAGTGATGTCCAAGAAATCAGTTATGGCACTGTCCGTACTCTTACTAGGCGGCATGAGCGCCGGCGCTGGTGCGAGCGAGATTTACACCTGGACAGATGCACAAGGCAATCGCATCTACTCAGACCAACCCAATCCCAACTCCACCAAGATTGAAGTTGGTCCGACCAATAGTATTGAGCCGCCCAAGCCTATTCCCGCATTTAACGAAGCAAGCAATGGCGCCAACAACCAAAGTAACGCCAATATTACCGGCGGCTATCGCAGCCTTAAGGTCACCAGTCCAGCCAACGATAGTGCAGTTCGCGCCAACGACGGCAATATCACACTGTCGGTCACCATCGACCCGCCGCTGCGCAGTGGAAACCTTCTTCGAGCGCAGGTTGATGGCAATCTGAACGAGCAAGCGATTGCCGGTAGCGGCCAACCCAATGCGACATTAACCTTGCCCAACCTGGACCGAGGCACCCACGAAATCAGTGCTGTCATCATGGATACCAAAGGCCAGGTTATCCTCAGCAGCGACCCGGTTACTCTGCATGTTCAGCGCACTTCGCTGAACCAGCCTGGCCGCGTCGGCAATCCAAACCAGGCCCCTACTGCGCCAGCCGCACCGCGCGCACCAAACGTGCCCGGCCCTACCACCGGAAACTGACCTACCTGCAACGGCGCGGTCAACGTCCAGAACCGCGCCAGCATAAGGCACCGTTTTGGTGCATACTCCCACCAAGCGCTCCCATTCGTGCGCCATCGTTTGGCGTGTGGATTACTGCCCGCTGTCGGTGTGCCACTATAAAGCCTACTTTCTTCACCGTATAACGCTAGCATCGCCAGCATCCAGTGCCCTATTTACAAGGCATGCAGCCCCTACTGCTGCTTGCTGGAACGCTGCGCAACAGAAACGAGCAAAAGAATATGCATAGCATTAGGTCTACGCCCTGAATTGGTTCGCTTCTTGCATTTCTCTGCCCAAACCATGGATATAGTTATGCTGCCTGATCGATTTCTACGCCAAATTTTGGACAACCTGACCACAGCCGTGCTGCTGCTTGATGCAGACTTGCGCCTGAGTTTCATGAACCCAGCAGCAGAGATGTTATTGGCCGTTAGTGGTCAGCGAGTATTCCAGCAGCCCGTAAGCGAGCTTTTTACTGATACTGCTGCGGCACTGGAGTCCCTACGCAACGCTGTTGAAAACGCTCACCCCTTTACCAAACGTGAAGCGCAGCTGAATCTGAGCAACGGCAGAAGCATGATGGTCGATTACTCAGTCACCCCCATCATGGCAGCCAATCGCAGCTGGCTGCTGATTGAGCTTTATCCGCGCGACCGTTTGCTACGTATCACCAAGGAAGAAGCTCAGCTATCCAAGCAGGAAGTCACCAAGGTACTGGTACGCGGCCTGGCACATGAGATCAAAAATCCGCTGGGCGGCATTCGCGGCGCGGCGCAACTACTGGCCCGGGAACTGCCGGAAGAGTCACTCAAGGATTACACCGACGTTATCATTGAGGAGGCTGATCGACTGCGTAACCTGGTTGACAGCATGCTCGGCCCTTATCGCCCGCCAGCTCTGCACCCGATCAACATCCACGAAATTACCGAGCGCGTCTGCAGCCTGATCGAAGCTGAAACCCAGGGCGTCCTGCAACTAAAGCGTGATTATGATCCCAGCATTCCGGACATCCTTGCCGATCGCGAACAGCTGATTCAGGCACTGCTGAATATTGTGCGCAACGCCATGCAGGCGATAGCCGAACACCGCCCGCTGGAACAGGGCTGCATTACCCTGCGCACTCGCGCGCTGCGCCAATTTACCATTGGCCAAACACGCTACCGCCTGGTGTGCAGACTGGAAGTGATCGATAACGGCCCCGGCATTCCGTCTGACATCGTCGAAAGTATTTTTTACCCCATGGTCAGCGGCCGGGCTGAAGGTACTGGACTGGGACTGTCGATCACCCAGAACATAATTGGCCAGCACCAGGGCTTGATCGAGTGTGACAGCGAGCCCGGCTGTACGACCTTCACCCTGTTCCTGCCGCTGGAAAAGGAAGGGGGCGACTGACATGTCATGCACCTGGAATTACCCAGCGCGACGATTTGGGCTCCCGCCCCACCGCCTTAGCCTGACAACGAACCCCGCCGTTATCTACTTGCGCGCGTTCACGTCACTGATTAACGAGCCTTGTCTCAACTGCCTGCCGGCTAGACCGGAACTGGAGAACTGATTTATGACCCGCTCACCCAATCGTGCTGAAAATGTCTGGATTGTCGACGATGACAGATCCATCCGCTGGGTTCTGGAGAAAGCGCTGCAGCAGGAAGGTATGGAGCCCGTGAGCTTTGACAGCGCCGATGCCGCGCTGGCGCGCCTGCAGCGCCAAAGCCCGGATGTGCTTATCAGTGACATTCGCATGCCCGGGACCAGCGGGCTGGACCTGCTTGCCAATATTCGCGAGCGCTACCCCAAACTACCCGTCATCATCATGACCGCCCACTCCGACCTCGACAGCGCGGTAGCGTCATACCAAGGCGGTGCCTTTGAGTATTTGCCCAAGCCCTTTGATGTTGATGAGGCGGTCGCGTTGGTACGCCGTGCGCTAGCTCACACTCATGAACAGGAAGCGGAGGATGAAGAGCCGGACGAAGCACGCACACCGGAAATCATCGGTGAAGCGCCGGCCATGCAAGAAGTCTTTCGCGCCATTGGCCGGCTGTCTCACTCCAACATCACGGTACTGATCAACGGCGAGTCCGGAACGGGTAAAGAACTGGTAGCCCATGCCCTGCACCGCCATAGCCCGAGGGCGCGCAATCCGTTCATCGCGCTGAACATGGCCGCCATACCTAAAGATCTGATGGAATCAGAGCTGTTTGGCCATGAAAAAGGCGCCTTTACCGGTGCCAGCGTGCAACGCCGTGGTCGTTTTGAGCAGGCTGATGGCGGCACCCTGTTTCTCGACGAGATCGGTGACATGCCGGCAGAAACCCAGACGCGGCTATTACGTGTGCTTGCCGATGGCGAGTTCTATCGGGTGGGCGGACATACGCCGATCAAGGTTGACGTGCGCATCATCGCCGCCACGCATCAAAACCTGGAAGGCCTGGTTCAGGCAGGCAAGTTTCGCGAAGACTTGTTCCACCGCCTGAATGTCATTCGTATCCACATTCCCAAGCTGGCCGAGCGCCGTGAAGATATCCCAGCGCTGGCTCAGCACTTTCTGGCCAAAGCCGCACAGGAACTCGCGGTCGAGCCAAAGCTACTGAAGCCCCAGACCCAGGATTATCTGCGCAACCTGCCCTGGCCCGGCAACGTCCGTCAGCTAGAAAATACCTGCCGCTGGATCACTGTTATGGCTTCCAGCCGCGAAGTGCTGATCGAAGACCTGCCCCCCGAAATGCTCACGCAGCACCACGACAGTGCGCCTGATGGCAATTGGGAGCACGGTTTGCGCACCTGGGCAGACCAGGAGCTGGCCCGCGGGCTAACCAATCTGCTGGATATCGCGGTGCCGGCATTCGAGCGGATCATGATTGAGACCGCCCTTAAGCATACGGCAGGAAGACGCCGTGATGCCGCGCAGTTACTGGGCTGGGGGCGAAACACCCTGACCCGCAAGATCAAGGAACTGGGCATGAATGTGGATGGCGCTGATGAAGAGGATAGCGAATAAAGTCGCGCAATCCACAGTCAGCGCAAAACTGGCACGCTTGATGCTTTATAACTAGTGGGTGTATTTGGGGTGACTCTGGTTCAGGCAGGCTAGAGTCACCTTTTTTTATGCCCAAGCCTCAAGCCTCAAGCCTCAAGCCTCAAGCCTCAAGCCTCAAGCCTCAATAGGGTGATTGCGGCGTAATAGCAGTCAAGTCTTCTTTCAGTCTATTCGTCCGCTACGGAATGCACCAAGACACTTCGTTTCCAAGTACCCTATTCACGGGTGCTTGCAGCCCCCATGGCGCACGCCTACACTGCCCTCCCAACATCACCCTGACACCTAGACCATGTTCCACATAGCCCTGCTCGAACCCGAGATCCCGCCTAATACCGGCAATATCATTCGTCTGTGTGCCAATACTGGCTGCCAGCTGCATCTGATTGAACCCTTGGGTTTTGAGCTGGATGACAAACGCCTACGACGTGCGGGCCTGGATTATCATGAGTTTGCTGCGGTTAAAACCTACCCCAATCTTGAGGCCTGCCTGCAGGCAGTAAATCCGGGGCGCGTGTTTGCGTTGAGCACTAAAGGGGAAAAGGGGTTTAGCGAGGTGCAGTTCGCTGCGGACGACCTGTTTCTGTTCGGACCGGAAAGCCGCGGGATACCGGCTGAAGTGCGCGAGGCGCTACCGGCGGATCAAGTACTACGTATTCCCATGCTACCCGACAGCCGTAGTCTAAACCTCTCCAACAGCGCTGCCGTGCTGATTTACGAGGCTTGGCGCCAACTGGGATATGAGGGGGCGCTTTAAGCGCAGCTGCAAGCTGCAAGCTGCAAGCTGCAAGCTGCAAGCTGCAAGCTGCAAGCTGCAAGCGTAATCAGGATGCTTTGCGCCTAATCGGTGTCAACCACCTTTCAGCGCAGTTTACGCCCACAACTTGCTAACTTTTGGCTTACTTGTCGCTTGCAGCTTGCGGCTTAGCGCCGGCCTTAGCGCGTTTTCACCACAACCTTGCCGACCGCCTGACGCGAGCTGAGGATGTTGAGTGCATCTTCATATTCGTTCAGCTCATAGGTCTTGGAAACCAGCGGCTTGAGCTTGCCCTCGGTGTGCCAGGCAAAGAGTTGCTTGAAGTTGTCCAGGTTAGCCTGCGGTTCGCGGGCAGCAAAGGAGCCCCAGAACACACCGACGATAGACGATCCTTTCAGCAACGCCAAATTGACCGGAAATTCGGGAATACGGCCACTGGCAAATCCCACTACCAACAGACGACCTTTCCAGTTGATGCTGCGTACCGCCTGGTCAAACAGGTCGCCACCGACCGGATCATAGATGACGTCGGCGCCTTTGCCGTTAGTCAGCTCTTTTACTGCGTCTTTCAGACTGACTTCACTGTAATTGATAAGATCATCAGCGCCGGCTTTTTTCGCCACTTCCAGCTTCTCAGCACTGGAGGCCGCGGCAATAACACGTGCGCCCATTGCCTTGCCAATTTCGACGGCGGCCAAGCCAACGCCACCAGATGCGCCTAGCACCAACAGGGTTTCGCCGGGTTGCAGATCACCGCGCTGCTTGAGTGCGTGCATGGAGGTGCCGTAGGTCATGCTAAAGCCAGAGGCAGTGATGTAATCCATATCATCGGGCATCGGCAAGACACGCATGGCATCGGCCGCAATCTTTTCTGCGAAGCTGCCATAGCCGGTCAGGCCCATAACCCGGTCACCCACTTTCAGGTGCTTGACCTTCTCACCCACGCTGGAAACCACACCAGCAGCCTCGCCACCTGGCGAAAACGGGAACGGCGGCTTGACCTGGTATTTGCCTTCAATGATCAAGGTGTCAGGGAAGTTAACGCCCGCTGCATGAATATCGATAACCACTTCATTGGCTTTGGCAACCGGATCAGCGGTCTCTTCCAAGACCAGGCTGCTGGCGGGTCCATAGGCTTTGCATAGAACAGCTTTCATTGTTGTCTCCTTGGCTCTAGCAGGATTTGAATAAGGTGATAGAGGCAGCCAAAACAGGACAAAAAACCGAACAAGCGCTTTTTTACGTGTCGTAAATAGCGTCGCGTCGGCGATTTTAAATCTGTATTAGCACTACCGCTCGTTGTGCCAACAACGGCTTGGCCTACGATGCCTACAGTCTAGTCGTCTACCCCGCACCAGGGTCAATGACCATGCCCTGAAGTGATGGGTATGCATAACATCAGCACCAGCCTGGATGGATGGACGGATAAGCATTTGGCGAGGACCACTTGCTCAGCTATCCTGTGACGACATCATTGGAGCCCCACAATATGCAACGCAGACGCCTTTCTCTGTTACTCATCGCCGCTCTGCTGCTGCCCTTCACGGTCAGCGCGGAAGAAGATGAAGCACCTGCCAACCAAACTGCCTACGTCGAGATGAAGCCGTCCTTTGTCGGCACCATAGGCACGGGCCCGCGCATCCAGTATCTCAAGGCGGATGTCGCGCTGCGAACTGAAGATCCCGCGGCCGTTAGCCGTATCGAGTATCACGACCCGCTGATTCGTAATGCCCTGGTCACGCTGTTTGCGCGCCAGACCACCGACGACCTGTCCTCTATGGATGGCAAAGAGGCGCTGCGCGCAACAGCGCTGGAGACCGTCCAGGCTGTATTGACCGAAGAGGAAGGTGCACCGCTGGTTGATGATCTGCTGTTTACCAACCTGATAGTGCAGTAGGTCTCGCTGGCACCTGCCCCGCGCGGGGTAGCACCAGCGGGCAGATCAGACTCGCTGGCTCAGGTACTGATCAACATAACTGTCGAAGTCCAGCGTGTCTGCTGCCTCAATAGCCTCCTGCTCTGCCAGCGACTTTTCAGCCGCAGCTTCGCACTCAGCCTGCACTTGTGCATCCAGCGGCCGCGCGCGGAAATAGCGGTTATGCTCTTCAGACTGGGCCAAGGCAAAACGGAAGAAGCTATCGCCCTGCTCTTTGATAGCGGCCAACACACGCGCTGATGGGGTAAGAGCAGAATCAGCCAACTTGGCGCGCTGTTGGTCAAGGCTCAGGCTATAACTCTGGGTATCATTAGCGCTGTCGAGCAGCTCGGCACAAGCTGCCATACCATCCAGCAGCTTGTTTCCCCAGTCCACCAGCGAGCGTTCACCGCTGTTGTCCTGCAGCTGCAAACCTGGCTCACGTCCACGCTTGACCGCCAGATTGAAATTATCAGATGCCGCCTGACACTCGGCATCATCCAGCTCCGGGCTCTCCTGCAATGCGCAATACAGCAGAAAGCTGTCCATAAAGTGCGCCGTCGATGGATCAACCCCAAGCGGTGCAAACGGATCGATATCCAGGCAGCGCACCTCAATGTACTCAACGCCACGCTGAGCCAGTGCATGCACCGGCTTTTCACCACTCTGCGCAACCCGCTTGGGCCGAATTGGACTATAGAACTCGTTTTCAATCTGCAACAGATTAGTGTTCAGCTGCTGCCAGTCGCCGTTCGCGTCGTGCGTACCCAGTTTAGCGTAGGGCTCATAAGGCAGGCTGATCGCGTCCAGCATGCTGGCAATGTAGTTCTCCAGGCTGTTGTAGCAGATGTTCAAACCGGATTGTGCGTTGTTGTTGTAACCCAGGTCACTCATGCGCAAGCTGGTCGCATACGGCAAGTACAGACTCTTCTCGCCCAGGGGTTGCAAACGATGATCGCGGCCCTGCAGAAAAGTGGCACAGACGGCTGGTGAGGCACCGAACAGATACATTAACAGCCAGGCATAGCGGCGGAAGTTACGAATCAGCGCGAAGTAGCGCTCAGACTGGTATTGCTGGTCGCTGCGCGCGTCCTGATCCTGCTGCTTGAGCTGGGCCCAGAGCGCCGGCGACAGGGAAAAGTTGTAATGCACGCCCGCAATACACTGCATGGCCTTGCCATAGCGAATCGCCAAGCCCCGGCGGTAGACGTTTTTTAGCGTGCCGACGTTCGATGTACCGTACCAGGCAATCGGAATATCGCTATCGTTGGTCGGTAAACGGCATGGCATCGACTGATTCCACAGGCGCTCGTCACCCAAGTGGCTGTAGGTAAAGCGGTGTACCTGATCGAGATTACCGAACAGCTCGTCAATACTGCGACTGACTGGAGTAATCAGTTCAATCAGCGCTTCAGAGTAATCAGTGGTAATAGTCGGATGCGTCAGTGCCGACCCCAGCTTGGCGGGGTGTTCACTATGCACCAGCATGCCATCTGCGGTAATCCGCAAGCTTTCCTTTTCGATGCCGTGACGGCAATCGGTCAGTAGTGGCTGCACCGCAGGATCACGCAGCAGGCCGAGACGTTTACTAAGCGTTGGTGACAAGGTGTCACTCCTTGGGGGTTATAGCACCAGCTGGTATCCACCAACTGGCATCTCAATCAGTATAGAAAGGCGCAGGCCCTTGCGCTCGTTAAAGTCGGGCAAAGGTACCAAGGCACTTGGCGACCAGAGCGCCGTCCTGCCAAACCTCGCCATCCACCACTATGGTGCGGGTGCCGGCATGCACGACCTTGCCGGTGCACTCCAGCTCACCACCAATGACCGCGCGAGTGTAGTTAATCTTGCACTCGATGGTCGCCGTGCTTTCATGCGCTTCCAGCACACTGAACGCAGCGGCACCCATGGCCGAGTCCAGCAGGGTAAAGACCACGCCACCATGAACGCGATGGGTGGAATTGAAGTGCTTATCGGTGATGGGCAGGCGCAATGTGCAGCTGCCCCGCTCTATGGCGGCGAATTCTATACCAACCAGCGCGGTAAACTCGCTGGTGCGTTGGGCTGCGAAGGCCGCTAGGGCCGGGTGTAAATCGCTCATGGCATCACCTTTTCTTTTTGGCATTGGCAAACAGACTGGCAAAAGTGCCTTCTGCGGATGGCTTGGCCTGTGCGTTGGTTTTGGCGTTGTGCTTGTTACCCTGATTACGTGCCCGGCTGCGCTCGGCAGGTGATTCTGACTTGTCGCCCGCCGCCGGCGGCGTATCTTCAAGACGCATGGTGAGGCTGATGCGCTGACGAGGAATGTCGACTTCCATCACCTTGACCTTGACGATGTCACCGGCCTTGACCACATCACGCGGGTCCTTGATGAACTGCTGCGACAGCATGGAAATATGCACCAGGCCGTCCTGATGCACACCAATATCGACAAATGCCCCGAAATTCGCAACGTTGGTGACAACGCCTTCAAGGGTCATACCCGGCTTGAGATCCTTGAGACTTTCCACACCCTCCTGAAACTCTGCTGCCTTGAACTCGGGGCGCGGGTCGCGACCCGGCTTATCCAGCTCTTTTAGGATATCGGTAATGGTAGGCACACCAAAATGCTCATCGGTATAACGTGCTGGCTCCAACTTGCGCAGAAACGCCGAGTCGCCAATCAGGCCACGTACGTCGCGCCCGGTTTCTTCGGCGATACGGGTTACCAGAGGATAGGCCTCGGGATGCACCGCAGAAGCGTCCAATGGATTGTCGCCATCCATGACCCGCAAAAAGCCTGCGGCCTGTTCGAAGGTCTTTTCGCCCAGACGGCTCACCTTGAGTAACTGCTTGCGGTTTTTGAACGCACCGTGCTGGTCACGAAAGTCGACAATGTTCTGTGCGATATTCGGGTTCAGGCCGGAGACCCGCGTCAGCAGTGCAGCGGAAGCGGTATTGAGGTCTACGCCCACCGCGTTTACGCAGTCTTCAACTACGGCATCCAGCCCGCGCGCCAACTTTATTTGCGACACATCGTGCTGGTACTGACCCACACCAATGGCCTTGGGCTCGATTTTTACCAGCTCGGCCAGGGGATCCTGCAGACGCCGGGCGATGGATACCGCGCCGCGATAGGTAACATCCAGATCGGGAAACTCGCGCGATGCCAGCTCCGAGGCCGAATACACCGAAGCGCCTGCCTCTGACACCATGACTTTCTGCATGGTCTGGCCGCTGCACAGCTTGATCAGATCGGCCGACAGCTTATCGGTCTCACGCGAGGCAGTGCCGTTGCCGACGGCAATGAGGCTGACCTGATGCTTCTGGCAAAGCGCTGCCAGCGTAGCCAATGAGCGATCCCAGTCGTTGCGTGGCGCATGTGGGAATACAGTAGCGGTATCCAGCAACTTACCGGTGGCATCAACTACTACAACCTTGACGCCGGTACGCAACCCCGGGTCCAGCCCCAGGGTAATGCGCGGCCCGGCGGGCGCAGACAACAACAGATCCTTGAGATTACTGGCAAAGACGCGGATAGCTTCGTCTTCGGCACCTTCGCGCAGTTCGCCCAACAACTCGGTTTCCAGATGACCCAGCAGCTTTACTCGCCAGGTCCAGCGCACGACTTCCAATAGCCACTTGTCTGCTGCGCGGCCCTGGTTTTCAACACCTACTGCCTCAGCAATGAGTCCTTCGCATGGGTGCATGGCACCCACCGCTGGCGCCTCATCGCCCAACTCCAGAGCGATGCTCAGCACGCCTTCGTTACGGCCACGCAGAATCGCCAGCGCACGGTGCGACGGCACCTTGGCCAGCGGCTCATCATATTCAAAGTAATCGCTGAACTTGGCGCCTTCCTGCTCCTTGCCAGCAACCAGGCGTGAGACTACCCGGCCTTCTTCGCGCAACGCACGACGCAGCTTGTCGAGCAGCGCCGCATTCTCACTGAAGCGCTCCATCAGAATATATTTGGCGCCATCGAGCGCAGCCTTGGTATCTGCGACGCCCTTGTCGGCGTCTATAAAGGCTGCGGCCTGGGCTTCAGGCTCCAATGTTGCGTCGGCATAAAGCGCATCAGCCAGGGGCTCAAGGCCAGCCTCAATGGCGATCTGGCCTTTGGTGCGACGCTTGGGCTTGTAGGGTAGATAGAGGTCTTCCAGCCGGGTCTTGGTCTCGGCCTGACGGATATCACGTTCCAGCTCGGGGGTAAGCTTGTCTTGTTCAGCAATACTCGACAACACCGCCGCACGGCGGTCCTCGAGCTCGCGTAAATAACGCAGACGCTCTTCCAGGTAACGCAGCTGGGTATCATCCAGACTGCCGGTGACTTCCTTGCGGTAGCGAGCAATAAAGGGAACGCTTGCACCCTCGTCCAGCAGGCCCACGGTGGCATCTACTTGTTCAGGGCGCACCGACAATTCAGCGGCAATGCGTGCGGCAATACTCTGCATGGGTAATCAATTCCACGATTTGCGGTAACAGGTCGGGCAGTATAACCGAGACACAGCTTCAGGTCGGCCCCCAAAAGCACGCTGGATACCAGTACTATAACAAGGTAAAAAGAAACCTCTTGTAACAATGGTCAGCCCGCAAAAAGCGCGGGCTTGGGTCACAATGCGGGCTTAATATCTCAGGCAGGTGCAGCATGACGAGCGAAGGCGAGAAAATCCTGATTGTCGATGATGACGTGCGTTTGCGGCGCTTGCTGGAACGCTTTTTGGGTGAACAAGGCTATCGCGTTCGCGCGGTTGAAGATACCGAGCAGATGGATCGTCTGCTGGCACGTGAGATCTACTCGCTGATCGTGCTCGACCTGATGCTCCCCGGCGAAGATGGTATGACCGCCTGCGCGCGTCTGCGTGCCGAGGGCAATACCACACCTATCATCATGTTGACCGCCAAAGGTGATGAGACCAGCCGTATTCAGGGGCTGGAGATTGGAGCCGATGACTATCTGCCCAAGCCCTTTAATCCACGTGAGCTGGTCGCCAGGATGAAAGCGGTATTGCGGCGCCAGCTACCGCAGGTCCCAGGCGCACCCAGCACCGATGACGACCAGGTAACCTTTGGTGAATTCGTCCTCAATCTGGCCACCCGCGAGCTGAAGCGCGGTACGGAAGTGAACATGCTGACGACCGGTGAATTTGCGGTACTCAAAGCACTGGTCCGCCACCCACGCGAACCCCTGACCCGTGACAAGCTGATGCAACTGGCCCGCGGCCGTGAATGGGATGCGCTGGAGCGTTCCATCGACGTACAGATATCGCGCCTGCGCCGTATGCTGGAACCCGATCCCTCCAAGCCCCGTTATATCCAGACGGTCTGGGGCGTAGGTTATGTCTTCGTACCGGACGGCCAGTCCGCGTGAAGGGTGGTCCTGGCTGGCACCCGCTACTCCCGCGTAGCTTTTTTGCCCGCACCATTTTGCTGGTGTTGCTGGTTACCCTGTTTTCCAAGATGCTGACGCTGATTTACCTGCTCAGTAACGAGGATCTGCTCGTTGACCGCCAGTACAGTCACGGCACGGCCATGCTGGTTCGCGCCTATTGGGCCAGCAGCCCGGATACGCGTCGCGATATCGAAGAGATGACCGGGGTGCAGGTAACCGTTCCCGAACAGGTACCGCAGGGCGAGGTTCATTGGCCCTACTCCGGCATCTTTACCCACCAGTTGCGCGATGAACTAGGCGACCAGACTCAAGTACGGGTACAAACCCAAAGCCATCCGGCGGTCTGGATTCATCAGCCAGCTTACGGTGACTACTGGCTAAAAGTGCCACTTTACGCCCACCCGCTGCGCGGCCAACGAGTGTGGATGGTAGTGACCTGGCTGGTATTGATCGGCATGCTCTCAACGGCTGCGGCCTGGCTGCTGGTGCGCCAGCTCAGCCAGCCACTGAAAACCCTGGAGCGCGCTGCGCGCAGTATTGGGCGAGGTAAAAGAGTCAGGCTCCTGGATAACAGCGGACCCTCCGAAATTGCCGAGGTATACCGTGCGTTCAATCAGATGGCGCAGGATGTCGAGCAGGCCAGTCGTGATCGCTCCATGCTGCTGGCGGGGGTTTCTCATGATTTGCGCACACCGCTGACACGCATGCGCCTATCCACCGAGTTACTGTCGGACGCTGAACCCGAGCTTACCGATGGCATGATCCGCGACATCGAAGACATGGACGCGATTCTTGATCAGTTTATGGCCTATATTCGCGACGGCAGTGCAGAGGCGAGCGAGAGCGGTGATATCAACGAGCTGATTAGCGAAGTCGTCGCCCCGCTCAATACCAATGGCGAGGCGGTTAGGCTGTGCTTGCAACCCGTGCCGGAGTTCGAGTTTCGCCGGCTGTCGATCAAGCGCGTGCTGACCAACCTGATTGAAAATGCGCTGATACACGGCGGCACCGGCGTCGAGGTCTGCACCTATCTGCAGCAAGCAGGTCCCGAGTCACGGCTGATTGTCAGCGTGCTCGATCGTGGACCAGGGGTGGAAGTGCTAGAAGGGGACGCGTTATTCAGCCCCTTCATTCGGGGCGATCAGGCGCGTTCAACGCGCGGCACTGGTTTGGGGCTGGCCATCGTCAAACGCATTACCGATAGCCATGGCGCTAGTGTTCAGTTGCTCAACCGTATCGGTGGTGGGACCGAGGCACGGCTGAGCTTCATACTCTGATACGAGGGCTGATCAACCGGCGCGGCGCAAGAGACCGGACTGGTCCAGCGCCTGCTCGACGGCGGACAAGTCGGGAATCAGCAGTTCGCCAGCCTCCTCAGCTACCTGCACCCGCTGTAATACATAGCGGCTACCTTCCCCAACCTTCTCTACCTCTTCGCGCGTCAACCGGCGCGCGCGCGGAATGCCCCACACCCGCACACCGATAAAGCGCAGGTTAGTCACGCCATCCAGCGCGTTCAGAATCAGCGTGCGCGGCTCTGCTCCAGCAGCAGGTTCCGCGCCTTCAGCCAGCAAGTTGTCGAGGTCTACCATGGGTACTTGCTGGTCACGCCAAAGAGTCCAGCCGAGAAACCATTCGGGGCCGCTCGATGCCGACTGGCTAAGGCGGTAAGCCACTAGCTCGGCTACCGCGACGTTAGGTAACAATAGCGGCTTACCCGCCAGCGGAATGATGAGACCATTAAGGCTTTCCAGCACATCCGACATGTCTACCGATCCTCATTGCTATTCGTGGGACGCTGTCGCGCCTACAGGGCCAGTGGCCATTCTTGCAGCAGCCAATGCTGCAGCGCCGCTGCCAACTCTTCTGGCGAGCCTTCTCGGCTACTGAAGCCGGCATCCTTTACCGCTTTGGGCATGGTCGCGCAGGCTGAGCTCTGCTCATCCTGGGTCCAAACCTCAATACCCTGCTGACGTAGTCGGCCACAAGCGCCTACGCCATCTTCACCCATACCGCTGAACACAATAGCGCCGCTGGCAGACCCAAAAGCACGTACCGTCTCATCAAGCACCGCCTCAATCGACGGACGATACAAGCCCGGCCAGGCTTCATCACTTAGTTGCACTGTACCGCCGGAGCCAAAGCGTAACGAGCGCGATACTGGCGCTACCAACACATCTCCCCTGCGCAGATGAGCACCAGGCTGACAGTTGATAATACGCCAGTCATTCTGACGACCCAGAATCTGCGGTAGCTGCTGTTCAAAGCCAGCGTCAATATGCTGGGCATAGATGAAAGCGACCGGCAACGCTGCCGGCAGTAAATCCAGAAAGCGCTTAACTGCTGCTGGACCACCCAAAGACGCGCCCAGCACCCAAACACAAGACGGCACATCATGGGGTAGTTGAGGCACTATCGCCGGGGCCAGGCAGTCAGTCGCAGGTGGCGCACCAAGCAGGGGCTGAAGCTTACCGAGCAAGCGCCGTTGCCAGCGCGGATACTCCTCATCGCTCACATCAGGAATATCGCCAACACCCAAAAGAACAGGCACCGGACTATGTTCAAGCAACCAGTCTGCCAACGGTGATTCTTCAGCCAGCTCAAGCAACCAGGCATCGGTCTCGATCTGCGCCAGTCGCCCCGCATCAAGCTCGGCGGGATCACGGGCAAAAACCAAACGGTAGCCGAACCCAGTGAGTACGTCCGCCAGCCGATTACGCTTACTTTCGTTGCCGGCGAGCAGAGCAATCGCCGGCACACCGCTATCACTCACGGATATCTACCAGTTTGCTGATAACTTCCAGCAACTGCGCTTCTTGGTAAGGCTTACCCAGGTAGACATTTACCCCAATGCTAAGCGCGCGCTCGCGGTGCTTCTCGCCGGTCCGCGATGTGATCATGACAATGGGTAGCTCGCTCAGGCGCTCGTCATGACGCACCCGCGTCGCCACCTCAAAGCCGTCCATGCGCGGCATCTCGATATCCAGCAACATGATGTCCGGCTTAATATCCTGGAGCCGGGCAATGGCGTCCACACCGTCCTTCGCCGTTACCACTTCCATGCCGTTACGTTCCAGTAGACGCGTGGTCACTTTACGCACCGTAATGGAGTCATCCACAACCATGACCAGCGTCGCGCGCGCTTCCGGTTTACTTCTCGCCTGCGCCCGCTCAGCCGCCAGGTACTGCTGCGCTTGCAGCGCTTGTTGTGCGCGGATAACAGCCAGCAGATCGAGGATCACCACCACGCGCCCATCACCCAGGATAGTGGCACCGGAAATCCCGGGCACGACCGCAAACTGACGCCCAAGACCCTTTACTACAATCTCGCGCGAGCCTGCCAAGGAGTCGACCTGCACAGCCACGCTGTGCTCGGCACCACGCACCAGAATGACGGGCAACGGTAGCGAATGCCCAGTCAGCCGCGGCTGCTGGCCAGTAACCAGCAGATCGCCCAGATAGCGCAGATCGTATTCTTTACCCGCATATTCAAAAGGCGGTGCGTCTGGCGCGTAATAGGCTTCAAGCTCGTAGCCGGACACCCGCACGATACCCTCGATGGTATTCAATGGAATCGCGTACAGGTCTTCCCCGGAATACACCATAAGCGCCCGGTTTACCGAAACCGTAAAGGGCAGACGAATAGTAAAGGTCGTTCCCTTACCGGGCTCGGTCGTCAGCGTCATGCTGCCGCCAAGCTGCTTCACTTCAGCGTTGACCACATCCATACCAACACCACGACCGGATATCTGCGTCACCTGGGTCGCGGTTGAGAATCCCGCTTCCAGGATAAACTGCAGTACTTCCTGATCTGTCAGTTCAGCATCCGCATCCATCAGCCCGCGTTCAATCGCTTTGTTGCGAACGGCACTGAGGTTAATACCGGCGCCATCATCCTTCAGCGTCAAGACTATCTCGCTACCCTCGCGAGCCAGGTCGAGCCAGATGTTGCCTTCGCCACTCTTGCCCTGCTCCTGTCGCACCAAAGGCATCTCGACACCGTGGTCGACCGAGTTACGCAGCATATGCTCCAGCGGGCCGATCATGCGCTCCAGCACACTACGGTCCATCTCGCCCTCGGCATTGCCGACAATGAGTTCGACCTGCTTGCCCAGTTCACCGGCGACCTGACGTACGACGCGACGCATGCGTGGCAGCAAGCGTTCGAAAGGCACCATGCGCGTGCGCATCAGACCTTCCTGCAGCTCGGTATTAACCCGCGCCTGCTGCACCAGCAGGGTTTCCGCGTCGCGGCTCTTGGTAGCGATCGATTCTTTCAGATCCAGCAAGTCCGACGCTGACTCAAACAACGAGCGCGACAACTGCTGCAGCTGTGAATACTGATCCATTTCCAGCGGATCGAAATCTTCGTAGCTCTGCTCAAGCTCTTCCTGGTGACGGGACAGAATCTGTGCCTGGGTTTCCATATCAAGGCGACGCAGCTGGTCACGAACCCGATCAATGGTGCTTTCTACGTCTTCCAGGATACTGCCGACATCCGTCACTTGCTGTTCGATGCGGCCGCGGAAAATGGAGGTCTCACCGGCCAGGTTGACCAGCTCTTCCAGCAGCGCCGAAGACACTTTGACGCTCTCCTGGCCACTGGTCCGTTTGGCGCCTTCTGCCGATGGCTGGCTGGCGTTCATGGCTCGCTGCAGAATGTCCTGCACACCCGCCAATGACATACCTGTCGCTGCTGGCGCGACTGTAACCGGCGCGTCAATTGTCGCTAGCGGCTGCGGCTCTGCCGTAATCTCATCCGAACCCGGCAACTGACCAGCGGACAGCTCAGCGATTCTTGCCTGCAACGCAGCCAGACTCTGTGCCAGTTCTTCATTCTCACTTGAGCCACTTTGCAGTGCAATTTCGAGCTGTTTCGCATGGTCCGCGAGCTGCCTTTGGCCAGCCAGGCGAGCACTTCCCTTGAGTGTCTGAATGCGATGCAGCAACTCAGCTGCCGCCGCAGCATCTGCTTCACGCCGTTGTAGTAGCTCGGCGCATGGCGACAATAGCTCGTCCGCTTCTTCAACAAAAATGGCCAGCATGCCGCCCATGGGTTGCGGCTCTGCAGCAGGTGCTGACACCAACGCACCACCCGTGTCGAGATCATCACCAGTTTTGCTGGGCAGGCGTGGCGGCTCGGACGGGTTCTTACGGAAACTATTAATTGCTGCAATCAGCGCGGCGCCATCGCTGATAGGGCGCCCCGCGACCACGCCGTCGACCATATCGGCCAAGGCGTCGTGGCAAGCATCTAGCAGCTCAAACAGCGGCGGAGTGACCTCATAGCGATGCTCGCAAAGTGCCTCGTACACAAATTCCATCTCGTGCGAGAGATCACCAACCGGGCGAATCTCGGCCATCCGCGCGCCACCCTTGAGGGTGTGCAGGTCGCGCTGTAATGATTCGACGGCAATAGTATTACCGGTATCGTCCTTCCACTGCTGCAGACTGGTGGCGGAGCTTTCGATAATTTCCTGTGCTTCTTCGAGAAAAATATCGACCAGTTCTGCGTCTGTCCCAGCTTCACTCGGACTCCACAGCCCAGCCGATTTACTCTGAGCGGCAACAGGCGGCGCCTTAACAGCCTGGATCTCGGCCGGTAGCAGCGCCTGAAGCGCCTGAATTTCTTCTGCCGCTGCGACCAGGTGCTGATGAGCTGCCACCTGATCCATCATGCTGATCAAGCGCTCGTGCCCTACTGCAAGAACACCCAGTGCAGGCGAATCGAGCTCAAGACCCTCCAGCACGCGTTCATGCACCCGCTCAAGTGCTTCACAGAGCTCTTCCAGCGCAGGCAGTTCTACATCGCCAGCCACATCTGCCAAACCACGCAGAGCGCCAATCAAGTCGCGACTATTGAGCGCGACCGTGGCATCCGCCTGCTTGGCGTACAGCAGGTCGGCAGCATCCAGGAGATCGTCGATACCCTCGGTGAGGAAAATAGACATGAGGCCGCTACTGCCAGCATCTCCGTCCTCAAGGTCTGCACGGCTTGCTTCGCGGGTTGCCAGGGCCTGCCGCTGAAGCTCATGCAAACGCTGCAGGAAGCCCTCGGTACCGGCAATGGGCCTGTCTGGACCAGCCGCCAACTGATCCAAGCCAGTTTCAAACAGCGTGACCGCATCACCCAACAAATTGACCAAAGCCTGGTCGGTAGGAATCAGGTTAGCCTTGAACTCTTTAGCCAGCTTCTCCAGCGGGGTAGCCAGCACAGCAATCGACTGGATGCCTGCCATATGGGCACTGCCTTTCAGCGTATGCAGTGCGCGCTGCAGGGCATCACTAATACTGCGTGGCAGGCCGTGCAACTCGCATTCGTGCAGATAGGCGTTGATTTGATCAATATGACTACGGGTTTCATTGCGGAAGATGTCCAGCAATACCGGGTCCATAGTCGCTTCAGCTGGCTCTGGCTCTGGCTCTGGCTCTGGCTCTGGCTCTGGCTCTGGCTCTGGCTCTGGCTCTGCGGGAAGTGTGTCAGGCTCTGACCAGCTGTCCAGACTATCCGTCTCAATAAGCGGCAGCGTTTCATCTTGCAGCGTCAGGTCTGCTTCAGGCTCCTGCACAGGCTCGGGCAACTGATCGAGATCGATCTCGTCTGCCTCCAACTCCGGCAGACTATCGAGCGGCTCGAGTGTGACATCCATATCCGCTGGATCGGATTCACTACTTTCAACCAGGTCTGGCAAATCAGCCGCTGACTCTTCGCTGAGTAACTCAGGCAGCTCGCCTGATACGTCAGGCGCCTCAGCCAAATCAGCGTCTTCGTCGATAACCTGGGCCGGGGCAGCATCGGGCATCACCTCGCCACGTGCCAAGGCATCCGCCTGGGCAGTCAACTGCTCGACTTCAGGCCACATACGCTGCTGATTACTGGCAAAGTCTTCAACCAGACGCGGCATCAGCGCTCGTACCGCGTTCACTACCGTGAAGACGTCGACGCCCAGCGCAACACTGTTATCCATCACCCGGTTCAGCATATTCTCAACTGACCAGGCCAACTCCGCGAGCACACCGGCCTTAACCATGCGGCCGCTACCCTTGAGGGTGTGAAAGCCGCGGCGAACTTCCGCCAGTGCTTTTTTATCGGCGTGATCTTGCTGCCAGGTAGGGGTGAACTCGGCTAGCGTCTCCAGCACTTCGCCGGCTTCCTCGACGAAAATCTCGACCAGCTCGGGGTCCAGCTCGTCGTCTTCAATAACCGCTGGCGCTGCAGGAGCAGCATTTGCGTCTGCGCCAGTTGCTTCCACATTGGCGAGTTCGTCAGCCACCTGCGAGCTATCGTCTGCAGAGGGGGAGCCATCCGGCAATGAATCAGGGTGGTAACCCAGGCTGCTAAGCCGCTCCTCAGCGACGTCCAGAATGCTGTCACCGCGGTTACTATCATCTTCGGCGAGACGCTCAAGATAATAGTCAATGCTGGTGATGACATCAGCCAGCGCATCCAGCGCTACCCAGTCGGGGATCGCCTTGGAATCCACCAACTGCTCCAGAATATAGCGTCGGCAGGCACCGACATCAGCCGCCGCACGTGCCAGCGGCACCATTGCCAGACCGCCACGCACGCTGTTCAGCAACTCATCTACGGGCTCAAGCTGACTGTGATCCCATTGATTAGCGATAAAAGCATTGATCGCTTCGCGGGTTTCTTCCAGCGCATTGCGGGCTTCGTGCACGACCATGTGCTGGACTTGCACAATGTCCTGAGCAGCAGCAAGACGCTGCATGTCATTATCGACTGCGCCCTCTTTCTCGCCTCGCTCAAGACCAAGAATTCCCTGCAGGCTGGCTTCAACATAGAGCATGCCACCGGCAACATCCATCAGCGCCGCATCGGTCACACTGGACTCACCACTGGCAAGGCGCTCTACCTGCTCAATCTGCTCACTCAAAACCCGTCGCGGCTGCCCCAGGCCCAACATCGCCAACGTATCGCTAACCTGTTTCATGATGGGCAATAAGGCTGACAAGCGGTCCAGCTGGCTGCGATCGCTGCGTACAAAGAGATCGAGTTGATCCTTGACCTGCATCAGCTCTTCGCCCAACGCCATCACCACCGACTGCATGGCGCCCCGATCAGGACCAACCAGTCGCGCGTCCTCAGCTGACAGATCGTCCTGACCACCCGCCCAGGAGTCCTGCAGTTGATAACGCTGCTTCAACGCGTCCAATCGCGGGCTACCATCGGCGCTTTTGGCGACGTAGAACAGCAGATTACGCAGTAACTCGGGTGGCGGAGCACTTTGTAGTGCGTCAGCGCCCCGGGTCATTAATTGACGGAGCTCCTGATCAGCCTGCCGGAGCAACTGTCTGACAGCTGCGCCATTTTCGATACTGCCCTCTTCAAGGCCTTCTGCAACACCGGCAAAAATGGCCCAAAGATCCGCATAAGGCGCACCCTGACAAAGCTGTTGTAGCCGCGCAAATACGTTGCGCAGGTGACGGCTGTTAACCTTGATATCCTGGCCGCGGATAACCCCGGCCTGCGACATCTGCAACGCCTGACGCAATTTACGCAACTGCTTGACGTTGTCAGCTTGAGATAGATCCGCTAGCTCCGATGACGATTCAGCAACGGCGGTATCGAGTCCGGGGCTGAAAAGCGCGTTTTCCGATAGCAGCTTGTCTCCGCGTGCGGTACGCATATCGTTCAGCAGCGGCAAAAGCACCAGCGGCAAATCACGCCTGCCACTTTGTACCCGATCAAGATAAGCAGGCATCTGCAGGATGGCCTGCATGAGCACTTCGAGCGCTTCGCTTTCGCGCTTCACTGCACCGTTCATAAGCGCTTGAGCAAGCTGCTCCATTTCTTCGGCGAGCAGTGCTGCACCATAAAACTCGACCATCTGCAGCGTGCCATGGACCTGATGTATATAGGTCAGACAGAAACGCAGACGCGTTGAATCCTCGGGGGTTTCAACAAAGGCCTCAAGCGCTTGACGCGCCTGATTCAGCGTTTCAGAAATCTCGCCCTTGACCCAATCGAGAGCGACGTAGTCATGCCGATCACTCATATTTACTCCAGACGTCCAGTGCTATCCCGGCGCACATAGGCCTGTACCTGGTCATCAGGTAGCCGCTCGAGCAAGGGATTATTCCAGTCCATGATTTCACCCAATCCAATGATCAACATGCCGCCGGGCGCGAGCCGCGTCGCCAGCAGGTTGAGCAGATCGCGGCGACGCCAGCGACGGAAATAGATGAGCAGGTTCTGGCAGAAAATAATATCCAGGTCCCTGATAGGGGCCTGGGCCAATTCAAGAATGTTCAAGCGAGAAAAACACACCCGGTCACGCAGGGCATAGGCAACTTCGTAACGGTCATTCGGCAGGGTTTGCAGCCATTCGCGGCTCTCACGGTCGTCCAGTCCGCCCAGACGATTGCCAGAGTATGTGGCGGCACGACCCTGCTCTAGCGCCTTTAGGCTTATATCGGTCGCCCAGACGCCATATCCGCTGGCGTGGCCGCCCGCTGCAGCAATACTTTGCTCGCTGACAATGGCCAACGAGTAAGCCTCCTCGCCGCTGGCGCAACCCACACTCCATAGCTGCAATGGCCGCTCTGCGCCCCGATCAGCAAGCAGTGCGCTCAAATGCCGACCAATGGCATCGAACGAGGGCCGGTGCCGCATAAAGCTGGTTTCCCTCACCGTCAATCGATCAATCAGCGCAGACCATTCCACCGCGCCCGCCGCACCCTGCGTCACCTGATCATAGTATTGCTGATAGTCGGTGATGTTCAGCTCACGCATGCGCGTGCCAACGCTGGTCTGCAAAAACGTTCTGCGCTGATCACTAACGCACACGCCGGTACGAGCCTCCAGCAGTGTTTGCCACTGCCGAAATTGATGCGCGTCCATTTCCGGCAGCTGTTGCAACGACCAATTCTGCGTTGTCTGCACTTTATGCCCCTCGCTCCAGGCGAAACCGGAGGGCCGCGCTTGCAGCCTTCCGACTCAGCTTAGTCGTCCTGCTGCGGTAGCGTGAAGCCGTCAACCGACTGACGCATGGCCTCAGCCAGTTTCGCCAACTCACCAATGCTGCGTGCGGTGGTGGTGGTACCTGCCGAGGTTTGCGAGGTGATCTCCTGGATCACGTTCATGGTATTGGAAATGTGACCGGCAGAAGAAGCCTGCTGCCGTGCGGCGTTGGAAATGTTCTGAATCAAGGCTGCCAGACTGGTTGATACCTTCTCGATCTCTTCCAGAGCGACACCGGCGTCCTGTGCCAAACGGGCACCACGAACCACCTCGGACGTCGTCTGTTCCATCGAGATAACCGCTTCATTGGTATCGGTCTGAATGGTTTTTACCAGCGCTTCAATCTGCTTGGTGGCACCAGAAGAACGTTCAGCCAGACGCTGTACTTCGTCGGCTACCACCGCGAAGCCTCGACCGGCGTCACCGGCCATGGAGGCCTGAATCGCGGCGTTCAAGGCCAGAATGTTGGTCTGGTCAGCAATGTCGTTAATCAGACTTACGATGTCACCAATTTCCTGCGATGACTCACCCAGGCGCTTGATCCGCTTGGATGTGTCCTGAATCTGCTCGCGAATGGTATCCATGCCAACGATGGTATTCTGTACTACCTCGTTACCCTTGTTGGCGATGGCTACCGAACGTTCTGCTACCGCCGCCGATTCGGAAGCGTTGGCGGATACCTGGTCAATGGAAACCGCCATCTCGTTTACCGCGGCAGAGGCGCCAGCAATTTCCTGTGCCTGGTGCTCGGAGGCCTCGGCCAAGTGCATCGCTGTACCCTGTGTTTCCTGGGCAGCGCCTTCTACCTGCAAGGCCGTTTCGTTAATGGTCAGTACCAGTGCGCGGAGTTGGTCAATAGATTCATTGATAGAGTCTGCGATCGCACCCGTGAAGTCCTCGGTTACCGTCGCCTGGGCGGTGAGGTCACCGTCGGCCAAGTCACCGATCTCATCCAGCAGTCGCAAAATCGCTGCCTGGTTGCGCTCATTTTTCTCAGCGGTTTCAACCAGACGCTCGCGGGTTTCGCGGGTCATCTGCACACCGATCAGCAAAATGCAGCCCAAGGCAATGACGCCCAGCGCGTAGCCTAAAATACTGTTGATAACACGGGCATCAGCGCGACTCTCAAAGCCACTGGCCAACTCTGATACGTTTTCCAACAGCGACTGCGAATCGGTAAAGATTTCGTTGGCAGCGGAACGTACCTGATAGAGCTCCGGAGACGTCAGCAGAATCTGGTCAACAGAATCCGATACGTAGCGGAACAGCTCTTGAATTTCCTCGAGTCGGGCGGCTGCTTCCGGGTTGGTTACCTGCGTAATGCCAATAGCATCGTTGCCCTGCAACATACCCTGCAGTACGCGACCAAAGAGGCTGGCATCACGACCAAAACTGTCCGCTGCCATCACCGAGTCCTGGTCACCAGCGAGTACGCGGTTTACCGAACCAAGAATACGCTCGGCCAGCAATGATTGCCGCTGAGCGATGGCCACCTGATCGGCCGATGCGCCGCTGGTAATCAACAAATCAACCACGTCTTCATACTCGACCTGAAGCTGAGGCACGGTATCAGACAAGTTGTTGGCAACTTCGTGTAGGGACAATACCGTCGCCTGACTGGCCAAAATGGCGTCCGCATTGCGGCGTACTTTATCCCAGTCATCTTGCGCAGGCGCCAGCTGCTCCTGCAGCGAAGCGGGAGTCGGAGGAAGGCCGGTTTGTTCACGACCTTCTATCAGATAATCCCAGCGCTGCTGGAAGTCGTTACGCGCCGTCAACAGCAGACCAAAGGCTTCCGGCGTACCCGTAGCTGCCTCAGTCGCCGACTTGGAAATTTCCTGCGACAGTACGCGCAACTCACCTGCGTGGCCGATATATTCGGTGTCGTACTTACTCTGAATATTCAAATACAGGAAGTTGACGAACAGCAACAACAACGACAGGATCAGTACGGCGAACAGGCCGGTGAGCGTGCGGTTGCTTCGCATCGTGGACAGCATCTGTCTATCGAACTTTTTCATTTTATGGCCCCTACCTGGCCGACAGCCTTGTTGTTCTAGCTAACATGCTCCGATGCAGCAGCTCATCACCGGCCGCACCCCAAATACTGATCAAAGCGCTACGTCGAGAAACGCCTGATCGTGCGCTAATGCGCGAAAATTAAATACCAGCGCCTGTTGCTCGCCGTCATAGGCACCTATGACATAGGGACGCACCGCGTCATCGAGCTCTGGTAGGCGTTCACTGAAGGAGCTGACGGGCATGTGCTGCATACCCAGTAACTCATCGATCAGCAAGCCAACAAACAGGTCGTCACGATCCAGCACCAGGACTCGGCGCTGCTTGCGCGGCGCTGTGCTGGTGACACCAAAAAAACCGCTCATATCAACGATCGGTAATAGACGGCCACGCACATTGGCCACACCTCGTACCCAAGCCTTAACCCGGGGCAACGCGGTGTAACGTGGCTCATGCAGAATTTCACTGACCTCGCCCATGGCAGCGAGCATAAAGTGTCCTGCCAGCCGAAAGCCGACACCACTCCAGACTTCGCTCACCACATCTTGAGACGGCAAGCCGCTAGCCTGTGTGCGATAACTTTTGGCCAGCGTCTGCAATAGATCGAAGGGATGCTGTATATCTGACATGCCGAGTCTATTCTCGTTGTTATGCGGCATCGAACAAGCAGGATTTCCTAGCTGCCGAGTACCGATTTCAGTGTCTGGACCAGAGTAGATTCCTCGACCGGCTTGGTCAGGTAGTCTTTTGCACCCTGGCGTTTACCCCAGACCTTATCGGTTTCCTGGTCTTTGGTGGTGACTATAATCACCGGAATATTGGCAGTTTCCGGATCTTTGGTTAATTGACGAGTTGCCTGAAAACCGTTGAGGCCAGGCATGACAATATCCATTAATACAGCATCCGGCTTTTCCTGACGTGCAAGCGCAACGCCATCTGCCCCGTTCTCTGCCTTTAATACTTCATAACCGTGCTTTTCAAGCATGCCGGTGAGCTTATAAAGCTCGGTTGGCGAATCATCTACTACCAGAATACGGGCCATCGGAGTCCCCCGGTTAATTCAAAATTATGCAGCGGCGCTTATGCGCCCGCCGCACCAGCCATGTTGCCAGCCTGCGGCACATGCGCGCGAATAGCGCCAAGCAGCTCTTCTTTGCTGAATGGCTTGGTCAAATACTGATCTGAGCCTACTATCCGACCCTTGGCCTTATCGAACAAACCATCCTTGCTGGACAGCATGATCACGGGGGTGGAGCGGAAAGCGCTGTTGTTCTTGATCAGCGCACAAGTCTGATAGCCGTCGAGGCGCGGCATCATGATGTCAACAAAGATGATGTCGGGATGATTATCCGCAATCTTGGCTAGCGCATCAAAGCCATCAACGGCAGTAATCACGGTGCATCCGACTTTTTTCAGCAAGGTTTCCGCCGTGCGTCGAATCGTCTTGCTGTCATCAATCACCATGACCTTCAGGCTCTCGAAATTTTCTTCCATAAGACCAGCCTTTGTTATAAATGGTGGTTCAATTCTTTATGGCTGCGTCTTGCCAGCCGCTGACCAGCCAAATCCTTTTCGCGTACTTTTAGCATAGATTACTCGGCCAATCTATAAAGCTTACTCATGTCCAGCGCATCCATCCAGACTAGCCGACCTTTATTGCACACAGCATCAAGCGTTACACTGCATGCTTACCTCGAAACAGCGCGGAATACCTCAAATATGCCTATTCGTCTCGGCGTCGTCATGGATCCCATCAGCGCGATCCATTATAAGAAAGATAGCACCCTGGCCATGCTACTGGCCGCCAGTGAGCGCCAGTGGGAGTTATTCTATCTGGAGCCTCAGGATCTCTACCTTGCCGACGGACAGGCTATGGGCTGCATGCGTTCCCTGCAGGTACATGCAGACCCTGATCACTGGTACGACCTGGGCGAACAGCAGCAGCTCAGCCTTAGCACATTGGACGTCGTACTAATGCGCAAGGACCCGCCCTTCGACAATGAGTTTCTTTACGCAACCCACATTCTGGAAGCCGCTGAACGCGCTGGCGTCTTGGTGGTCAATCGCCCAGCCAGTCTGCGCGACTGCAACGAAAAGCTGTTCGCTACTCAATTCCCGCAGTGCGCGCCCGAACATATCGTTACACGGCGGGCCGACATTCTGCGCGAATTTGCCAAGCGGCACCGTGACGTCATTCTCAAACCGCTAGATGGCATGGGCGGTTCAATGATTTTCCGCATCAAGGAAAACGATCCCAATCTCAGCGTCATCATCGAAACACTGACCCGCCACGGCCAAGAACAGATTATGGCCCAGCGCTATTTGCCGGAGATCAAAGATGGCGACAAACGCATCCTGATGATCAAGGGCGAACCAGTACCCTACTGTTTGGCGCGTATCCCGCAGCAAGGCGAGACACGGGGCAACCTGGCCGCTGGCGGCCGCGGCGAAGCGAGACCACTAACCGAACGCGACCGCTGGATAGCCGCTCAAGTAGGGCCGACCCTGCGCGAGCGGGGCTTGCTGTTCGTTGGCCTGGACGTGATCGGCGACTACCTGACCGAAATCAATGTCACCAGCCCCACCTGTATTCGTGAGATTGACGCCGCTTACCAAACTGATATCGGCGGACAGTTAATGGACGCCATCGCCGAGCAACTCGCTGCCCGTTAATGCCGGAACCTGTGTCACCTTGCGCGCGGCCTGTCGCGCAGGTGACGCAGTGCATGGACTTTTCCCGGCACGCGGGGCAGACTTCACCGCATATCTGAATCACGTCGAAGCCTACGGAAAGCATGAATACAGCCGTAACACCTCCTACACCGCAGCCGCCGACTGTCACCGCCCGTGACCGTCTTGGCTTTACCTTGTTTATTGCTGCGGTGCTACACGCCCTGGTAATTCTTGGCATCACCTTCGACCTGCCTACGCCAAGTGAACTGTCCAAGAGCCTGGAAATCACTCTCGCCACCCAGCAGAGCGAGGAGCAGCCCGAGCAAGCTGATTATTTGGCGCAGCATAATCAGCAAGGTAGCGGAACCCTGGAAGAGAAAGCCGCTCCGAGCACGACAGAAGAGGCTGACTTTCAAGATAGCGAAATCAACAAGGTCACTCCGCAGCAACAGGTCAGCGCGCCACCACCCGTGCCACAGGAACAAAAGGTCGTTACTACCAGCGCGCCGAAAATCGACCAGATCACCACTGCATCCACCAAGCCCAAACCAACCGAAGCGCCACCGGCTAGCCTGCACTTTAATATGAGCACCCTGTCCAGCGAGATCGCCAGCCTGGAGGCCCAGCTTGCCGAAGAGCGTCAACAGTACGCACGCCGCCCAAGGGTATTGCGGCTCAATGCGGCTTCAACCATGCAGGACAAGGGCGCCTACTATAAAGATGCCTGGCGCCGCAAAGTCGAAAAAGTCGGCAACCTGAATTACCCGGCTGAAGCACGCAGCAACAAGATATACGGCAGCCTGCGATTACTGGTAGCGATCAATCGCGATGGCACCTTGCGTGAAGTGAGCATTCTCGAATCCTCCGGTAATACGGTACTGGATAACGCAGCGTTGCGGATCGTGCGGCTTTCAGCCCCGTTTACGCCTTTCACGGGTGATTTGATGGATGTCGACGTACTGGAGATTATCCGCACCTGGCGCTTTGAACCGGGCGATCGGGTATCCAGTTCATAAACTAGGAGCGGGCGCATCAACACCCGCCCGGACCAAACCAGCCTTGCTCTGCAAGCACTTCCGCCCAATACTATGCGCATGAAACAGAGCATACCGAGCAACCTTACCCATCACTTTCTGATTGCCATGCCACACATGGCCGATCCGCGTTTTAATCACAGCCTGATTTATCTCTGTGAACACTCGGAGCAAGGCGCAATGGGCCTGGTGGTCAACCAGCCCAGCGACCTGGACCTGGCCGACCTGCTTGACCAGCTTGACCCAGAGCTGGACGTTTGCGCGGAACAACAGTGCCAGGTGTTCAATGGCGGGCCGGTCGAGCAGGAACGTGGCTTTGTATTGCACCCTGGTCCGCATCAGTGGGAATCCAGCCTGGATCTTGGCCCGCTACAGCTAACCACCTCGCGCGACATCCTCTCGGACATGGCCCGCGGCCTTGGGCCAAGCGAGGCTCTGATTGCGCTCGGCTACGCAGGCTGGGACGCAGGACAACTGGAGCAGGAGCTGGCTGATAACGTCTGGCTAAGCTGCCCGGCCGACCACCAGATATTGTTTGCGCTACCCAGCGCCGACCGCTTGGCGGCAGCGGCACGCTCGCTGGGGGTGGACTGGACGCTACTGACCAGCCAGGCGGGCCACGCCTGATGGTCAAGCACCAACGCGCCCTTGCTTTCGATTACGGCACCCGACAGATAGGGGTTGCCGTAGGTCAGACGTTGACCGGCAGCGCCGAGCCACTCATCAACCTGCGTGCTCGCGACGGTATTCCAGACTGGGATCACATCGGCAAACTGATCAAGGAATGGAAGCCGGATATTCTTATTGTCGGCTTGCCCCTGAACATGGATGGCAGCGAGAGTGAGATGAGCGCCCGCGCCAGCAAGTTCGCCCGCCGACTGGAGGGCCGATTCAATCTGCCGGCCCAGTGCGTCGATGAGCGCCTATCCACTTTTGAAGCCAAACAACAGTTACGCGACCAGCAACGCACGCCCGGCAGTTACCGAGAAAATCCGGTAGATAGCCTGGCTGCTGCTCTGCTGCTTGAAACCTGGCTCGCTAGCCAGCCCAAGGAGATGTCATGAGCGCACTACCCGAGGTCGGCCCGCTACTAGAGCAGATGGCAAACCACTTGAGCCGCTATCTTAAAGAACGCCAGATTGATGATCCGGCCTTCGTAGGTATACACACCGGCGGCGTCTGGATCGCCGAGGCTCTGCATCAGCAAGTCGCCCCCAATGCACCCATGGGTACACTCGATATCGCCTTTTATCGTGATGACTTTGAACAACATGGCCTGCCACAGCGGGTGCGCCCTTCAGAGCTGCCTTTCACCGTAGATGGTCGCCACCTGATTCTGGTAGACGACGTGCTCATGACCGGGCGCACCATTCGCGCCGCGCTGAACGAACTATTCGACTACGGCCGCCCTGCTTCCGTGACCCTGGTCACCCTGCTGGATATCGAAGCGCGACAATTGCCGGTGCGTGCCGACATCCTCGGCGCCAGCCTCGCCCTACCCGCTGGCCAGCGGGTAAAGCTGACCGGCCCCAGCCCACTGCAGCTCACCCTGAACGCCGCTACCCACTGAGACAGCCATGACCCAGATGCCGCAACACCTGCAACTGAACCACCAGGGCCAACTGCGCCACTTTCTTACTATTGAAGGTCTCTCCCGCGAGCTGCTGACAGAGCTCCTGGATACTGCCGACTCCTTCCTGGAAGTGGGCGAGCGCGCAGTAAAAAAGGTCCCGTTGCTGCGCGGCAAGACCGTGTGCAACGTCTTTTTCGAGAACTCTACCCGCACTCGTACCACCTTTGAACTTGCCGCCAAGCGCCTATCGGCGGACGTGCTCAACCTGAACATCTCGACCTCGTCCACCAGCAAGGGCGAAACACTGTACGACACGCTGCAGAATCTGGAGGCCATGGCCGCCGACATGTTTGTTGTGCGCCATGGTGATTCCGGTGCGGCGCACTTCATTGCCGAACACGTTTGTCCGGATGTCGCCGTCATCAATGCGGGCGATGGCAACCATGCCCATCCCACCCAGGCGATGCTCGATATGCTGACGATCCGCCGTCATCGCGGCGACTTCGAAAAGCTATCGGTTGCCATCGTCGGCGATATCCTGCATTCGCGAGTTGCCCGCTCCAATATGCAGGCGCTGAAAACCCTCGGCTGCCCGGACGTTCGCGTCATTGCCCCGCGCACCCTGCTGCCTGACGGTATCGAGCAATACGGCGTGCGCGTTTTCAACGATCTGCGCGTCGGCCTGCGTGACGTAGACGTCGTTATCATGCTGCGACTGCAACGCGAGCGCATGCAAAGCGGCCTGCTGCCCAGCGAAGGCGAGTTTTATCGTCTCTACGGTCTGACCCGCGAAACACTGGCATTGGCCAAGCCCGATGCACTTGTCATGCACCCTGGCCCGATCAATCGCGGTGTCGAAATCGAGTCGGAGGTCGCCGATGGCCCGCAGTCCGTGATCCTCAAGCAGGTTACCTATGGCATCGCTGTGCGCATGGCCGTGATGTCGATGGCCATGACCGGACAAACCACCCAGCGCCAGCACACCCAGGAAGCGAACTGAACCATGCGACTGACCATTGAAGGCGCGCGGGTAATCGACCCTGCGAGCCATTTTGACCAAATTACCGACCTGCATATCGCCGCTGGCCACATCCAAGCCATTGGCGCTGCACCCGAAGGGTTTACCGCCAATCAGGTAATCGACGCGCGTGGGCTGATCGCCAGCCCCGGACTGGTTGACCTCAACGTCAGCCTGCGCGAGCCGGGTTATAGCCGAAAGGGCAGCATCGACAGTGAAACCCGCGCAGCGGCAGCTGGCGGCGTTACCAGTCTGTGCTGCCCGCCCGACAGCCGCCCGGTACTGGACACTTCAGCCGTGGCCGAGCTGATCCTCGACCGCAGCCAGGCATCCGGCCATGCCCGCGTACTGCCGATAGGGGCGTTGACCCGAAACCTTGAGGGTGAACACCTGAGCGAACTGGTAGCCCTGCGTGATGCTGGCTGCGTGGCCTTTACTCAAGGCCTGAATCCAATGGGCAGTAATCGTATTCTGCGTCGTGCGCTGGAGTATGCCGCGACCTTTGATGTACCCATCATCTTTACCCCGCTCGACCCTTCGCTAGCCGAGGGCGGCATGGCTCACGAAGGGCCGACCGCGTCCAGACTAGGGCTGATCGGCATTCCGGAAAGCGCGGAAACTGTGGCGCTCGCCCGCGACCTTTTGCTGATCGAGCAAACCGGCGTACGCGCGCATTTCAGCGGGCTCACCAGCGCCCGCGCAGTAGACATGCTGGCAACCGCCCAGGCGCGAGGCTTGCCTGTCACTGCCGATGTCGCCGCCTACCAACTGCTGCTCTGTGATGAGGACCTCAACGGATTCTCCAGCCTGCTGCACGTTATGCCACCACTGCGCTCAGCTGCAGACCGCAGAGCGCTGCGTGAAGCAGTGCAGAGCGGCGTAGTACAAGCTATCGCGTCCCATCACCGACCACACGAGCCAGAGGTTAAGCGCGTGCCATTCGCAGCCTCGGCGCCCGGCATCAGTAGCGTCGAGATTCTCCTGCCGCTGGCACTGACACTGGTTGCCGATGGCCTGCTGGAGCTGCCGGCCTTGCTGTCCCGCCTGACCACTGGCCCAGCTGCAGCGCTCAATCTGCAGGCTGGACAGCTAACGCTGGGCGGCGCTGCTGATCTGACGCTGTTTGATCCAGCGAAGGCTTGTGAAATCGGCCGCAACTGGCTGTCACGCGGCGCAAATTGCCCCTTCATCGGCCAAGGCGCACCAGCCGCTGTCACCCATACCCTGTGCAACGGAAAATTGGTGTACCAAGCCAACTGATCACGCCCCCTTAGTCGGGCTTATGCCCGACGTCACTTGACCATGAAAAGGATGTAGGTATGGCTGCCTTTGGCTTACGCGGTAAATCCCTGCTTGCCCTGCTGCTGGCTGGAATGCTGGCGTTACTGCCCGCTGGCCTGATCGGTTGGTCATTGCTGAGCAGTATTCACGAGCACTTCGGTGAAGCTTATGCGCGCAATGCAACGCTGCTCAGCCGAGAAAAAATTCGCACCCCCATCAGCCGTGAACTGGCGCTGTCACTTCGGCTAGCCAATTCTGAAGTCACGCTGCAGTGGCTGAAAGACCCGCAAGACGCCGCCAAGAAGGATCTGTTTTTCCGCGAAGCCGAGCGCTATCGCCAGGATTTTCGTGATCATGCCTACTTCATCGTCATGCTCAGTAGCCTTGAGTATTACTTCAACGGCAACGAAGAACCCGTCAGCATGCAGCCGCACTACACGCTGAACCGAGAGACAGCAGCAGACAGCTGGTTCTTTTCCACCCTGCGCGACACCGATAATTTCAATATCAATGTCGACTCTAATCCAGAACTGAATACCACCAAGGTATGGCTCAACATGGTGGTCAAGGACGATAGCGGCGAGGTGCTGGCCCTGGCGGGTTCCGGACTGGATCTTTCCAGCTTTATTCGCGACTTCATCGCTAGTGACGAGCAGGGTGTCACACCCATGATCTTCGACGCAGATGGTGCCATCCAGGCGCATCAGAATAGCAACCTGATTGCCCTCAACTCAGGCGCCAATGCGGATGCCAGAGCCGGTAGCAACCTGCTCGACATGCTTGGTAGCGAAAGCGAAAAACAGATGGTCATCCAGGCCATGCAAGCCGTGAAGGCCAACCCGGATGATGTGCGTATTCAGCCGATTACACTCGACGGCAACGCCCAGCTCCTCGCGCTAAGCTATATCCCTGAGCTCAATTGGTTTGTCGCCAACGCCGTCGATCTTAACAGCGCCCAGGTCATTGACCGCACTTGGCTCACCCCTGTTCTGATCGGCCTGGGTGCCCTACTGATCATGCTGATTCTGCTGTTTGCCTTTGCAATTGAGCGACTATTGCTGAGCCCGCTACGCCAACTCCGTTTAAGCGCGCAGGCGATCGCGGCTGGACGCTACGATGTGGCCATGCCACGCACACGCAATGATGAAATTGGCGAACTAAGCGACGCCTTTGACACCATGGCCAAGAAAGTACGTAGCCATACGCATGAGCTGGAAGAGCGCGTTCAGGAACGCACCCGCGACCTGGAGGAGCTCAACCAGAGCATGCATGCTGCGCGCAAGAAAATTGAAGACTCGATCGACTACGCCAGTCTTATTCAACGTTCGATTCTACCCAGCCGCGATCTGGTCAATGAGCTCGGTCAACATCACACAGTGCTATGGCGGCCGAGGGATGTCGTGGGTGGCGACTTCTATGTATTCCGCAGCGACAATCAGCAGTGCCTGTTTGGTGTGGTTGACTGCGCCGGCCATGGCGTCCCCGGCGCACTGATGACCATGCTCGCGCATGCTGCACTGGATCAAGCCATCAACGACTGCGGCATGGCTGATCCGGCCGCGATACTGGAGCGTACCGATCAGATAGTGCGCAATATGCTGAGCGATTCGGCTGAATACAAATCGATTGCTACCAACATGGATGTGGGGCTCGCCTTTGTCGACTTGAGCCAGCGTCGAGTGGTATTTTCCGGTGCCAAAATGGCACTTTATTATAGCGATGGTCGTAGCGTAGAACACGTTGCTGGCGCTAAACGCGCACTGGTCGACAAACGCATTGGCGACTACCGCAATACCGAGGTAGCACTGGACGCCGAGCGTACTTTCTATCTCTGCACTGACGGCTTTCTGGATCAGGCTGGTGGCGAGCAGGGGTTTGGGTTTGGCAACAGCCGCTTTGCCGAGATGCTATGCCAACATGCCAAATTGCCGCTGCAGCAACAAAGCGCGGCTTTCAGCGATACACTGGCGGCCTATCAGGGCGACTATCCGCAGCGTGACGACATAACCATGCTCTGCTTCCGATTTGACTGAGCCGAGCGAAATACAAATACACAAACGCAAAGGAGCTGTAATGGAAGATATTGATCTTTTTGCCATGCGTGAGCGCTTCAATAGTCAGCAGATCATGCTGTGCTTCAACGGTCCCATTTCACGCAGCCTGATCGAAGAAATCGGTAACGCACTGCGCAATTATCTTTCCGCGGATCACGCCCATCCCAGTGCGGCAATGGACGTGTTTGCGGTTTACATTGAAATGACCCAGAACATCAGTCACTACGCTCGCGAACGGCAGTGGAGTGAGCAGGAAGCTGGCGCTACCGTTGTGGTTTCACGCAACCAGGACGGCCGCTATGTGGTTTCTGCCGGAAATCTGATTGAAATGACCGATGGTGAGCGGCTGCAGCAAGCCGTTGCAGGCCTGGCAGAGCTCGACAAGGTTGAGCTGAAGGCCGCTTATAAGGAACAACTGCGCCGCCCGCGTGATGAAGTGCGCCCCTCAGGTGCCGGCCTTGGCCTTATCGATATAGCGAGAAAGTCCAGCGAGCCACTGCAGGCCTCCTTGCAGCCACTGGCCAGTGGACGCGGCTTTTTCAGCCTGCGCGCTGTTATCTGATCAAGTAACGAGTTTAAGAATATGACCGATTTTTCTATCCCAAGCTCTCAGTCAACACCTGAAATCCGCAGTGACTGGGCCAACGGCAAGCTTTACATGGCGGGTGATTCCTACCCGGAAAACTCTTTCGATATGTTCCAGCAAGTCTTTAACTGGATCGAGAGCTATCTGGAGCAGAACCAGTCAAAACTGACACTGGAACTGCGCTTGCTGTACCTCAATACCAGCAGCGTGAAAGCCATGATGGATATTTTTGATTTGCTGGAGGCGGCCCATCAGGATGCCAAGCCGGTTCAGGTATCCTGGTACTACGACCCACAGAATGAGCGGGTTGCCGAGCTAGCCGAAGAGTTCAAGGAAGACTGTACCTTCCCATTCGATATTGTCAGTCAAGCCTAGAGTCCAACATGAAACAGCTCAACCAGAGCCTTGAAGCGCGTATCACCGAGTTGCTGGATGACCCGACGCAAGAGGACAATCCATTGCGCGAGCCACTCGGCTCACTGTGGGCCAACCATCAGGACCTGGCGCGGCGCATTGACCGGATCAGCCACATATCCGATGCCTATCAGAGCATGGCTAAACTGCAGGAGCAGTCGCTGACCGAGCGCTTGAACAAGCAACTACGCCAGCTGGAAAAAGTGGCGCGTATATCCGATCGCTACCAGAACATGATGCGCGATCTGAATGAAGCATTGCGCGAAGCGTCGACCCATGACTCCCTGACCGGACTGGCCAATCGTCGCCTGCTGGTTGAGCGCCTGAAAAAAGAGACCGAACGATTTATTCGCTATCAGCGCCCCTTCAGTATCGCCATGCTGGATGTCGACCACTTCAAGAGCATCAATGACCAATACGGCCATGAGCTCGGCGACAGCGCACTGACCGAAATCGCCCGGGTGCTTGACGCCGAAATACGCGAACAGGACCTATGCGGCCGTTGGGGCGGTGAGGAGTTTTTGATTTTAATGCCGGAAACCAGGGCCGATGCAGCAACGCAGGTGCTGGAACGGGTACGCGGTGCGATACAGCGTCTGGCCATCCGCGCGCAAACTGACTCAGTCAGCATCACCATCAGCGCGGGCATTGCCGAGCATCAGCCAGGTGAAAGCTATTCCGAAACGATCAACCAGGCAGATCACGCCTTGCTTGTCGCCAAGCGCGGCGGACGGAACCAACTGAGCACCGCCCGCACATCGCTTACCGACTAACGCCGGGTCGGCATGTGGGGCGCGTTCTCATCTTCGTCTTCTAACGCGAAACCGCCGCTATCACCGCCCATGAGATGCTTGCCATCGGTTTCCGAGCCAAGCTTGATCATCAAGCGCAGATCGTTAGCCGAGTCGGCGTGCAGCAATGCATCTTCATAGGTGATCTCGCCCTGGCTATAGAGCTTGTAAAGCGCCTGATCGAAGGTTTGCATACCCGCCTCGGTGGAACGCGCCATGAGCGGCTTGAGCTCATGTACTTCGCCCTTGCGAATCAGATCCGCTGCCAGCGGCGTATTCAACAGCACTTCAATAGCCGCTCGACGCCCCTTGCCGTCCGGAGTCGGAATCAGCTGCTGAGCAACAATAGCCTTGAGGTTAAGCGATAAGTCCATCCATACCTGCTGATGCAACTCGGTAGGAAAGAAGTGAATGATGCGATCCAGCGCCTGGTTAGCATTGTTGGCATGCAGTGTCGCCAAACACAGGTGACCGGTTTCGGCAAAGGCCACGGCATGCTCCATGGTTTCCTTGGAGCGCACCTCGCCAATCAGAATCACGTCCGGCGCCTGCCGCAAGGTATTCTTCAGGGCAATTTCAAAAGAGTCGGTATCGATACCCACTTCACGCTGAGTAACAATGCAGTTTTGGTGCTGGTGAATAAATTCGATAGGGTCTTCGATCGAAATGATGTGACCGCTGGAATTTTTGTTGCGATAACCAATCATGGACGCCAGTGAGGTCGACTTACCCGTACCGGTCGCCCCGACAAACATAACCAACCCACGCTTGGTCATCGCCAGCTGCTTGAGCACCTCAGGCAGGCGCAGATCTTCCATCGTCGGGATATTGATCTCGATGCGACGCAGCACCATGCCCACCAGGTTGCGCTGATAAAACGCGCTGACCCGGAAGCGACCAATACCACGCGCGCTGATGGCGAAATTACACTCACGCTTCTCGGCAAATTCGCGGCGCTGTGACTCGGTCATCACACCAAGGACCGTTTCGCGGGTCTGTTCTGGCGACAAGGGGGTTTTCGTCACCGGCAAAATTTTGCCATTCACCTTCATGCTGGGTGCAACACCGGCCGTGATGAAAAGGTCAGACGCACCCTTATCAACCATCAGCCGCAACAGCTTTTCAAACTCCATGCTATGCCTCTTTTATCCTTCACGGCAGGCTACTCGGCGCCCACCCAAAAATGCCAGTCTGTTTAGAAGCTGTCCACGGCCTTGGCTTTCTCGCGCGCGCTGTCCTTGGTAATCAAACCCTTGGAAACCAGGGTCTTCAAACACATATCGAGGGTCTGCATGCCGATGTTGCCGCCGGTCTGAATCGCCGAGTACATCTGCGCGATCTTGTCTTCGCGAATCAGGTTACGAATCGCCGGCGTGCCAATCATGATTTCGTGTGCAGCTACGCGCCCGCCGCCTATTTTCTTCAGCAGCGTTTGCGATATCACGGCTTGCAGCGACTCGGACAACATCGAGCGCACCATGGATTTTTCTTCGCCGGGGAACACATCGACAATACGGTCAATAGTCTTGGCCGCAGAGGTGGTGTGCAGAGTACCAAAGACCAGGTGACCGGTTTCGGCCGCCGTCAGTGCCAGGCGGATGGTTTCAAGGTCACGCATCTCGCCGACCAGAATGATATCGGGATCTTCCCGTAGTGCCGAGCGAAGCGCTTCGGCAAAGCCCAGGGTATCGCGGTGAACCTCACGCTGGTTGACCAGACACTTTTTCGACTCGTGAACAAATTCGATGGGGTCTTCGATGGTCAGGATGTGCTCGTACTTGGTGCTGTTAACGTAGTCCACCATGGCAGCCAGACTGGTGGATTTGCCCGAACCGGTTGGTCCGGTTACCAGTACCAATCCGCGCGGGTTGCCAGCAATCTTTTTGAACACATCGCCCATCCCGAGGTCATCCATACTGAGGACCTTGGAGGGAATGGTTCGGAACACGGCGCCAGCACCGCGATTCTGATTGAAGGCGTTAACCCGAAAGCGAGCTACGCCAGGTACTTCGAAGGAGAAATCGGTTTCGAGGAACTCTTCAAAGTCCTTGCGCTGCTTATCATTCATGATGTCGTAGATCAGCGCGTGCACTTGCTTGTGTTCCATGGCCGGAACGTTGATCCGGCGCACGTCGCCATCCACACGAATCATGGGCGGCAATCCTGCCGACAAGTGCAAGTCCGACGCGCCCTGCTTCGCGCTGAAGGCTAACAGCTCAGTAATATCCATAGGGTTCCCCATTACAACCTGCAAGCATGTAGAATGCTGTCAGAGTCTATTCGATTGGCAAGGTATTAACGTCAGTAATGTCCACGATAGCAGAGAATATTGCAAACGTTCGTGAACGCATACAGCGCGCCGCCGCTGTTGCCGACCGCGACCCCGATACCATTACCCTGATGGCGGTGACCAAAACCCGTCCCGCCAGTGCTGTCCGCGATGCCTGGGCAGCAGGCGTACAGAATATAGGGGAAAACTACCTGCAGGAAGCGCTGGAAAAGATGACTGCGCTCTCCGACCTTCCCTTGATCTGGCACTTCATTGGCCCCATTCAATCAAACAAGACGAAAACCATCGCCGAGCACTTCGACTGGGTACACAGTGTCGATCGCCTCAAGATTGCCCGGCGCCTGTCCGACCAGCGACCCGAAAGCATGCCGCCACTGAATATCTGCTTGCAGGTCAATATCAGTGGCGAGGAAAGCAAGTCCGGCGTTTCCCTGGCGGAGCTACCGGAACTGGCCAATACCATTGCTGCGCTGCCGCGCATCAAGCTGCGCGGGTTAATGGCCATTCCTGCTCCGGCTGCAGACAGCGCGACCCGTCGCGCGCCCCTGGCCGCTCTGCGTGAGGCTCAGGCAGCGCTAGCGCTGCCGCTGGATACGCTATCGATGGGGATGAGCGACGACCTGGCCGAGGCGATTCAGGAAGGCGCCAGCATAGTGCGCATCGGCAGCGCCCTGTTTGGTGCACGCGACTATTCAACTCCACCCACGCATTCTGAGCGAGGTTCCAATTAAATGACTGCTCCTACTATCGGTTTCATCGGCGCCGGCAACATGGCCACCAGCCTGATTGGCGGCATGCTGCAGAAGAACATGAAGCCCGAGCGCATCATTGCCAGCGACCCCAAGCCAGAACAGGGCGCTGCACTGCACAAACAGTTTCAGATTCGCACGGTTACCGACAACGCCGTATTAGCCGCTGAATGCGACGTGCTGCTGCTCGCGGTCAAGCCGCAGGTGATGCAGGCTGTTTGCCGCGCCCTGCCGGCTGAGCGTAAACCAGGCCAACTGGTGATTTCCATTGCTGCCGGTATCAGCTGCGACAGCCTGGCCGCCTGGCTCGGTGACGCAACCCCCATTGTCCGCTGCATGCCCAATACGCCATCGCTGCGTGGCCAAGGCGTCAGCGGCCTATATGCTACCGCAGCCGTCAGCGACGAACAGAGAGAACTGACCGAAACCATCCTCAATGCCGTCGGTATTAGCGTATGGCTGGAAGAAGAAAGCCTGATCGACGCGGTCATCGCTGTCTCCGGCAGCGGGCCAGCCTATTTCTTCTACATGATCGAATCCATGATCGATGCCGGAGAGAAACTGGGATTACCACGCGATACCGCAGAACGTCTGGCCTTGTTTACCGCACTCGGCGCAGCCGACATGGCAGTCAACAGTGATGTCGATGTAGCTGAACTGCGCCGCCGCGTCTGTTCACCCGGGGGCACTACCGAGCAGGCAATCAAGACCTTCCGCGAAGAAGGTCTGCCGCAGATGGTTGATAACGCGATGCAGGCTGCTGCCAAACGCGCCGCTGAAATGTCCAAAGAACTTGCCTGAGGAAACACCATGACCGGCCTGAACATGGCAGCTATTTACATCGTACAGACCCTCGGCAGCTTGTATCTGCTGATCGTTCTGCTGCGCTTTATCCTGCAACTGGTGCGCGCGGATTTTTACAATCCGCTGTCGCAGTTCATCGTGCGCGCCACCAAGCCGTTACTGATGCCACTGCGTCGCATCATCCCAGGCTGGGGCGGCATTGACTTCGCCTCGCTGGTGTTGGCACTGATCCTTCAGCTGGTGCTCATGGCAATCATCATCAAACTCATGGGCTTCGCGTTGCCAGGCATACTGCAGCTGCTGGCCTGGTCCCTGGTTGCGATCACGGCGCTCTTTCTCAAGGTGTTCTTTTTTGCGCTGATCATCAGCGTGATTCTGTCCTGGGTGGCACCCGGCAGCGCAAACCCGGCAGCAATGCTGGTTAACCAGCTGTGCGAGCCAGTGCTGGCTCCGATCCGCAAGATACTGCCCTCACTGGGCGGCCTGGATCTTTCGCCTATCTTTGCTTTTATCGCGCTGAACCTGCTGCAGATGCTGGTGATCACCAATATGGCGATCGCCACCGGCATGCCCAAGGGGCTGACGCTCGCGCTGTGACGCCTTTTTATAGCTGGCGTGGCGAAGACCTGCTGCTCGACTGCCATCTGCAACCCGGAGCGAGCCGTATTGGCTTTGCCGGGTTGCACGGCGAACGGCTAAAGATTCGTATCAGCGCGCCGCCAGTCGATGGCAAAGCCAACAGCATGTTGCTGGCCTTTCTGGCCAAGTCTTTTGGCGTTTCCAAACGCGAGGTAGTATTGGTCAGCGGCCAGACCAGTCGACAAAAACGCGTTGCCATCAGCGCCCCGCGACAATTACCGGAAGAGCTGGCAATCCAGCGTCCTTGAATATTGCACCGGCGCCGTTAGACTGGCGCCTCGATTGTTGGCCCTTCGCCTGCCCGCGATGCGCAGCCTTCCGTTCATCTCGGTAGGCCATTGTGAAGCCGGCCACCTCACACTGGAAAAGGTTATAAATGTCCACACTACCTGCTGACTCTGTCGGCCTGGTTACCCCCCAGCGGCATACCTTCAGCGATCCGTTGCCACTAGCGTGTGGCAAGGCGTTGGCATCCTACGAACTGGTCTACGAGACCTATGGTCAGCTCAACGCAGGGGCTGACAATGCGGTGCTGATCTGCCATGCACTGTCCGGCCATCATCATGCCGCCGGTTACCACAGTATTGATGAGCGCAAGCCTGGCTGGTGGGACTCCTGCATCGGGCCGGGCAAAGCCATCGACACCAACCGTTTTTTTGTCGTCAGCTTGAATAATCTTGGTGGCTGTCACGGCTCCACCGGGCCATCCAGTATCGATCCCGAGACCGGCAAAGCTTACGGTGCCAGCTTCCCGGTGCTGACGGTCGAAGACTGGGTGCACAGCCAGGCGCGGCTGGCCGACGTACTTGGGATAAAGCAATGGGCTGCCGTGGTTGGCGGCAGCCTCGGCGGCATGCAGGCGCTGCAATGGGCGATCAGTTATCCAGAGCGTATTCGCCACTGTGTTGCCATCGCCACCGCGCCCAAACTGTCGGCGCAGAACATCGCCTTTAACGAGGTAGCACGTCAGGCAATCACCACCGACCCCGACTTTCACCATGGCGATTACGCCGCCTTCGGCGTGATACCCAAGCGTGGCCTGATGCTGGCACGTATGGTGGGCCACATCACCTACTTGTCAGACGACTCCATGGGCCGCAAATTCGGCCGTGAGTTACGCAGCGAACAGCTCAACTACGACCTCACCAGCGTGGAGTTCGAGGTTGAAAGCTACCTGCGCTACCAAGGGCAGGAGTTTTCCGGCCGCTTTGACGCCAACACCTATCTGCTGATGACCAAAGCGCTGGATTACTTTGACCCAGCGGCGGCACATGGCGATGATTTGGCGAAAACCCTGTCCGGTATTCAGGCGCATTGCCTGGTCATGTCCTTTACCACCGACTGGCGTTTCTCGCCGGAGCGCTCGCACGAGCTGGTCAACGCGCTCTTATCAGCCAAGAAACAGGTCAGCTATCTGGAGATTGAGGCTGCGCAGGGGCACGATGCCTTTCTGCTGCCCATCCCCCGCTACATCGAGGCCCTGAGTGGCTACATGAACCGTATAGAGGTGACCTCATGAGCCTGCGCGCCGATCTGGAGATCATTCAGCAATGGATCAAGCCCGGCAGCCACGTACTGGATTTGGGTTGCGGTGAAGGTGAGCTATTACGCCACCTGCGTGACCACAAGCAGGTGCAGGGCTATGGCCTGGAAATCGATCCGGAGAAGATCAAGACCTGCATCCAGCATGGCGTCAATGTACTGGAGCAGAACCTCGACAAAGAACTGAACAACTTTGAAGACGACAGCTTCGATACCGTGGTCATGACGCAATCCCTGCAGGCCATGCACTACCCGGATCGGGTACTCGAAGACATGCTGCGTATCGGTCACGAGGGCATTCTCACCTTCCCCAACTTTGCCCACTGGCGCTGCCGCTGGCATCTGGGTACCAAGGGTCGCATGCCGGTGTCCGAGTTCATGCCCTACACTTGGTATAACACACCCAATATCCACTTCTGCACCTTCAAGGATTTTGAGCAATTGTGCCGCGAGCGCAATATCAAGGTGCTGGATCGTCTGGTGGTAGACCAAACGCATCAGCGCAGCTGGTTGAGCGGCTTGTGGCCCAACCTGATGGGCGAAGTAGCCATCTATCGCATCAGCCGCTGAACCAAAGAACACTAATTTTCGAGGAGACCTTCATGCTACGCACATTCGCCATGTTCGCCTTGCTGCTGCTCGCACCCTGGGCCAGCGCGGGCCCCGAACCCACCCGTTTTGGTGACCTGATCGTCTATCACAATGTCTTTAACAGCAGCTTTCTGCAGCCGGATATCGCAGCCAAGGCTGGCCTGCAACGCGGCCCCAGCAAGGGCGTCATCAATATTGCTGTGCAACGCCAGAATAACGGTAGCCCAGAAGCGGTGGACGCCATCCTCAAAGGCGAAGTACGCAGCCTGATCGGCCAACCTGTCGAGCTCGATTTCAAGCGCATCAAGGAGGGCGACGCCATCTACTTCGTCGCCAACTACAGCGCCGCACAACGCGGCATACTGCTGTTCAAGATCGACATTCAGGCCGCGCCCGGCGCCATGGTGCACAGCCTCAGCTTCCAGCAGGAGTTTTTCCCCGATGACCAGTAACACCCTGCCATTCGATACCCTGGTGCTGGCCAGCAGCAACAAGGGCAAGTTGGCTGAACTGCAGGCCATGCTGGGTGATCAGGTCAAGATACTGCCGCAGAGCGACTTCATCGACGAAGACGTTGAAGAAACAGGCCTGACCTTCGTTGAGAATGCACTGCTCAAGGCCCGCCATGCAGCGCGCGCTTCGGGTCTGCCAGCGCTGGCCGACGATTCCGGTCTGGCGGTCGACGCACTCGGCGGCGCGCCCGGCATCTACTCCGCGCGCTACGCCGGCGGTGAGGGCGATACCGCCAATAACGCCAAGCTGCTACAGGCACTGGAAGACGTACCCACCGAAGCACGCGGGGCGCAGTTCATCTGTGCGCTGGCACTGTTACGCCACGCCGACGACCCTATGCCGATCATCTGCGAAGGTATCTGGGAAGGCCGCATTCTGAATGAGGCGCGCGGCGCCCACGGCTTCGGTTACGACCCGCTGTTCTGGGTACCCGAGCGCAAATGCTCCAGCGCCGAGCTCAGCCCCGCCGACAAGAATCAACTCAGCCACCGCGCCCGCGCCATGGCGCACCTGCGGCAGCGGTTGGGGCTGCTTTGAAGCAGCTGGAAGCTGAAAGCGGGAAGCGGGAAGCAGAGGCCCACTCGGACCGAGTCAAGCTTCAAGCTTCAGGCTTCAAGCTGCCGCCCTTGGCGGCCTATGTTCACATCCCCTGGTGCGTAAAGAAGTGCCCGTATTGCGACTTCAATTCGCATACCAGTCAGACGGCGTTGCCGGAGGACGCTTATATCGACGCCATGATCGCCGACCTGGAGCAAGACCTGCCGCTGGCAGCCGGGCGCGAGCTGACGTCGATCTTCTTCGGTGGTGGCACGCCTAGCCTGTTTTCGGCGGCCAGCCTTGATCGGTTTTTGCAGGCGCTAAACGCACGTCTACCCTTTGCTGCCGACATCGAGATCACGCTGGAGGCCAACCCCGGCACCTTTGAGCAGGCCAAATTCTCTGATTATCGCGCGGCCGGGATCAATCGTCTGTCGATCGGCATCCAGAGCTTCAATGCCGGCCACCTCAAGGCGCTAGGGCGCATCCACGACGACCGTGAAGCCTTGAGTGCGGTCGATATGGCGCGCCGGGCAGGCTTCGATAACCTGAACCTCGACCTCATGCACGGCCTACCCAACCAGAGCCACGAGCAGGCCATCGCCGACATTGACCAGGCCATGGCGCTGGCACCGGAGCATCTGTCCTGGTACCAACTGACGCTGGAGCCCAACACCGTGTTTTACTCCAAGCCGCCCACGCTGCCGGAAGAAGACATTCTTTGGTCGATCCAGGAAGCCGGACAGCAACGCATGGCAGCTGGCGGCTACGCCCAGTACGAAGTATCCGCTTACGCGCAGCCCGGTAGGCAGGCCAGACACAACCTGAACTACTGGCAGTACGGCGATTTTCTCGGCATAGGTGCAGGCGCTCACGGCAAGATTACCCATAGTGATGGCGCGATTGAGCGTCACTGGAAGACCCGTCTGCCCAAGGACTACCTGGCCGCCGGCAAAGACGTGCGTGCCGGGCGCAAAACTTTGGCAGCTGATGAGCTACCTTTTGATTTTCTGATGAATGCTCTGCGCCTGGTTGATGGTGTACCTGCGAGCTACTACTCGGCACGCACCGGGCAATCGCTGACCGATATTGAGCCGCTACTGCAACAGGCTGCTGCCAAGGGACTGCTCGAGCCGTGGGCACATCAGCTGCGCCCGACCGAGCGCGGCAAACTCTTCCTCAATGACCTGCTGGAGCTGTTTCTCTAACGCAATCTTTAATGGTAAAAGGCGCTCAGACTGGCGCCGCCTATCGTATCCCAACAGGCCAATGCGGTAACATCTGCGTCATCAATAGCTCTTGCCGCATGAACGTGCAGTCAGCAGAATTGTCTCAATCGACACTAATACCTGCCCTGGAGGCCCAATGAATCCGTTCAGCTTTGCCACCACCGCCCAGATTCTCTGCGAATCCGGCTCCGCCGCCCGCCTCGGCGAGCTGTGCCGCGAGCGTGACGCCCAGCGTGTACTGATAGTCACCGATCCCGGGATTACCAAAATCGGCTTGCTCGATAGCATCCTGCCCGCCATGGCCAAGGCACAGGTGAGTGTTGAAGTCTTCGATCAGGTTGAGGCCGATCCGCCGGAGCACGTGGTGCTGGAAGCGGTCGCTCAAGCCAGGAACATGCAGGCCGAGCTGATCATTGGTTTTGGTGGTGGCAGCTCAATGGACGTCGCCAAGCTGGTCGCGCTGCTGGCGCATCCAGAGTGCAAACAGCAAATGGCAGACATCTATGGGGTCGGCAATGCTCGCGGCCAACGTCTGCCGCTGTTTCAGGTACCGACCACCGCCGGTACCGGCTCGGAGGTGACGCAGATTGCCATCATCACCACGGGCGCCACTAGCAAGATGGGCGTGGTCTCGCCGATCCTGCTACCCGATCTGGCGCTGCTCGATGCCGACCTGACCCTGGGCTTACCAGCCCATGTCACTGCGGCTACCGGTATTGATGCCATGGTGCATGCCATCGAGGCCTATACCAGTAAACTGAAGAAAAACCCGCTGTCTGACATGCTCGCGCGCGAAGCACTGCGGCTACTGGCTGCCAACCTGGATCACGTCGTCCAGGACGGACAGAATCGTGAGGCGCGTCAGGCCATGCTGCTCGGCGCCCTGCTCGCCGGGCAAGCCTTCGCTAACGCACCCGTCGCTGCGGTGCACGCGTTGGCCTATCCCCTCGGCGGCCACTTTCATATCCCCCACGGGCTGTCCAACGCCTTGGTATTGCCGACGGTTATCGAGTTCAACGCCTCCGCGGCAGCGCCACTGTATGCCGAGCTCGCCCCCTTGATTGTCGGACCAAGCCTGCGTCCCGGCGACAACGACAGCCTGACCGCGCAATTGGTCAGCGCGCTATCCGATCTGAGCCCGCGCTGCGGCCTGCCTAGCCGCCTGAGGGACGCCGGCGTGCCCGAAGACAAGCTGGAAATGCTGGCCAAGGACGCGATGCTGCAGCAGCGTCTACTGGTCAACAATCCGCGTGACGTCAGCGAGGCCGACGCGTTGGCCATCTATAAACTGGCCTATTGATCCACCCGACAAGAGACCCAGCATGAGCACAAGCAAGCCAACCCGTCAGGATTATCATTACCTGCACCCGATCACCACCCGCTGGCACGACAACGATATCTACGGCCACGTAAACAACGTGACCTACTACAGCTACTTTGACAGTGCGGTGAACAGCTGGCTGATCGCTGAGGGCGGTCTGGATATCCATGAGGGCGATCAGGTCGCCTTTGTCGTTAGCTCCAACTGCGACTACTTCGCACCCATCGCCTTCCCGGATGCGATTGAAATTGGCGTAAAAGTAGCGCGTCTGGGCAGTAGCTCAGCGCATTACGAGCTCGCCGTATTCAAGCAGGGCCGCGAAGAAGCCTGTGCAGCGGGACGTTTCGTACACGTGTTTGTTGATCGTCTGAGCAACACCGCCTTCCCGATTCCCAACCAGTGCCGCGCGGCGCTGGAACGGCTGATGGATCCGATCTGATGCGAGCGATCGCGCTGCTCAGGCTGGCCTTGCTGCCGACGCTCGTCGTTTGCAGCACGCAACTGCATGCAGAGCCCGCTCTGCATGCACAAACCCAGCAGTTCGACGTAGCTGGCAGCACCACAGACGCCATTCGTGCCAGCCTCAATCGTAATCGCCAGCACAGCAGCAGCCAGGTGCAATGGCACTTCAACTGGCAATCAACACCCGGACAGTGCCGTATCACCGATGTCAGTACCGAGGTAACGGTTACGGCGCATACGCCGCACCTGCAGCCTGATCCGCAGCGTCCAAACGCGGTTCAGCAACAATGGGACGGCTATCTGCTTGCACTGCAAGCACATCAGGAAAAACATATTGAGTTGGCGCTGGAGCATGCCAGACAGATTGAGCAAAGCATTGCTACGCTGCCGCCAATGGGCAGCTGCGATCAGCTCCAGCAAGCGGCCAATGCTACCGGTCAGCGCCTGCTCAATGTATTGAGTGAAGCCAATCGGGAATACGACAAGCGCACCCAGCAGGGCGCGCTTGAAGGGGCGAGCTTTCCCTGAAAGCGCCTGCCAGGCGCACTTCACTTCAAGCCAGCCCGGCTTGCCTCAAGCCATACCGCCAGGCGTAAACAACTCGATCCAGTAACCGTCTGGGTCGCGGATAAAGGCAATGTTGTACATCTTGCCGTCCTGCGGCCGTTTTACAAAAGAGACGCCCAAGGATTCAAAACGCTCACAGGCTGAGGTCAGATCTGGCACAGCAAAACCAATATGACCAAACCCCTTGGGCTCGTCATTACCATTGTGATAGCTGAAATCGGCATCGTCCTCGGTGCCCCAGTTGTGCGTCAGCTCGAGCATCGCCGGACGGCCAAAGGTCTGCATCGTGCGTTCCTTTGAATCGGTCGACCAATCGCCCAGGGCGTGGCTGTCGATGGCAGCCAGAAAATAAAGACTGAACTTCATTTCCGGGAAATCCAGCTTCTTGACCAACGTCATACCCATGACACGGGTATAGAAATCCAGCGTCTTTTCCGGCGACTTGATACGCAGCATGGTCTGGTTGAAGACGAAGCCTTCGGTGGCTGGATCGCGGTTTTCGCAGAGGCCATCGGCCTGTTCAAAATGGCGACTCATTGCATTACTCCCGAGCGGGTTAAAAGCCCAGAATAACACTGATAGGGCCGCGCCAGCAGCAGCGCAGCCCTATCTATCTGCGAGCGCTCAGGAGAAGGGGCGGTCCTGCCACCAGGGGTAGAAGCTCGGACGATCCTGACTTGGGCGCAGGGTGAACTTGGCGGGACGTTTTTCCAGGAAGGATTGCACGCCCTCCTGCGCATCCACCGACTCGCCCATAAAGGCAATCGCCCGTGAGTCGATTTTATGTGCTTCCATCGGATGGTCGGCACCCAGCATGCGCCACATAAGCTGACGGTTGAGCAGGGTCGACATCGGCGAGGTGTTATCCGCGATTTCGCGAGCCAGCTCACGCGCTGCTGGCAGCAGTTCATCCGGCTCGTGCAGGCTGCGCACCAAGCCGCCTTTCAATGCTTCTTCAGCGCCAAATACCCGGCCGGTATAGACCCACTCGGCGGCCTGCTGCGGGCCGACCAAACGCGGCAGGAACCAGCTGGAACAGGCTTCCATGGTGATACCGCGACGAGCAAAAACAAAACCGAAACGCGCCTTGGTGGATGCCATGCGAATGTCCATCGGCAAACTCATGGTGGCGCCAACGCCAACGGCTGCGCCGTTAAAAGCGCCAATAACCGGCTTGGTGGATTCGTAGATACGCAGTGAAACGGTGCCGCCGCCATCACGCAACTCGTCGCCTTCCGGCTCGCTCTGACGCTTGTGGCGGTTGAAGGTATCGCCGCCCTTCTCCAGATCAGCCCCAGCACAGAACGCCTTGCCGGCCCCGGTCATGATGATCACGCGCACCGCATCATCGGCATCGGCAGCATCGAACGCCGCAATCAGCTCGCGGCGCATTGCGCCGTTGAAGGCGTTCATACGATCAGGTCGGTTCAGCGTCAAGGTGAGGATGCCATCCTCAACCTGATAATCCAGTGTTTCGTAAGACATGTGGGCGCTCTCTATTTGGTCAATAGCGCCCAGTGTAGAACCCGCCAGTCACAGTAACCAGCTGAGTTACCGTGGCGTATGTGGGGGTATTGGTGGGGTGGATGGAAGCGTAATTATCCAGTATGCGTCAAGTAACATACGTGCATGCACAACCGAAAAATAAACGCCCCCCCCGCCCTTTAGTTAAGACTTACGCGCATGCGCCTTTGTAGCAGCTTAATTTCCCCGGACACCTCGATAGGTGGAAAATGCATTTATCAAAGAGCCTCGCATGTCTGACCAACGTAGAAAACCCGACGACAGCTTCACGTGAAGCTGGTCAAGGACCAGGGCCTGAGTGTTTAGCAGGTCTATCATGATCTTAATATCGGCGACACGGCTGTTAGGCGCTGGTTACAGCAGTATGACTGCCGAGCAGTTGGAGTAATCCGGAATAGGTAAACCGTTCACGCCTGAGCAGCAGCGCATTCGACAGCTGGAAAAAGAAAATCGCCAACTCAAAGTGGACAACGAGCTATTAAAAAAGCTACCGCCTTGCTTGAAAATGGAGCGAGTCTGGCGTCGCGATTATGCCAACCACGCAGAGGCGGTACGCGACATTACTGAATGCGTCGTTGGATTTTACAACAACGAACAACCGCACTCGAAACTGTGGGGGGCCGCCTATGAGCGTGAGATGGAGTTGAAATCACCTATCGCGGTGTCCGGAAATAGTTAACCACTGCAGGGCAAGCCCCCGCTTATCTGGTTGCCCCATTCGGCGTAGCTGCTACTTCCCTGTTTCCGGTGCCGGCCGCTTCCCCTAAAGCCCCCGACCTAGCTGCCCAACCATTTCGCGAATAACGATCGCATTGATGCTTCTTAGCAGGCGAACTTCCCCTGCAAAGGTTGCTTTCAACTCAGGCCGGGCATGCCCAAGCTGGGCGTTTTCTGCCAGCACCTCTTCCAGCAACTGCGGTGCGGCGGAGCTCAGTGCTTCAACCATCTTGCGCACGGCATTCTTTGCCGTGGCGGGCTTGATACCCATGGTTTGACCGGCCTGGATCAGCAGGTCGGCATCTATCTGCGGCAACTTCTGGCGATCCAGGATTGGCCAGGCCAGCTCGGCCCCTTCGGGCCAACGGTCCTTGTCGCAGGCTTTGGTGCCGTACACGGCGGTACATAGCAGGTCGTAGAAGGGAGCCAAATGCATGCCTTTGGCCGTTAGCAAAAAACTGATGTTTTTCAGGTGCGCATCTTCGTTGCCCATCAGCACGTTGAACACCAGCCACTCGAACAGGCGCAACCTCGCCAGCGCAGCTGGTTTGCAACGGCTCGCCAGATCAGCCACGCGCTCAATGTTGCCCGCGCTGTATTTGAACTCGCGTGACAGCCCATCCATCTGACAGGCGTCGATGCAGTGCAGGCGCGCACATCCATCCGGGGTCAAAGTCCGGTCAAAGCGCTCGATTAGAAAGACGGGCTCGAGCGCATAGAGACGTTCGACCTTCGGCACCGGCAGACCGACCCGCGCGGCCAGGGTCATTACAAACCATTCGTTAATTACCGAATGCCGCCAATCCGCGCCGGGGTGATTCGGCTTGAGAATATGCGTTGAAGGTTCGTTGCCAAGGGGCTCAAGCAATTCACCCTCTCGCCAGATCACCGCCATCTTATGCTGCGCGCCAGCAAGCGACATGCGCTTGGCTGCCCGCTGGGCCAGCGGCACCTCGGGCATGGATTGAATACGCTGAGACAGGGTGACCGTAGACAGCGGCTGGGTGCTACCCGGTTGCGGCAGCTCACCCGGCGGCAACAGGGTAATAGAGCCGGCTGACTCGGCGCCAAAGTGCTGCAGCAAGGCAAAGGCGTCGGCAATGGTTACCCCTGCGGCATCGGCAATTAATGTGCGCTGGCCCTCCTCCGGCAAAAGGTTGTCGAAATACCACTGTACCGGGCGATGGCTGGCGCCATCACGGTGTTCCTCAGCCTGCAACGGCAGCATGGGGCAAAGCGGATAGGCCGCAGGGTCGGCCAGCCACTGCGCACTGTAAACGAAAGCCCAAAGCCCTTTGTTCTCCCGGAGGGTGCCAATGCGGACCTGGTTGATCCAGGCGTCGAGGGATCGCCCCATCAATCAGCCTCGCTGTCGGCAACGCGGGGGCGAGGCCGCACTGTGCGAGCTCGCTTCGCCTTGGCCACCTCCAGAATCGCGTTTACCTCCTCAGCAAACGGCTCCGGCACCTCAACCGAGAGGGACAGCCCCAGCTCCTGCATGACTTGGAACAACTTGCCCCACTGCACGGTTTCGCCCCCCCTTTCGACCTTGCCCAGGAAGTTCTCGGATACGCCAATGCTACCCGCAGCATCATCCTGGCGCAGCTGCATGGCCTTGCGGCTTGCCCTCACAAGCGGCCCGATCTGCTCTGGGGAGCTGATGTCGAATTTCATTGTGTTCCTCGTTCTAGATGATCTAGAGCTGAATTAAATCCTCGCGATCATGCGGAATAGTGCGACTACACTACCAAAATAGCAGAAAACCTCATGATCGGGAGGATAATTACAAATTACACCGAAGGAACACATGGATCCTCGCGATCGCGAGGATTATCTTGCAGAATTTTTCTTTCATTCAGAATCCACACGAACGTGTGGATAGAGCGCTGCTTGATGGATCGCCGCCCTGGATATAAGCCCATAGCCACGCTGGCAAACCCCATGAAAAGTATCCGCTGCTTACAGTCGACCCCCGGGGAGCGGGCAGAGCATCATGCGGATATCGGCGCTATCAGAGAGAACGGCGCGCGGATCCGCGCCGTATCGCGTTAATCAGTCTACCCGCTCAAACTTGAGATCCCAGACACCATGCCCGAGCCGCTCGCCACGGCGTTCAAACTTGGTGACAGGACGTTCTTCCGGACGCGGAACGTAGGTGCCATCCGCGGCCTGATTACGGTACCCCGGCGCTGCACTCATGATCTCCAGCATTTGCTCGGCATAATGCTCCCAGTCGGTCGCCATATGCAGCACGCCACCCGGCTTGAGTTTGGTACGCACTAGTTCGGCAAAGCTGAGCTGCACAATACGGCGCTTGTTGTGCTTCTTTTTATGCCAGGGGTCGGGAAAGAACAGCAGCAGACGGTCAAGACTGGCGTCCGGAATACTTTGATTCAGCACTTCAATGGCATCGCAGTCGAATACCCGCACATTGCTGGTCTCGCTATTGACCAGGCCGTTCAGAAGCGAGCCTACACCGGGGCGATGCACTTCAATACCGATAAAATCCTGCTCGGGTGCTACCTGCGCCATCTCCAGCAGCGATTGACCCATACCAAAACCAATTTCCAGCGTGCGCGGTGCCTGCCGCCCAAATACGGCGTCCAGATCCAACAAGCCCTGGTCCAGGGTCAGGCCAAACTTCGGCCAGCCATGATCAATACCGCGCTGCTGCCCCTCGGTCATGCGCCCAGCGCGCATGACAAAACTGCGGATAGCGCGGCGCTTTGGCGAGGTCGATTCGGTATCGGCGTTTTCAGGTAACTCAGGGGTATCGGACATGGGAGGCTCGTGATTATTTTCTAAAAGTCACCGCCAACGGCGATGACCCTTCATGGCATCGGGAGATCAGCGGATAGTGCCATCCAGCGGTGAGGATGCTGTGGCATACAGCTTGCGCGGCATACGGCCAGCCAGGTAGGCGCCACGGCCAGCCAATACCGCGTGGTGCATGGCCTGAGCCATAAGCACCGGCTGGTCGGCGTGAGCAATGGCACTGTTCATCAGCACACCGGCGCAGCCCAGCTCCATGGCGATGGTCGCGTCAGACGCGGTACCCACGCCCGCATCAACCAGCACAGGCACCGTCGCCTCCTCCAGAATAATGCGCAGGTTCCAGGGATTGCAGATGCCCATGCCGGAGCCAATCAGACCAGCCAGCGGCATGACAGCCACACAACCCATAGCAGAAAGCTCACGCGCGATAATCGGGTCATCGCTGGTGTAGACCATGACGTCAAACCCATCTTTAACCAGAACTTCGGCGGCTTTCAGCGTTTCTACTACGTTGGGGAACAGGGTTTTCTGGTCAGCCAGTACTTCCAGTTTGACCAGTTTGTGACCATCCAACAGCTCGCGCGCCAAACGGCAGGTACGCACAGCGTCTTCTGCGGTAAAACAGCCGGCGGTATTGGGCAAAATGGTATAACGATCCGGCGGCACAACGTCGAGCAAGTTGGGCTCATCCGGATTCTGGCCAATATTGGTTCGGCGGATAGCCACCGTCACGATCTCGGCGCCGGACGCTTCAATGGCACGGCCTGTTTCGGCCATATCCTTGTATTTGCCGGTCCCTACCAGCAAACGGGAACGGTAACGGACGCCGGCAATTTCCAACGCATCTTGGCTCAAATCGGTCATCAGGTTCTCCAGAAAGGGCTTAGCCGCCGCCGATGGCGTGAACAATCTCTACCCGGTCGCCGTCGCTTAACAGCGTCTCGGCGTGCTGACTGCGCGGCACAATATCGAGGTTCAGCTCAATCGCCAGGCGCTTGCCAGTCAGGCCAGTCAGTTCGATCAGCTCAGCCAGACTGATGACCCGATCAAGGGAATAGGCTTCGCCATTGAGATAGATCTGCATAAGCGGCTCGGTTATATCCGGGTGTAGAAAGTAAGTGGGCACGTGCCTGTCGCTCATGGCGACAGCAAGGGCGCTATGATACCGCGCTTTGCCGCCAGCTGACCACGCCATAGCGCCTTAGAGACTGCGCCATATTCCCACAGCAAAACAGCCCCAGGCTATCAGCCAGGTCAGTCCGCCCATGGGGGTCACCATGCCCAGTTTGCTTATACCGGTCAGCGCCAGCAGATAGAGGCTGCCGGAAAACAGCAGTATACCGAGCGCAAAAAGGACGCCTGTCGCCTTGAACAACCCCGACTCGGGAAAGCGCAACAGCAATAGCGCCACACCGATCAGCGCCATGGTATGCCACAGCTGATAGTGCACCCCGGTTTGAAACGCATTGAGCAAATTATCCGCCAACTTGTTACGCAACCCGTGTGCGGCGAAGGCCCCCAAAGCAACACCGCTGAAACCAGTGAACGACGCGAACAACAGCAGCCATTTGGCCATGATATATTCCCCTTCCTGTTTATATTTCGAACACAGACTTATTCGACTTCACATGATCAAGAAGATACTACGCAAGACCACCAAGTGGTTGCTTATACTCGCGTTCCTGAGCCTGCTGCCGATCATCATCTTTCGCTGGGCCCCCGCGCCCGGCTCAATGCTGATGGTAGAGCGCTGGTACGCGGCCAAACAAAGTGGACAACCACTGACGATTCAGTATCAGTGGCGCCCATATGAGCAAATTCCTGACAATATGAAAATGGCGGTCATCGCATCTGAAGATCAGCGCTTTGCCAAACACTGCGGCTTTGACCTTCGAGGAATTCGCGAGGCCATACAACACAATATGCAGGGCGGGACCCTGCGCGGTGGTAGTACCATAAGCCAGCAAGTCGCCAAGAACCTTTTTCTTTGGTCGGACCGCAGCTATCTAAGAAAGGGCGTAGAGGTGTGGTTCACCCTGTGGATAGAGATACTCTGGCCCAAGCAGCGCATTCTGGAAATGTACCTGAATATTGCTGAATGGGATCGCGGGGTATTCGGCGTAGATGCCGCTGCGCGCACTCACTTCAACATTGGCGCTAGCTATCTGTCGGACCGTCAGGCCAGCCAGTTGGCTGCCGTATTGCCGAGTCCGCTGAACTGGGATCCGGTAAATCCACCCCAGTATGCGCAACGCCGGGCGATATGGATACAGCAGCAAATGCGGCAGCTAGGCGGCAGAGAGTATCTGGACAAAGTGGAAGCGAGAAGCGACTGGCTAGCCTGGTTTCGACTGCGCTACTGACCCTGATACCTGAATAACAGATCACCGCCACCCAGTCCCGGCACCTACTGGCCGCTTAGATCATCACGCAAACCAAACATGATCGAATAGGCTTTTTCCTCGCCCACAGCTACCACTGCGCCTATCTTCGGATAAACCCAAGCCTCTTCACCTTCACTCACCGGCAGGCGCAGATCCGGGTTACCCATGGTGCTTTGCACATCACTTAACGCCAAGGGCTCAGAAGGTATCAGGCTTAATCGCAGCACCGGCTGATCTTTCAGCGCATCGGCCACCGACGAGTTGATCGGCTGGTCCGGCAACTCGGGCTCCCAGGCCTGAGCCTGCACCAGGCTGTCACGCTGCTGCGGTGTCAATTTCAGCACTGCCTGCACCCGCCAGCTGACATCATCACTTTCCAGCGTATAGCGACTGACCAATAGCGGCTTGCCTTCAGAGCTGATCATCCACAGAGTACCGTGACCCAGGGCATCGCTTGCCTCACCCAGAGTCAGCTGTTGGCGCTGTAACGGCCCCCACAGGCTGTCTTCATAGGCCGTGCGCCACTGCATGGGCTCACCCTGCTGCGGCTTGGACAGCCAGAAACCAAAGGCAAAGAAAGCCAATATAACCACGCTCAACAAGGTGGCCAGTCGAGCGCCCTGACGACGAGTCATGCACAACTCCTTTTATTGTTTTGAATTAGGTTTTCTACAAACAAAAAAAGGGTATCCACGCAGGATACCCTTTCAGTAGTCACAACCGGAGGCGGTGCTTCAGAGCTCAACCTCGGTTTCCAGATTCTTCTTCAGCTTGTTCATCGCATTCTTTTCCAGCTGACGAATACGCTCGGCTGAGACCTGATACTTGGCGGCCAACTCGTGCAACGTAGCCTTCTCTTCCGCCAACCAGCGTTGGTAAAGAATGTCACGGCTGCGCTCGTCGAGGGCTTCCAGGCCCGTCAGCAGGCTGGTGCTGGAGCTATCAGACCAATCAGCCGATTCAAGCTGGGTTGCTGGATCATAGCGCTTGTCTTCAAGGTAATGAACCGGCGCGTAGGCAGCATCGTCGTCTTCGTCTTGAGCACCATCAAAGCCCAAATCCTGACCATAAAGTCGACTTTCCATTTCGCGCACTTCACGCGTCGCCACACCCAGGTCTTCAGCCACTGCGTTCACTTCATCATGTGACAGCCAAGACAGTTTTTTCTTGGCGCTACGCAGGTTGAAGAACAGCTTACGCTGCGCCTTGGTAGTAGCTACCTTGACGATACGCCAGTTGCGCAAAATGAACTCATGAATCTCGGCACGAATCCAATGCACCGCGAACGACACCAGGCGGACGCCCATTTCCGGATTAAAGCGCTTGACCGCTTTCATCAAACCTACGTTACCTTCCTGCACCAGGTCAGACTGCGCCAGACCATAGCCAGAGTAGCTGCGCGCGATATGCACAACAAAACGCAGGTGAGACATAACCAGCTGGCGAGCAGCCTCAAGGTCTTCCTGATAATACAGACGATCAGCCAGCTCACGCTCTTCTTCAGCGCTAAGAACCGGGATGCTGCTTACATTCTGAACATAGGCTTCAAGATTCGCACCCGGTACCAAGCTGTTAACGGGTAGCAAGGCAGTGCTCATGTTTGAACTCCCAAAAATTGACGACCTAGTGTATCACTGCAAAATAAGACTGTGAACGCAGACTAAAGTTCAGGCCCCCAGCTGGAAGCTGGAAGCTGGAAGCTGGAAGCTGGAAGCTGGAAGCTGGAAGCCAACGAGCGTGCGGGCCGGACCTGCAGCGTCAACGCCTTCCTACAGGCGATGCGACAAACCCCAAGAACCGCCCGGACTGCTTTTAGCTTCCAGCCTCAAGCTTTCAGCCGCTTTTATTGCGGCTCTATCGCCCGCACATGCTGCCCTACCGCCAGCCAGGCACCGACCAGCCCCAGCAACATAGCACCCATTACCAATGTCAGGCCATCCGGCCACGGCATGCCGATCAGTGCAAAGTCGCTCTGATAGAGACTGGCTACCTGCTGCACGGTCACATTCAACCAGGCCAGGCCCGCCGCCAATAGCAGCCAGGCCATCACCCCGGCCAGCAGCCCGTAAAGCACACCGATATACAGGAACGGGCGGCGGACAAAAGCGTCAGTCCCGCCCACCAGCTTGACTACGAGAATCTCTTCCCGGCGGCTTTCGATGGCCAGACGAATGGTATTGGTCATGACCAGCAGCAAGGCGATGATCAGCAACAGGCCAAGCCCACCCGTAAAGCGCTCCAGCATGCTCAAAATGGCAGCCAGCCGCTCGACCCAAAGTAGATCAATCTGCACCTGCTCAACGCCATCAATAGCTGCAAGTCTGTCACGCAGTGGCTCCAAAGCTGCTGCGCCGCCCTCGATACTGCTAGGCGTCACCACAATAACACTCGGCAACGGGTTATAGCTCAACTGCAGCAGTGCGTCGCCCATCCCCGAGTGCTGCTGGAATTCGGCCAGCGCCAGCTCTTTATCAAGCAGTTGTGCGTTAGCCACGCCGGAGAGCGTCTTGATTGCCGCCAGTTGCTCTTGCTGTCGCTCCTTGCTGACACCGTCCTCAATATAGACCGAGATCTGCGCTGCTTTCTGCCAGTTCACGCCCAGTTGCTCGACTTGGTTGATCAGCACCGAAAGCCCCATGGGCAGCGCTAGCGCAATGGTCATCACCAGCACGGTCAGTACACTGCTAAAGGGATAGCTACGCACCTGATGCAGCGCCTGTCGCGCGCTGGCGCGATGGCTACCAAGCCAACTGCGTAGCGGATGGCGCCAATTACGCTCAGAGCGCGCAGCGCCCTTGGGCGCCTTGCGTTTGGGATCAGCCGGTCGCTTGGCTACAGACATGACTACTCCCCATCCGTAATCAGCCGACCCTGATCCAGGGTCAGCATGCGATGATCGAGCTTGGCAATCAGCGGCAAATCGTGACTGGCTATCAACACGGTGACACCCACCCGATTAAAATCCTCAAACAACGCCATGATCTCGGCAGATAGTGCGGGATCAAGGTTACCCGTTGGCTCGTCGGCCAGCAGCAATGCGGGTTTGTGCACCACAGCGCGGGCGATACCCACTCGCTGCTGCTCACCGCCAGAGAGCGCAATCGGTAAGCTGGCCTCTTTACTCAGCAGCCCAACCTTGTCCAACGCAGCACGCACGCGGCGGCCCACTTCATCTGGCGGCGTGCCATTGATAACGAGCGGCAGGGCAACGTTATCGAACACAGTGCGGTCAAACAGCAACTGATGATTCTGAAACACCACGCCCACCTGACGACGCAGGTAGGGAATGTCATCACTGCTCAGCTCTTGCAGATTCTGACCGCCGACGTGCACGGCGCCAGAACTCGGCCGCTCCATGCACATGATCAGCTTGAGCAAGGTGCTTTTCCCCGCGCCGGAGTGCCCGGTGATGAAAACCATCTCACCGCTACGGATGTGCAGATCGAGGTTATCCAACCCCTGATGGCCGTTCGGGTAGCGTTTGCTGACACGTTCAAAGCGAATCATTGCGTTTGGATTCCAGACTCTTCGCTGCCAAACACCCTATTTGCTACCAAAGAGGGCTTCAACGAACTCGGGCGCAGTAAAGGGCCGCAGATCATCAATCTGCTCACCCACACCAATGTAACGGATCGGCAAGCCAAACTGTTTGGCCAGCGCAAAGATCACACCGCCCTTGGCGGTGCCATCCAGCTTGGTCAAGGCCAAACCGGTCAGACCGACTGCCTGATCGAACAACTTGGTCTGCGATATCGCGTTCTGTCCGGTACCGGCGTCCAGCACCAAGAGCACTTCGTGCGGTGCCTCTACGTCGAGCTTGGCCATTACGCGCTTGACCTTGGCCAGCTCGTCCATCAAGTGATCTTTGTTGTGCAGACGCCCCGCGGTATCGGCAATCAACACATCAGCACCGCGCGACTTGGCCGCCTGCAGCGCATCGAAAATGACTGACGCGGAATCAGCGCCCGTGTGCTGTGCAACAACACTAATCTGGTTGCGCTCACCCCAGACCTGCAACTGTTCAACGGCAGCTGCGCGAAAGGTATCACCAGCAGCCAGCATCACCTGCTTGCCTTCGCTCTGCAGGCGCTTAGCCAACTTGCCGATGGTCGTGGTTTTACCCACCCCATTCACGCCCACCACCAGAATCACATAGGGCTTTTTGCTGCTGTCGACTTCCATCGGTTTGGCAACATGAACCAGCAGCGCCTCCAGCTCACCCTGCAGCGCGCGATAGAGGGCCTTGCGGCTAGATACCTGGCGCCGCGTTACGCGCTCTTGCAGGCTTTCCATAATTAGCGTGGTCGCCTCAATACCCACATCGGCCATCAGCAGCCGGGTTTCCATCTCCTCCAGCAGCTCATCGTCGATTTCTTTCTCGCCGAGGAACATGTTGGCCATGCCCTCGCCAAGATTGGCACTGGTCTTGGACAGTCCCTTTTTCATCCGCGAGAAAAAGCCCTTGGACTCCTCCTCGGCAACCGGCTGCGGCTCGGCAACCGGCTCAGCGGCACTTTGCCCCAGCTCGGAGAACAATGAAGCAGCTGCCTCACGGGCCGCCTGCTCGCGGGCCTCTACGCTATCGAGTTGCTGGCTGAGCGGTGCTGGCGCATCCTGCTCGGGCTCGGGGGCGGGGGCGGGCGCTTCTTTACGTCGCGCCCAGCCAAACAGACCTTTTTTTTCCGGCTTGGCGGCCGAGTCGGCGGCTTTGTTTTCGGGGCTTTCTGGCTTGTCTTTGGAACCAAACATGAAGGGTCACTATCTGAGTCTGACGGCGAATGCTTCGCCATATTGAAGGTTGGGTTATCCTACCCCACTTCCGCCATTGGCGGTATGACCCCCGGACGCTGCCGAGACGTAATCTGCCGATCAGATAACACCTTGGCTACTACCGACCACCACTGCCCCACAGGATCCAACGAATGTTGCGGCTGATCTTTGTACTGCTAACGCTTCCCCTGCTCTCGTTTACCGCGGTAGCCAACGAATCACGACAACCAACGCATAGCTACACACTGGACAACGGTCTCAAGGTGATCATCCGTGAAGATCATCGTGCGCCTGTCGTCGTATCGCAGGTCTGGTACAAGGTCGGCAGCAGCGATGAGCCGCCGGGGCAGACCGGTCTCTCGCACGCGCTGGAGCACATGATGTTCAAGGGCAGCAAAAACCTCGAGCCCGGCCAGGCATCTCGTCTACTCGGCAGCCTGGGCGCCAGCGAGAACGCCATGACCACGCGTGACTATACCGCCTATTACCAGATCCTCAGCCGTGATCAATTGCCGGTTGCGCTGGAGCTGGAAGCCGAACGCATGCATCAACTGAGCTTGCCGGAAGACGAGTTTCTCAAGGAAATAGAAGTCATCAAGGAGGAGCGTCGGATGCGCGTCGACGACAACCCCAATGGCTTGGCCTACGAGCGCTTCCTGACCCAGGCCTACATGGCCAGCCCTTACGGTCAGCCGGTGATCGGCTGGATGCACGATCTTGACCGCATGCAGATTGAAGACCTGCGGGCCTGGTACCGCGCTCACTATGTGCCAGCCAACGCCACCCTGGTTATTGTTGGCGATGTCTATCCCGAGACCGTCAAACCCTTGGTCGAGCGCTACTTTGGTGCCGTACCAGCGCGTACTCCGGTGCCTATTCGCACGCCACTTGAGCTGCCCGCTGGCGGTGAGCGCAGCCTGGTGCAACACCTGGATGTGCAGCTGCCTACGCTGATGCTTGGCTTCAACGTTCCCAGCCTGACTACCAGTGCACAGCCCTGGGAGGTGCATGCATTGCGCCTGCTCGATGCGGTGCTCGACGGCGGTCACAGTGCCCGCCTCGCCAGCAACCTGGAGCGCGGCAGCAACATTGCCACCAGCGTGGGCACCCACTACGACCCCTTCAGCCGAGGTGACAGCCTGTTCATCCTCAGCGGCATTCCCAACCTGTCCCGCAACGTTGATCTGGCTCAGCTTGAGCAAGGCGTGTGGGAGCAAATTGACGCCATCAAGAAAACGCCGCCCAGCGCTGAAGAACTGGCACGCGTTCAGGCGCAACTCGTCGCTGAACTGGTGTACTCGCAGGATGACATCAACACTCAAGCCAACCGTATTGGTGCGCTGGAGAGCGCAGGACTGTCCTGGGAGCTGATAGATCAGGATGTTGACGCACTCAAGGCCATCACCCCCGAGCAAATCAGCGACGTCGCACGCCGCTATCTGGTGCGTGAACGGATGACCCGTACAACAGTGCTGCCACTGGCCAAGGAGGCTCAACAATGAAGTCAATAAAGCCCTTTGCCCTGCTCCGCTGGCTGCTCGCAATCGTCGCGCTTGGCGTCATGTTGGCGGTATTGCTCAAGCAGTCACCCGCACCAGAGGCGCAACCCAAACCCACGCCTGATACCGAAGAACCGGCCAACACCCCCGAGCCGGATACGGCCGCAGAAGTCTTTGGCTCGCCGCTACCAGCGCTGCAGTCGCTGGAGCAATTGGACCTCGATACGCCACCGGCACGACGCGGGCTGGACCTGCAGCACTGGACCACTGCACAGGGAACCAAGGTCTATTACATGCGCGCCGAAGAGCTGCCGATGCTCGACGTACAGCTGCTGTTTGCTGCCGGCGCAAGCCGCGACGGCGACCAGCCCGGCCTGGCCATGCTGACCAACGCGCTGCTTAACGAAGGCACCAAAAACCTGAGCGCGGACGATATCGCCAGCGGCTTCGAACGACTCGGTGCCGAATTCAGTAACGGTGCATACCGCGACATGGGCCTGGTCAGACTGCGCAGCCTGACCGACAGCGATAAGCTGGAACCGGCATTAGCGCTGTTCGCTCAGGTATTGGCGCAGCCTGCGTTCCCGGCAAAGGCCGTAACCCGCGTGCGCGAGCAGATGCTGGCCGGCCTGCAGTACCGCATGCAGCGCCCGGGCTCACTGGCCAGCGAAGCCTTTTGGTCAACGCTTTACCCGAATCACCCCTACGGCAACTTGCCGGATGGCGAAACTGACAGCCTGAAAGTCATAAGCCGCGCCGATCTGCAACGCTTCCACCAAACCTACTACGCCGCCGGTAATGCCGTGATCGCGCTGGTAGGTGACATTGATCGCGACCAGGCAGAGCAGTTGGCGCAGCATTTGGCCGACGCGCTACCGGAAGGCCAGGCAGCGCCGACCACGCCCGATCCCGAGCCCGTGGCTGCAACCCAAAAGCAGATCGACTTCAACAGCGAGCAGACACAGGTCATTGTCGGTCAGCAAGGCATCAAACGCGGCGACCCTGACTACGCCGCGCTTTATCTGGGCAACCAGATCCTCGGTGGTTCAGGCTTTGGCTCGCGCCTGATGGAACAGGTGCGCGAAAAGCGCGGCCTGGCCTACTCCGTCAGTAGTGGTTTTACCCCCATGCAGGCGCCCGGTCCTTTCAGCATCAGCTTACAGACACGTAGCGACCAGACTGAACTGGCGCTGGAAGTGGTCAATAGCACCCTGGATGACTTTATCGCCAAGGGACCAACCGAAGCTGAACTGGTACGCGCCAAGCAGCAGATTCTGGGCGAGTTTCCGTTGAGTACCGCCAGCAACAGCGCGATCGTCAGCCAATTGGCCGCAATCGGCTTCTATAATCTGCCGCTGAACAATATGCAGTTGTTCCTCGATCAGGTTCAGGCGCTAACGGTCGAGCAAATTCAGGCTGCCTTTGCAGCGCATCTGGACCCGGCCCATCGCGTTACCATCACCGTCGGCCCGCCACAGCCAGAAGAGGACGCAACCAGCGGCGAAAGTGCGCCTGAAGCAACCGAGACAGCAAGCGAAAACGACGCAACCAAGCCAGCGGAGACCAAACCATGAAGCAGCCTAAAGCCAAGATTGGACAACTGCGCATCATTGGCGGCGAGTGGGGCAGCCGGCGCTTCAGTTTTACCGAGCAACCCGGCCTGCGGCCCACCGCAGACCGGGTACGCGAAACCCTGTTCAACTGGCTTAGCAGCGATATTCAGGGCGCTCGCTGCTTTGATCCCTTTACCGGCAGCGGCGCACTGACGCTGGAGGCGCTATCACGCGGCGCAAGTTGGGCCCTGGCGGTCGATCTGAGCCGCGACGCGGTCGCCTCACTGCGTGAGCATCTAGCCACGCTGCAATGTACCAAGGCAGAGGTCCGACAGGAAAATGTGTTGGCGCTGCTCGGCACACCACCCGCTGAGGCCTACAACATCGTTTTTCTCGACCCTCCCTTTCATCAGGATTTACTCGAGCCCGCCTGCACGGCGCTGGAGGCCAATGCCTGGCTGACCGACGACGCGCTTATCTACGTCGAAAGCGAAAACTCGCCCAGCCGCCTGAGCCTGCCGAGCAACTGGCAACTGCATCGCGACAAGCGCGCCGGGCAAGTCTGGTATAGCCTCTGGCGCCGCCAGGCGTGAGCCTGTATCGCCCCGCTCACTGGCTGCCGGGCGGTCATCTGCAGACGCTGTTCGGCCCCCTGCTGCGCAGGCCGCCCAGCCTGGAACGCCAGCGGGTGCGCATGACGCTGAGCGACGGCGACTATCTGGACCTCGACTGGTACGGCAGCGCACAGCCGCCAGCGCCTATCGCCATTCTCTTGCATGGCCTCACCGGCAGCTCTGCATCGCTGTATATTCTCGGCCAGCAGCGGGCACTGGCTGCCATCGGCTGGCGCAGCGTGGCGGTCAACTGGCGCGGCTGCTCCGGCGAGCCCAACCACAGCGCGCGCGCCTACCACTCTGGTGCCAGCGACGATCTGGCCGAGGTCATCGGCTACGTTCGCGAGCTTAACCCTGATCAGCCATTGGTCGCTGCGGGTTACTCGCTGGGCGGCAACGTCTTGCTTAAGTATCTGGGCGAATCCGGCGCCGAGTCGCGACTGACAGCGGCGGTCGCCGTCTCGGTTCCCTTCCGGCTGGATCAATGCGCCGATCGCCTGCAGGTTGGCTTCTCGCGCGTCTATCAAAGCCGCTTCATGCGCGACATGCTGGCCTACGTTGCCAACAAAAAACGCCTATTTCAGCATCAGGGCAAAGACGCCGAATACGCACGACTTGATGCGTTGGGCTCGCTTGAGGGCATGGACAGTTTCTGGGATTTTGATGGGCGGGTTACCGCGCCTCTGCATGGCTATGACAGCGCTCAGGACTATTATCGCCAGTGCAGCAGCCGCTACTTCCTCGGTACTATTGCCACCCCGACACTGATCATTCAGGCGCAGAACGATCCTTTTGTTTACCCGCACAGCCTGCCGCAAACCAGCGAGCTGTCCGCCAGCACTGAATTCGAATTACATCAGAGTGGCGGTCACGTGGGCTTTATCGAAGGCCTGCCATGGCAGCCGAGCTATTATCTCGAACGCCGGATTCCACAGTGGCTGGCGGCTCAGCTCGCAGTCACACCTTCCAGCGGCAGATAATATTCAGCCAACAACGCCTCAACCGCCGGCCTTGCCTGCTCGGTCAGCAGACCCATTTCCTGCGCCAGCACCTGATATACGCCGCGACGCAACATAGCGGGCGTCAGCTCGGTCTGATCGGCCTCCAGCACCGTAGTGCACAGGAAGCTTACCCAACTGTTCATCAGCAACCAGGAATTCAGCGCCAATACTTCTGGGTTGGCGCGCCGGGCACAGAGAACGCCTGCATCAATCAGCCCCTGATAGATCGCCTGTCCACTATGCAGGCAACGCCGGGAGAACTGCCGATAGCGCTCAGCCATGTCAGGATCGGCGGAGACCAAATGCTCTAGATCACGCAGCAGAAAACGGTACTGCCATAGTCCCTGACTGATCGATTCCAGATAATTTGCCTTGTCCTGCAAATCGAGCGGCCGCCCCTGCGGCACCTGCAGATAACCCTCCACATTCGCCTCATATGCAGCCACCAGCTCGGCGATAATCTGCTGCTTGTTACGGAAGTGGTAATACAGATTGCCCGGCGACATGCCCAGATGCGCAGCGATGTGATTGGTGGTAACAGCGCGCTCACCCTGCTCGTTGAAGAGATGCAGGCTAGCCTGAAGGATGCGGTCGCGGGTTTTCATGCCTGAATACCGTTTGGTAGATGAATTTGACAGTTTAGAGCAAATACTCTAAAAATACCTGACGCGTTACAGCAAGACGCTTTAATGGACCAGCGCAATATAGAAAGCGCACTCATCCAAGCAACCCACAAACAACAAGAGCTGACGATCGAGAGCCAGCCCTTTTGCGGAGGCACCCATGGTAGCCGATATTGCTTACATGCAGGACCAGCAGCACTCCATTGACCGCATGCATGAGCTATTTGCGCAGCAACGCGCAGCTTATCGAGCGGCTCCCATGCCGGATGCCGATAGCCGCATACAGCAACTCAACGCATTAAAATCCGCCCTGCTAAAGCACCAGGACGCGCTGATTAGCGCGATCAACGCCGACTTCGGTCGACGCTCTGCCGACGAAACCAAACTCGCTGAAATTCTGCCAGCAGTAGAAGGTATCAAGTACGCCTGCAAACACATTCGCGGCTGGATGAAGCCCTCCAAGCGCAAGGTTGGTATGGCCTTTCAACCGGGCAAAGCGCAGGTGGTATATCAGCCGCTGGGGGTGATCGGCATCATAGTGCCGTGGAACTACCCTCTCTTTCTCGCCATAGGTCCGTTGGTGACCGCCGTTGCCGCCGGGAATCGCGCGCTGATCAAGATGAGCGAGTCGACCCCGGCTACCGCCGAGTTGCTGGGCAAGGTACTCGCTGAGGTATTCAAGGAGGATCAGGTCGCGGTCGTTACCGGCGAAGCTGAAGTCGGTATGGCCTTCTCGCAGATGGCCTTTGATCATCTGCTGTTCACCGGCGCTACCAGCATCGGCCGGCATGTCATGCGCGCCGCCGCGGCCAACCTTACCCCCGTCACCCTGGAATTGGGTGGTAAATCCCCAGCCATCATTTCCGCCGATGTGCCGCTGACGGATGCCGCCGAGCGTATCGCCTTCGGCAAGGGGATGAATGCTGGTCAGACCTGCGTGGCGCCAGACTATATTCTATGCCCGCGCGCGCGCGTCGAAGGCCTGGTAGAGGCCCTGAGCACCCAACTCGCAAAAATGTATCCCAAGCTACTTAACAATCCGGATTACACCCAGGTCATCAACCCGCGCCAATATCTGCGTCTGCAAGGCTACCTGCAGGATGCCGAGGCCAAAGGCGCGCGCCTCTTGCCGATCAACCCTGCCAACGAAGATTTGAGTGACAGTCGTATCCTGCCACCCACGCTGATCCTCAACGTCAGCGACGACATGACATTGATGCAGGACGAGATTTTTGGTCCCTTGTTGCCGATCGTGCCCTACGACAGCCTACAAGAAGCACTCGACTATATCGCCGACCGACCGCGCCCACTGGCGCTCTACTACTTCGGCTACGACAAGGCCGAGCAGCAGCGCATGATGGAGCAGACCCACGCTGGCGGTATGTGCATCAACGACACCATCTTTCATGTCGCGCAGGACGACATGCCCTTCGGCGGCATTGGCGCCTCCGGCATGGGCCATTACCACGGCCACGAGGGCTTTCTGACCATGAGCAAAGCCAAGAGCGTTTATATCAAACAGCGCTTCAATGGCTCTCGGCCGATCTACCCGCCCTACGGCGGCAAACTACTGAATATGGTGTACAAACTGTTCCTGCGTTGAGCAGGACGCACGATAGAAACAGCCGGCGTGCTCAATGCGCTCGGCCAGAATAAAAACAAAGAGCAGGACTATATGGACCCTAATCTGAATCCACAGCTAGGCCGACGCAGCCTCTTGAAACTGGGGCTGGGCGCCAGCCTGGCCCTGAGCACCGTCGGCCTGACTGCCAGCCTTACCGGCTGCACCTCCGAGCATGCTGCGCCGCAATTCGAGGTACTACGCGAATCCGACCTGCCACTGCTGGCGGCTTTGTACCCAGCCATCATTGGCCCCCACCCGGCCTTCGCTGAATCGTCCGACGCCATTGCCAAGGCAAGCGCACAGCTGGACTGGACGCTGGAGCGAACTTCTCCCTTTGTCCAGAAAAGCATACTGGACCTGCTCGGCCTACTGAGCATGCCCGTCACACGCGGCCCCCTGACCGGTGTATGGGGTGACATGGCCAAGGCCAGCCCCGACCAGATTGAGGCATTTCTACTGCGCTGGCGCGATAGCCGTTTTGACATGCTGCGTCAGGGGCAAAAGACCCTGACGCAGCTATTGCAGATGTCCTGGTACGCCCTGCCGCAATCATGGGCAACGACCGGCTATCCCGGCCCACCCGTCATCTGATTCAGAACCGATTCCAGGGGAAACACATGCCTGTACCTGATTTATTTCTGCAAGGTGTTGCACGCGGCTGGCAGGTAATCGATGCCGCCACGCTTGAGAACGAAACCACACTTGAAGCTGATGTGATTATCATCGGCACCGGCGCGGGCGGTGGCACCAGCGCTGAGATCCTGGCCCAGAACGGGTTCAAGGTGTTGCTGGTCGAAGAAGGTTCGTTAAAAACCTCCAGCGACTTCAAAAACGATGAGGCCAAAGCCTACGCCGACCTCTATCAGGAAGGCCTGGCCAGAGCCACGGCCGACGGTGGTATCGGCATTCTGCAGGGCCGTACAGTGGGCGGCACCACTACGGTCAACTGGACCAGCAGCTTCCGCACGCCAGAACCAACGCTGGCGCACTGGGCCAAAGAGCACAACGTAAAGGGGCTCGATAGCCAAAGCATGGCGCCCTGGTACGCGCGTATGGAGGAGCGCCTGGGTGTCGCACCCTGGGCCGTGCCAGCCAACGCCAATAACGACATCATTCGTCTGGGCTGCGAAAAGCTCGGTTATCACTGGAAGGTCATTCCGCGCAACGTCCGTGGCTGCTGGAACCTGGGCTATTGTGGGACCGGCTGCCCGACCAACGCCAAGCAATCCATGCTGGTCACGACTATTCCTGCGGCCCTGGAAAAAGGCGCCACCCTGGTGCACAGCGCGCGTGCCGAAAGCCTGGTAGTTACAGGCGACCGCGTGACTGAAGTACTTTGCCGGGGGATGAATAGCACCTTGACCGCCGCCACCGGGCAACGCCTGCGGCTGCGCGGTAAGCACATAGTGCTGGCCGGCGGCGCCATCAACAGCCCCGCGCTGCTGCTGCGCTCGAAAGCACCTGATCCGCACGGCAGACTGGGTAAGCGCACCTTCCTGCATCCGGTCAACATGACCCTCGCGCGTTTCGACCGCGACATCAACGGCTTCTACGGCGCGCCCCAGTCAATCTATTCCGACCACTTCCAGTGGGACCAGGGCACGACCGGCCCCATGGGGTATAAGCTGGAAGTGCCACCGATGCAGCCCAGTATTACCTCGGCCCTCATGGGAGGTATGGGGCAGGAGAACCTGCAGCGTATGAACGGGCTGGCGCAGAGCAACCTGCTACTGGCACTGCTACGCGACGGCTTCCATGAGCAAAGTCAGGGCGGCAGCGTGGCGCTGCGCGACAACGGTGATCCCGTGCTGGATTACCCGCTCAACGACTACCTGTGGGATGGCGTACGTCGCGCCTATCTGAGCATGGGCGAAATCCAGTTTGCCGCTGGCGCCAAAAGTGTCATGCCGACTCACGCGCATGCCCGCGAAAGCCACAGCTGGGATGACTTCAAGCAACAGATCGACGAACTGAGCTACCGGATACATGATGTACGCCTGGCAACCGCCCATATTATGGGTGGTTGCGCCATGGGCGAAGACCCGGCACAGGCGGTAGTCGATAGCCGCGGCCGTCACCACCAACTGGACAACCTCTCGGTACTCGATGGATCGATCTTCCCCACCAGTATTGGAGCCAACCCACAGCTATCCATCTATGGCATTGTTGCCAAACTGACAACTGCTCTGGTGGCAGACCTGAGCTAAGTAACGTTAGCCCCGACCCACAATCGGGGCTAATCGCGGAGCTAAAAGTGGCAGGCAAGCGCCTGTGTTGCTGGGTTTTCGGCTGCCATTGGGCTACCATCTGCCTCTCACTCGGACAGCCGCAGGACCTCGCCAACATGAACACCGTACTCTACCCCGGCACCTTCGACCCTATCACCAAGGGGCATACCGATCTGGTTGAGCGCGCTTCGCGCCTATTTGATCGCGTGGTGGTGGCCGTTGCCGCCAGCACCAAGAAGAATCCAGCCTTTACGCTGGAGCAGCGGGTAGATATGGCCAAGAACGTACTGGCGCACCTGCCCAATGTCGAAGTAGTCGGCTTCTCCTCACTGCTCGCGCATTTTGTCAAAGAAGTGAATGCGAACGTGCTGCTGCGCGGCCTGCGCGCGGTATCCGACTTTGAGTATGAGTTCCAGCTGGCCAATATGAACCGGGTACTGGCACCCGACGTGGAAAGCCTGTTCCTGACGCCATCGGAACACTATTCCTATATCTCTTCCACGCTGGTACGCGAGATTGCGGCACTGGGTGGCGACGTGACCAAGTTCGTGCATCCTGACGTCAATGCAGCCCTGCTCAAGCGGTACCATAGCTGAGCCTGTTGCCCTGCGGAGCCACTAACCATGTCACTGATCATTACCGACGACTGCATCAACTGCGATGTCTGCGAACCTGAGTGCCCCAACGGGGCCATTTCTCAGGGCGAAGAGATCTATGTGATTGATCCCAACCTGTGCACCGAGTGCGTAGGGCATTTTGATGAGCCGCAGTGCCAACAGGTCTGCCCTGTTGACTGCATTCCGCTCGATCCGGAGCACGTCGAAAGCAAGGACGAGCTGATGGATAAATACAAGATTCTCACCGGCGAGGCATAACCATGCGCATGCGGCAGAACTGGCTACCCCTGATCACCGTCAGCCTGGTGGGCCTGTTGTCTGCCGCACCACTGCATGCCGCCTCAGGGCCAGGTCAGCAGGCCGTCGCCAGCGCGCATCCAGTCGCCACTGCGGCCGGCCACGCCATACTCGACCAGGGCGGCAACGCCTTTGATGCAGCGGTCGCCGTTGCGTCAACGCTGGCGGTGGTTGAGCCCTACAGCTCCGGCCTGGGCGGCGGCGGTTTTTTTCTGCTGCGTCAACCCGGTAACAGCGACCAGCCCTACCGTTTTATTGACGCTCGCGAAACCGCGCCGCTCAGCGCCGGCCGCGACCTGTACCGCGACAGCGATGGCGTGGTGCAGCGCGACCCTGCCATCAATGGCCCTATGGCGGCAGGCATTCCCGGCGTTCCCGCCGCGCTGGCACACCTGGCCGAGCACTATGGCAAGCTGCCTCTGAGCCAGTCGCTGGCGCCGGCCATTGCTGCCGCCGAAAATGGTTTTGCCATCAGCGAACATTACCGCACGCTGGCGAGCTACCGCCTTGAGGTGATGAATCGCTACCCCGACACGGCGCGAATTTTCCTGCGCGACGGCCAGCTTCCTGAGGCAGGGACCCTGGTTCAGCAGCCCGAGCTGGCCAACACGCTGCGCGCCATGGCTAGCCATGGCCGCGATGGCTTCTATAAGGGCGAAGTTGCGACGCAACTGATCAACGGCGTAAAAGCCGCCGGCGGCATCTGGCAAGCCGCCGACCTGAACGAGTACAAGGTGATCGAGCGCAGCCCCATTCGCTTTAACACCAGCGGCTATGAGGTGATTAGCGCACCATTGCCATCCGCCGGCGGCATCGCGCTGGCGGGCATACTGCAAGGCCTGGCTAGCTTGCCCAAGGCCGAGCTCGGCTCGGTCACTCAGACTCACCGGCTGGTCGAGCTGATGCGGCGCACCTATCGCGACCGCGCCGCGCTGCTCGGCGACAATGACTTTGTCGAGGTACCGGTCAAGCAACTGATATCGGCTGACTACGCCAACAATCTGGCCGCCAGCATCGACCCGCAGCACGCCACCCGCAGCAGTGAACTCGGCCCGCTGATTGACTTTGTCGAGGGTAACCACACGACCCACTTCTCCCTGATTGATGCCCAAGGTAACGCTGTCGCAGCTACCCTCAGCGTCAATTTGCCATTCGGCTCTGCGTTCACCGTGCCCGGCACCGGCGTGCTGCTCAATAACGAAATGGACGACTTTGCGGCTGACCCCGCTGGCGTCAACGCCTACGGCCTGGCCGGTAGCGAAGCCAACGCCATCGCGCCCGGCAAACGCCCGCTCTCCAGCATGACCCCGACCATGCTGGAAAATGATCAGCAACTGGCGGTCCTTGGCACCCCCGGCGGCAGCCGTATCATTACCATGGTGCTACTTGGCTCGCTGGAAGCCATGCAGGGCGAACCGGTTGAGCGCTGGGTCAGTCGCCCACGCTTCCACCACCAATACCTGCCGGACCACATTCAGGTTGAAGCTGCCGCCTTTAGCGAAGAGCAAGAACGCGCACTCCAGGCCATGGGCCATCGTATTGAACCCGTCGGCCGCGACTACGGCAATATGCAGGCGGTGTCCTGGAATAAAGAAAGCAATCAGCTTAGCGCCGCCAGCGACCCCCGCGGTATAGGCGCGGCTAGCGTGCGAGAGCAAGCCGTCCTGACACCGAGCGAGTAACCCGACGATAGCCTGCCTAATCCACTATTCAGGGGTGTTCGCATAAAAACCTTTATCAAAGAATTCTGGCTCTTCGGCCTGAAACAGGCCTACGCCTGCCTGTTTGGCGGCTTCCTACTGCTGGTGATGGTCGTCACCCGCTACTGGTACCCGATTGAGGGACTGCACCGCTACGACTTCATCTTTCTCGCCGCCATTGCCTTTCAGTTATTCATGCTCGCGGCTCGGCTGGAAACACTGCGCGAATCCATGGTCATCGTGGTTTTTCACCTTACTGCGACCGCTATGGAGCTGTTCAAAACCTCGGACGCCATCGGCTCCTGGCAGTATCCCGAAGAGTATCTGTTTGGCATCGGCAATGTGCCCTTATTTACCGGCTTTATGTACAGCGCTGTGGGTAGTTATATCGCACGCGTCTGGCGCCTTTTTGACTTTCAATACACCCACTATCCCGCACGCTGGCAAACCGTGGTACTGGTCAGCCTGATCTACCTGAACTTTTTTACCCATCACTTTATCTGGGATCTGCGCTGGGTATTACTGGCCGTCACGGTCTTCCTGTTCTGGCGGACGCAGGTCCATTTCATGATCATCAAGACCCACCGCTGGATGCCACTGCTGCTGGGGTGGTTTCTGGTCGCCCTGTTCATCTGGTTTGCCGAAAACATCGCCACCTACGCCAACGTCTGGGTGTACCACAATCAGAAAGCGCAATGGCACATGGTTTCGCTGGCTAAGTTGAGCTCCTGGTATTTGCTGATGCTGCTAAGCTTTGTGCTCGTCTCGCTGATAAATAACCCCATCATCCGCCACGCCGAGCGCCAAGGGGCAATAATAGGTAAGCAGCGAAACCAGTAAATCTGTTACTTAGGCCATCAATCGTAATAACAACAGCGTTATAGCGGCTGCATCCGGCTTCGCAGCACAGGGCGCTGACTTTTTGAAGTCATTTCATCGTAAAAGCCGAGAGATTCTTTTATTAATCCTGTATATTGGCCGCCTGTTTTTCCACCCGGCTATCTGAGAGTGCCATGACCGACCTATCCCTTTACCGAAATATTGGTATCTTCGCCCACGTTGATGCCGGCAAAACCACCACTACAGAACGTATCCTCAAACTCACCGGCAAAATTCACAAGCTGGGTGAGGTTCACGAGGGCGAATCCACCACCGACTTCATGGATCAGGAAGCCGAGCGCGGTATTACCATTCAGTCCGCAGCCGTCAGCTGCTTCTGGAAAGGCCATCGCTTCAACGTCATCGACACCCCCGGCCACGTTGACTTCACCGTGGAAGTGTATCGCTCGCTGAAAGTTCTGGACGGCGGTATCGGCGTATTCTGTGGTTCGGGCGGCGTTGAGCCTCAGTCCGAGACCAACTGGCGTTACGCGAACGACTCCAAGGTTTCCCGTCTGATTTTCGTCAACAAGCTTGACCGTATCGGCGCCAACTTCCTGCGCGTAGCCGCTCAGGTCGAGAAAGTACTGGGTGCCAAGCCGCTGATCATGACTCTGCCCATCGGCGCTGAAGACACCTTCAAAGGTGTTGTTGATCTGCTGACCCGTAAGGCTTACATCTGGGACGAAACCGGACAGCCTGAAAACTACACAGTCGAAGACGTACCGGCTGACATGGTCGATGACGTAGAAACTTACCGCGAGCAGATGATTGAAACTGCCGTGGAAATGGACGACGACATCATGATGGCCTACATGGAAGGCGAAGAGCCGTCCATCGAAGACATCCAGCGCTGCATTCGCAAGGGTACGCTGGAACTGGCGTTCTTCCCGACTTACTGCGGCTCTGCGTTCAAGAACAAGGGCATGCAGCTGTTGCTGGACGCCGTTGTCGACTATCTGCCAACACCGACTGAAGTTAATCCTCAGCCGCTGACTGACGAAGAAGGCAACCCGACTGGCAAACACGCCATCGTGAGCGAAGACGAGCCTTTCCGCGCCCTGGCGTTCAAGATCATGGACGACCGTTTCGGCGCCCTGACTTTCTGCCGTATCTATTCCGGTAAGTTGAACAAGGGTGACACCATCCTCAACTCCTTCACCGGTAAGACCGAGCGCGTAGGCCGCATGGTTGAGATGCAGGCCGACGAGCGTAACGAGCTTAGCTTCGCTACCGCTGGCGACATTATCGCTATCGTTGGTATGAAGAACGTGCAGACTGGTCACACCCTGTGTGATCCGAAGCACCCTTGCACACTGGAAGCCATGGTGTTCCCAGAGCCCGTTATCTCCATCTCCGTTGAGCCGAAAGACAAGGGTTCTACCGAGAAAATGGGTGTAGCGATCGGCAAGATGGTTGCAGAAGATCCAACCTTCCGCGTCGAAACCGATATCGACTCCGGCGAAACCATCCTCAAGGGCATGGGCGAACTGCACCTGGACATCAAGGTCGACATTCTGAAGCGTACCTACGGTGTTGAGTTGGTAGTAGGTCAGCCACAGGTTGCCTACCGCGAGACCATCACCAAGCAGATCGAAGACAGCTACACCCATAAGAAGCAGTCGGGTGGTTCCGGTCAGTACGGTAAGATCGACTATGTCATCAAGCCCGGCGAGCCGAACTCAGGCTTTACCTTCCGCTCCAAGGTTGTGGGCGGTAACGTTCCGAAGGAATACTTCCCAGCGATCGAGAAGGGTTTCGCCTCTCTGATGGGCACTGGCCCGCTGGCAGGCTTCCCGGTTCTGGACGTTGACTTCGAACTGACTGACGGTGGCTTCCACGCTGTTGACTCCTCGGCCATCGCGTTCGAGATCGCAGCCAAGGGCGCTTTCCGCCAGTCCATGCCGAAAGCCGGCCCTCAGTTGCTTGAGCCCGTCATGAAAGTAGACGTGTTCACGCCTGAAGATCACGTCGGTGACGTGATTGGTGACTTGAACCGTCGTCGCGGCATGATTGCGGGTCAGGAAGCCGGTGTTACCGGTGTACGCATCAAGGCCGATGTTCCGCTGGCAGAAATGTTCGGCTACATCAGCACCCTGCGTACCATGACCTCCGGTCGCGGTCAGTTCTCCATGGAGTTCTCGCACTACTCGCCTTGCCCGGCGAACGTTGCAGAAACCGTGATCGCGAAAGAGAAGGAAAAGCGCGCAGCGAAATAAGCTTAGGCTTAACTGCTGCCGTCGAGACAGGCTCCGGCCTGTCTCAGCAAAAACGCCCGATGCTCAGCATCGGGCGTTTTTTTATGCGCGGATATATGTAAAGCGCGGCAGCGCTCATGCCGGTAATGCGACCTACCGCAGGATCAGGCCCCGGCAACCAAGGCAGCTCTGATATAAATCATGTCGTGCGCGGCACGCAGGTGCTGACTTATGTCTAGCAGGTAGTTCAAGTCATTGAGTAGCGAGGTGGCTTGCCACCCATCCAACTCCTGATTGCGCAGCTGCTCGTGTAATTGCTGCTCAAAGTGACTACGAAACAACGCGTCCTGCGCTAGCAAATCGGCAGACTGCCGCTGCCCAGCCGCATTTCGCGCCTCATCTTCACGACTGGCAAGATCATTGAGTATTGCGCGACCCTGCTCACGTAACTGACGATAACCGTCGCGCACAGCCGGTCGTTTGCTATCTATATGTTTGCGCAAATTAACTTGCAGGTGCTTGGCCGCCTTCACCGCCTCAACAAGATCCTGAGCCGACAGGGTGTCATCCATCAGCTCCTGTTGTTGCTCAGGCAACAGATCGCAGGTAAGGCGGCTACGGAAGGCTATGATGTCCGCATAAACGCCTTTGATATGCTGATGATAGAGCGCATCAGCATCCTCCCGCTCGGCCAGAGGCGGAACCGGCAGCCTACCCTGCAGATCCTGGCTGGCTGCCATGTTACGAGTGAACGTAGAAGGCAGATAAAGCGCCGCAGCGATCACCTGCCGACTCAGGTTGGCCATGTGCGCCAACTCCTGCTCCAGCACCTTGAGCGCCGTATCAGCGTGCACCAGAGCAGCATCATTGAGGTACATCGCCTCCGATCTCGGCTGCAGAGCCAGGTCAACGGCCTGCTCACTGGCCATGGGCAGCCAACGCTGTAGCAGGCGAACCATCAACGGCACCAGCGGCACCATCAGCAGCAGTCCCAGCAGGTTGAAGAGCGTGTGAAATAGAGCCAACTTGAGCGTATAGGATTGCGCAGCGATACCCAGCCAACCGCTCAGAGAACCAACCAACTCCATCAGCAGAGGCAAAATAGACAAGGCAACCACAGAGGTGGTCAGGTTAAACAGAATATGTGCGGCGGCCAGTTGCCTACCGGCATTATTGGCATTGATCGCGGCAATCAGTGCCGTCACTGTGGTGCCTAGATTCGCCCCAACCGCCATGGCAAGTGCATTCTCGTAACCCAGCTGACCGCTAGCGAGCGCACTCAAGGTAATCATCAGGGTAGCGTGACTAGACTGCATCAGCACGGTTGCCACTGTCCCCAGCAACGCAAACAGCAAGACACTTTGCCAACCACTTGCAGCATAAGCGGAGAGATCCAACACGCCATCCATACCAGAGAAGCCCAGCTTCATCTGATCGATACCGAGAAACAGCAAGCCAACGCCCAGTAAAACCTGGCCACCGCCACGCCAACTGGCCGATTTATTGCGCTCGAATATCACGCCCAACAAAAGTAAAGGCATAGCAAGCTGGGACAAATCGACTTTGAGGCCGACCAACGCGATCAACCAGGCACCGGTCGTGGTGCCCAGGTTTGCACCAAAAACAATGCCAATACCCGCCGTCAGCGTAATCAGCCCGGCGCTGAGGAAGGCGATACTGAGCAGGGTAATAAGCGAACTGGATTGCACCAGGGCAGTCGTAACGCCACCAAAAAGAAGGCTTTTCCAGAGCTTGTTGGTGCAACGAGTAAGCCAACGTTCAAGAGCGCCGCCGGTGAACGCACGAAAACCGTCTTCCAGATAACGCATGCCCAAAATAAACAGAGCAATGCCGGCAAAAAGCAGAGATAGCGCAGTATTACCGAAAAACAGCAGCACAAACCCCACCAGCGCGGCGACTAGCCACGCTGGCTGGAGAAAGAGAAGTCGTTGCTGCCACGCGCGTCTTGCCTTCATGTTTCTAGCACGCAGGATCAGATCGGCGGCAGGCGCAACACGCTGCGCACCAGCAGGCAGCTTTTACAGCAGACCCCGGCGCAAATAGCGGCCTCAGAGGTTCTCGTCTTGCTGCTTGCGGCCGTAGCCGCTGCGCGTGCAGCCGAGGCAACGAACAAAGGTCTCGGCACCGGGACGGACTACCAGCTCACGGCCTGCTTCGGCGACATTACCGCCAGCAGCAGAGAACGGCAGGCTAACCACGAAAGCAGCCGCACCAACGGCAGTAACAGCCAATAACAGCGGACGAGCAATGACCAGGTCGCCTATCATGGCAAAGTAACCGGGCTCCTCTTGCTGGTAGGAATTGTAGTTTTCAGCAGCCATAACGCTGACACTCATCAGCAGGCCGGCAGCTAAAGCAGTAGTTTGACGTAACAGGCGCATATTGAATCCCTGGTTGTGGCCCGAAAGGCGTTGGTCTTGTTACACGACCCCTTTTCCTATGGGCCGCTGGTATCACACTCCATTGTAGGCACATTCCGCAGGTTTCGGAACGTAGCTGACTGAAATTAGGCCAAGACCTCTATTCTTACTGGCTTTTCGCGACTCATAACCCGCCCTTAACCCTGACATTGACGGCAAAAAACCGAGCTGCGCTGGCCCAGCTTGACCTCACTCAGCGTCGTCCCACAGACCTTGCACATCTGGCCTGGCCGGCCATACACAAATAGCTCCTGCTTGAAATAACCCGGTTGACCGTCACCACCGACAAAATCACGTAGCGTAGTACCGCCGCGCTCAATCGCATGGGCGAGGATGCGTTTGATCTCGTCTGCCAGCTTGAGATAGCGCGCCCGGCTGATACGCCCGGCTTCACGGCGCGGATCAATTCCAGCAGCAAATAGCGCCTCACTAGCGTAAATGTTACCCACCCCGACAACCACCGCGTTATCCATGATGAAAGGCTTTACCGCGCTACTCTTGCCACGCGAGCGCTGGTACAGACGCTCACCATCAAAGTCGACCGATAGCGGCTCGGGCCCGAGCTTTGCCAGCAGTGCATGGGGCTCGCCCTTGCGCGCCCACAGCATCGCCCCGAATCGACGCGGATCCGTATAGCGTAGCGCCATCCCGGAATCCAGTTCGATATCCACATGCTCGTGCTTGGCCGCTGGCGTGCCAGCCTCGACCAAACGCAGGTTACCCGACATGCCCAAGTGGCTAATCAGAGTACCGCCGCCAATCTGCATCAGCAGGTATTTGGCCCGACGGTCGATTTGCTCAAAACGCTGTCCTTCAATCTGAATCGCCAGGTCTTCGGGAATGGGCCAACGCAGGCGGCGCTCACGCACGATCAGGCGCGTCACGGTTTTGCCTTCCAGGTGCGGTGCGATACCGCGGCGTGTCGTTTCTACTTCAGGTAGTTCGGGCATTCAGGATTGCTGCCAATAGGTAAAGAAGATCAACAACAGTAACAGCGGCATGACGCTGAGGACAAAGCGTCCGTTCCAGCCAAAGGCCACGCGAAACGGTGTCTCGCCGCTGTAACGCGACAAAATCAGTGTAGACGGACCGAAGGGCGAGAAAATCATCGCCAGCGAGAAGCCGCACATCAAGCCGACCGCAGGCGTCATAATGGGCACCCCAAGCAATGACAACTGCGCCAGAAGCCCGGCAATCAACGACAACGAGACAATGGGCGCCAGCCCCAATACCGCCAGAGTTATAGTGCTGAAGAGGCTACCGACCGCCAGCAGAATATTGTATTTGGGGTCTTGCGCCAGCCAAGCGGCGATCTCTTCCAGCGGGGCTACCGCGCCAAGCACGCCACCGAGCAACGCGGCGCAGCCGAAGATGAACATCTCGTTATGCATGCTGGCCATGTTGTCAGTGACCTCCTGCAACACAGCACGCGGTGAGCGCTCACGCCACAGCAGATAGCCAATCACCCCAAAAGGCACCAGTACCATGGCCGACTGCGAAGCGGTCAGGCTGGACAATGAGGCCAGCACGCCGATTGCGCCCAGCCCGACCAGACTGCCCAGCAACAACTCCAGCATGCCGTCAGCCTTGCTCGAATCGCCTATATTGTCACGCAGCTCCAACAGCCCGGTGGTTTCCCGTCGCCAACCGACCACGATCATCATCAGCGCAGCAACGGCGCCGTAAGGCACCATGGTACTCCAGGATTGCTCGGGCATTTCCCGCGAAATAATCGCAATGGTGACGCTGGTAGGCGCCAGCAAGGGCACCAGCGCGAAGCCGCGCAAGGTCGTTACCATCACACTGCGCAGCCCGCTTCGCCGCTGCTCATCGGTCAGCGAATAACGCTTCAGATGCTCGGTTAGGGTGCCACACAGCAGATTCATCATGCCGAAGTTGAGAATCGAGCCGATACTGCCGGCGGTCAGCACGTAACGCGGATACAGGACGACTTTGGAGCCAGAGAGCAGCGCCTTGTGCAGCTCACGCAGTTGCGGCAAGCGCTGCGCCAGCAACTGCATCAGACCCAGCGCCCCCAGAAAGCTGGTGTAGTAAGCCACCGAGCTCGCCAACTTGGGCCATAACGCAGCTTCCGGCTGAGCAAGAAAGATTGATGCCAGCAGAATGGCCAGGGTAGCGACACCCAGCCAACGCGGATAAGGATTCAGCCGATTGAAATGCATTAGAAAATACAGCGCAAAGGACCCAGCAGCGCACCAGCTGAACCAGTGCAGCTGAGTCAGCAGCCCTAAGAGCTCAAGCGCCACCCCAAGGGGTAGCAGCACTGTGGCCTTCACGGCAGGTCCTTGCGATAAGCACCTTTCTTGAATACGCCGTCGCCGAAGCCGAGCAACTTATCGTCCTGGTCCAGCAGGTCGCAGCTGGCCATAAAGACCTTGTGGCCACCACTGCGGCAGGTCGCGACGGCGCGCACCCGGCTGCCAGCCTGGGCAGTGGCGGAAAAATTGGTGTTGAGTGACAGCGTAATTGCTACCCGGCGTTCGTCTGGCGATTCTGCCCAGGTGCCGCACAACCCCATGGCAATATCCAATAGGCTCGCCGTAACGCCGCCGTGCAGGTTGCTGGCATTGTTCATATGTTTCTGCGTCAGTGTCAGCGCGACCACTGCTCGCCCCTGGCTGTACTCCTCCAGCTCAGCGCCCAACTCCTGAAAGAAACCGGTGACCGTACGGGCAATGGCTTGACGTTCATCTTGATTCACGGGTGCAACACCTTTTATTCACTACACTCGATGGGATTATGACAGTCTGGACGCAGCAGCTATGGGTCGCGTGCTTGACTGTCTCGAAAGCCAACAATTATGGCACAGGGTAATAAGGCCAGACTGTCGCCGAACTTGCACTCGCACGGTACAGGATTTAATCTCCCAGCACATTAAACGAAATACTGTTTCGCCATGCGAAACAAAATTGACTTAACGAACACCAGAGGAACCACGCATGTTCAATCGGATTGGCGTTATCGGCGCCGGCGCCATGGGCCGCGGTATTGCCCAACTATTCGCCAGCAGCGGTCAACAGGTCCAACTGTTCGATACCCGCGCCGAAGCCATTGATGACGCGCTGCAGTTCAACCGCAACCTCCTGCAGCGTGCCCAGGCCAAAGGCAAAATGACCGAGGCGGAGCTGGAGGCAACAATTGCCCGCATGCAGCCCGCGCAAAAGCTGGAAGACCTGAAAGACTGCGACCTGGTGATCGAAGCTATCGTCGAGCTGCTGGAGGTAAAACAGAAGTTGTTCGCCGATTTGGAAGCCATCGTCCGCGAAGATTGCGTACTGGCTACCAATACCTCTTCGCTCTCGGTCACCCGTATTGCCAGTAGCGCCAAGCATCCGGGCCGCGTCGCAGGCTTCCACTTCTTCAATCCCGTGCCGCTGATGAAGATTGTTGAGGTGGTGCGCGGTGAGCGCACCGACGAGCGCGTCATCGAAGGCCTGGTCGAGCTGGCCAATACCGCCGGTCACTTCCCAGCCATTACCCCTGACACCCCCGGCTTCCTGGTGAATCATGCGGGTCGCGCTTTTGGTACCGAGGCACTGCGCATACTTAGCGAAGGCGTGGCGACCCCCTCACAGATCGACCGCATCCTGCGCGACGGCCCGGGCTTCCGTATGGGCCCGTTCGAGCTGTTTGACCTGACCGGGCTCGACGTCTCCCACGCGGTAATGGAGTCGGTGTACGAGCAGTTCTATCATGACCCGCGCTACACGCCATCCTTCATCGCCGCACAGCGCGTAGCCGCCGGCCTGCTGGGCCGCAAGACCGGTCAGGGCTTCTACCGTTACGAAGACGGCCAGAAAATTGAACCTGCCGAAGCGCACCCCGAGACCGTACTGATCAACCGCCCGTTTTGGCTAGAGACCGATGACGACGCACTACGCAATCAGGTCAGCGACGTGTTGACCAGCGCCGGCGCTATACTGGAAACCGGGACAAAACCTTCGGACGATGCCATTTGCCTGATCACCCCTCTGGGAGACGACTGCAGCACCGCCCTGACCCAACTGGGACTGCCAGCCGAACGCACACTGGCACTCGACAGCTTCGTTCAATGGGACAAACGCCGCACACTGATGCGCCAACCCGCCGCCAAGGCAGAAGTAGTAGCTCAGGCTCGCCAGGCGCTCAGCGCAGATGGCGTGCCCGTCGAAGTGATCAACGATTCAGCCGGCTTTGTGGTTCAGCGCCTGATTGCCAGCGTCGTCAATCTAGGCTGCGAAATCGTGCAGAAAGGCATTGCTACTCCGCAAACGCTGGACCGCGCCATTCAATTGGCTCTGGGCTATCCCAAAGGCCCGCTGGCGTTCGGTGAGCATTATGGCGAAGCCAACATACTTGCCGTACTCAATAATCTGCAGGCCGTTTACGGCGAGCCGCGCTACCGTCCCAGTCCTTGGCTGCGCCGCCGCGTCCAGCTTGATCTGCCTTTGACCACACCCGATTTTCAGGAGTAAGACATGACTGCCTATATTTATGATGGCCTGCGTTCACCTTTCGGTCGCCACGCCGGAGCTCTGGCCAGTGTTCGCCCCGACGATCTGCTCGCCAGCGTCATGAGCGCGCTGATCAAGCGTAACCCTTTCGAAGGCAAGGATTACGAAGACGTAATCATGGGCTGCACCAACCAGGCCGGTGAAGACGCGCGCAATATTGCCCGCCATGCTGGCTTGATGAGCGGCCTGCCGCAGGAAGTGGCCGGCGTTACCGTCAACCGTCTGTGCGGTTCAGGCCTGGCAGCAGTGCTCGATGCTTCACGCGCGGTCAAGGCCGGTGAAGGTCAGCTGTTTGTCGCCGGCGGTGCCGAAAGCATGAGCCGCGCGCCTTTCGTTATTGCTAAAAGCGAGAGCGCCTACTCGCGCGACTTCCGCGCCTTCGACAGTACCATTGGCGCGCGCTTCCCTAACCCGCGCGTGGAAGACGCCTTTGGCGATGACACCATGCCGCAGACCGCTGACAACGTAGCCGCCGAAGTCGGTATCAGCCGCGAAGAGGCGGATACCTACGCTGCGCGCAGCCAGGCCTTGTACGAAGCGGCTCGCGCCGACGGCTTTTTCACCGATGAGATTCTGCCGATCGAAGTATCCCAGGGCCGCAAGAAGCCTGCGAAGGTAGTCGACCAGGATGAACACCCCCGCCCCAGCAGCGATATGGCTGCCCTCAGCGGCCTGCGCCCACTGTTCAAGGATGGCGTAGTCACCGCTGGTAACGCTTCGGGCGTCAATGATGGCGCGGCAGCGCTACTGATTGGCGATGCCGCTATCGGCGAGAAGTACGGCATCAAGCCCCGCGCCAAGGTGCTGGCTGGCGCGGTGTCCGGCGTTGCGCCACGCGTCATGGGCCTGGGACCAGTTGAAGCCTGCAAAAAGGCGCTGAGCCGAGCAGGCCTGACCCTGGACGATATGGATGTGATCGAAATCAACGAGGCGTTTGCCTCACAGGTGTTGGGCTGCGCCAAGCAGCTGGGCATCGCATTCGATGATCCGCGCTTGAACCCCAATGGTGGCGCTATTGCCGTAGGTCACCCGCTGGGAGCGTCCGGCGCACGCCTGACACTGACCGCCTTGCGCCAGCTGGAGCGCACCGGCAAGCGCTATGCACTGGTCAGCCTGTGCATCGGCCTGGGCCAAGGCGTAGCGGCGGTTATCGAGCGCGTCTAAGGCGGGCCGACTTGGCGGGGGCAGGCGCAACAGTTCAGCCGGCTCCCGCCTTCTGCTAAGGTAGCGCCAGCGAGTAAGCCAACCTTAGCGAACAGAGATAATTGAATGCAGGCCAATAACGTATTTGAATGGCTGGGCCAGGTTTTCGGTACCGTCATCCGCTTTATTATCGACAGCCTGGTCTGGCTGTTTACCCTGTTGAGCAATGCCAGTTCAGACTTCGTTAACGGCTTTGCCCGCGCGCTCGGTGTCGACAGCAGCCTGCTCAATATAGCTGCCGTTATACTGGGCCTGTGCCTGATCTACGTTGGCGTGCGCGCCTTCCTACGCAGAAGAATCCTCGTTGGCATCATCTGGATTCTGCTTGGCCTGTGGCTACTCAGCGCACTCATGCATTAAGCCGCAGCGCCTTGCCTAGCGTTTGACCCGGCGTCATATTGAAAACTCTTTCGTGCCAAACTCAAGGAGAGCATTATGGGATTTGCCTTTTCCAACGACCTGAAACTTGAAAGTCCGGCCTTCGCCCAAGAGGGCGTCATCCCCAGCAAGCATACTGGCGAAGGCGTCGACGTTTCTCCTGCGCTGAGCTGGAGTAACGCGCCTGAGGGCACCAAAAGCTACGCGATCATCTGCCACGATCCTGATGCTCCCTTGATCTCCGCCAACGGCACCTATGGCTTCGTGCACTGGGTGCTGTACAACATTCCCGGTAACGTGAGCGAGTTGAGCGAAGACTGCAGCGATTTCACCCAGGGTAAAAATAACTTCGGCAAGGCAGGTTACAACGGCCCCATGCCGCCGGAAGGCCACGGCCAGCACAAATATTACTTCTGGGTAATAGCCCTGGATGCTGAGCTCAATCTGCCAGAAGGCCTGAACCTGTGGCAGCTGCTTGAAAAGATCGAGCCCAACGCAACGGCAATGAACCGCCTGATCGGCTGCTACCAACGCGGCTGATTAACAGGACAGGGCGGCCTGAGTTATACACGCGCCGCCCTGTTAGCCCACCCCTATACAGCAACGCCTGCGCGTCTTACTAACCTCGCCTGAGGATGGGCAATTGCCCCTGCGCATGATGGCCAATTCGCGCCAATAAGCTTGATTGTTGGCGAGCTATAGCGCTCCTTATCATACCCACCTAATTCAAGCCCTTTGTCAGTTGGAACTTCCTGAATGAGTACATCAACGCCCACCAGCCACGCCTTTGACCAGGCAATCGCCTTGCAACCGCAAGACACCAACCTGTTTGCCGGCGCAACCAGCGATGCCTATCAGAATATGGTGGGGCCCTTTGGTGGCGTCACCGCTGCGACACTACTCAACGCAGTGCTCCAGCACCCCGAGCGTATCGGCGAGCCTATCTCGCTCACCATTAACTTTGCCGGACCAGTGCAACCGGGTGCCTTTGCAATCGAAGCCACTCCCATCCGCACCAACCGCTCCACCCAGCACTGGCTATTGCTGCAGCGCCAGGCGGGTGAAGTGGTCACCAGCGGTACCGCCTTTTTTGCTACCCGCCGCGAAACCTGGTCGGAACAACAACTGCCCATGCCAGCGGCGGTTGCCGCCGACAGTTTGCCGCTGGTCTCGCGCACGGAACGCAGCTGGTTTGAAAACTATGATTTTCGCTATGTCTCCGGGCTATTCAATCCCGCCAGCCCATCCGAGCATGACACCGGCGATACCGACACTGTGCTCTGGGCCCGTGACAATCCAGCAAGGCCATTGGACTTTGCCTCACTAACCGCCATGGGCGATGTCTTTGCCCCGCGAATCTTCCATCGCCGTCAGCGCTTCACCCCGGCCGGGACAGTCTCAATGACCCACTACTACCATGCCGACGCCGCGCAACTGATTGAAGCCGGCGACCGTCATGTGCTCGGCCACGCGCGTGCCGCGCGCATGCACAACAATTATTCGGACCAGATTGCCCATGTATGGAGCGACGATGGCATCCTGCTGCTGACCTCAACGCAAGTGGCTTATTACAAGGAGTGATCGAGAGGCAGGCGCTGCCCGGCTGGCGCGGGCAAGCCACCTGTTAGCGAAGGTTCAGCCGAACAGCTTGCCTAGCTGCATGCGCAGTCGAGCATGCAGCAGCGTGCGGGTTTCACGGTAGGCGCGTCGATCCAGCTTTGCCAGTTGCCGGACTTTTTCACGAGCACGCTCAAGCAGTTGCTCGGCGCTCTGCAGCTCGTCGAAAAAACCGGCTTCCAGCGCTTGCCGAGGGGTCAGATACTCAGCCTGCAGCGCACACCGGTTAAGCCAGTTTGGCGCCAGGCGCGCCTGCGCCTGCAGCATGGCGCCGTCGGGCATGGTCATACCAATAGCGACCTCGTTCAAGCCGATACGGAAGTCACCCTCAGCGCCAACCCGGTAATCCCCCAACAGCAGTACAAATGCTGCCTTGGCCATCGCGTGACCGGTACTGGCAATAACCAGCGGCGCCGGATAATCCAGCAGCGCCAGCGTCAGGCGATCGCCTGCGGCGCGCATCGCATCACAGGCGGGGCCACCCGCATCGATCAACTTGCGATCATAACCGCCGCTGAAACAACCCGGTCGCCCACAGATCAGCAGTGCCGCATCGGCCTGCGCTGCCTCCTCGATGGCGGCCAGCAGTTGCTCCAGCATCGTTTCAGACAGGGCGTTGACCTTGCCGTCGTCCAGCTGAATCTCGGCAATACCGCCTTCTATGCTCAGCGTCAGACCCGTCATGCCTTGGTCTCACCACGGGCTTCATCGCGCAATACCCGGCGCAGCAACTTGCCAACTGTCGACTTTGGCAGGTCATCGCGGATCTCAACATGCTTGGGAATCTTGTAGCCGGTCAGATGCTCACGACAGTGAGCAATGATCGCGTCTTCAGTCAGTTCAGCGTCATTCAGACTGACATAGATTTTGATCGCCTCGCCGGTACGATCGTCCAACACCCCAACGGCGACACACTCGCGCACGCCGGGGTGGCGCATGACGGCATCTTCAATATCATTGGGATAAACGTTGAAGCCGGACACCAGGATCATGTCCTTCTTGCGATCGACCAGCTTGAGGAAACCCTGATTATCGATCACCCCGACGTCGCCGGTTTTCAGCCAACCATCTTCGGTGAAAGCAGCGGCGGTTTCATCCGGGCGGTGCCAGTAGCCCTGCATTACCTGCGGCCCGCGGATTAGCACCTCTCCGGGCTCACCGCGCGGCGTTTCCGCACCATCATCGTCAACGGTCTTGAGCAGGGTATCGATTACCGGTTTACCAATATAACCCTCCCTGTGAGGCGTAAAGGCTGTTGAGGCAACTACAACCGGCGAGGTTTCGGTCAGGCCATAGCCTTCACGAATAATGCTGCCGGTGCGCTCGGTCCATCGCTTGGCGAGCTCAATGTTCAGCGGTGCACCGCCCGAGTTGACCCACTTCAAGCGACTGAAGTCGACAGTATCGAACTGCGGATGCGCCATCAGCGAGATAAATAGCGAATTAATACCCGATAGCAACGTGAAAGGACGTCGCTTGAGTTCATTGATCAAACCGCCAAGATCGCGCGGGTTGGTAATCAACACACTATGGAAGCCGGTAAACACCGAAGCGATGCAGTTCGCCGTAAAAGCGAAGATATGGTAAAGCGGCAACGGTGAAATACGCACTTCGTTGCCGTAATCCACATCGCCTTCCTTGAGGATGGGGTTCTAGGGATTTTCCGTCCAAAAACGACAAAGTGCTCTGGAGGCCCCGCCGTCTGTGGCCTCCAGAGGGGTATTACTTTTTTCGAGATCCCTAT
>Ga0207888_100044_pt1 | contig 120777 bp, 63 predicted proteins | sample LinPmetageLP43_FD_184055 | JGI IMG/M metagenome (GOLD analysis project Ga0207888, IMG submission 184055) | Marine viral communities from the Pacific Ocean - LP-43 (SPAdes) | ecosystem: Environmental > Aquatic > Marine > Oceanic | place: Pacific Ocean | collected 2010-08-27
AGTCGCCGAAGCCGTATCGGTACATCCGTTAGCATCGGTAATGGTTACGGTGTAGGTTCCTGCTGGAAGCCCTGTTGCGGTTGCGGTTGTTTGTGCATCTGTATCATCCCACAAATAGGTGTATGGTGCAGTTCCTCCTGTGGCTGATGCCGTAGCAGTGCCGTTCGAACCTCCGTTACAGGATACGTTTGTTAGTGACGTAGCGGTTAAATCTAAAGTACTAATATTAATATAAGCTGTTTTAGTTTCAGTTCGAGAACATCCATCCAAATCAGATACGGTGAGTGTTACAGTATAACTTCCACTTGCTGTATAGGTATGTGCTGGATTTTTAATAGTAGATGTTTCTCCGTCACCAAAATTCCAACTCCAACCGCTAACAGGAGAGCTGGCAGTTGTTAAGTCTGAAAAATTAACCGTAAAATTAGGGTCGCAATCAAATGTGTTATCTGCAACAAAGTTTACATCAGGACCATATACTTCTACATAATTGGTCTTGGTTATTATTTTTTCACATCCACTAATATTAGTAACAGTAAGAGAAACGTTAAATGCACCAGGGCTATTATAAACATGGGAAGGGTTTTGAAGAGTAGAAGTGCTACCATCACCAAAATTCCAACTCCATGAAATAAACGCAACATCACCTCCACTAGAAGTATCAGTAAAGTTTACAGATAGTGGCCCGCAACCAAAAGTTTGACTAGCAGAAAAATCAGCTGTTATAGCTGTTGCTTCTGTTACAGTTCCACTCGCAGTAGCTGTACATCCGTTGGCATCGGTTACGGTAACATCGTATGTTCCTGTTTCAAGGTCAGTAATGTCTTCTGTTGTAGCACCGTTACTCCAATCAAAGGTATAGGGTGCTGTACCATTTGTAGGGGTAACAGTTAAAGAACCTGTAGCTCCACCGTTACAAGCTATATTGGTTTGCGAGGTGACGGAGACTGTAAGTGTACAAGTTACTCCTTCTACTGGCCCCTGTAAGCTACTTGCTACAGCCGTACCGGTATTGGTGCCATCCCTTGGGGTGACTTCAAAGCTTATGTATTTCCCTGCATCTGCAGTGACTAAGGTATAAGTTTTAGCAGTTGCTCCGCTAATAACCGTTTTATTGCTGCCGGAAGCATTATCAGCACGATACCATTTATAAGTAGAACCATTTTCTGTATTCCCTTCATAATCATAACTTCCCATGAGATCTTCCCCTACATCAGTAGTTCCTGTTATGGAAACATTGGTGGCAGAAGGTAGTATTGAAAACCTAGCTACTATTTTTTTACTTTTATTCATTGAAACCTCAAGAGGATTATCTGAAGAACTAATATCGCCAGACCATCCTGTAAATACAGAGCCTTCCTGAGGGGTTGCGGTCAAAGTAACATCTGTATCTAACGTAAAGACATTTTCATATATATTAGCTTCTGTATCAATACCTGCAGGATTACTTAAAATATTTCCTACCGAAGCTCCAGTAGTTTGTACTCCAACACTTAAAGATGTAGGATCAACACCTTGTGTAACGGGTATTCTAAAGTCTAACGTATTTCCATACTCATAACTGCCGCAAACATTTGGAGAACCGTTAAATTGCATAATTATCCTTCCGTATAAGTTGCCATTGTAAGCATCTGCTGGAATGGTAATATTCCCCGAAAACACCTTGGTTCCCGAAAACGTTTCATTTTGGTCAAAAACCAATTCATTTTCTTGATCGCCTGGAGTCCCATCCCTATTAAAATCAATCCACATTTTTACATACTCTTGATAATCGCTATCAGTGACCACAGTTACACTTAATGGTACTGTAGAACCTGCAGGGACATCTGGAATGGTATAACTTGTATAGTCATAATATCCTGGTCCTTCAAAAACTGAATTACCATCAAAAGTCACTCCGTTAAGAGTAACAGAAGAGACATATTCAAACCCAAATGCAGTTGGGCTAGAATCACATAATGGGTTTGAACTTACTTCTAAAGTAGTTATACCTGAAATTGCAGTGCAAGAATTATCGGAAACAATACACTTGTATTGATTGTTATTAAAACTTTCAGGAATTGTCAATAGTAACAACTGATTTGTATTTACATCAGTATAATTAGTGCTATTGCTCAAATCATTAAATGAGCTTCCTCCATCGGTACTGACCTGCCATTGATAACTTAATGTTCCTTCTCCAGAAGCATTTACCAGTATACTGCTATTTGAATTAACTGATACTCTAAGTGTATTATCTAAACCATCAGTAATAGGTGTAGAACAGGCTGCTAAGGGAAACTCTACCCAACTGCTTTTAGCCGCAGCTCCATTGTCAGTTCCATCACTTGGGGTTACCTCAAAAGCTATATATTTTCCGACATCACTAGTGGTTAAGGTATAGGTTTTAGCAGTTGCTCCGCTAATAGCGGTTTTGTTGCTTCCCGAAGCATCATCAGCCCGGTACCATTTATATTTAGAACCTGATTCGGAATCACTATCGCTGTCGCTATAGGTATAGTTTCCGGTAAGCGTTTGTCCTACTTGTAAGGTGCCCGAAAAAGTTATGGAAGTAGCTGTAGGAGGCGTGTTGGAAGTACTAATAGGAGCAGAAAGGGATATATCATCTACCATAAGTAAGCTTATCGAGGAATTATTCCCACCAGTAAAGCGGATTTCATCAATATTTCCCCATTGATCATTAAAACTTAAATAACCTCCATTTGCTGCGGCTACTGAACTTTTTGTATAAGTTACACTTCCCGAGTTATCTGAGTTCGTAAAATCTATATTATCTGAAGCTATTATTGTTCCATTTCTATACCCGGTAATTGTAAGTGTAAACTGATAACCATTGGCAGAAAGTTTAGAACCCATATCAGCTTCCATAGCTTCCATTTTAAATTCTGCCCCGTCAGTAGTTTTAAATCTGAAATCTGCACTTCCTGTATTGGCTCCATTTATTGTGCCCGAATTATCAATATTGTATAATAACCCTTTGTCGCTACCATCAGGATCAGGACCCTCAGTAATTGTAAACTCTGAAGATGCACTTAGCACACCCATTTGACTAATAGAATTGGGAGAAATTTGTTCAAAAGTAAGTGCACCAATGGTGTAGGAAAACCCAACGAGTTGCGGATTAATATTATCAAATGCTAACAAAGTTCCCGGTGGGGAAGTTGCATCTGGGGTTATATTAATACCTGAATATTCAGTAGAAGCTATATTAATAGGGCCATCACTACTATTCCAGTTTGTATGGTCATTTATTGCTGCTCTTACAGTTGAAACACTTTCTGTAAGTGTTCCTGTATACTTAGCATTATCCTTTTCTCCTGAGGTAGGGAATAAAGCCAGAGCATTTTCTCCATTTATTAAACCAGCAGGCATTCCCGAAGTATCTCCACTTTCCGTGGCACAAGATCCGCTAATATGTGTACAAGTGGAGCAGTTAAGCCAACCACTGGTATCATCACACCCAAGAGTGTGTACATAGTTATCATCTCCGTATATTCCGGCAATAAAAGTTGGATTTGCCGGTTCGGCACCAGATGAGGATTGATAAGCCAATATACTGTCTCCTCCAAGCAGACTAGAGGCAGTATCTGACCCTGATAGAACTGCCGTTCCCTGAGAAAAGGTAAAGGTATCAGGGGATGTCTCTATAATTGAGACTACTGTGCCTATAGAGAGGCCTCCGCCGGGTGCAGTCCATACGATATGATCTTCGGCATTTGCATACCACGTAGCACCTGTTGCGTTCCAACCTTTATCTGTGAAATAAATAACTTCACCTGCCGGTATGTCTTTTAAGGTTATAAACGTAAACCCATCATCTACGTCGGTATGATAGCCTACAAAGGCGATATTGCCGGCAGTGAGCGTTTTTGCTTTTAATCTCTGATTGGTAACTAGGCCAATTAGAACAAGCATTAAAAAAAGTAGTTTTTGTTTCATGAATTTTAAATGTTAGTGAGTCTGTCAATCATCCATAGCAGTATACCCTGCTTATATGCAGGGATAGGAGAATAGCAATAAATGGGTAGTTAACTTTGGGATTTTTTAAATGCGAAAGAAAAACATTTTAAAGGTAGTGTTGTTTGCATAGGTTGCTTATTTAAAGGGTCTTATACGTATAATGTTTAAACAAATATTATGATATTATTTAGAATAAATTATGTTTTATATCGTTTTTTTTATTCAGTATACCTGATATTTAAGAAGTTGTATTGTTTTTCTTACGATGGTAGCGGTTGTTTACTTACAAATTTTAAATTTTAGTAGTTGAATGCTTGAATTTTGCTGCGAAAACTTTTTTTAATGCGCTTTCTCAAGCGGGAGGAAGGAAGTGTAAAGTGCGACATGAATATACAAAACCAGAAATCAGTTTGCAGTCTCAGTCAGCAGTTTTATGAGTTCAAATCTGGATGGAATTGAAGGGCTTAAATGAACTTTTAACAATTAACAAGTAAGCAGCGCCGTTCTCCGTTCTATTTATGCAGTACGCTAAGGTATTCGAAGTGTGAATTTTTAGGTTTCCAGCCGGATCAACTCGCTCAAAGACATGCTTTACCGTATCAAAACAAGGGTATAGGAGGATGACTAGAAGTTTTAAGATTAATTTTTAGCTCGCTGTTGTTTATTTGTTGAGCTTCCTGCAGTTATTCTGAACCGAGAGCAGGAAATTCATTTACCCCTTAAAGTATAGGGATTGTAGTGTTTTCAACTGATTCTCAATCCAACTCCGGCTCCGCCCTTAGGAAAGGAGGCAAGGGAGCAGGGCGGGGATGAGGGCGATTAGGAAAGATGGTTATATTCTGCCCGTATTGAATTTAATATAATGCCACCTGCAACTTTTAATTGCGAATTTAAAGTGTGATTTCCTGACTGAAGCTTCGTCAAACTCAGGGTGACCTCTCGAAATGACATTCAGTTTACGGAATAATCGAGACTTGCATGCTGAGACGGGTCTGGTTCTAATAAGGTCTGGTTCCGTTTAATGCTTCATGCGATTGTCTTTGTAGACAGACAGGCTTGTCCCGAAGTAATTTACTGTTTTAAAGGAATATTTAATTTGACTCGGGTCCCTTCCTCAGGTTTAGACTCAACAGTAAAATTACCTGCTAATTCCTCGCAGAGTTGCTTGACAAATACCAAACCTATACCGTAGCCTTTTTCTCCAGATGTACCCGTTCGTTGTGTTACTTGTTTATGGATAATGTCATCTACTTGTTGTGCAGACATGCCAATACCCGTATCAGAGACTAGTACATTTAAATTGTTAGTGTTTTGCGTATGTTCAATTTCTAATTTTAAGTCTATTTGACCTCCGGTTTCTGTGAACTTAATGGAATTAGAAATCAAATTACCGATCATCGGAAGTAAGTTGTTTCTCGAAAATTTTAAGGCATTGGGCTGAAATTCATAATTCAATTCAATGTCTTTAGCCTGCGCCTGCGGACTGTAAAGATCTATCAGCTTTTGGGTAAGACTTTCTAATGTGAAAAAAGAGTCACTTTCGAAATTTGAAGGAGACTTATTTGTGTCAACACTTAATATATCCTCAACAAGCTGTAACACGCTAGTGGTACTGGAGGCAATGAGATTTAGGATGTCTATAAGTTCTTCATGATGTTCTTTGGAGTGATCGGTAAGTTCAATGAGTTGAGCAATACCACTTAACGGACTCCTAACATCGTGAGCTAAACGTCTTTTTAATTTCCGCTCTTCTAAAGCTTGTTTTTGTGCAAGGCGTAGCTTTTGTTTTAAAAGGATTTGGCTCTCGATTTGTTTGGCGATCAAATGCAATTGCTCAACCTGATTTTCACTTAAGTCTTCAATGGTTTTTCCCCCAATACAGAGTGTTCCTATGGCTATTTCATCATTAAGTTTAAGGGGAATACCATAGTAGTATTTATAGCCTTCTTTTTGAACATAGCTGGAGTCTTTAAATCTGAGATCCAGATCTACCCGGGATTCAAATTGATGATCTTCGGTTATAGTAATATTACAAATAGAGGCCTCCCGGGGTTTTTGACTGAATTCGCCTGCCGACCCGGCAACCGTCCATTGGGTATAATTATCGATGAAATTTACTTCAGAAAGCTCAGTACCGGCTACTTTAGCAGCTAATATACTTAAATCCTGAAAATCACTTTTGAGTTCTTGATAATCCAGATCAAGATCCGCTAATACTTTAGCACGCTTAAAATCTTGTGTATTCAAATTGAACGATTTAGGGAGGACAAAAGTATCATTTTTTTTAGGCTAGAACGTATGTTTTGAATGGGTTAATACTTCCTTAACAACATCGGGGTATCTGAGGCCAGGGATAACGGGTGCATATAAAAAAACAGCCAACCTTTTTAAGAGGTTGGCTGTTTAATAAGACTTGCATTAGTGTACCGTATTAATATCCGGGATTTTGCCAATCTGCTTTCATCTCAGCAGATAAGTTAGATCCATCTTCATTGAGCAGTCCATCAATAAAAGATTGCGGTATAGGACGCAATTCATGTTTGTTTTCGGTAATATTTGTAGCTTCTTTATTGAAAGCTCTTGCGCGTTGTATAAGGGTTCCTGTTCTAGAAAGCGTTTCCCAACGTTGCCACTCACCGAGCAGTTCACGGGTACGTTCGTTAAGAATAAAATGCAAAGCGCGGTCGTAAGTGCCTGAAACACCTAGAGCATTTAAAACAGCCTCATCTTCATCTGGTAAATTGTCAGGGAATGAGGTTAAACTTAAATCGGAAGCCTCGGTCGTTACATCAATATCCGGATTGGATAAATAATAGGTATTGATATTCAAATTAGAGTTTATGTAGTTTTGAGCTGCAGAACCGGTATTCAAACTGTTGTTTTCAAATGCAACAGACCCATCTACATAGTATGATCTGTTTTCACCAGATTTCCAGGCAGCTCTTGCGCGTACGGTATTGATGTCATTCATCGCATTACCATATTGTTGCAAACGCGCATAGCATTCGGCTCTTACCAGATAAGTTTCAGCTAGACGTGCCATAGTCACATCGCGGTGTGCATCTCCTTTTTCAGCAAAACGAGACCCATCATCTGTTTTGTTAATACCTGCAAAGAAATTAGAGATGGGCGTGCTCTTGAAGTTCGGGGAAACGTATTCTCCATTTTGATACAGCACTAAGGAGTTGGGAACAAATTGTCCCGGAGAACTGGTTAACGATCCAGAAGTTTCTGTTTGTCGCATTCCTAATTTCCATTCCGGTAGGCGACCGTCGACATCTCTCCAATCTGGTTGTTGAATGTTAGCTCCAAACTTGAAGTTGTCATAAGTGTCATCATCTTTAGTATTTAAGATCATAACAATTCCCGGATCTCCAAGTTCTACGTCAACATTTTCATCTAAAACATTGTTCACCCCGTATACCGTTTTAAAGGTTTTCCACATTCTCGAATCATTCACGTGATCAAAAACGGCATAGGTATATTCTGTAGGTCTTAACCGTTGGAAATCCATTCCCCCGATCCAAACGCCACGACGTACCCAACCCCCTGAAAAATTAGAAAATTGAGGTGTAAAGTAGTTGTAGGTTCTGTTTCCAAAACGACCTTTAGTAGACTCATCAGCATTGTGTGGTGCGGCCATTAAAATTTCATCAAGTTGTTCGGTCTCGCTATCTATACCAGACCAGGTAGCATATAGGTCTCTGTAATTATCAGTTAATGGGCCACGAGCATCAATTGCATAACTTGCTGCATCAATCGCTTCATTAAGATCTGAATCAATATAACCTGAGTTCCAAGCATCGTTGCGTTCTGAGGCTCTAAAGAGCAAGGCTTTTGCTAGAAAGTGTGCCGCAGTAGCTTTAGTCCAGGTAACCCCTTTACCATAGGTGTATATTTCTCCCTCAAAATGCTCATACGCATTTCGGAAATCTGAGATCACCTGCTCCCAAGATTCTTCTTCGGTAGCCCGTTCAAAATTTCTAACCACACCTTCTGCAGGTTCTAGCTGAAGTACCACTCCTCCATATTGAGCAACCAGTCTGTAATAATTATATCCTCTTAAGAAATAAGCATGAGCCAGGCAGCGATTCCTCACAGCTTCATCTTCTATGATTTCAGCATTGGCTATAATGATGTTTGCTGACGAGATTCCGTAATACATCTGATCCCATAACGCAGCAGGGGAGGTGGCGTTTTTATTGGCTGCCCCGGTTTCTGTAGTAGCACCCACCGGTCCTAAACGGTTGTCATAGGTGTTCCACATCTCATTGGTGAGGTCATTGGCATTGGTAAATTCGTCTGTTCCGTAAAGCGTAATACCATAAGCCCACTCATAACCAAAGTGCCATCTTATATTACCGTATAAAGAAACGGTAAGATCTTCAAGACCTTGAGGTGTTAAAAAATAGTCTGTTGAATACTGGTTTGTGAGATCTTCATCAAGAAAATCATCTTTACAAGACATAGCCGTCATCGCAAGGATTGAGCAGCAAAGAATTGTAAAACGTTTAGTAAATATATTTAGTTTCATTTTTTTTCTTTTTAAAATTCTTTTTTATAGTCCAATGTCTAATCCTACAGCAAAACTTCTGTTGAAAATCGTGGAGTTGGTATCAAAATCATACCATGCAGCTCCTTGATATATACTTCCAGGGTTTACGGCTTGTACATAAAACCTTAAGTTGTTCAATCCTAATTTTTCACTTTGCTCAGCAGTAAAATTATAGCCTAATGAAATGTTCCGGATTTTTATAAATCCTGCATCACGAATGCCCAGCAAACCAGAAAATTCATCCTGAGATCCTGAGGTGGCCTGACCTAAAATAGGTTTTTGAAATTCAGCATCTGTGTTTTCAGGAGTCCAGTAATCCACTTCCCGTTGATTGGATCTTGCGGTCATCGCCTCTCCTCCAATATTTGCTGTATAGCCCAGACGAGATATAATAAGCGTACTCAATTCAAAACCTTTGTAACTGATAGCGTTGTTCCAACCGAGTGTCCATCTAGGAGTGGTATTTCCTAAAACAACACGATCATCACCATTCATGATGTAATCACCATTTTGATCTGTAGGTCTTACGTTACCAGGAGTGAAGTCATATCCATTCTCGTTCCATAATGCCATTTCAGCCTGGTCTTCTGGAGTGTCTTGCCACATACCTTCATTATCATAACCAAAAATGACACCTATAGACTTTCCGATAAACCAGTTGTTATCTACCATATCATTTTCTCCGTAAGCAAGCTCTTCTATCTCATCTTTCTGCCAGGCTACGTTAAGATCTGATTCCCAAACAAAGCCTTTTGGAGAAGAAACAGGAACAAAATTCAGAGAAGCTTCAAAACCTTTGTTATTGGTTTTACCAATGTTTGCAATTGTAGAAGGGAATCCTGTGAGTGTAGGAATGTTAACAGACATCAATAAGTCTGAAGTATACGATTTATACACGTTGAGACTACCTGATACTCTGTTGTTGAAAATCCCAAAATCAACACCAACATTATACTGTGTCGTTTTTTCCCAACCCAGATTTGGATTTGCCAAAGAAAGTTGTGATCCGGAGTAGTAGGGTTCGTTGGTTGTATATCCTATCTGATTTGACAATCCGTTAAACGGTAGGAATATAGAGATGATATCTCCTTTTGTTGCATAGGGAGCTACAGCAGAGTTACCGGTAGTACCGTATCCTACGCGAAGCTTTAAATTGTTTATCCAATCCGCATTTGCAAGAAAATCTTCCTGGTCAAGTTTCCACGCTAGTGCTGCAGAAGAGAAAAAATCCCATTTATTTCCATCACCTAACTGAGAAGCTCCATCCCAACGACCGGAGAGCGTTAACAGGTATTTATCATCAAAACCATAATTCATTCGAACGAGGTATGAACTGAGCTGTCTCTCATTTAAATTAGAGCCGATACTTACATTATTTTCAGAATTAGAAATATCTACCGCACCAAAGTTATTCCAGAGCATCGAAGGTTTAGGGATGTTGTTTGCAGACATTCCAGAACTTTCAATATTCCACGAAGAAGCTGTTTGTAATAATGTAACCCCTAGATTGTGTTTTTCAGCAAATGTGGTATTGTAATTGATCTGATTATCAAGGGTCCAAGAAAAGTCCCGTCTGTTGTTTAAACGAGCATAGTTAGTGCCATCAGTTCCGTCAGAATTTAATCTGTGAGATGAGCTTCCGTCAATGTAAACCCCTTCTCTAAAATGTCTGAAATCGGGTCCAAAACGGATTAAATATTCAAGCCCCTCAAGTGGTTCGTAGATTTCACCAATATCAAATGTAGCGCTCAAGCTCCCTAAAGCACGTAAGGTTTGAGAAAGTTGGGTACTCTTATTAAACTCATCCATTATCGTATAAATGGTGCTTTCTCCTCCTGGGTTAATAACAAGATTTCCATCTGCATCATAAGGGACAGCCATATTGTAAATGTTTTTAGCTGCGCCATATATTGCATTAGGAACAGAGCTACTACGACCACCTAATGTAGAGAACCCATAATCTTGCTCACTCCAGGAAAGGTTAAAGTTTGCGCTAAATTTAAACCAGTCTACAGGAGTAATGTTTGCACTTAAATTAGCCGTATATCGCTCGTAAAATTGACCCTTTTGGGTTCCTTTATCATTAACATACCCTAGAGATCCATAGGCATTTACTTTTTCGCTACCTCCACTTGCACTAATCGTATGTTCACTTAGAATACCTGTTTGCGTAACAAAGTCTGTCCAGTCTGTATTTCTTACTCTAGAGGGATCAAATGAACCATTTTGCCATCCTTGAAGCACATTATCTCTTGACGTTTGGCCATCTAAAGGACTGTCAAAAATATTTGTGTCATTTTCTAAGGTAGGAGCGTTAGGACTCGCGTATGTATTGGGGTCAAGATTGAATGCAGCAGTTCTTCGAAAACGTATAAAATCTGCAGCACTCATAGCAGGAGCTCTATCTACGATCTCTGATGCCGTAACCGTTCCTGAATAATTTAGTGTAAAACGACCTGCTTTCCCTTTTTTGGTTGTTACAATAATAACACCATTGGCACCACGAGAACCATACACAGCGGTAGCTGATGCATCTTTAAGTACATCGATAGACTCAATATCTCTTGGGTTAATGGTTTCAATAGAAGAGGCAGACAATAGCGGAACCCCATCTACTACATATAAAGGTGCATTACTCGCAGTTAGGGAACGATTACCTCGAATTCTTACAGAACCTATAGTACCCGGTCTTTCACTACTGGTTATGTCTACCCCCGCTGCTTTACCTTGCAGCGCTTGAAAAACGTTACTAACCGGTTGGGTTAATAGTTCTTCTGAACTAACCGAGGAAACCGCTCCTGTAAGATCTGATTTTTTCTGAGTACCATATCCTACCACCACTACAGCATCGAGTTCGGCGCTGTCTTCCTCCATCGTTATCGAATAGGAGTTTGTACTTGTAACGGGTTGCGAAATCGATTTCATTCCTAGAAATGAAAAGAGCAAGGTTTCACCTTCTGCAGCCTGTAAACTGAAATTTCCGTCAAAGTCGGTTTGCGTTCCACGCTGGGTACCTTGTACCAGTACGTTTACTCCGGGCAAGGGCATACCCTGAGGATCGGTCACAGTCCCCGTAACCGTTTTTTCTTGTGCCCAGATCGTCGCACTCAATAGCAAGCAACCCAGAAACACTAAAATGTTTTTGTTTATTTGTTTCATAATAGAGAAAAGATTTTGAGAGTTTTAACTTTAAAATCGTTGTTTGTTGGCTAAAATTATATAATTACATCGTTTGAGGTGTCCTGTACTGTGATGCTCGGAGTCTTATGTATCTTTTTAGAATTTGCAATAAATCGTTTTAGAATCTTGATTTAGGTTTAGCAAAAAAAGAAGCTGCTCTTTAAAAGAACAGCTTTTTATTCTTAAAAATACATAGCTTTTAATCCGGCACTTTTTAATTATGCTACGGCTTCAACTCAGCCAGTAATTTACAACGTGTTGCTAGTTGCCCATCAATTATAACCCGGATTTTGGTCATAAAGATTTTCTTTTACCGTGATCTGGGAGCTGGGCACAGGAAATAAAATTTGATTTTCATCCATGGTTTGCATTCTATTCTGAACGTCCTCGATCTCAATCCACGAATTGATGGTATTGACTACCGTTCCGGTACGAACCAAGTCATACCATCTTCTGCTCTCCCCGGCAAATTCAAGACGTTTTTCCTGCAATAAGGTTGTAAGATCAACGCCGGCTATTGGAGTGAGACCTGCACGATCCCGGATAGCATTTACCGCAGCATCAACTTCGGCCTGCGTACCTGTGCCCCCCATAAGGATGGCTTCAGCTTTCATGGTAATAATATCGGTATAGCGTATAAGAGGATAATTCAGTCCCCAATCAAAGCGATCCTGCCCTGCGCGATCCAGATTGAGGTATTTCGTATAAAAAGGTACCGGGTTGAAGTTTCCATTTTGATCTGTATATCCTTGAAGAATGTCTAAATCAGCTCTGATATCTTCTTCCTCATAGGTATTGATCAAATCTGCAGAAACTTGCTTGGCGGTCTCTCCATTAGAAAAACCAACCGAATTCACCCGTAAATATCCATCAGGAACCGGAACCGAAGGGTATTCTGCACCTACACCCACTCCGCCAGATAAATATTCGATATTGAAAACAATCTCTTCATTTTGCTCATTATTGTAATCAAATATCCGTGCATAATCATCAGCAAAGCCAAAAGGGCCGTTCTCAATGATGTCATTAAATTGCTCCAATGCGAGGTTGTATTCATCGCTGTCCAGGCCTGGCCCTTCAATACCGTAAGTAGGCCCGGAACGGGTTAGATACACCTGACCTAATATTGCTTTAGCTGCCCAGGAGGTAACTTTACCCAGGGAGTCAGATCCGTAAGAGTCGGGTAACAGCGTTGTAGCTTCGATTAAATCTGCTAAGATGAGGTCGTAAACTTCGGCAACAGGAGCACGAGGTACCTCTAAGGTTTCTGTAGGGGTATAAACCCGGTTGAATACCGGTACTTTTCCATAAGTTCTTACCAAATCAAAGTAGAAAAAAGCTCTTAAAAATTTTGCTTCACCCCTCAACCTGTCCAATGTAGCAGCATCCGGTACTACTTCTGAAGTAAGCTGGTCGAGTACCGTGTTGGCTCTAAAAATACCGGTAAAATCGGTATTCCAGTTGTCTGCAATAATCGTATTTGTAGCCAGAGAACGGTCAAAAGCATTAATAGGATCATAAGCTCGAACCCCGGTAGGAGAAACCGCATATAAATTATCAGAGCGTGTTTCTGATAGGTAAAACTGGTATACAGGGTAACTTTGTAACGTACTGTAGATACCCGTTACTGCAGATTCAAAGTCTGCAGTGTTTCTGTAAAAGTTATTGCTGCCCTGCTCTGAGATGGGGGTCTGATCAAGATCTTCTGAACAAGAAAGTGCCAGAACCGAGAGCAAGATTAAGGTTATATATTTTTTCATGAGTTTTTTTATTAAAAGGTGAAGTTTAATCCGGTTACAATTGATTTAGAAAGCGGGAATGCTCCATAATCATCACCATTGCTGTTTACTGCCTCCGGATTGAAGCCCCCATAGTAGTTATCATCTCCAAACCAGTTTTCTGCTGTTACATAAATTCGCAATCCAGAAAATATATTGGTTTTGATCACAGACCCCAGATCGTAACCTAAGGTGATGTTTCTAATTCTCCAGTAATCTGAAGAATATAACCAGTCTGTATTTTTAATTCTACCAAAGGTAGAGTAGGCTTTACCTTCAATACCATTACCGGGGTCTTCTGGAGATCTCCAGCGGTCTCTTATAAAACCTAAGTGATTATCCTGATACCCTTGACCAGTTCGGTCTATTGCTCTACCAAAAGTAGAATAGATTTTACCGCCAGATTGTCCTTGTAACAGTACAGTAAGATCAAAACCTTTATAGGTAAACGTGTTGGTCATTCCATAAACATAATCTGGGTTGGGGTGTCCTGAAAGCACCCGGTCTGCCGGACTAATCACACCATCGCCGTTTGCATCTACATACTTAGGATCGCCTTCGGTTTGATTACCGTAAAGTGCTGCGCCATTGGCAATATCCTGAGCAGATAGGATTCCATCTTGCTGTACAACATATAGGCTATACAGCGGTTGACCTACTTGGAGGATGTTGTGCTCTATATCAAATGAGCCGCCTAAAATCGGTGAGTTGTCTGGTCCTAGTTGTTTTACTTCATTGGTATTATGACTCAAGTTGAAGTTTGTTGTCCACGTAAATTCACCCCCTTGCAGGTTGCGTGTAGTCAATTCTAATTCCCAACCGCGGTTTTCTACTTTACCAATATTGGTTACTGCAGAAGAAAAGCCGGATGCAGTAGGTACCGGTACGCTCAATAATAAGTCTTTATTGGTTTTTACATAGTAATCAAAAGAAGTAAAAATCCTTCCTTTAAATAAGCCGATGTCTGTACCAAAATTTATCGTTTCAGATTCTTCCCAACTTAAATTAGGATTAGCAGAATTGATGGGCACTTGACCGGTTGCAAAATTTCCATTATAGGAGTAATTAGAGAAACCTATTCGCGAAATACTGGCATAATCATCACTAAAGGTGTTGTTTCCGGCCAGACCCCAACTCGCTCTAAGCTTCATATTACTGATGAACTCAACATTTGAAATGAATTTTTCTTTATCTATATTCCATCCTAAGGAAGCTGATGGAAAAACACCCCATTTTGTATCCCTACCAAAATTTGAGGAACCATCTCTACGAATACTTGCAGTCACTAAATATTTATCCTGATAGCCGTATTGTGCACGCCCAAAATAAGAGATCAATACCTTTTTAGTTTCCAAAGTATAGGTGCCGCTGGCGCTTATATTGTTAGCCGCATTAATTGTGGTAATATCATCAGAGCCAAAACCTTCTGCTGCAAGAATTCGCTGATTGTCATATTTAAAAATACTGTATGAAGCACCTCCTAATAAAGATAAGGTATGTGTGTCATTAAAGTTGAGATCGTAATTCACCGTATTTTCGTTTACAAAATTTTGTTTTTGATACGAAGAGAAGGAACCTGAAGCTTGTCTGTTGCGATCAACAAAAGAGGGTTTAAAATATTTATTCTTTGCTTCTGTGTTATCCAGGTTGAGTGATGATTTGATCCGAAGCCCTTCGCTGATTTCATATTCTCCAAACAGGGTAGTCAGGGTTCTGAATATTTTATTTTCCCCTATTGTATTTTCAATAGTTCGGATGGGGCTCGGTACGCTACGACCCCAGGCATACGGCGCATTATCCCCTATGTTATAGTCCAGGCCGTTTTCTGAAATCGGTGTGGCAGAAACTACATAGTGCATCAGGTTGTCTTTTCCTTCAACCCCCGGATCTTGAGTTACCGAATACGATGGAGCAATATTAATACCGAATTTCAATTTTTCATTGGCTGTGATTTCTATGTTAGCACGAGCAGAATACCTCTTGTAGTTCACGCCCCGTGCGATACCATCCTGATTGAGGTGTTCTCCAGAAATAAAATAGTTTACAAATTCATTTCCGCCGCGTGCAGAAAGTTGGTAACTTTTTACTTCTCCCGTTCTGAAGAATTCATCTTGCCAGTCTATATAATCCAGACCGGGGTGCCCCTCCTGAAACCAGCGATCATCCTTGATGAAGTTGGTATCAAAACCTCCCAGGATTGCCTGACGCTCAGCACTGGTTTGATCGGCAGTTCTTCCTGTTCCAGAACTTACCCAGCGTGAATCTATAATTTCTGAAGCGCGGTCAATCCATTCTTCAGCATTGAGAACATCTAGTTTTTTAACCGTTTGATTGATTCCATAATACGTATTGAAACTCAATTTAGGCTTGCCCAGTTTACCGGATTTGGTTGTGATCAAAACCACACCATTAGAGGCTCTAGAACCGTAAATTGACGCAGCAGCAGCATCTTTTAAAACCTGAATGGATTCAATATCACCGGGATTGATGTTGTCTAATGGGTTGCCAGAGCCAAAATCGCCACTGCCATTTTGGGTTGCAGGCTCTAACGGGAAACCGTCTATAACATAGAGCGGTTGGTTTCCTGCAGAAATAGAACCTGTACCGCGTACTTGTACCGAAAAACTTTTTCCGGGTACACCGCTGGTTTGTTTTACGCGCACACCCGCCATTTGTCCCACCATCGCCTGATCTACTTTACTGATAGGTCGCTGATTTAAAATTTCTGTGTCCATTGTAGCAACGGCAGTGGTGATGCTTGATTTTTTCTGAGTACCATACCCTACAAGTACCACTTCGTCGAGTACCGCACTGTCTTCCTCCATCGTTATCGAATACGTATTAGCACCTGTAATCGGTTGCGAAATCGATTTCATTCCAACGTATGAAAAAACAAGTACAGCGCCTTCAGAAGCCTGAATTTGAAAGTTTCCATCAAAGTCTGTTTGTGTGCCGGAAGTGGTTCCTTGTACCAGTACGTTTACGCCAGGTAAAGGCATTCCCTGAGGATCGGTCACGGTACCTGTAACCGTTTTTTCTTGTGCCCAGACCACTGCACTCAATAGTAAGCAGCCCAGAAACACTAAAATGTTTTTGTTTATTTGTTTCATAATTGAGAAAAGATTTTGAGAGTTTTAACTTTAAAATCGTTATTTGTTTGTTAAAGCTAAATAATTACATCGTTTGAAGTATCCTGTGCTTACAGTGCTGCACTGTCCTGTTTTTGTTAAAATGCTACAAAGAGTAGCTGCGACAGTAGCGCGTGTCAACAGGACGGCACAGGATAGCATTTGCTTCTTAAACCCTTACTTTTAGCTTGGTTTGAGACTTTGTGCAATGCATTGTATTTTCAGATTTAAATCCTAATTCTATGCGTTTTTACGTCAACTCTTTTATATATATCATGAGTTTTGTGCTTGTATTGAGCTGTAAGTCTCAGGAAGCTAAAGACTTTTCTGACTCAGGTGAGGTGCTTTGGCCGGAAGTTCATAATACCACAAAACCTTGGACGCGCTGGTGGTGGATGGGCAGTGCGGTTGATAAACCCAACCTGAAAGCACATCTTGTTGCCTTTCAAGAAGCCGGTTTGGGCGGGGTAGAAATCACTCCCATTTACGGTGCAAAAGGGGAGGAGGCTCATTTTCTGGACCATCTGTCTCCCAAATGGCTGGAGATGTTAGACTATACACTTCGTACAGCAGACAGTCTGGGACTGGGTGTTGATCTGGTTTTGGGAACGGGCTGGCCCTATGGCGGACCACAGGTAGAACAGGAGTATGCCGCGACCAAACTGGTGGTACAGCAGTACCAGCTCAAACGCGGGGAGCCTTTCAATCAGGAAATCCTTCCGGATCCTAAAGAAAAGCAACCGGCGACACTCACGGCCTTGTTGGCTTATGATTCTGATGAAAAATTTACCGACCTAACCGGTAAGGTAATCGAGGGAAGACTCAACTGGACCCCACAAGATTCCGACTATAGGCTTTACGCCCTATTTACCGGTAAAACCGGGCAGCAGGTAAAACGTTCCGCGCCGGGAGGTGCGGGTTATACGCTCGATCACTATTCTACCGAAGCTTTTGAAGATTATGTACAACCTTACGATTCTGCTTTTGCTGAGTTGAAGGGTAAACTCCGGGCGATTTTTAATGACAGTTATGAAGTATATGGGACGGATTTTACCCCAAAATTCTTCGAGTATTTTAAGCAGTATCGTGGGTATGACCTAAAGCCCTATATCCCTTTAGTATTGAGTAAAACCGATACGGATCTGGGCAACCGGGTTAAAAGTGATTATCGGGAAACCTTGTCCGATTTATTGCTGCATCGTTTTGATGAACCCTGGACCGACTGGGCGAACAAGCACGGCTTTAAGACCAAACTGCAGGCCCATGGTTCGCCGGGAAACCTGATCGATCTGTATGCATCGGCAGATATTCCAGAGTGTGAGACCTTTGGCTCTATGCCTTATGACATTGCCGGATTTAGACGCGAGGCCGAAAACATCCGTACCGGTGATGCTGATCCGGTGATGTTGAAGTTCTCTTCCAGCGCAGGGCATATTGCGGGGAAACCCCTGATTTCTTCCGAGACCTTTACCTGGTTGCGGGAGCATTTTAAAACCGCACTTTCACAAACCAAACCGGAAGCCGAAGAGCTTTTGCTTAACGGCGTAAATCATATTTTTTTACACGGCTCTACCTATTCGCCGGAGCGTGCGGGCTGGCCGGGCTGGAAGTTTTACGCTTCGGTAAATTTTAGTCCGAAGAACAGCATTTGGGAAGATGCACCGGCACTGTTTTCGTATTTGGCCAATGTGCAAAGTGTATTGCAGGAAGGCCAACCCGATAATGAGACCTTATTGTACTGGCCCATTTACGATCAGTATAACAGCTTTAAAGGTGGGCAGTTGTTTTTTCAGTTTAAAATTCATTCCCTTAACGAGTGGTTGCTGGATACTCCGTTTTATGCAACCACTAATGAGCTGATGCAAAAAGGCTATGGCGTTGATTTTCTTTCGGATGATTTTTTGGCAAAAGCCAAAGTTGTCAATGGAAAAATTGTACTGCCGGGCCGTAGCTACAAATCACTGGTTGTCCCGGACTGTGAATTTATGCCTTTGGCCACCCTGCAAAAACTAGTAGCCTTAAAAGATGCCGGAGCTTCCGTGATATTTACCGGTTTGCCGGAAGGTGTTCCGGGATTTTTTGAATACAAACAGCAAACGGAAGCCCTGCAAAACCTGATCGCTCAAAACAAGCTGAGCGGTGTCGATTTGGATTCTGGCTTGAATGCTGCGGGCGTCTATCCGGAACGGCTGGTGGAGAGTGGACTCAAATTCATACGCCGTAGTGCCGGTGACTCCAAAATTTATTACCTCGTCAATCATACTTCAAAAGCGGTAGAGCAGTTTATTCCGCTTGCGGTTGCGGCCGATGAGGTGGCGCTCTTAGATCCGCTTAATCGTAAAACCGGCCGGGCCATCACCCGTACCGTAAACGGGAAAACCGAAGTCAAGGTGCAGATCGCTTCCGGAGATGCACTGATTTTAAAAACTCAGGTTCCTGAAGGTATTAAACCTTGGACATATACCGAACCTCTTGATGAAGGCCTTGTTTTAGATCAAGACTGGCAACTCACTTTTGAAAAAGGCGGTCCCGTTCTACCCAAAGCTGCAGCGCTGAATACCCTGAAATCCTGGACGACTCTGGGCGAAGATGCCGAGCATTTTTCAGGTACTGCGGTATATACCACCAGCTTTAAAAAACCCACAACATCTGCTGATTCCTGGAGATTAAGTCTGGGTGATGTGCGGGAAAGTGCTGAAGTCTGGCTCAACAATGCGTATGTGGGTACTGCGTGGTCTGTGCCTTATCAATTGGATTTGGGTCCCCTCAAAGCCGGCACCAATACCCTGAAAATTAAAGTGACCAATCTGGCCGCAAACCGAATCCGCGCCAAAGAACTGCGCGGGGAAGAGTGGAAGAATTTTTACGAGATCAATATGGTCAATAAAGATTATAAAGCCTTTGATGCTTCCGTCTGGGAGCCTACCCCTTCGGGATTGTTAGGACCTGTACGTTTGATTCCGCTTACAACCGAAACCCATTAATACCTTTAAATCAATTCTAATGAATAAGCTATTTATACTCCTGCTCACTGCACTTTTCAGTCTTAATTGTGCTGCCCAAAAACCGATAGAACGAGATGCGATTCTCCAAGACATGCAACTCGCTAATGCCTATTTTATGGAAAAATGGCCGGATGTGGGTAAAACCATTATCACCAATAAAGAGCGTCCCAGTCATATCTGGACGCGTGGGGTGTATTATGAGGGATTGATGGCCCTGCATGAAATCTATCCCAAAGCGGAGTACTACAACTATGCTTTGGATTGGGCTAATTTTCACAAGTGGGGCTTCCGTAGTGGGAATGAAACCCGCAATGCCGATGATTATGATGCAGCTCAGACCTATATTGATTTATACAATCTGCAACCCGATCCGGAAAAGCTGAAGAATACGCGTGCCTGTATGCAGAAGTTTTTACATACCCCGCAACAGGACGATTGGGACTGGATTGACGCCATACAAATGGGGATGCCGGTGTTTGCGAAAATGGGAGTGCTCGAGAATGATCCTCGCTATTTTGAAAAAATGTACCAGATGTATATGGAAAGCCGAAATGTGATCGGTGGAAACGGACTTTTTAATCCGGAAGACGGACTCTGGTGGCGGGATGCCGATTTTGATCCCCCGTATACTGAACCGAATGGGGAAGATTCGTATTGGAGTCGCGGTAACGGTTGGGTGATCGCTGCTCTGGCCAAAACGCTTTCGATCATTCCCGAAGATGCGCCACACCGCGAGCAGTATGTTGAAGATTTGCAGGCGATGGCTGAAGCACTGGTTAAGGTTCAGCGCAAGGACGGCTTTTGGAATGTGAGTCTGCACGATCCCACGCATTTTGGAGGGAAAGAAGCTTCAGGAACCGCCTTGTTTGTCTACGGAATCGCTTACGGGATCAATAACGATCTCTTAGACCGTGAAATCTATTTACCCGTAGTTACTAAAGCCTGGAATGCTCTGACCACGGAAAGCTTACACGAAAACGGATTCCTGGGGTGGTTGCAATCTACCGGAAAAGAACCTAAAGACGGGCAGCCGCTTTCGTATACCAAGCAACCGGATTTTGAGGATTATGGTTTGGGTTGTTTTCTGTTAGCAGGTGCCGAAATGTACCGTCTCGAAAAGTAGCAAGTTTCGTATTACTGGGAAGTCGCTTATAAAAACAACGCTTGTTTAACCGGATTTACTCGAGAATCGAGATTTATAAGTACGCGATACAATCGCGCGCTAACACGTGTTCTAAAAATGGATTATTCAATTTAATGCTTCTTGGGCTTAGCCCGAAGTAATTTATTTAAATTACAGGATGAAATTCAAACACCTACTTTTAATGAGCTTATTTGCAAGCAACGCCCTTATTGCGCAACAGCAGGAAGTCAAACTTTGGGATGAAGTGCCCGGAAGTATTGCCGATGAGAACTATACTGAAGAACAACAGTTTGACGGTGAGGAAATCCGTGGTTACGGAAAGGTCACAAATCCCACATTGACCATTTTCACTCCAGAAGCCGGAACAGCAAACGGAACAGCCGTAGTGATTTGTCCCGGTGGCGGCTACAGTCATCTGGCCATTAATAAGGAAGGTTATAAACTGGGAGCCTGGTTTGCCGAACAGGGCGTGACCGGTTTTGTACTCAAATACCGTTTGCCCCACGATCTCATTATGCAGGATAAAAGTATAGGGCCGCTACAAGATGCTCAGCGCGCCATTCGCTATGTGCGGCAACACGCCGGAGATTATGGTATAGATGCTTCAAAAGTGGGGATCATGGGTTTTTCTGCCGGGGGACATTTGGCTTCCACAGCCTCTACACATTATGCCGGTGCCGTTTATACGAGTACGGAAGGGGTTTCAGCCCGGCCTGATTTTGCAGTGTTGATCTATCCGGTGATTAGTATGCAAAGCGGCATCACACATCAGGGCTCGCGTGATAATTTGCTAGGCAAAAAAACCACTCAGGCTGAGGTTTACAACACCAGTGGAGAATATCAGGTCACGCCTGAAACTCCCATGACCTTTTTGGTACACGCAACCGATGATGGTGCGGTGCCTGTAGAAAACAGTATTCGGTATTATTTAGCGCTCAAAGATGCTGGTGTTCCTACCGAAATGCACCTCTATGAAGACGGGGGTCACGGTTTTGGAATGGGACGTACTGCCACTGCAAACTCCTGGCCCGAAGCTTTAACTTTATGGATGCAAAAGCATGGGTTGGTGTCTGAATAAAAAGCACTACTTAATGATATCAGGATTTAAATGTTTGGTCGAGTGCTCCCGAATGTTTTCAGGACGAGACCTTGCGATTATAAATTGAGTTTTACAACCTCTCGACTGCGCTCGAGGGGACAGGCTGCTAGGATTGCTACTGCAGATACAAGCCCATTATACACGTTTTAATTATGCTCCGAAAACTATCTATTCTTTTAATACTAGCCTTTGCATGCACCTCCTGCAAAGCCCAGGATCCGGCCTATATTTTCACCTATTTTAAAGGCAATGGCGAAGATGGGTTACATCTGGCCTACAGTACCGACGCGCTGCATTGGAAGTCTTTAAACAACGATCAGTCTATTCTTATCCCCGAAGTGGGGGAGCAAAAACTGATGCGGGATCCGGCAGTCATCAAAGGGGGAGATGGTAAGTATCATATGGTGTGGACCACAGGCTGGACCGAGCGGGGCATCGGTTATGCCTCCTCCGATGATTTGATACACTGGTCTGAACAGCACTTGATTCCGGTGATGCAACACGAAGAAACGGCGCGTAACTGCTGGGCGCCGGAGATCACCTATGATGCCCAAAACGAGGAGTATATGATCTACTGGGCGACAACCATCCCCGGTTTGTATCCCGAAACGCAATCGGAACTGGATGCCGGGTATAACCACCGGATGTATTATACGCTTACGAAAGATTTTAAAGAGTTTAGCAAAGCCCAGGTGCTTTACGAACCTGGTTTCAATTCGATAGATGCCACCATTCAATGGGACGGGAAACAATATGTGATGGTTTTAAAAGACGAAACCCGTGAACCGGCACGCAAAAACCTCAAAGTAGCCACCGCACAAAACCTAACCGGACCCTATTCGGAAGCAAGCGAACCCATTACCGGAAACTACTGGGCCGAAGGACCTACGCTGATTCAGAAAGACGGGGAGTGGCTGGTCTATTTTGATAAATATACCGACCATCAATACGGCGCGGTACAATCTACCGACTTAAAAAAATGGACCGATATTTCTGATCAGGTTTCCTTTCCTGATGGGATTCGACACGGCACTGCGATACGCGTTTCTAAAGAAGAATTGGAACAGATCAAAACCGCTTTATTTAAATAAAAGGCCGGGCGGTTTTAATTTTACTAAAGTCGTAATGCGACTTAAAAGAACGGTTCCAATCCTTCCCATTTAACCTTCCAGCTGCCGTCTTTCGGAAAGCCCGGATTTTTGGTTTCGGCACCATCCCATCCAGCGCACATCATCGCCACAGCGGTCAATAAACCTCCATTTCCGGGCATATACAGCGTTAAGCGTTCTTCCTGATAATTGTGTCCGTTTTTGAGATAGGTATTGGTTTGCACATCCATAAATAACGCATCAATGGCTTTTTCAGGCATTCCTAAACGGGCAGCGGTCATCGCGGTCATCGGGAAATCCCAACCCCAGGTATCTTCCCATGTCCATACATCCCAGACCTTATCGAAGGTGTTACGCATCGTAACTTTATCAAGCAGACTGGTTTCCGGAAGCATTCCAAAAGTGCCAAAAACCGAAGGGTGATCGGTTAAAAATTCGGGATTGGTATACGAGTCGGTTGCGCTTTCCGTAGCTAAGTAATAGTCTTCCTGAACCGGCAGTGCCGAAAGCTTTTCCAAAACTTCATTCCATTTTTCAGGAACGGCTTCTCCCAGGCGTTTTTTCCATTCAGAAGCAGTTTTAAGCGCCCAATTCCAATAGGCGAGTTCGTAAGCAGGATTGTAGGTTTCGGTTTTTTCAAAGCGTTCCTGCGCGGGTATTACCGGCGGACCTAAAACATAGCGATCGTTTTTGTTATCATAATCGGGAAAGGAGGCCATTAAATCGGCTGTAGCAAATACGCGTTCTTTATATTTATTGAGTGTCGTATTGCTGGCTTCTGCACGGTAGAGCAATTCGGCAAAGGTGATAAAATGCGGTTGTTGCCAGATGAGAAAAGCACCCACAGAAGATGGACCTTCATCGCCATAAGGATCGGTCATTTTTTGCCAGCGTGCACCTTTAAAACCTTGTCTTTTTGCTAGCTTTTTAGCTTTTTCAAAAGCAGTCTCATACCAGTTGAGTGTATTTTCCAGATATTGAGGTCTGCCCCACAGCGCATAATGTACGCCATGCCACCAGTGCATTTCCAGATGGGGTTTGCCATACCAGCTGTTGTAAGTGAGTCCCGTTTCTTGTGGTGGCATCGCCCCGGCAGTTTGTGCTTTGGTCAAATATTGGGAGAGCACCACACGCCGTTCTAATTCATCTGCCCGCGGATCTGTACTTCCTGAGAAGTCCACAATTCCGCCGTTCATCCAATAGTTTTTCCAGGCCTCCTGACTGTTGTAGTAGATGGTTTCGGCTTGGTTTTCTTTAAGGGTTTGCGCATCAGAAAATGTGCAGGTGAGCGCAATTTGATGGCCGGTAGGTTCTACGAGAAAATAGTGATCCTCCTTTTCAGAAACCTTTGCGGTTCCTTTCCAATTTAAAGCAACCTTATAGTTCAGTGAATCCAATTTACGCTCGATTAAAACGGAAGTATCATTTTGCTGTATAATTCCGCTCATGTATCGCTCAGGATTTTTCCACTGCGTTCCATAATCAGACCAGGCAGCAGTAGGTGAAGCAAAGCGCAAACGAATTTTCAGTTGGCCGCTGTTGATCAATTCAGAATTTACGGTTACAGCAATGGCGTCGCTGTTTTGGTCGCTTGCGGTTTGCACTTCTACCGGAACACCTTCTAGTGTAAATTTACTGATGAGTATACCCGTCCATAAATCTAAGGTTTGGTCAATATCCTGAAGGTCTTCGGGTTTAACCGGAGTACCATCTTTTTTAGTCAGTTCAAAACCCAGATTGCCCAAATGCACCCGATGCGGGTTTGAGCGAAAAAAATCAACCGCTTCCTTGGCGTGTTGGGGAGTTTTTATCTGCGTGGAATACGAAACTTTTCTTCCGTTTTGATCGTAGTCCTTGAGGGTTTCTTCAAAACGATAATCCGCGTCGTTAGGTTTCGCGTTCCATCCCCATTCAGACAAGGTGCCTAACGGGATTCCGTTTTGATAAAAATCAGGAAAGCTTTGCAGTCCTGTGACATCGGTGGTAAATGCAAAAGCGCCGTTACCCACGGTTAATGAAGCCAGCGTATCTACTTGAGAAATGTGAACGTTGTGACGGGTAACGACCGCTTTTCGGTCTATAGCCATACTTTGGGTTTCGGTAGTTTTTTGTTCCTTTTGGCATCCGGTAATGCATAGTGCCAAAAAGAGCGACGTGATCCAGAATTTAGTTTTCATTGCGTTGTGGTTTCAGTAAAGTCAGACTCATCAAGCCGATGATCACATCATTGGCTTGAGCTTCAAGGGTTAGTTTTTCTAGTGTTTTTTGCGGGGCGAGCGGAAGGTCGAGAATCGTTCCCGCACCGCCATCAATTCCGTAATTCGTAAAGCCGTGTATGCCTTTATAGTTTTTAAAATCGCGTGTGATTTCCCCCGTTTTGAAAATAACGCGAGGAGGTCTCGGCGCACCGGTGATGAAGGCATAGCCGTCTGTATAATAATCCTGTTCAATAGGCCACCAGTTTTCAGGATTTTTAAGTTCTAAAGTCGTCGTAGTTCCATCAGTATAGGTGACGGTTACCGTGCCATTCACCAGTTGCGTTTGCATGGGGTTTGTGGTGCCTGCCATCATCAAATAAGCGTGTGATGCAGTTCCTTCAAGCGGAATCGTAATCGAATCGGGATAGGTATCCCATTTTGAGGTAAACGCACTATTAAAAGCTTGTTCTTCTGAAGGCGTTGCGTAAAAAATCTTTTCGGGGCCCTGAATGAATCCTCGAGTTCCCGAAGCCTCCCGAAGTCCGGAATCGTCCAGATGAATATCTTCAGCGACATTGGGATAACACCAGTTACCGACCCCGGTTGTCGGAAGCTGCAAAGTAGGAGACTCTGGGCGCGGACTCAAATACTGCTGCTGAAATACTTCGTCTACCCGTGCATTAAAAAAGGCACTGATATTTAGCATTGTTTGTTGTTCCATCCTGGAGTTTGGGATGTCCCAATTGGTGAAGGGTAGCAGCACTTTTTCTCCGGAAGCTAAATCGAGTTGAAGCTCGTTCGTTCCCGGAAAGCATTGGGACAGTGCGCGTGTTAGGGTAGCTGGAGCGTTTGCTTCGAAGCTTACTTGTTGTGCTGCTTTATGGTTGATTTTTAAAGTGCCGGAAACCTTTGTATCTGTGTTGTTTTGAATAGTGATTCCCAGACTGTCTTTTTTCAATTGCGTTGACAGGATTTGAAATTTGGGTTTTACCTGAATTTCAAGCGGTTGCCACCACGTCATTTCATCTTGTTTTAGCTTGATAAAAAGCATTTTGTTGCCGGATTCAGAAGCAATAGTTCCAGACAGCTTTTGCGTTGAAATTGCTGTGTTTGTCAAAACTTTTTGAGGGTCTTTGAGTTCGAGGAGTTCAGCTTGTTTCGTAGTGATCGCAACAAAAGCTCCCGGGGTGTAGGATGCTTTGCATTGAAGGGCTTCAGGAGTTGAATCCTTTGTAATTACCTGAATCGTGTAGGTTTTATGAATACCGGCTGGGATTAGAATTTTTGGTTTACCGATAGCTTCCGTTTTAAGTTGATAATTCACGGAATTTCCATTGACCAAAACATCCTTAATCCTGGTGGTATTCAGGTTTAATTCTAATTCTAAATTTAAATCGGTATCCAATTTATTTTCGATCTGATAAACCAATTCGTTTGCTGTTCGTTTAAAGGAAACCGCTACATCCGGTAGATCAAGGCTTGCGTGATCCCATGCTTCCGGGAAACCGGGTTTTATGCGTAGTTTTTTATCGAGCAGATCCGGTTGAATCCCAAAAAGTCCTTCTACCAGAGCGCGGGAAGCTACGCCGATAGGGTCGGCAAAATCCCGATAGAGTTCTCCGCGAATGGCATCATAAAACGATAATTGCTGAAAACCACCAGGAGAAGCTCCCAGATACATACTTTCTAGAAGTGCACTTTCAAAAAGTTTATACGCATTTTCGGGTTGGTTTCCTTGCCAGTAGGCGAGTGCCATATTGAGGTTTTCAGCCAGCGCCACATTATTTACAGACCAGGTATAAGGCTGCCAGTTTGTTGTAGAGACCAGCTCTAAATCGGGATGCGGTAATCCTGTAGCCTGAACCGGAATATGCGGGATTTCCCGGGTTACATAATTTAAACTTTCATAAGCTTCAAAATCATCAGCGATGCCTTTATCCAATGCGTGATAGACCGTCCAGATTCCCGGAGATTTATGGAGCAGTTCTTTGCCCAAAGCATCTTTATATTCGGCATAAACGCCCTGAGCGGGTAACCAAAGGGTGTTTTGAATGGCATTTTTAATTTTAGCTGCTTCGTCCAGATAGGGTTGTGCAGTTTTACCTAAACGCGTGGCAAGCTTTGCGGCGAGTACATTCGCGCGGTAATTGTATGCTGAAGTATAGGTGACCGAGCCGCCGCTGTATTGTAAGGCATCACTTGCCCAGATCGCTGCATACGCATCGTAGAGTCCATCATCATCGGTATCGTAATTGCGTTTTTCCCAGGCTAAATGCCGTTCAATGACCGGAAAAATTTCTTCTAAAAATGTGGGATCGTCGTTCCAGTTGAAATGGGTAAGCAGCTGGTCTATAAAAACCAGGTTCATATCATAGTGATGTGCGCGATCCTTCCGGTTGGGATGTCTGCTGATATAGCCTTTGCTGAACATCGAAGTACCCAATACTTCTTTTTGGCGGGCAAAATTGCGGCTGCTGTCTAAAACCACCGGTCCGGTTTCCGGTTCTAAAACCTGAGCATTCCCATAGCTTTTAAAATGCGTTTTTGCCCGGTCGTGCCAGCCCAGTACATTGGCATTATACGCACCGCGCCAGGCGTTGAGGTGCATCCGCCAGGCTACCGCACCGTGTAAAAAAGCAGGATCTTCCCAGATCGCATCTGCAGCCGTTGCAAGCGCACCTCCCAGCGTATTCAGATACGGATCTGGAGTATTTAAACGAACCCGATTGGCCAAGGTATCGGCTTTGTAAAGGGCCTGCTCAAATGCTTTTGCTAGCGTACCTTGCTGAACAGCACTGTTTTTAGTGGTGTTTTCTATATACCAATAGTAGGTTTTTGTTGCATTTCTTTCAACTGAACCGTACACCACCGGGAGCGAATCAACCGCAGAATTTTTTAGAATTCGTGGATTATCTATGGCGTTTGCGCTTCCCAAGCTTAGGGTTCCCTGGGGAACTTTTGCAAGCAAAGATTTTTTATTGGTTTGTGTTTTTTTGTCCCAATTGAAGTCTAAGAGAAAGCTATTTTCTTTTAAAGTATAGTTGTTATGTTTGGCATATTCCGGTTGCAGGTAGAACACTGACTCGGGATCTGCACCAATATCCCCATCTCTATGGAATTTCTTCCCGCTGGCACCGCCGAACAACCAGTTGATGGAAACGTTCTTAGGTATCTTATGTTCGCCTACTTTTAGAATTAACGCTTCGGTATCAGCGGAAGCTACAACGGTAATCTTCATAAAACCATCTTCTAAAAGCGCATCCCTAATTTCATAATGCATCCTGCCGGGTGTGTATGTTGTAACAATGCTGTCAGCCTCGGTGATCCATTTTGAATCTCCTCCTTTTGAAATCCCTAACTTGAAATTTCCTCCCATACCAGGTAGGTATAAGGCAAACTCCGGTAAATCTCCGGTTTCTACTCGAAATCCAGTATTGGTGCCATACAGCGCCCGATTGAATTTCCGGGTTCCGTTTACCAGGACAAAGCTATTTCCGTCAGGTTTGTAATGGATTTTCCGGTTTTGATCGTGCCATGGTTTTTGTTCCTGAGCCTTTAACAAACTCGTATTTAATACGAGCGTCAACACTGCCAGGCCAAAAATTCTGTGGAGTGCGTAGGTTTTCATTTTCCTTCGTTTTTAGGTTTCAACTCATCAGGGCTGTCTTTGGTGTACTTGTCAAATTGTTGCCGAGACGGAGTTGTAAATAAGTCCTGAATCAGTTTGGATTCCAGTTTAGTCTCAGGATTAAAATCATCCGAATTCATATACTGTTGCAGGCTGTAGTAGAGTTGGTGGGCGGCAGCATCTTTTTTGGAATCGTTGAGGTCTACACTGATGACCATCAGCTTTCCGTTACCTACTCGTGCTTCAAAAGCCATAGCGAGACGCCGGTTCATAAACCAGGTATCAATAGGCTGAATCAGGGGTTTAAAAGTAGGAGGGAAGTCCTCCAAATGCATCACCTGCTGTTTGTTTAGAATGCTCCACCATTGCAAATCGCTGTGAAAATCGGTTGGGAAATCCTGAAAGAGCGGATGCTCCGGATCTACAACAATGCCCAAGGTATGCGGCGGTCGCATCTGAAACCAGGAAGTATTCCAGAACACCGGGAGAAAGGTCTGCGCCACTTCCGCGCCTTTGACGATTTTGCCAGCGGCATGGAGTAAAACCGTACCGCCCTTTTCCAATACCTCCAGCGCTTTTTCGTCTAACTCGGTGCATTCATAAACGCTGCTTGCCAGCTTCGGAAGTGCTTCCGGGAATACCCAAAAGTCCCAATGGTTTTTAAAATCCGTATCATCGATGCTTACCTCCAGAGTTAATTTTTGAGCGGTATCAATTTCGCGAAGTGAAAATTCAACAACGCCCAAATTTGAAAGTCCGTAATTGATCTCGGGTTGGTTAAAGGTTCCTGAAGCCAGTTCCTCACCCTTTTCATCTGTGATGGACCAACTTTGATTGGTGATACGTTTTGCTTTTCCGTAATGTGCGATTTGAATTTCAGCCTTAAATTCTTCGGCATTGGTAAATACAAATTTTGGAAGTTTTGCCAAGGGTACCGTTTCGCTGCTAAACTCCCGCCATTCTTCCGCATTTACATAAGGCTTGGCATCCCAGAAGGCGTCTAAAATCCCCACAAGCGCGGTTCCCTGTCCGCTGTAATCACTCAGGGAAAGCAATTGATAACCCGAGTAACCGGGAGTGCGCATCGCTTTTTCAATACTGTATTTATACGCCAGCACTTGTAATTTTCCGGAAGCTTTAAAAAAAGTATCGGCCTGATCGCTCATATGATGATCGGCAAGATCTTCCTGAAAGAGTTCGAAATTTCGGGCTTCGTAAGCCCCGGTGTATTTTTTGATTTCGTCAAAATTGGGAAATACGCAATACTGCCCGGTTTCGTGAGATACAAAGGGAACTTTAAAGTCTTTGATGTTTTCGCTGAAATCGTTTACCGATTGGGGAGCGTGATTTTTCCAGTCGAGATCGCGGGCACCACCGCGTACCATAAATTCGTTGTTGGGGATTACCGGCCAGCTACCGCCCACCGAAGCCCCAGTGTACAAACGCCGTGCGTCTTTTTGCTTCCAATAATCGTTAAACGCAGTAAGGTATTCCACCTGCTTGCCACGAGGTTCGTTACCGTAAGCCATCATAACGTACGAGGCATAATTGCCATACTGCTGCATCATGCGGTTGGTTTCCTCATAAATATACCGGTCGATGTTGCGGCCCACGCCCAGCGCAGTCCCGTGATTGGCCCAACTGGGGCCTTCGGGTTGCAAATAGATTCCTAGACGGTCTGCGGCTTTAAAGGCGGCTTCGGGCGGACACCAGGAATGGTAGCGCACATGGTTGAGTCCGTGGTTTTTGATGATGCGAAAAATACGTTCCCAGGAGGGTACATCCATCGGCGGATAGCCGGTTAGCGGGAAAATGGCATTGTCTAGCGTTCCTCGTAAAAAGGTGGGCCGGTCGTTTATCGTAAAGCTTCGGCCCTGGGTTTTAAAATCACGAATTCCGAAGGTTAGTTCCAGATCGTCGGTACCTGCTTTCGAGGTTAGGCTGAAATGCGCACGGTACAAGGCAGGATGGAATTCGTCCCAAAGCTTCAGGTTTTCGCCCAGCGGATAAGTGACCTCTAGCGTGTCGGTTTTTTCAGTGAGGCGAACCTCTTTTTTGCGGAAGTTGAAATCGGTCGTTTCAGAAGTATTGAAGGTGGAAAGATTAAGATTTAGGGTGATTGTAGTCTTTTTGGTTTCCGCCTGATTTACAGGAATTTTAAAGAGGATTTCTTTTTGCTCCCGATTGGGATAGGCCTGAATAGTTCCCATATACACCGATGGCGTAGCGATGAGTTTGAGTTTGCCGATGATGCCGTTCCAGTTGCCCTGAGTATGATCGGTGAGGCTGTGGGAGTCCGGTCCTACGTTGATCTCTTTCATGCGGTTGTCTACCCGGATCGTAAGCGTGTGTTTACCCGCTTTGATATCGGCCGGGAGTTCGTACTGATGCGGAGCTACCATGGAGTTTTGCATCCCAAGTGGGGTATCATCAAGCCAGACTACGGTTTCCGTATGTGCCCGTTCGAGAAACAGATAGAGTCGCTGGTTTTTCCAGTCTTTGGGAATGTTGACTTCCTTTTGATACCAGGCGGCTCCCACGTATTCTTTTTTCGGCGTGAGCCAAAACGGAAATTTCACATCCCCGGGTTGCTGGTATTTTTTATAGCGCGGATTGAAGTAAAACGAGCTGTCGTAAATGCTGCCGGTCCATTGGGTTGCGATGCTGATGTCGTTGCCCTTATTGTTGGTGAGCATCGATCCGGGAAGGATAATGTTATCTTTTAATTTTTGGGTAAACCATTTTTCGACTGTACCAAGGTCGTTACGGTCTATTTGAAATGCCCAGCTTCCTTCCAGATCCAGGGTGTCCCGGGTTTGAGCAAGCGCTGAATAGCACAGAATGAACAAGACGATTGCAACTGGTATTTTTAGTTTCAAAAGCATCATTTCGCGTTCTTCAGGTTTTCAGGAATCAGCCTGATATTCGGTTTTGGAATGCTTTTTAGACCATGACCAAAATAAAAGCCCAGATGCGGCGGCTGGTTATAGCCTACATTCTGCCAGGCGATACTCAGGCGATATTGCGGATCGTGCATCAGCGTGTACATGCGGTGTTTGGTGGGAATGGGGGTCGTGTATATGCGCAGTTCGGTACCGTCATCGCTGGGTAAAATCAATTCTTCCCGCCAGTCGCCCAGGATGTCTGCGCTAAGAGACGGAGTAGCTTTTGTTCCATTTATAGCGTGTGCGCCTTCTGCTGTGAACAGGCGACCTTTTCCGTATTTGTCGATATAATTTCGATTTAAAATCTCGCGGCTGTAATCGCCGTCCCACCAGATCAGAAAGTTGGCCGATCGCGGCGCTTCCCCAATGGGATTTCCTTTAATGTCGTGCAATTGGCGGGAGCCCAACCACCACATTTGAGCTCCTACGCGGGTGGTATCAATATTGGCCGCGACTCCGCGTCCCACGTCCTGATTGGGCATTGCAGTAAAGAGTACTTTTCCGTCTTTAGCCGAAAACAACACCACTCCGGGGCCTTTCGTTCCTTCTTCAATCTCGTGAATACCAAAACGCTCGAGACCCGGAACCTCGGGATCCAGATCGCTTACGTGAATCGCATCGCCGTGTCTAAAGCCCGTAGTATACAACCCGCTGCCGTCGTCGTCAACAGTCATTGCCCCAAAAATGATTTCATCTTTACCGTCGTCATCCACATCGGCGACCGATAGGTTGTGATTCCCCTGCCCGGAATACGGATTATCCCCATTTTCCGAATCAAAAACCCAACGGGATTTCAGTTGGTTATTTTTAAAATCGAAAGCTGCCAAAACAGTGCGACCGTAATACCCGCGGCCCATCACGATGCTGGGATGCATGCCGTCTAAATACGCCACACAGGCTGTAAAGCGATCCACGCGATTGCCGGAACTGTCGTTACCTCCATTTCCGCCGTGACCGCCCCAGGCGCCAATATCACCCCGTGGCGGAATGTAGTCTGTAGTAGCGACGGCTTTTCCCGTTTCGCCATCAAAAACGGTGAGGAACTCCGGTCCTTCTAATATCTTTCCGTAGGTTTTGCTTTTTTCATCGGTATCGCGCCAATCGGCTTCCGGGTCCCCAAGTACGATTCCTGCGGCGTCGGTGGTGCCATCTGCCGTTTTACAAACCAGTTCGGCTTTGCCATCGCTGTCAAAGTCGTACACGAGAAACTGAGTGTAATGCGCCCCTTCGCGTATGTTTTTCCCCAAATTGATTTCCCATAACAATGTGCCGTCCAGTTTGTAGGCCTGCAGAATGGGCGCATCGGTTAAACCGCGATGTGAATTATCGTGACCGCGACCGTTTACGTGTAAAACGATTTCATATTCCCCGTCGCCATCCAGATCACCCACACTGGCATCGCCGGGAAAGTAGCCTTCAGGGGTTTGTAACGGGATGCTGTGATAGGGGTTTAATTCGCTATTGACCGGAATGGTATACGAACCCGGTTCACGCTGCTCTTCAGTATTTAAAACAGAAGTAACATACCAGCTATTCTCCTGAGACCAATCAATAGCTGAGTCTTTAAAAAAAGTGGCGCCTGTAATGGGTTTATCATTCAATTTCTGAGGTTGCATACCTTTAGCCTGACGGTATAGATTGAATTGAATATCATCGGGATCTGTTCCTAAAACCCGCCAACTGATCACAGCCGTGTTATTTTCTTGCGGAATGGCGATCAGGCCTCGGTCCAGATTTTCCATCAGGCGTTGTGCCGTGCAACTCAATATACTTAAGAGGCTGATGATTAAAAAGAAAGAGTAGGAGGCGCGTTTTGTTTTCATAGGAACTATTTTTGATTTTTAGGAAAGGTGTAAGGGATGTCTTCATTTTCTTTGGAAAGTAGGAAGTAATCTGGGAGGACACCGGGATCGATCGCATATAATTTTAAACGGTGCTTTCCCGGGTCAATATCATTAAGGGATAAAGATGCTCTTGCCTGATTGCGTAGTACATTAACTTTCCAGGCCTCGCTTCTTCCTTGTGTTTCAAAGTTTAGGATTGCTACAGGCTGCTCATCCCACTGAACGCCAAGTCTTAACTTTTGATCCCCCGTAATCGGATGGTTAGGAACTGCTGTTAATGTTAGAACAGCCGAGTCCATTTTTTCATTTGAAATTATCTCGTAATGTATCACTGGATTATCAGTAAACGCTGTATCTGAATACTGCTTTTGAGTGACCGGAGTCAATTGTAAAGCGCTTTTAGAATAGCCTAAGCCGGTTAATTCTAGAGGAAAGTTGTCTTCGAAATTTTCAGTCTTAGTGAACGATGCCATTTTTTGTATATGCATCGGTGGACTGTATTTTTTTATGGCTTTTTCTTCGGAACGTACTGCTTTTGGTAATTCATACACAGGTAAATAGCGTGGGGCATGGTGCATCATTTTACTCCATTTTCCGTTAGCGATTTGGGTGTTGTAGTGCGCTGTAAGCTGTTTGATTCTATTCTGATGTAGCGCAATGGAATCCTGATAGTTTTTTGAATCTTCAAGACTTTGATTGGCATAAAAGGTAGCCAAGTCTCTGTATAAAAATTTTTGATTCATTGCTGAAGCTGCCAAAACAGGATAAGCCACAAGCTCAAACCAGGCATCTTTTCGTGTATTTGGTATTTGACCGCTAAGCTGGTTAACTTTAGTTTCGAGGTTTTGATAAGCTGCTCTTCTATCTGGGTTTTCTTTATCTAAACTGAATGCTGTAAGATGTGTAGGACGTGTAGGTTCGGTTTGACTCCATCCCATAAATTCGGGTTTTCTCAACCAGGAGAGGTCATAATAGCATTCTTTAAGCTTGCTTATTTCACCACCCACATTCTTCCCGAAGATAGCTTCATAAAAAGTTTGCATATGTTTTTTGTAACTGGAAGGATTTCTAAACGAATCAGGATCAAAAGCGAGATCCATAAAAAACTGAATATTGTATTCTGCCGGTTTGATGTCGCCTACATTAAGAATCCATATTTTATCAGCTCCCGTATCGTAGGCTTTGAGCATTTCCTCCCGTATTAGCGCCGGGTGGGTGGTGCTTAACCACAAGTAGTCATGAGGTCTTCCCCAGTAGGAAGCGTGATAATACACGCCGCTACCACCGCTGCGTTTGCGTTCTTCCGTGTTACTTAGCCTTCGGATGTAGCCGTAATTATCATCAGTCCACATCAGGGTGATGTCTTCAGGCAGTTCCAAACCGTATTCATAGACGTCAAGTACTTCTTTATAAATGGTAAAAACCTGCGGTATACTTTCGGGATTTCCAATATGTTTGCTTAACAGATTGCGCTGGTCTTCAATTATTTCGTTCAAAACTTTTGCAGCATCGGCGGTATTTTTTGCTCCTTCCATTCCGCTGTCATGTACACCGCGCATTCCCAATGTGTAGATCCCGTTTACATGTTGAGCTTCTTTAACTCGTGACTCCCAATAATCCAGCACTTTTTGTTTGTTAGTGAAATAATTAAAATCTCCCATGGCTTCGTGATCCCATTCATCCACATTATTGCGCAGCATGGGTTCGGCGTGGGAAGACCCCAAAACAATCTCATACTTTTCAGCCATCTTTCTATTTCCGGGATAATGAAAGAAAGCTTTGGTGCTCGGGTGCATCGCGGGCCACAAGGTATTGGCACGCAGGCGCAATATGAGCTCGAAGATTTTAGCATAGGTTTTAGGACCTATATCGCCTGTTTCCGGTTCAAAGGTCTTTTCGGCCCAGGGTTGCAAGCCCCAGTCTTCATCATTGATAAAAATACCGCGGAATTTTACTGCAGGTGTTTTCGACTGAATAGCTTCCACATTCAGAACCAGTTCCTTTTGTTCTAGAGGGGTTACATCGGCCCACCAGTACCACGGGGAAACGCCAATTTGTTCAGAAACTGAAAACACCCCGTAGGCCGTACCGCGGGGGTCAGCACCGGCTATAAGCAATACCTTGTCTAGTTTAGCAGTTGGATGCTGCAGATGTTGAATGGTGTAGGTTTCCCAGTCACCTTGTATTGAAGTTTTAGCTCCTGAAAAGCTTTGAATTAATTCAGAAGCCCGATTGCCGATAACGATTGCGTTTCCGGATATCGAAGTTTTATCGGTAGTGACTTGAGGCAAATATCCACTTACGTGCTCAATGTCTTTCGCTAGCAAATGAGCAGTAATGGAGTCTAGTGCCACTCCATCTTTATCATAAAGAATACGCACTTGTTGACTGTCTGTAACCAATTCAAACCGATTAGGAGTTTGTGAACAGGTGGTATTAAACTGAAAAATGCAGAAGAAAAAAGCAATGTAACTTAGCAAGTTCAATTTCATATTAATCTTCATCATTTGTGATGTATAGCGTGTTCGGGAATTCAACGCCCGGTGCATTTTCAATAGTTAGTGTAGAACCATCGGCGATATTGAGACTCACATTATTAAGCGTCCAATCTTTACTATAGGTTATTTGACCAGCTTTCTGTGCAGCAATGTGTACATCAGTCAGTTGAATATTACTTACCGTAGAAGCTTCCATTCCGTTTACATAAATAGCACGTTTGGCGCCTTGAACCTCGATGTTTGAAATGCTAATATTTTTAAATGTTGGAATTCCTTTTTCCGGAGGCGTAACTTCTTCGAGTAAGGTTTTCCAGCGTTTTGGGATCGCATCGTAAGCATAGTCTTCCGGTAATTTTGAATAACTGTAAGCGGGATTCCAGTTCATCGAAACCTCCATAAACGTACCCACACTATCCATTTTGATATTTTGCATATGAATGTCTTCAACCGTTCCGCCCCGGTTGGTAGCCGATTTGATCTTGAGTCCGGTTTTGGTGCCTTTTCCCTGGATGTTAGTAACAAATACATGGCGAATATCTCCACTGGTTTCACTACCAATAGTGGTAAGACCCGATCCTGCTAATGCTATACAATCCCGGATCACTACATATTCGGTGGGGCGATCCACCCGCAGGCCGTCCCAGTCGCGCCCGGCTTTCAAACAAAAGTTATCGTCGTTGCAATCGATATCGCAATTTTGTACTAAAATATACTTCGAACTGTCTATATCAATCCCATCGGTGCTGGGACCATGACCGCCGATGTTGTTGCGTATGGTGAGTCCGTCTACTGTAATGTGGTTGGAGTAGAGCACCTGCACAGTCCAGAATCCGGCACGTTGAATGTTGAGGTCTTCGAGAAATACATTCTCCGCATTCTGAATGAGTATTGTACGGGGGCGTTTAGCGTCATAATCTACAATCCAGCGCAGGCCTTTGGGTTCGTATTCCTTGCGCAGGTTCCAGTAGTAGTCCCAGAAGACTTTACCCTGGCCGTCAACGAGGCCGTCACCGTCTATAGTCACGTTTTTTTGGTCGAGTACGTTGATGAGGGCGGCAGGCCATTTCATTTCGATCCCTGCAATGCGGGTATCAATCTCGGGATAATCGGCGATGTCTTCGCTTCCCAGTAGTTCAACCCCTTCCGGAATATTAAAATGAACGTTTTCTTTGATAAATATAGAACCGCTGAGGTATTTGCCGGGTTTAAAGGATACGGTACCGCCTCCGTTTGCAGCTGCGGCATCAATGGCTTTTTGAATGGCAGTGGTGGTGAGCGCGCTGCCGTCTGCATCGGCAGCGTAGTCATTCACATAAAACACCGCTTCTTTGAATTCGTTTGAATCTGCACCCACTTTATTGATCCATTCCGGTTCGAAAGGAGTCGACTCCTCTGCTTCGCTTTCCCTGGTTTCTGTAGTGTTTTTACAACCGACATAAGATAAAAGAAGAACTGCTAAAAAAGAGTGGAATGCTTTCATGGTATTCGTTTGTGATGAACAAACAAGATCTTCATTTAAGCAGGATTTTGCATCCTGTTCTTACCTGTTGGTTCAAAGCGAACCGCTTAAGAAGTCCGCATCTTTTAAATGGATGGTTTTGCATGGAGAGCTTCCTGTATCCTCTTGAGCTCTAGCGGGAGGAATCTGCACCTATTCTTTACTCGCGTGTTTTCTATTTATTATTGGAGCTTGTGAACCTTCTTTGTCGGTGTGTATATTTTAAGGTTCTAGAAATTGTTCTGTTCATTCTCTTTAGCTCGTTGTTGCTTATTGGTTTTGGAACTCGTGAATCTCCTATCGTCGATTTGCTTCTCCAGAGAAAACGAACCAAAAGAAAAGAGCCTTTTTCTTAGGTATTTTTGCTCTTAGCGGCAAAACCGCACGAAGCCCCCTAAATTTGCTCCAGGGCTTCAAAAATTGTTAACGGGGACTTCGTACTATACTGAAGAAAAAGAAGCTAAAGAATTGTATTCTTAGTTTTAATCCTAGAAATGATCCACAAGAGTGTATCGTCAAATTTGAAGGGAGTTTAACGTTGCAGGCGGTGACTATTCTGTTCTTACCTGTTGAGACGGGCATTTAAGTGTACAGCTGTGGTGCCGGCCGGAAAATCAGGAATGCCTGAGGGGGTATTGGAAAAGATATTTTTATTTTTGGGGTTCAGCATACGTTATGATCAGAATCCTACTTTTGGGGTGTCTTTGGCTGTCACCAGTCGTACTCTCCGCGCAATTAGTAAATATTGAATCGAAACGCATGCAGACCGACTCGTTGCGGTTTGCACTCAATGGCGATTTCAGTCTGAACCATACCAATAATGATGGTAAACAGGTTACGCAACTCGATATGGCCCTGACCACCCAATTGAAATCCAAAGATCTCCAGAAGCTCTATTTCCTTATCGGAACTTACAGGCTGATCGATTCAGGAGCGGAAAATCTGCAGAATGCCTGGTTTCTTCACGGAAGATTTAATTATAAGTTTAGGAAATTGCAATGGTTACGATTTGAAAGCTTTATACAAGGGCAGTATAACCAACTGCTTGTGGTAGAACAGCGCAATCTGATTGGGGCCGGTCTTCGGGTAAAATGGATGGACAGAGCTCGGTTTACCGGCTATGCCGGTACTAGTTATCTGTATGAAGTGGAGTTTAGCGATCAGGCGGGTACGACCGATTACAATCATCGCAACAGCACCTATCTCACGGTATCGTATGCTCCGAAATCGGCTAAATTTTCGATTGCCAATACGGTTTATTATCAACCGCTTTACCAGGAACTGAGCGACTACCGGATTCTGGAACAATTTCGACTGGACGTTCCCTTGGCGAAGTGGTTTAAATTTTTTACGGCTTACAACTACTATTTAGACCGTGAAACCCCGCTGAATACCCGGGAATATACCTCCAACCTAAATATAGGGATAGGAATTAGTTTGTGATGGTTGAAGTGGACCCTATAAGCTACTCCATACAGGTTGTGCGTTCACGTCCTGAATTCAATCAAGGCGGTTGCCTATCCTGTTAGATGGTTTGGGTTTTGGAGTATGAATTTATTGAAAGTGTGGCATTGTTTTGCTTAAGTTCTTATTAAAATTATAATGTCTCTTAAATATGATATTTTCTGAGAATTATAGGCTTGTGCAATGTTTACCATTTTTATCTACTCTAATTTTTCGCTAGCCAATACTTTAAATCCGATTAAAATTCATAAGGGTAAGAGTAGATTCAAGTCATTTTGTTCATCCCAATTTTTATCAAACTTATCTGCAATTTCATATAAGTCAGATTGCAATTTTTTTAGTTTATTCAGACTCTTTGGACAATTGTAATCGTTATATTTTAGAAAGTTGTTTTTAAGTGCACAGAAATTTCCAAGAAATTGTTCTATTCCAAATATTTTTAGTCGTCCTATTTTAAAAAACAATTTTATTTTTTGATGTCTAGCCTTAAGGATAATTTATGACATCAGATATAAATTCAAAATCATAGAAACCCATTTTCTCGAAGTAAGGATACATCTTTTTATGAGCAAAAAAATTGTAACAGTTTGAGAAGAGTCCGTCAAAAACAAAATTCCCAAAAAACTATCGTGGGGTGTAAGAAGTTCTATAAGATTCAAAGTCAATTCAACATATGTATGTAATAACTCTTGAGTAAACGAAGCGAAATCAACTTCAAGGTTTGGAAAGATTATTGTTACAACTCCATTTTCGTTTCAAGTTTTGCAAGAGTAATCATTTGAATCGTGATATAATTTAAATCAATAATTTTGATTTAGATTATCCCACAACATTCTATTTTAGTCATTCACATAGTTCTCAATGGAATTGGAAATGTTGTTCAAGATTATTGCAGGTGACTTTGTTATATCACAACGAGTTGTTTTATAAATGTTTATAAACGCTTACAAATATTTATAGCTGTATTGTTCTAAGTAGATTTGAGAATGACGCTTTGTACTTAATAGAAGGAGGTGAGAACAAGCAACTACTTATGACCATTGTATTCAGTTGCGTAGATATAGAAGTTTATCCTATACGCTTATAATGGAATGACAAATTGGGGACTTGAAGTGCGCTATTAATGGGTCGCTTTAGGTACAGAGACTATCAGGATACGTCGACACATCGTTAGCTTTTTAACAAATAGCAGTTGGGGTACTAAAAAGAAATAGCCGTTATTACCTACTATAACGACCATTTCCAAGTGCTATTCAGCACCCGTTTTTCTTTAATTGGGGTTAAGCGGTTCGCTGCTTTTTCTGATACAACTTGCTGAAGATTAAAAACAGCACTCCACAACTGATCCACGCCGGTAAGGTGAGGAAGGAGAGGAATACCTCAAATTGAATCGAAATAAAGTAGAACACGCCAAAGCTTAAGGCCCAGGCACCAAACACCGCCCAGTTGAATTTGATTCCGGTTTTTTCGGCATAAAAGGATTGGATCCCGGCTTGTTTTCCAAAGAAATATTCGAACACAATGATGGCTCCAATAGGCGCCAGAATAAAGCCGTAGAGGGCTACAAAGCCTAAAAGCTTCATGGCAAATGCGGGGAATAAGCCTGCAATCGTGGCTACGGTACCGGCAATGATGGTTACCCAAAAAGTAGAAAGTTTGGGTATGATGGCCTGAAATGCCAGTCCGGCCCGGTAAATCGTAGGGTTAGCAGTCGTCCATCCTGCCAAGATCACGGCGATAATTCCAAAAACCCCAATGGCATTGTAGGCCAAAGGACCCGGAGCTACCGAAGGTGCTTCGCCACCGGCAAGCATAGCCTGGGCTTCAGGAGATTTAAGATACACCGCATACAGCAAAGCAGCGGCGATCCAAGCCACATAGTGACCGATGTAAATACCACCTGCGGTCGTCCATCCTGCACTTGGTTTTTTCGCAAAGCGGAACACCGACAGATCAGACATCCCAATGTGCATGGCCGCATTGGCAAACCAGGACCAGAGGACCACGTGCCAAAACGTATATTTTACCTGTCCCGGAAAGGGTTCACCACCGTCTCCCCAGATGTTCCAAAAATCTGTAAAACTGTTTACATCCAGTTGGATCAAAGCCACAACCCCACAGGCAATAAAAGCCACCACGATAATAGGCGACATCCAGTTGGCTGCTTTAGCCACGGTATTATACCCTTTTGCAGCGATGACGGAAATCACCGCGCCAATGGCAATAACGATGATCACCCAGGTCAGGCTGTTGGGTGTGGTGTCTGTAAGTTTGGGCATTTCCATATCAAAGGGAATCCCCACTGCAGTTGCCGACACGGTTATCATCGCTCCGGCGAGAAAACAGAATAAGACTCCGTTTGCAAGGTTGTAGGCGGTTACCAGACGGGTACCACAGATTTTTTCTAAATGAAAGTATAAGGTATATCTGAATTTTGTACCGATCTCGGCAGTCAAAAACCGCCAGCTCAAGACCGCCATCAGGTTACCCAGCAGCAGGCCTACAATCAGGTCAAAAGCACTTACCCCGGTCGTTAAAAACAGAGGGCCGATGACAAACTCGGTTCCGGCTGCGTGCTCGCCAGCATACATGCCTAAAAAGGCTTTCCAGCTCTGTAGTCTGGATTGGGGTACGCGTTCACGTTCAAATTCGCCGCCGGCAATGGCTTCAATGGCTTCTTCTTCCTGATTGTATTGTGACATTAGCTTAGGTTATTAAGTGTTTGGGCAGGTCTTCGACCCGCTCGCAAACCAGTTGATCCATTACTTGTTTAAATTGGGTTTTGAGCATCCCGATCGTGTGATCCCCGCCTTTGTTGCCTAATGCGCCACAGCCGTACATAAACGAGCGGCCCATAAAGGTAAATTTAGCTCCACAGGCTATCGCCCGGGCGATATCGGGACCAGAGCGCAGGCCACTGTCCATCATCACCTCGATCTGGTCGCCGTAGGTGGCTGCGATTTCTTTCAGCGAATTGATAGTCGATTGGGCGGCATCCAGTTGGCGTCCACCGTGGTTGGAAACGATGATGCCGTCAAAGCCCATACGTATCGCATCCTGCGTATCCTGCAGGGATTGTACGCCTTTAAGCACTAGTTTGCCCTTCCAGCGGTCGCGGATGGGTTTAATTTTTTCTTCGTTGAGTTTCCCCGAAAAGGTACGGTCCATAAACGCACCCAGTTGTTTTAGATTTAAACCTTCCGGCGTGTAGGGTTTGAGGTTTTCAAAAGTAGGCTGACCGTATTTAAGCGTGTTGTACGCCCAGGTAGGTTTGCCTAGGATTTGCATGATATTCTTAACAGACATTTTAGGCGGAAGCGCCAATCCGTTTTTAAAATCCCTTGGGCGAAAGCCAAAGGTAGGCACATCACACAGCAGGACGAGAACCGGGCAACCGGCTGCTTCCGCACGGTCAATAATGTTGTTGCGCACCGCGTCTTCCACCGGATTGTACAACTGAAACCAGGCATTGCCTTCGGTGAGTTCGCTGGCTTTTTCAATATCCATTGTCGTTACCGTACTCAGGATAAACGGAATGTTGTGCTTATAGGCAGCTTTGGCTAAAATAGCAGGCGAGTTGGGCCACATCAGGCCTTGAAGGCCTACCGGAGCGATACCAAAAGGGGCATCAAATTCCATTCCCAGTACTTTGGTTTTGGTGGAGCTTTCACCATAATTATTCAGGTAACGCGGTTGCAACTGCACGTCGCGAATTTCAGAGGTATTGCGTTTGATGCTTACATCTTCATTACAACCTCCGTCGAGGTATTCAAAGGCAAATGCCGGAACCCGACTTTTTGCTTTGGTTCTTAAATCATCTACAGAAGGATACGCGGTGTCAAAAGAATTGGCCATAATTTTCATTTTGCGATGAAGGGAATATGCTTTTTCATCGAATAGTTTTTCTTCAAAAATTTAGAATTCAGTTGCGTATCAGAGATGCAAATCGCGGCGCCCAGGGCAGACCCCAGCGAGGAATCTGTGGTGCGCAATTCCATCGCTCTAAAATGATGTGAAAGCAGTTGGATGTATACTTCGTTATCGCTAAAACCGCCGTCTACAAAAAGCTTCTCAATAGCCATGCTGCCTTTGGCACTTTTGATACTCGCGACCTGAAGCAATACCAGCTCCACCATCAAGTGATGATACGCGTGTTCAAAAGTAGTATATCTTAATGTAGTTTTGTGTGGCATATTGGGAACATCAATTGATTCCCAGTGAAAAAGCGGCTCAAAGTCTTTGTGAATCTCGTAGTGTATCTCCGGATCAAATTTTACGGTTTTGTGGTAATCAGCTTCAACACCATAGTGTTTCGCCAGCTTTTTAACCTGAATGCTGTATTCATTTCCCAGAAACAACCGCGCCGATTTTACTGGTTTGCCGTTGATGCGCATGTAGTTGATGCAATCATCTTTAACATCCTTTTGGGTCAATAAACGATCGGTAAACGGATTGAGCGAAATACTCCAGGTACCGGTCGAGATCAGAATAAACGGTTTGCTCAGGCTGCGCACGTAGGGCAGGAGGGCAGCACTGCTGTCGTGAATACCCACGCCAATTTTAATACGCTTGCCGTTGTAATTCATATTGACGCTCGTTTCGGTAGAAACGATGGGCGGCAGGATTTGATCCAGTTTTTCGGCATAGACCCAATCGTGATAATCCCTTTCCTGAAAATCCCAAAGGGCGGTATGGCAACCTATGCTGGTGTATTCGCTTAGCGGAATTCCCGTAAATACAAAACTCAAATACTGCGGCAGGTGCAACGAATATCTGATCTTTTTAAAAACTTCCGGTTTGGTGTTTTTGAGCCAATACAATTGCATCCCGGCATTGAGCATTCCGGAGCTTGAAGAACCCGTTTGTTGATGAAAATCAGCTTCCGGGCCATATTTTTCATAAAAGCTATCTATGATTTCCTGCGGAATGCTTTTGGTATAATTGTACATCGGGAAAATCACCTCGCGGTTTTCATCCAGATGCACCAGACTGGCGCCGTAAGACGAAAAGTTGATGGCCTTAATATTGTATTTCTCGGTCTTCAGGATGCGGTCAAAAACCGTTTTAAGCCAGTTGCGCAACGCGGAAAGGTCTTCGGTGGGATGTCCGTCTTCATCTTCGATCTCGTCAAACTGCACATATTCGCGATACACCTCCTGAAAATCTTCGTCAAAAAGGAAGAATTTCTTGTTGGTTTTACCGATATCAAAAATAGCCGTTACTGTTTGTTTCATCAACTGCTTCTTTCGGAATTAAAGTCCTGTAGCGATGGTGTTCTTACCCCGCTCTTTGATCAGTTGCTCGCGTACTTCCAGTTTTCGGTAGGCAGCAATAGGGTTGATCACCCCGCCGGTTTTTAAACGGGCTTCCCGGACCAGCGGTCTAACATCGGTACGATAGGCTTCCTGCAAAATCTCCTGGCAACGTGTTACATCATGTGCTTCCTGTGCAGCTCGTAAAGCATTCTGATCGATCAATAAGGCCTTGGCATAGGCTTCCTGGATCGCCTCTAATGACTGAATTAAATCCTCTAACGGATCTTTAAGGTTGTGGCTCGCATCGATCATCCAACCCAATTCCGGATTTTGTGGGTTGTTTTGCATGCCGTACACGAGTTCGTTAAAAATAAGGAACAAGGCATAAGGCTTGATGCTCCCTACGGTGATGTCATCATCCCCGTATTTACTGTCGTTAAAATGGAAGCCTCCCAGTTTACCTTTCAGCATTAAAATTGAAACGATCTGTTCAATATTGGTATTCGGTAAGTGGTGCCCCAAATCAACTAAGGTATAGGCGCGTTCACCGCAACCGTTTGCTAACATTAATGAAGTACCCCAATCCTGAATAACCGTACTGTAGAAATAAGGCTCATACGGTTTATACTCGATGAACATTTTCCAGTCTGCAGGCATATCTTCATAAATGTCTATCAGGCTGTTTTGGGTATGGGTTAAAGCTGTTTGAAAATTGTTCTGCCCCGGGAATGATGCTCCGTCTGCTAACCAAACGGTAAGACTTTTAGAGCCCAGTTTGTTACCAATTTCAATCACCTCTTTATTGTGTGCAATCGCTTGCTCTCGTACCGCTACACTTGTATTACTCAGCGAACCGTATTTATAGGTTTCCTTTTGATCTTTTTGATCCTGAAAGGTGTTGCTATTCACCGCATCAAACTTGATCTTGTTAAGCGCAGCAAGCTCTTTGATCGCCTGGTAGTCATTAGGTACATCCCACGGAATGTGAAGGGAAACAGCCCCGGCGGTCTGAGTAAGGCTGTGAATCAAGCCAATATCTTCAATCTTTTGCTCTAAAGAAGCCGGTTCCCCCCCGTAAGAGAATCTTCCGAAGCGTGTTCCTCCGGCACCCAACGCCCAGCTGGGTATGGCTACTTGAAATTCGGCTAGTTTATTGATGATGTTTTCTACATCTGTACCGTCTTTTGACAACGATTGAGTGAGAAAATCAAATTTGGTTTTATGATCTGAAATTCCTGATTTATTCAGGTCTTCGAGTTGTTGTTTTTGAATTTTCATAACCGGATTTTAGGATGCTGAAAATTAGCAGAAACTTCCGGAATCTTCAAAGATACCGGAGTTTCTGTTAATCTTAAACCATTCAATTAAAATTAGCGTACAAAAGCATTGGCCATACCCCCGTCTACATTGATGGTATTGCCCGTACTTTTAAGAAGTACTCCTACACATGCAAAAACACCTTCTGCAATATCATCTGGCAGGATGATCTCGTTCAGTAAATTGCGTTTTGCATAATGAGCAGGTAAGTCTTTAACTTCAATACCATAGGCCTTGGCGCGGCCTTCTGCCCAGGCACCTTCCCAGATTTTGCTACCTACGATAACCCCATCCGGATTCACGGTGTTCACCCGTATTTTATCGGGTCCCAATTCAGCAGCCAGCAAACGTGTCATGTGTTGCTGTGCAGCTTTAGCCGTACCGTACCCTACATTGTTAGGTCCTGAAACGAGTCCGTTTTTACTGGCGATATTTACAATATCACCACCCAGACCTTGTTTGCGCATTATGGCAACACCTTCCTGGGCCATGAGGAACTGTCCTTTTACCAAGACATCCTGAAGTAGATCCCAATCTTTTTGAGTAGTATCTTCTAGAGGTTTAGAGATTGCAAGCCCTGCAGAGTGAATCACGATATCTACACCACCGAAAGCAAGACACGCTTCTTTATAGGCATTTTCAATTGCATTCTGGTTAGTTACGTCACAGACAGCACCGGCAACCTGATCTTTCTTGTAAGTAGCAACTGCTTCTTGTAAAGCTTCTTTGCTCATATCAGTAAGTACCACATTGGCACCTTCTGCGACCAGTTTATTTGCAATCGCTTTACCAATACCACCGGCAGCACCGGTTACAATTGCTACTTTACGGGAAAGCGGTTGTTCTTTTGGCATGCGTTGCAGTTTTGCTTCTTCCAGAAGCCAGTATTCAATATCAAAGGCTTCCTGACGCGGAAGAGACGTATAGCTCGTAATAGCTTCTGCACCACGCATCACATTGATCGCATTGATATAGAATTCGCTTGCTACTCGTGTAGTCTGCTTGTTTTTAGCAAAGCTGAACATACCCACCCCCGGATATATTATGATCACCGGATTAGGGTCACGCATTGCCGGACTGTTGTCGTGCTTGCAATTTTCGTAATAGTCTTTATATTCCTGACGGTACTTTTCAAAAGAAGGTTTCAATTGTTCCAAAACGGCTTCCGTATCGTCCAGGTCATCATCTTTATGCAGATTGAGAATTAACGGCTGAATTTTAGTTCGTAAAAAATGATCAGGACATGAAGTTCCCATAGGAGCAAGGCGTTCCAGATCATTGCTGTTGATGAACTGCATCACCGTTTCAGTATCTGTAAAATGACCAATCATTCTATTTTCAGAAGAGGCTAAACCTCTTAAAAGAGGCATTAGCTTGGCTGCCTGATCTTTGCGTTTTCCTATAGGTAAACTCACCACTTTTTCGCCGCCAAAAACACTGCCTTTTTCTTTTACCTTTTCCTCGATATAAGAAGAAGCTTTTTCGATAACTTCAAGACTGTTGATGTAGCATTCGTAAGAGGTATCTCCCCAAGTAAACAAACCGTGACTCCCTAAAACAATTCCGCGAATTCCCGGATTTTCATTCAGGCATTTTTCCAGTTGAAGACCTAAGTCAAAACCAGGACGTTGCCAAGGTACCCAACCCATAGTATCTCCCCAAATTTCTTTAGTCACTTGCTCACTGTCTGCTGCAGCTGCAATTGCGATCAAAGCATCAGGATGCAGGTGATCTATATGTTTAAAAGGAAGTAATCCGTGGAGTGGGGTATCTATAGATGGTGCTTTAGAATCCAGATCGTAAATACAGTGGTTAAAAAGTCCTACCATACGATCTTCATCTTCCAGCCCACCATACACATTTTTAAGGTTTCTCAGACGCTCTGTATATAAACCTGCAATGCCTTGTCTGGTTAGTGTACCTATATCTCCCCCAGAACCTTTTACCCACATCACTTCAACATCTTCATTGGTAAGTGGATCTTTCTCTATGGTTTTGCAGCTGGTATTTCCGCCGCCATAATTTGTAATTCTTAAATCTGCGCCAAGGATATTTGAACGATAGAGAAAAAGAGCAACCTGATCGTCACCTAATTCTGCAGCTTTTTGTTCATCCCAAAGATAATCTACGTGGCTAAAAGTTTTTTCCATTTTTAGTTTGTAAAGGTTAAAGCATCTGTTCTCAAAATTATATGTTAACGAGAAGGAAGCCATCCTGTGCTGTACTGCAACATATTTGTTTTAATACGTTTTTCTTTTGATTAGATTTACCAAACACAAACAAATACATGCTTCTCTAATATGTCTCAGAATGTTGAAATTAAAATCAATGAAGAATCCAGAATACCTAAATACAAGCAAATTGTTGATTCTATTATAGATGATGTTGCCAAGGGAAAATTAAAAGTAGGGGCAAAAATCCCTTCTATAAATGAGCTGAGTGAAGCCGCTTATTTAAGCAGAGATACTGTAGAAAAAGCCTATAAAATTCTTAAAGAACGCAAGGTGATTATCTCGGTAAAAGGGAAGGGGTATTATACGGCAAAAACTGAATTGATATCTAAGATCAATGTTTTTTTTCTGATTAATAAACCCAGTTCTTATAAAATGATCATTTACAATCATTTTGTAAATACCCTGGGTGTAAATGCTCACGTAAATCTATCTATTTATCATTGCGAAGAGTCTTTGTTTGTCAACGCTATCGAGAAGAATATCGGCGCTTATAACTATTACGTTATCATGCCGCATTTTAAAGATAATAGCCTCAACCATGTGAGTTTTACTCCTGAGGTTTTAAAAGCCATTGAGCTGATACCGAAAGACCAATTGTTGATGGTAGACAATACCAAACCAGAGATCAAAGGGAATTACGGGTCAATCTATCAGGATTTTAAAGAAGATATCTACAATGCCCTTATAGAAGGAATAGCAAAACTCAAGAAGTACGACCGCCTGATTCTGGTTTATCCGGAAAAATTGATCCATCCCTATCCGCGACGAATATTACACGGGTTTAGGCAATTTTGTATGAACTATGATTTTGAGTACGAAGTGCTCAATGAGATTTATGATGATATGGAGTTTGAAGGTAAAGATGTCTATATCACTATTGAAGAAATGGACCTTGTTAACCTCGTTCGTCAGATACGCAGTCGTAATCTCGTGATGGGTGAAGATATCGGGGTGATTTCTTATAATGAAACTCCCTTAAAAGAATTGCTGGGAATAACAGTGATCAGTACTGACTTTAAGGCTATGGGCGAGACCGCTGCCTATATGGTTTTAAAAAATAAGAAGGAGCAAGTGAAAAACGTCTTTAAGTACATAGAACGCAATTCAGTCTAGAGTCTTAGAAAGCTTTATAAATAGGTATATCATCATAGTGCAGGATAGTACTTTCTATACCATATTGTATTTTTAAAGCAAATCTTGAAATTTCAACGAAATGCGTATTATTTGCTGGTTTATATTCTTAATATTTGGGACCTGTTTTTCTCAAAATACAACCGATTACGCATTTAATTTTAGTTCGCAAAAAACTTCAGAAGCTGGGATACACCTGACAAGCACGTTACCGTATAACGCCGCAATTGGGTATGGTTTTGATTTTGGGACCGCTTATAAAACTTCATTTGTGAAGCAAGGTTTGCTAGCTTCCGGGCCTATTTATTTTTCTGTAAACCTGCCGGAAGGAACCTATAAAGTAACCCTTATCCTTTCAGGAAAGAACACTGAAACGACGGTAAAAGCTGAATCGAAGCGCCTGTTTATTCCGCGATTAAAAATAGATTCCCATAAGCGTATTACGACCAGTTTTGTGGTGAATGTTTTCAACTCTAAAATAGCTCCGGGATACGATGTTGCTCTTAAAGATCGCGAGTTGGGTAAATTAGACTGGGATCACAAGCTCACTCTTGAGTTTTTAGGAAACAGTATCCTTGAATCTTTGAAAATAGAACAAGTTAATGGTGTGAAAACCTTGTTTTTAGCAGGGGATTCTACCGTTACCAATCAGGATGTGGAGCCCTGGGCTTCCTGGGGGCAATTCATAACCGCATATTTAGATGATAACATTGCGGTCTCTAATCAGGCTTCTTCGGGAGCATCTCTGGCATCCTTTAGAGGAAGCAGAATGGATAAGGTCTTGAGTGGGCTTAAACCGGGAGATTTTGTGATCATTGAATTTGGTCATAATGACGAAAAGATCAAAGGCGAAGGCAATGGTGCCTGGGGGTTATACACTGAAATCATGACCGATTTTATTAAGCGTATCAAAGAGAAAGAAGCTACTCCCATACTCATCTCTCCTACACAACGCAGGGCTTTTGACGGTAAAAACTTAAAACCAACGCATGGCGATTTTCCCGATGCGATGCGTAAAGTAGCAGAGAATGAAGATGTAACTTTGATAGACTTAACTCAGATAAGCACCCAGATGTATGAAGCCTGGGGGCCGCAACTTTCCAGAAAAGCCTTTGTGCAGTACGCAGCAAATATATTTCCGGGGCAAAAACAGGATCTGGAAGATAACACGCATTTTAGCAACTTTGGAGCAAACGAGATCGCGCTTGCTGTGGCAAATGCTATTAGAAATTCGAACTCTGAATTGAAAAAATATATTGCTTCTGAAACCCCTAACTACACCCCTTCTCAACCTAATTCTGCAGGCAGCTATACGATACCGTTTAGCAGTCGTTTTCAAATTGAAAAACCAGACGGTAATTAAACAACACTTATGAAAAAAAATCTTCTTGTATTTAGTCTTTACTGTTTCAGCTTTATAAGCTGTATCGCTCAGCAAACTGATAAAATCTGGCTTTCGGGAACTGATTTTGAACATCCCAAAACCTGGGATTTTAAAGTTTCGGGAGGGAATAACAGTGGAAGCTGGTCTACCATAGAGGTACCCTCACAATGGGAGCTGCAGGGTTTTGGTGAGTATACTTACGGCCGCTGGTATAAAGAACTGGAGCAAGAAGAGCCCAGCAAAGAAGAGGGTTTTTATAAGCTTAATTTTGAAGTGCCGGCATCTGCAAAGGGGGAAGTTGTTACAATACATTTTGGTGGCGTGATGACCGATACCGAAGTTTCCATAAATGGAAAAGTGGTTGGCCCGAAACATCACGGTGGTTTTTACGAGTTTGAATACGATATTACCGATTTTGTAAAATTTGGAGCAGAAAATCTTCTTGAAGTGCACGTATGGAAGCACTCTGAAATAGGGAGTGTGAATAACGCAGAGCGGAAGGCAGACTGGTGGCTCTTTGGCGGAATTTACCGTCCGGTTTGGTTGGAGATCAAGCCGAAAACGCATATCAATCACGTCGCAGTAGACCCCCAAATGGACGGGAGCCTAAAAGCTCAATTAAATATCGCTAACCCTTCAAGAAATTTGACTGTTCGGGCAAGTATTAAACCCCTTTCAGGGGAGGGTGAAACTTTTGAAGCGCAGAGCCGTGAGTTGCGTGGAAAAGAGGAGGAAGAAATTCAATTTAAATGGGATGAGGTCAAAACCTGGGATCCTGAAAATCCGAATCTGTACACCTTGACCCTGCAATTGCAACAAAACGGAAAAACCATTCACGAGATTACCGAGCGCATTGGTTTTAGAACTCTTGATTTTAGAAAACGTGACGGCATTTACGTAAACGGAACCAAGATCAAAATGAAAGGCATCAACCGGCACAGCTTTTGGCCGGAAGGAGGCCGCAGCACCAGCAAGCGCATCAGCGTGATGGATGTGAACCTGATCAAAGATATGAATATGAATGCGGTGCGGTTTCACTATCCGCCGGATGATCACTTTCTGGAAGTGGCAGATTCACTCGGACTATTTGTTTTAGACGAACTCGCAGGCTGGCAAAATCCGTATAATACCGAGACCGGGAAAAAACTCATCAAAGAGATGGTAGACCGAGATGTCAACCATCCTTCCGTAATTATCTGGGATCAGGGGAATGAAGGCGGCTGGAATTATGAACTGGACGACGAGTTTGCCAAGCACGATCCTCAAAACCGCATCGTGATCCACCCGTGGTCTGACTTTAACGGCTGGGATACGCATCACTACCCTACGTATTTAACCGGCGTACATCGCTTTGGGAATGGCGAAAATGTGTTTTTCCCCACCGAGTTTATGCACGGAACTTATGATAACGGGATAGGAGCCGGACTTAAAGATTTTTGGGAACACTACAGCGAGAGTCCGTTGTTTGCCGGTGGATTTATATGGGCCTTTGTAGATGAAGCTGTTTTACGTTCAGATTGGACGGGCGATGAGAAATTTGATTCCAAAGGCAGTTTGGCGGCAGATGGCGTTTTAGGTCCACATCGCGAGAAAGAGGGGAGTTTTTATACCGTAAAAGAAGTTTGGGCTCCCGTACAATTTAAGCCCAAAACCATAACCGAAACCTTTGACGGAAGCTTTTTGGTAACCAATGACTATCTGTTTAGTAACCTGAATACGGTAAGGATGAACTATCGCGTGATACAGGCTGATGCCAAAGCCCTCTATCAGCCGGGAACGGAAACCCATATCGTCGATTCGGGTAGTATTGAAGTGCCCGATGCTTTGCCTGGAGAAACCCGAAAACTACAGATCCCTGTTTCACCCGACTTTTTTTACGGAGATTGGCTGGAGATCACGGCGACAGATCCACACGGTCGCGAGATTTATACCTGGACCTGGCCCATTCATAACGCTGATTATTATGCTGAAAAATTTGTATATGCAGGTGAAAGCACTCGAGCTGCTACCGGCAGCAGGCAAGGTAGCGTTGTCACACTTCGTGCAGGAGCCTTAAGTCTACAGCTGGATGCCCAAACTGGTTATATCACCGATATTAAAGATGGAAAGCGTTCCATCCCTTTTGTAAACGGTCCGCAACCTATTGGGATGAAAGCTGAAGTTGATAAGGTCACCCTTTCACAAGAGGGTCAACAAGCTGTTTGCCGTATTGATTACAACGGGGGAATCGATCACATCACATGGACGATGTATGCGGATGGTCGCGTACATATGGAACTCATCGCATTAAAAAACGCAGGAAGAAGCAGCGGTTTTGACGGCGCTTTTTATGAGGGAGATATCGATAAGTTTGGGATCACGTTTGATTTCCCGGAAGAAGGTGTTGAGGGGATTACACTCTTTGGCCGCGGACCGTATCACACCTGGCGCAATCGCCTGCAAGGAATTGAGTACGGAATTTGGGAAAAAGAATACAACACAACCATAACCGGTGAGCGTTTTGAGAATCTGGTTTATCCAGAGTTCAAAGGCTATTACGCCAATTTCTTAGCGGGCAATCTACAAGCCGGTACCAATAGTTTTAAGGTGTTTAGTGAAAGCGATAAGTTATTCCTGCGCCTGTTTACACCCGATGAAGCCAAAAACGGATTTAGAGGCAGTCATTTTCAGCCCGATTTTCCGAATGGAAACATCTCGTTTATGTATGAAATTCCAGGGCAGCGTGCTTTTAAACCTTTGGAACAACAAGGGCCCAGCAGTCAGCCTTCAAATATTAGAATCAAAAGCGGTGATGAAGGAATCTCGATGAACTTGTGGTTTGATTTTAGGGAATAGGTGATAGAGGTGAGACTATAGATATTAGATAATAGAATTAAGACTCAAATGAGTTGCGCTAGGAATTGCAGGGAAAATCCCGGATTGTGAGCAGTCCGAGCAAACAGAATTGAAACGAAAAGCCCGCCCCAACGGGTTGCGTCCAAAATAGTAAAAGCATCATTTATGAAATTAGTAAAACTTTTCAGCCTTTTTATACTGGCTCTATGTTTTGTGCAATGTGAATCGGTCAATGCGCAAAAGCCAACGGTCTATTGTGTAGGAGATTCAACAGTAAAGAACGGTCAGGGCAAAGGCGATGGTGGTCTCTGGGGCTGGGGAGATTATATCGGGCAGTTTCTCGATACCACTCAGGTAGCTGTTGAAAACCACGCTTTGGGCGGAACGAGCAGTCGCACCTTTCAATCCAAAGGATTGTGGAAGCCGGTTTTGGACAGTTTGCAAAAAGGGGATTATGTGCTCATTCAGTTTGGACATAATGACAATGGTGCTTTAAATGACGATTCACGTGCACGTGGGACCATAAAAGGAACAGGTGAAGAGACCGAAGAGATTGACAATATGCTTACCGGGGAGCACGAAGTGGTGCACAGTTACGGCTGGTACCTTCGCAAGGTGGTGACCGAGGCGAAATCAAAAGGGGCTATCCCGGTGATAATGGCGCCCATACCGCGTAACGACTGGAACACTGGTAAAGTACCCCGCAATGCCGATTCGTATGGGGGCTGGGCAAAGCAAATCGCCGAAGAAGAAGGTGTCACTTTTATCGATTTGAATGATAAAATGGCTTCGGCAATGGAAGCCCGCGGGGAAGATCAGGTTACCGGACATTTGTTTTATAAGCGCGATCACACGCATACTTCGGCAAAAGGAGCGGTGCTTGCGGCATCCCTGATTGCAGAAGGACTGGCAGAAAGCGATAATTCGTTAAAAAACTATTTGCTGGAGGATCCTGAAATCACACTTCCGCGAAAGCGAAATTTATTCATCATTGGCGATTCTACGGTTGCAAATAATGGTCAGGATGGTAAAACCGGCTGGGGCGTTTATTTACCCCAACACATCGACACCACCAGAATGACGGTTTATAATAAAGCCCGGGGAGGGAGAAGCAGCCGCACCTTTAGATACGAGGGCTTGTGGGATGCGGTAAAGTCTCAACTGAAGCCGGGAGATTTTGTGTTGATACAGTTTGGTCATAACGATGGCGGAAATATTGATAAAGCAAAATACCGCGGTTCCCTCAAAGGAATGGGAGATGAAACCCAGGATGTACAGCGTGACAGCAGCGGTACGGAAACCGTGCATACCTACGGCTGGTATATGAAGCAATACATCAAAGAAACCGAAGCAGCAGGTGCAACACCTATCGTATTGAGTATGATACCCCGTAACGATTGGTCTGAAGGGAAAGTAGACCGTGCATCTGGCAGTTACGGTACCTGGGCTCAAGAAGCTGTGAATGAAGCCGGTGGTTATTTTTTAGACCTGAATGAAGCGGTGGCACAGAAATACGAAGCGATGGGAAAAGACAGTGTTGCTGTGTTTTTCCCAGATGATCACACGCATACCAACAAAGCAGGAGCCAAACTCAACGCACTTACCGTAGCAGAACTGCTTGAGGGTTTACGCCAAAGTGATTTAAGAGACTATGTTTTTATAAAAGAGGAATAGCATTAAATGCACAATAAAAGCCCGGTTTTACCGGGCTTTTTTAGTTTATAATTTGATCACTGTTGAGGTATTCAGTTGGGGTCATTTGAAATTGTTTTTGGAAATTACGCCCAAAACTCGTTGCTGAATTATAACCCACAATTTCTGCGACTTCATAGATTTTATAGTTCTCCGTTTTGAGTAATTCTGCGGCTTTCTTCAGGCGAGAAATATTGATGAGTTCGTTAGGGCTGAGGTTGGTGATTTCAGCAATTTTTCTATATAAAGTAGAGCGACTCATATGCATAATTTCGGCTAGCGTTTCTACGTTGAGATTAGAATCTGCCATATTATCAGCAATGGTATCGTCTAACTTTTTAATAAATGCATCATCGGTTTTGGTATTTGCAATACTGCGCATATGTGCGAGTGGAGACGTGGCATAATGTTGCATAATATGCTTTCGGTTCTCGATGAGATTTTCAACCTGTTTACTTAAAAAAGCTACAGAAAAAGGCTTGCTTACATAAGCATCTGCACCGCTCTCTAATCCTTCTATTTTTGCAGATAACGCGGTTTTAGAAGTGAGTAAAATAACCGGTATGTGACTGGTTTCAATATTTGTTTTAATTTCTTTACAAAGCATAAAACCATCTAGCACCGGCATTGCAATATCACTGATAACAAGGTGCGCGCTATGCTTTTCTAAAAGATTTAAAGCGATTTCCCCATTCGCTGCAGTGTAAACCTTGTAATGTTCATGCAATTCTTTTGCTACAAAGTCCCGCAGATCCTTATTGTCTTCTGCGACTATGATAACCGGTTTAGTTCCTGAAGTTAGTTTCTCAGGTTTTTTGGGTATAACTACTGGTTCTTGTTCTGGAGTTTTCTTATCGTACAACTCAAAATGATTTTTTTGATGAATAGGAAGCTGCACCACAAATGTATTTAAGGTTTTGTCTAAAGTCACCAATTTAAGACTGCCGTCGTGCATCTCGGTTAACGAGTGCGCAAGCGATAAACCGATACCAGTACCCGATTGGTTCTCGCCTTCAGAAAGTCGATAAAAAGGCTCGAATATTTTTTTGCTCATTGTTTCAGGGATGATATACCCGTCGTTCTTAACACTAATTGTAAAATGAATCGCTTCTTTTTTAAGTTGGATATAGATCTGTTTATCTCCGTATTTTAGAGCATTACTAATGAGATTGCTCACTATTTTCTTAAGCGCTTCTGCATCTACAAAGGCGACAACATTGTCCTCAATATCCAGATGCAGTTCCATATTTCTATCTGCAATAGCTTCCGTAAACCTACTCTTTGTTTTACGTACCAGTTGTGAGATGTCAGTCTGAACGAAGGTGAGACTTATATTTTCAATTTCCGTTTTTCTAAAATCCAATAACTGGTTCACGAGATTCAGAATACGCGTGGTATTCTTATTCATTATGGAAAGATGACTTGAGATCTCAGGATATGCTTTCTTATTGTTTAAGATCTTTTCTAACGGACTTTTAATCAGGGTTAAGGGAGTGCGTATCTCGTGAGAAATATTGGTGAAGAATTCAATTTTAGCCTGATAGACTTCTTTTTCTTTTTTATCGTTTGCAAGTTTCATGCGACGGTTATTTTTTCGCGCCAGATAAAGATGATATACGCGAAAAGCAACAGCAATAAGCAGTATTATAAAGAGTGCATACACTACAAATGCAAGGGTAGAAAGATAAAACGGCGGGAGAATTTCAATTTGTAAAGGAGTTGTTTCTTGACTCCAAACTCCATTACTATTTTGCGATTTTACGTGTAGGGTGTAATCACCTGGGCTCAGTTTTGTAAAGTGTACGGTGTTTGTGGTGCCTAGAGCAACCCAGTTTGTATTCAGGCCGTCTAACTTGTACCAGTATTGTGTCATTTGAGGGGCATTATACCCCAGTGCTGCAAAATTGATACTGAAGGATGAGTCTTCAGGACCTAGTTTGAGTTTATCTAATGTTGTGATAGATTCTGGCAAAATGGGATTTTTATACGTTTCATTTACCGAAATCTCTTTGTTGTTGATCTGTAAGCCGGTCAGGTATAAGGGTGACTCTAGGCTGTTTTCCATAAATTCTGACGGATTGAAACTAACCATCCCATTCACACTTCCCAGATAAATACGTCCATTTGGATCTTTGTAAGCACTGTTATAATTAAATTGATTACCTAATAAACCTTGTGCTTTTGTATAGGTATTTAAATTTTTAAAGTCGGAGTCAAATGAAGTTAGTCCATTAGAAGTAGTCGTCCATAATTTACCCGAGTCATCTTCTAGAATTGTATAGAAGACGTTGCTGGGAAAACCGTCTTGAGTAGTATAGGTTTTAAATTCCTGTGAATTTGGATTGTAAAGGTTTAATCCATTTTCTGTTGTAACCCACAAGCGTTGCGAGGCATCTTCATAAATACCATTTATGTGATTGTGACTTATTGTTCTGTTTTTTGAATTTTCCTCCTGATAGTATCCTTTTTCTTGATTTTTAGGGTTGTAATAATAGATGCCATCCCAATATGTACCGGCCCAGAGTATACCTCGAGTATCTTCAATAAAAGAAGTATAATGGTAGTTTTCAGGAAAATAATCGCTTATAACAAACTGGTCAGTTTTGGGATCTAATACTTTGATACCACGCACTGTCACAGCATAGACTTTTCCTTCTTTTGTTTTGACCAGACTGAATACAAAATTATTACGCTGTTTGCCCAGAGTACCTACTTGATAATGTTTTAAAATCCGGTTGGTATTGATGTCTATGAGGTCTATACCGTTGTCAAAATAGCTCACCCACATGCGATCACCATCAGGCATTAATGCATGAATATTGTGATGCGTTAAAATCCCACCGGATTCTTTAGACTTAAAGTTTGTAAATGTATCCGTTTTAGGGTTGTATTTACTAAGGCCATTATCCTCTGTACCTATCCAAATATTGCCGTTATGGTCTGCTTTAATTTCTCTAACAGCATTACCTGCAATTGAATTTTCGGCAGGCTTGGGAAAGAACTTTTTAAAGAATCGAGAGGTAGGAGTGTAATGATTCACTCCACCAAAATACGTACCGGCCCAGATACCGTCATTATTATCAATGGTTAAGGTGTAAATGGCATTATCAGAAAGGGCATACGGGTCGTTGTAATTTTTGGTAAGGTTGGTATACTCTTTAGTTTCTATATTGTAAATGTGAATACCAGATTCTGAAGCGACCCAGAGTTCCTTGTTGTCACGCAACGCCAGGCTGTGAATATAAAACGGGTTTTCAACCGGTAAAAACTGTTCGGTTTCTTTAGTCTTGAGGTTAAAAGAAAGCACTCCAAAATTATGTGTCCCCATCAATATCACCTCTTCATTAAGCATAAGAAGTGCGTTGATGTTAAAGGCAGACAATAAGACATTGGGTATTTTAAAGCCTAAGCTTTTAAAAGAATCGCTGTTTTCTTCATAGAGATAAAGTTCATCTAAACCTGCAGCAATGATAGCCCCGTTAGGAGTTTGTAAAAGCTGTGTACAAGTGAAGTAATTACTGGGAGGAAAATTTAAAGTTGTTTTTGTAGCGGGATTGAATCTGTAAATCGTTCCGTTGCCTATATACCAGAGATTACCCGAACTATCAGATTCGATATCGTGTATGATTATATCTTCAGTACCTTCAATTAAAGTGAAATTCTCTTGTTTATAATCATACTGAAATAAGCCATTATCTGTACCGGCATAAATATGTCCGTCAAGCTCTAGTATTGATTCTACGTAATTACCTAAAAGTTGTTTTTTATCATTTGTTTTATACTGAAAACGTTTAAAAGAATAACCGTCAAAACGATTCAAACCATCTTTAGTACCAAACCATAAAAAACCTTTTGAATCTTGTAAAGAAGATAAAACCGTATTATGCGATAGACCATCCTCTACAGTATAATGCTCAAAATAATAATCCTGAGCAATCAGATTTTGCGTTAAAAAAAGGGTTAGAAAAAAGGTGTAAATAAAATATTTCAAGGTCTAATAAATTAGGAGTCAAAAGATACAGCTATCAAGGCAATAAAACAGTTCAGCCTTTCAACATATCGTCCCATATAACTGTAAATATTTAGAAATAAGGTGTTTTTGAATTGATTTAATGCCAAATTGATACAAAAAACCGCTTTAAATAAGTGATTGTATATATTACTTTGAACTTCTTAAAGAATGTATTTTCAAAATTTACAACGTTGTAAATCTTTATGATCGAAATTAAATCAAATTCTAAATATGAAAAAAAATAAACTTTTAGTGGTACTGCTACTCGTTGCTGCGTCAGTATCTGCACAATGGAAACCTGCGGGTGACAAGATTAAGACTAAGTGGGCTTCTCAACTAGATGTGAATAATGTCTTACCAGAATATCCACGTCCTATTATGCAACGCGATACGTGGCAGAATTTAAATGGTCTTTGGGAGTATAGTATTCTGAATAAAGGAGCTGCTGCCCCTACCGCATACGACGGGGAGATCTTAGTGCCCTTTCCGGTAGAGTCAAGTTTATCTGGCGTGATGAAAGAAGTAGGTGCTGCTAAAGAAGTATGGTATAACCGGGAGTTTACGGTTCCTTCAAGTTGGAAGAATAAAGAGATTTTATTGCATTTTGGTGCGGTAGATTGGGAAACTGAAGTATGGATCAATGGAGTTAAAATAGGTTCACATACAGGAGGTTTTACACCCTTTACATTTGATATTAGTCCGTTTTTAAAAAGCGGCAAACAAGAATTGACGGTAAAAGTGTGGGATCCTACAAACGATGGGCCACAGCCTCGAGGGAAACAAGTTAAAAAACCTGATGGCATCTGGTATACTCCGGTAACCGGGATTTGGCAAACCGTCTGGTTAGAACCTGTGCAGGCAAAGCATATAGAAGATGTGCGTACCACTGCTGATATTGATAAGAGCACGGTTACCTTTGATGTTGCTTCAGCAGATTTTAGTTATGGTGATGTTGTTGAAGTTACTGTTTTAGATGGAAACAAAACGATCGCAACAGCAAAAGCAGCTGCTGGTGAGCAACTGATGATAACTATTCCAGACGCAAAATTATGGTCTCCAGAATCTCCATTCTTGTATGATACTAAAATAGAACTTAGCGCTAACGGAAAACCTCAGGATGTGATTAAAGGATATTTCGCTATGCGAAAAATCTCTAAAAAACGGGATGATAAAGGTATCGTGCGTATGCAGTTGAATAATAAAGATTATTTCCAGTTTGGTCCTTTAGATCAAGGCTGGTGGCCTGATGGTTTATATACAGCGCCTACTGATGAAGCTTTAAAATACGATATCATCAAGACCAAAGATTATGGGTATAATATGATACGTAAGCATGTTAAAGTTGAGCCGGCACGCTGGTATACGCATTGCGATCGCCTGGGGATTTTGGTTTGGCAAGACATGCCTAATGGAGATGATTCTCGTGATTGGCAAAATCAAAATTATCATAAAGGGAATGAGTTTGAACGCAGCGCCAAGTCTGAAGCGATCTACCGCAAAGAGTGGAAAGAAATCATGGATTATTTATACTCATACCCAAGTATCGTGATCTGGGTGCCGTTTAATGAATCCTGGGGGCAGTTTAAAACTGTAGAGATCACAGATTGGACTAATGAATACGACCCCTCACGTTTAGTGAATTCGGCAAGTGGCGGTAACTTTTTCCAGACCGGAGACATCTTAGATCTGCATCATTATCCGGCTCCTAAAATGTATTTGTACGATGCAAACCGCGTTAATGTGATTGGTGAGTATGGCGGCATAGGTTTGCCATTAGAAGGGCATTTATGGAAAACAGGTAACAACTGGGGTTATGTGAAATTCAACAATTCTAAAGAAGTTACAGATGAGTATGTTGCTTATGCCGAAAAGCTAAAAGAGCTCGTAAGTGCTGGGTTTTCTGGAGCGATATATACACAAACGACAGATGTAGAAGGGGAGGTAAACGGTCTTATGACCTATGACCGTGATATTGATAAACTTGATGTCAAACGGGTGAATAAAATCAATTCCGAAGTTATCCATGAACTCCATAACTAATAGATCTTAGGAAGTATTTTAAAATCATAGTTCTCAATTTTTTAATAGAGAACTATGATTTTGCTTTTTTTAAATCTAATTTTAACACGAAGTAAAACGTTTTACCATCTTTAGTATGAATTATAAGTCTCACAACTTTTTTAAAAAAATTGCGCTATTATCAACAGCTTCTTTGTTGTTTATTAACTGTAGAAATGCTAATACAGATACCGCAAAGGCAGAAGGAACAGCGGTAAATCAGCCTAATATCGTGTTGATCATGGCAGATGATTTGGGTTTTTCAGATCTGGGATGTTACGGCGGTGAAGTTGATACCCCTAACCTCAATAGTCTTGCGGCGGATGGTTTGCGTTTTAATTCTTTTTATAATACTTCCCGGTGTTGCCCTTCTCGGGCAGCTTTACTCACCGGACAATATCCACATCAGGCAGGGATAGGGCAGATGACGATGGATCGTAACCTTCCGGGTTATCGAGGTCGCTTAGATGATGAGACGGTGACTTTAGCCGAAGTTCTAAAAACTGCGGGATATCAGACCGGAATGGTAGGAAAATGGCACGTTTCACCCACTGAAGATTTGGGAGGCAATGAGCAATTAGAATGGTTGAATCATCAAACCGAAAAGGAAACTTTTTCAGATTTAGACACCTATCCAACAGCACGGGGTTTTGATAAATATTATGGAAACATTTGGGGTGTGGTAGACTATTTTGATCCGTTTGCTTTGGTTAATGGTACCGAGCCGGTAAAAGAAGTGCCAGATGATTTTTATTATACAGATGCCATAGGGGATTCTGCAGTAGCTTATGTGGATCATTTTGTAAAAGAAGAAAAACCTTTCTTTCTATATGTAGCGCATTGTGCACCGCATTGGCCACTAATGGCTCCTGAAGAAGAGATCAAAAAGTACGAGCAGGTTTACGATGCTGGATGGCAAAAAATCAGAGAAGAACGTTATAAAAAACTGATCGAAAAAGGAATTTTTAAAGGAGATACCACAAAGCTTTCAGAATTTATGTTTCCTGATTTAGACTGGGCAAAAAACAAAGATGAGAAGTGGGATTCCCGGGCAATGGCGGTTCACGCAGCAATGATAGACCGTATGGATCAAAATATAGGTAAACTTATAGACAAGCTAGAAGCGACCGGTCAGTTAGACAATACAGTAATTCTGTTTATGTCTGATAACGGAGCAAGTTCAGAGCGCCCGTCACAATACGGAATTGGTTTTGACAGACCTTCAGAAACCCGAGAAGGGGAGGAGATACACTATCCTGTAAAGAAAAGTGAGAAGCACCTTCCCGGACCCGAAACGGTAATGTCTGGTATCGGTCCGGTATGGGCTAATGTGGCCAATACACCTTTTAGATATTGGAAAGCACGTGTTTATGAGGGAGGAATCACCTCTCCATTTATCATACACTGGCCTAACGGAATAAAAGAACGTGGAGGTGTAAAATCATCTGCAGCGCATATTATAGATATTATGCCTACCGTTCTAGAGCTTTCTGGTGCAGAATATCCCGCGGAATTTAATGGGAAGCAGATAGACCCATATATGGGTAACAGTATGGTTTCTGCAATTAAAAATGCTGAAGAAACCACGATAAATGAAACCTTGTTTTGGGAACATTTTGGAGCTGCTGCTTTGCGTAAGGGTGATTGGAAACTGGTTAAGTTAGACGCTAATGCACCTTGGGAATTGTATAATCTTAAAGAAGATCGTACCGAGATGCATAATCTTGCAACTCAATTTCCAGACCGGGTATCTGCGATGCAAGAAGAATGGAATACAATGGCACAGGAAACCGATGTTTTCCCAAATTAATAGCTAACTTTTCAATCTAAAAAATCAGCTATGCGTTTGTTAGGTATTTATTTTCTGGCTCTTTCTTTTTCTATTTCGGCTTATGCCGGAAAAATACAAACGGTTACGACACACAGTGACGCGATGCAGAAAGATATCCATGCTATTGTAATTACTCCTGAAGGGTATTCGACATCCAAAGAATATCCGGTAGTTTATTTGCTACATGGCTATTCCGGAAATTACACAGAGTGGTCAAAACAAGTACCTGATTTGGATGATTATGCAGATCTATACCAGCTGATTATCGTATGTCCTGATGGAAACTATGGTAGCTGGTATTTTGACAGTGAAGTTAAGCCTGAAAGTAAATATGACACTTATGTTGCAAAAGAATTGGTGCATTGGGTAGATCAGCATTTCAGTACTATTAATGATAAGAGTGGAAGAGCAATCACCGGTTTGAGTATGGGAGGCCATGGTGCATTGTATCTGGCTTTTAAGCATCAGGATATATATGCACTTGCCGGTAGTATGAGCGGCGGCGTGGATATAACTCCATTTCCTAACAATTGGGAACTGGCTTCATATCTGGGGTCGTATGCAGAACATAAAGAGCGATGGGAGGCCAATACGGTGATCAACCTTACAAACCTGTTAACGCCTGATTCATTAAAACTAATTATAGAATGTGGTACATCTGATTTTTTTTACAAGGTTAATGTAAACCTGCACGAGAAGCTTGAATACACTAATATACCGCATACGTTTATCTCAAGTCCAGGAGGGCATACCTGGGATTTTTGGCGTAATGCTATCAAATACCAATTGGTATTTTTTAACTCCTATTTTGAGAAATAAATAATTGCACTTTTATTTTTGACTTTTAAAATATAGATTTACAAAAGTAAAACGTTTTAGTGGTATTTTTAGATATCGTTTTCGCTAATTCAGGTTTTACACAAACATCGTTTTAAAATTTCTGAAAGTACTCAACTACAACGATTGTGTGGGTTCGATTTCAGAAATGCAATGGTTTTAATATTAAATAAATGAATACATCTCAAGCAACTCCGGTTGTCCCTAAAAAATTACTACTCCCTTTTATTCTGGTTACATCTTTATTTGCACTATGGGGGTTCGCAAATGCGGTAACAGATCCAATGGTTCAGGCTTTTAAAAAAGTATTAGAATTATCCAATTCACAAGCCGCATGGGTACAGATGGCTTTTTATGGAGGATATTTTTGCATGGCGCTTCCGGCGGCACTTTTCGTACGTAAGTTCTCGTACAAGTCAGGGGTTTTGGTTGGTCTCACGCTCTACGCCGGTGGCGCCTTATTATTTTACCCTGCAGCAACAACCGGACAATTCTGGTTTTTCTGTTTAGGATTGTACATTCTTACCTTTGGTCTGGCATTTTTAGAGACTACCGCAAACCCATATATTCTTGCGATGGGAGATCAAAAAACAGCCACACAGCGTTTAAATCTGGCGCAGGCATTCAATCCGGTTGGGTTGATTGTGGGCTTGATGGTAGCAAAATTCTTTGTTCTTGATTTGTTACAATCCGATGATGTGGAGAATTTTTCGGCACTGCCGGAAGCTCAAAAGCTCCTTATAAAATCTGCTGATTTGATGGTGATTCGGAACCCGTATGTGATTTTAGGTCTGGTTGTTTTGGCTATTTTAATCCTAATCGCGGTGAACAAAATGCCGCAGGCTAAAGGAGATGGGGCTATGCCTAGCATTAAAGATACCTTTGCAGAGTTGTTTAAAAATAAGAAATACACCCTGGGCGTGATATCGCTAGTATTGTATATGGGTGCGCAAATAGGATGCTGGACCTACATTTACCAATATGCTGAATCCAAAGGGATCTCCAGTTCTACAGCTGCAAACTATCAATTGGTTGCCTTTATCCTCTTTACGGTAGGGCGTGCAATAGGTACTTATTTATTGAAGTTTATAAGTTCGGGCAAATTGTTATTTTATTTCTCATCATTAGGAGGTCTATTTGCTTTAGGAACAGTCGTTTTAGAGGGAGATGCTGGTTTATACAGTTTGGTGATGGTTTCCCTTTTTCTTTCGATTATGTTCCCTACTATTTACGGTATCGCTTTAGAAGGTTTAAAAGAAGACCAGTCTAAAATAGGCGCTGCAGGTCTGGTTATGGCAATCGTAGGTGGAGCATTATTACCTAAGCTACAAGGAATGATTATAGATTTAGGAGGAGTAGAAGTAAATGACATTACCATAATGGGTCTATCAGAAATGAACTTGTCTTTTTTACTACCCGTTATCTGTTTTGTGAGTGTCGCGATTTATGGGATGTGGATTCATAAAAAACATAACATTGCCGAAATAGCCTAAGTGCAGCAAAACTTTATTTTTAAAGTTTAAAATCAAAACAATATTTAATGAATAAAGTTATCCCGATTCTCCTTTGTTTTCTTGCACTATCCGGTTATACACAGCAACAAAAAAATAGATCTGTAAACGTCTTTTTAGGTACGAGTGGCGATCACGGGCAGATGTCCCCCTCAGCGACTACGCCTTTTAATATGATGAATCTGGGGCCGCAGACTAATCCACACCAGCATACGGGGTATGAGTATTATGCTAAAGAATTTGATGGCTTTACACATACCAGAATGGAAGGTGTAGGTTGTACCGGAAGCGGTGGTAATATTCTTATAAAACCCATACTCAATGCAGATGCTGAGACTGATTTGATACGCAGCAAGCAGCAAGCAACACCCGGTTATTATGAGGTGAACTTTGAAAATGGAATTGAAGCACAAATGACCGTTGCTCAAAATCTGGGGATGCACAACTACAGTTTTCCCAATACAAACAGCGGTTTATTCATTGATCTGTCTTTTGCGTTGAGCAATCGCTTTGTTTCAGAAACTCACGAGATCAGAAGAAATTTAATTTCGGGTTATGTAGATACTAAAACAACTTGCCACGCGGGGACTTACCGTATTTATTACGCGATTAAATTGCCGGAAACAGCGATTATTCAAGAGCTTGATGCACACAGATTGCTTGTTAAATCAGTTGGGGTAGCAGCTCAAGTTCAGGTTGGTTTTTCTTCAGTAAATGAAGGTTATGCAAAAAAGAGAATTACTTCTAAATCCTTCAGTCAACTTAAAGAAGAAGCTTCGGCAAGTTGGGAAAAACAATTGAATCATATTGAGGTCAAAGGTGAGCAGGATCGTGTAGATTTATTCTATTCCTTATTGTACCGTACCGCACAGTCTCCGTTTTTAGTTTCCGAAGAAGATGGTACCTTTAGAGCAACAGATGGCTCTGTTCAGAATGAAGATTATAAGGTGTATAACGGTTGGGCAATCTGGGATAATTACAGAGAGCAGTTGCCCCTACTTTCTCTGGTATATCCTGATGTTTATCAAGATATCACTAAGAGCATTGCAAACCTGTATCGCTTCGGGAAAAAGAATTGGGCAACAGAACATGAAACTTCGCCTACCGTTCGTACTGAACATGCAATGGTTGTTTTGCTTGATGCCTATAAAAAAGGGTATCAGGTAGATTTTAAAGCGATAAAAGATTCTTTAATAGATGAGAGTAAAACGCTCGATTTTGGTGCGCCGGATAAAGCTTTAGAATCTTCTTACGATTTGTGGGCAATGAGTGAGATCCTTAAGGAGATGGGCGATACAGGTGCTGGCAAAGAATATTTGAATAAAGCTTTAGATTATAAAGCTTATTGGGATAAGGATTTTAAAGATCTGACTAAAAATGATGTAGACCGTATGCGGGCAAGGGGGCTCTATCAGGGAACTATTTGGCAATATCGCTGGTTTGTACCCTGGGATATAAAAGGATTACAAAGTTTGGCAGGGGGTTCAGAAAATTTTACAAATCAGTTAGATCAATTTTTTGAACAGTTCAATTACAATCATGCCAATCAGCCAGACTTGCAAGTCCCAGGATTGTATAACGCCACAAACCAACCTTGGAAGTCACAAAAGTTATTTAGAGAAATTCTTCTGGATACCGTAGTCCAGACGTATTTTAATGACAATAGTAAAGGGATAGATCCGTATATTGGGCGCATATATCAAAATAAACCCAAAGCCTATTTACGCACGATGGATGACGATGCAGGGACCATGTCTTCTTGGTTTGTGTTACACAGTATCGGTCTTTCGGTAGCAAATGTTGGGAGCCCTATTTATTATTTAACAGCGCCCATTTTTGAGGAAGTAAAACTGAATATAGCTCCGGGTAAAACCTTTAAAATTTCAGTGAAGAATTACAATAAAGACCATTTTTATGTGAAATCAGCTAGTTTAAACGGTAAACCTATAAACCGAAACTGGTTGACACATCAGGAAATACAATCTGGCGGAAACTTAATTATCGAAACCAGTAAAATACCTAATACGGGTTGGGGAACAACCCATTCTTTTATAACAACAGTTGAATTAAACTAAGTTAAATAGCGGAAGAACCTGAAGAGGCTTCCGCTATTTTTTTATAAGTATTACAAGGTTGATTGCGTAAATTTAAAGAGACTATATATTAACTAAAAACTATTTTATGATTACAAAGAATTTGAAGCTCTTGCCACTCTTTATAGCAGGAGTTCTCGTATTAAATTCCTGTAAAGAATCAAATCAAGACAGTAACGAACCCTGGAAACCTTTGTTTGATGGAGAATCTCTTGCCGGTTGGGAGCAGTTGAATGGTAAAGCAGATTATCAAATAGAGGGGGATGAAATTGTGGGAACTACAGTAGCGAATACTCCTAATTCTTTTTTGGCAACGACTCAGGATTATGGAGATTTTATTTTAGAATTAGACTATAAAGTAGATTCTACTATGAATTCCGGAATACAAATCCGCAGTTTAAGCGAACCTGATTTTAAGGATGGAAGAGTACATGGCTATCAGATCGAGATTGATCCTTCAGACCGGGCCTGGAGTGCTGGTATTTATGATGAGGCGCGCAAGGGATGGCTATATCCGTTAACAGGAAATACAAAAGCACAGCAAGCTTTTAAGCAAGGAGATTGGAATCACTATCGGGTAGAAGCTTTGGGTGATACTTTAAAAACCTGGATCAATGGGGTGGAAGCTGCGCACTTAATTGATGACCAGACCGCATCAGGTTTTATAGCACTGCAGGTTCACTCAATCGGAAATAACGATAAGCCGGGTAAAGAAATTCGTTGGAAGAATATCAACATTATTACAGAAAATGTACAACAGTATGCAAAGCCAATGGGTCTGGAGGCATTCAATACGAAAAACAGTTTAACACAAGCCGAAAAAGATAGCGGTTGGCAATTATTATGGGATGGTAGAACCACTGATGGTTGGCGTGGAGGAAAACTAGATCATTTCCCTGAAAAGGGGTGGGTTATAGAGAATGGAGAACTTATTGTACTTGCTACCGGAGGTGAAGAGTCTGCGGCAGGAGGAGATATTGTGACTGCAAAACAATATCAGGATTTTGAACTCAAAGTAGATTTTAAAATCACTGAAGGTGCAAATAGTGGTATTAAGTATTATGTAGATACAGACTTGAATAAAGGAGAAGGTTCTTCAATTGGTTTAGAGTATCAGATTTTAGATGATATGCGTCATCCAGATGCTAAGTTAGGTAATCACGAAGGCAGTCGCACATTGGCTTCTTTGTACGATTTAATTCAGGCAGACCCTGCTAAGCCAGTGAATCCTATAGGAGAATGGAACACCGCAAGAATTGTGAGTAAGGATAATCATGTAGCGCATTGGTTAAATGATGTAAAAGTGCTTGAATATGATAGAAATACCGATGCTTTTTTACAACTGGTTCAAGAAAGTAAATATAAAGACTGGCCAGGCTTCGGAACATTTGAAAAGGGAAACATACTACTTCAGGATCACGGAGATCGTGTAGCTTTTAAAAACATCAAAATCAAAGAACTTTAATTATGACAACACGGAGATCTTTTTTAAATAAATCACTTTTAGGCGGTACGGCTTTGGCTTTGAGTAACACCACAATGGGTATGGCTGCCAGTAGTTATCGTAATATTATAGGAGCAAATGACAGACTTAATGTTGCTGTTGCAGGACTTGGTCGTCGCCTGGGGGCCTATTATGCGCCCATAGCTCGTAAAGAATCTAATGTGCGTTTAGTATATCTATGTGACGTGATGGAAAAAAGCCGACTTAATGCGCTTAAGAATTTTAAAGAGCATATTGATTACAGTCCTAAACTCGAGAACGACATACGTAAAGTTATTGATGATCAAGATGTAGATATTCTGGTTAATGCAACACCAGATCACTGGCATACTCCGGGCTCTGTTATGGCTTTAAAAGCTGGAAAGCATGTTTATGTAGAAAAGCCGTGTAGTCACAATATGGATGAAAACGAATTGCTGGTAGCAGCTGCAAAAAAGTTTGATAAAAAAGTGCAAATGGGCAATCAGCAGCGCTCTTCTTTACATACGATAGATGTTATCAGTCAGATTCATAAAGGTGTAATTGGCGACGTATATAAAGCAGTGGCTTTTTATTCTAATGCACGGGGAGAAACGCCAATTCAACAAAAGGCCGCTGTACCGGCCGGACTCGATTGGGATTTATGGCAAGGGCCGGCACCAAGAAGAGCGTATACCAGTGAAACCTGGGATTACAATTGGCACTGGTATGGTTGGGCATATGGTACGGCAGAAACCGGGAATAATGCAACACATGAATTGGATATTGCACGTTGGGCATTAGGCGTAAATTTTCCAAAATACGCTGAGGTTCAAGCTGAAAAAAGACATTTTAAAAACGATGGCTGGGAGATGTATGATACAATGTATGCAACGTTCAACTTTGAAGACGATAAAGTCATCAATTGGGATGGCAAAAGTCGCAATGGGTATAACACTTACGGTCGTGGTCGCGGTACGTTAATTTTTGGAACCGAAGGTTCAGTACTTGTAGATCGTTCTAATTATCTGTTGATGGATCGCGGCGGAAAAGTAATCAAGCAGAGCGATGAGACCGATGAAAGTGGACTCGCACTGGGGGGTGGAGGTGACTCTTCAACTGCACATATGGTTAATTTCTTTGAAAGCATTCGCGGAAAAGAAACCTTGAAAGCACCCATTGAAGATGCTTCAGTAAGTATGGCGATGGTGCATTATGCAAATATGGCATACCGGGTAGGTCACGGTTTTGACATAGATGATAAAACAGGTCGAATTTATGATCGGGATGCTATGCAACTTTGGAGTCGGGATTATGAATCTAATTGGGAACCCAAAATTTAGTGAGAAATGAAGCGTAGAGATTTTGTAATAAAAAGCAGTCTCGCGGCGGCGGCAGTTTCTTCTGTTAGTCCGGGATTTGCTTATATCAATAAACACATAGGAACTAATGCGCCCATACGCATCGGCGTTATTGGGACCGGAGATCGGGGTGGTGGATTGATTTCGGTAATGAATGGTATCGAAGGGATAGAAGTTGCCGGTTGCTGTGATATTATTCCGTTTCGTTTAGATAATGGAATGAAGAGAGCTGGTGATTCTGCAAAAGCATATACCGATTACCGAAAATTGCTGGAAGATAAGAGTATTGATGCAGTTTTGGTTTCCACACCGTTCAGTACTCATGGTCAGATAGAATTAGATGCTTTGGCAGCTGGGAAGCACGTCTATGGAGAGAAAACCATGGCTAAGGGTTATGAAGATATTTTAAATGTAGTTGATGCTCAAAAAGGAGATTTGGTTTTTCAAACCGGTCATCAGTATCACAGTTCCAGATTGTATACTCATGTTGTAGATCTTATCAAAGATGGAAAAATTGGTAAGATAACCGCATTTGAGTGTCAATGGAATCGCAGTGGTAATTGGCGACGTAATGTTCCCAAACCAGAATTAGAGCGTATGATAAACTGGCGTATGTACCGGGAATATTCAGGTGGATTAACAGCAGAATTGTGTTCGCATCAAATTGATTTTGTAAACTGGGTTCTAGGAGAAACACCTTCCCAAGTTTTTGGTACCGGTGGAATTGATTACTGGAAGGACGGCAGGGAAACTTATGATAATGTACACCACCTGTTTTCATATCCCAGCGGGGTAGAGGCTACATTTACCTGTCTCACTACAAATGCAAAAGACGATTACCAAATTAAAGTAATGGGTGATAAAGGTACCATCATTTTAGATTATGTAAATGGATGGTTTTACCCGGAAGGAAACTATACTAAAAAACGCGCAGATGTAGATGGTGTTGCAGGAGCAACAATACCTTGGGAAGCTGGTAAAGGTATTCCGTTTGAGTTTAGTCACGCAGATCCCAGTAAACAAGCTTTAATGGATTTTAGAGATTCGATCAAGAATAACACAAAACCTTTGTCTGACTTAAAAACCGGTGCAAACACGGCTATATGCGTTCAGATGGCTCTAGATTCTATGCTAAATAATGAAATTGTACAATGGAATCCTAAGCATACTATTTAATCGTTCAACTTTAATTGATCCTAGGTTTTACTCGATAATCGAGCTTTAAAAGCGTCACGGTTTTTCCTTAAGGTAGAGTTTACTAGAGTCATTAAATTCTTTTATAAATACAAAAGCCTCCTGTATCAGGAGGCTTTTGTGTGCTATAGCTAAAACTTTATTAGGTGATTAAATTTCCCTCATCGTCCCATTCTGCTGTAACCCCACGCTGACTTTGATCAACACATTTTGCAATCCACTCCGGATCGTAGCTTACGCCGTGCTTTTGTAAAACTTCTTCGGGAACACCATCCCAAATGTTTGGTTGATTTCCTTTATAGTCCAGATCTTTAATACCCATTTCGGAAGTATAATATCCTGTCATCGTAAGATTTCGCATCAAAGAGAAAAACTGTACTTGTACGGGTTGTTCCCAACCGGGCTTATCAGGATCAGGAAAAGCTACGGTATCAAGAATAGCTTTTTGGTTTTCTTCAGATGCCTCTTGAAATTCAGTATTAAATTTGGAATTAGAAGCGTGATCCAGCCACATCAACCCCCCGCGTATTGGAGTTTTTAAATGGGGCATATCCTTAACAATAAATTCTAAAAAATCGGGTACCCCGGCATCTGTAGCACTCCCGTACTCATCGTTTGCCGGTAAAATGAGCGCACACAAAATATTTAAGGTTTCCATCTCGTGCTCATTAAAAAACTGTTCAGAATTCAATTCTTCTATTAATGCAGCTTCTTTAGGGGTTCGGCCAAAATAATCTTCAGCTGCTTTTGCAATTTCTGGAGTTGGAGCAGACACATCAGTATTGCATCCAGTAAGTAAAAGACCGGTTCCTAGAGAACCTAAAAACATAGATTTTAAACTGTCTCTTCTGTCCATAATCTAAATATTTTGCTGTTTAAGTTGTTCTATGATGTAGTCTGAAGCTCTCCACGAAAGCGCTAAAATAGTCCAGGTTGGATTCTTATCGGCTTGAGATACAAAAGGACCGGCGTCTACTATAAACACATTGTCTACATCGTGCAATTGTTGAAATTCATTTACTACTGAAGTTTTAGGATCGCTTCCCATACGGGTAGTTCCTACTTCGTGAATGATACGGCCAGGATTTTCTAGTCCGTAATTAGACGCTTTTGAAGGAGCATCTTGTAGCATAGTACCTCCCATATTGTGCACAATTTCTTCAAAAGAATCGTTCATATGTTTGGCTTGGTTAACTTCGTGTTCAGACCATTTATAATTAAAACGAAGCACAGGAATACCAAATTCATCTACCGTGGTAGGATCTATCTCGCAATAATTGTCTTTCATAGCGATAGACTCGCCACGGCCAGCCATACCTATGGTAGAGCCGTAATATTTTTTGATATCTTTACGAAGACTGTTTCCATAGCCGCCAACTTTCTGATTAAAAAAGCGGTTGAGGTCATTAGGGTTAAAACCAAAACCATAGCTTGGCATTCCCAGACCTCCCCAAACTTCAATATGATATCCACGAGGGAAATTCAGTTTCTTATTATCGCCCCACCAAGGTGTATATACGTGCATTCCGCCTACACCATCTTCATTATAGGTATCCCGGTTCATTAAATCTGGAATAAAAGCTGAACGGCTAGCGCCGGTAGAATCGTGCAAATATCGACCTACCATATCACTGCTATTACCCAAACCATTAGGGTGTTGCTCGCTTTTTGAGTTTAAAAGAATTCGCGCAGAACTACAAGCAGAAGCTGCTAGCACAACGACACGGCCTTTGAGTTTATATTCTTTACGATCGTCTTTGCTAATGTAAGAAACCCCAGTAGCTTTTCCTTCTTCATTTGTGGTTACTTCACGTACCATAGAATTCACGAAAAGATCAATCTGACCTCCACTTTTTTGAGCAGGAAAGATCAAACATGTTCCTGCAGAAAAATCAGCATATACCGCACACGCACGAGAGCATTGCCCACAATAAAAACAAATACCGCGATCGTCATTTATCTTTTTAGTAAGCATAGACATGCGTGATGGAATCACTGGTATGTTAGATTTACGTGCTCCTTTTATATAGAAAAGTTCGTGAAGTCTGGGTTTGGGTGGGGGTAAGAAAAAGCCATCAGGCTCATTTTCTATATTTTCTTTAGTACCAAAAACACCTATAAGTTTATCTACTTTGTCGTAATAAGGCTTGACATCCTCATAACCTATAGGCCAGTCATCACCGTGCCCATCATAGCTATAATGTTTAAAATCTCGCTCTCCAAAACGCAAAGAAATACGCCCCCAGTGATTGGTACGCCCACCCAGCATTCTAGATCTAAACCAGTCAAACTGCGTGTCATCTTTTTGAGTATAAGGTTCTCCTTCTATCTCCCAACCACCGTATGCACTGTCAAAATCACCAAAAGGTCTATGGTTAGAAGCACCACGTCTGGGAGACTCATAAGGCCATTTTAATTGAGTGCGTTGTTCTGGGGCGGCAGGGTCAAAGTAAGGACCTGCTTCTATCACTGCAACCTTGAGTCCGGCATCTGCCAGAACTTTTGTTGCCATACCACCCCCGGCACCAGAGCCGACAATGATGACATCGTAGATTTTTGATGATTCTTTTATTTGCATAAAGTAAGGATACTAAAAATTTAAATTATGTTTAATTATTTGGCGTATAAAATCATAATAATTGCCAAATATTAATAATTACTTGTTAAAAACATCTATTATGTTAATTTATCTAAATTTATCTAAATTTAACCATTTTAATTGCAATTATAGTAAAACGTTTTATTAAAATTGCTAAAACGTTTTACTTTAACGTTGTAAAAACTTTTTGATAAATAAACATGTGAAACAATTGGAATTAAAATTCCGTAAAACAAGAAAACAATTATGAACAAAAAACTAAGAAAATTTATTATGATTTTCTTCTGTGCGATGGGTATGATCACCACTCAAAACATACTTGCGCAAGGAAGTAAGACCGTGACCGGGACAGTCACAGACTCTGGGGGGATGCCTCTTCCAGGAGTTACGGTTAAGGAAAAAGGAACCAATAATGGTGTGGCGACTGATTTTGATGGGAACTTTAGTATTGATGTAGCATCTAACAATTCGGTATTAGAATTTTCTTATGTTGGGATGACCACTACTGAGCAGGTGGTAGGTACTCAAAATTCATTAACTATAACGATGGAATCTGATGAGCAATCCCTAGACGAAGTTGTTTTGATAGGTTACGGTTCTCAAGAACGTAAAGCTGTATCAACGGCGGTTACTAAGGTAGAAACTGAAGATTTTAATCAAGGTGTTGTATCTTCAGCTGTAGAATTGATTCAGGGTAAAGTTGCAGGTCTTCAAATAACAAGAGCTGGCGGTAACAATCCTAATGGCGGGACAGCAATTCAGCTTAGAGGAGTTACTTCAATTACAGGGTCAACTTCACCACTTATCGTAATTGATGGTATTCCTGGAGGGAATCTTGATTTACTTCAGCAAAATGATATAGAGTCTTTTGATGTGTTAAAAGATGGTGCTGCGGCAGCAATTTATGGTACTCGGGGTACAAATGGTGTTATCTTAATTACTACTAAAAAAGGTAAAAAAGGAGTAAGTACTTTTAATTACTCAACTTTTGTTTCACGAGATTATGTGAATAGTAAACCAGATTTTTTATCTGCTGATCAATTTAGAGAAGCAATTGCCGATGGGATTATAGGTGCAAATAACGACTTAGGAGCTTCTACAGATATTTTTGATGAGTTAATAAACAAGTCAAATCTTACTCAGTACCACAACTTTGTAGCTTCGGGTGGTGGTGAGACCGGTAATTATAGAGCTTCGCTGTATTATAAGGATTCTCAAGGAATAGCACTTGAAAATGGTCGAGAAGAATTTGGTGTACGTGCAAGTTTTAATCAGACGGGTTTTGATGACAAATTAACCTTTTCATCAAGTGCTGCTGTTAATATTAATGATGCAAATCTATTAGGTGGTGGTCAATTTGGTATTGTTACTGATTGGAATCCTACTGCGCCTATTTATGCACCGTTTAATACTTCAGAAGAAGGTGTTTTATTCAATCAAGGGCGTTATGGATTTTACCAACCAGAAAACGGATACAATCCTTTTTCTGAATATGCAAACCGATTTAATCAGCGTAAACAACTTACATTTTCTGGAGATGTAAAAGTAGGATATGAAATTTTTCCTGGTTTGATTGCTTCAGTTTTTGGTTCTTACCAAAGAAATTCTTGGGATGATCGTTTTTACCGTTCTACTCAGGATTATCAGCAATACAATACGGGTAGTCCTTATTTTGGGACGGGTTATGCCTACAAAGGAAGCCATCTAGATTTTACACAGACGGTTGAGCCTACTATAACATTTTCTAAAGATATAGGTGAAAATAGTTTTGAGCTTTTGGGGGGGTATAGCTATCAATATTCAACTACCGAAAACTACTCGATGGATAATAGTGGTTTTACTACAGATGGTTTTGAAGATTGGAATTTTGGAGCAGGAAATGCAATTACAGATACAGATTTACCAAGACCTAATCTTTCTAGTTTTAAGGAAGACAATACACTTATAGCTTACTTCACGAGATTAAGTTATAATTATAAGGATCGTTATTTTCTTCAGGCTTCTGTACGACATGAGGGTTCTTCACGTTTTGGAGCCAATAATAAATGGGCAAGTTTCCCTGCGATATCTGGTGCTTGGTTGATTTCTGATGAAGATTTTGTGCAGGATGCAACTTGGTTAAATAATTTAAAGCTGCGTGCAGGCTATGGTATTACCGGTAACCAGGGAATCCCTAATTATCAATCTATTGTAACCTTAGGCACAGGTGGTAAATATCCGGTTTTTTTAGACGGTGCTGATGGAGCTACCTATTATCAAACGTATGGACCGGTCAAAAACCCAAATCCAGATCTAAAATGGGAGACTAAAAAAGAATTCAACATAGGTCTTGATTTCGGTATTTTATATAATAAATTAAGTGGGTCTATAGATTACTATACCCGACGTACTGAAGACTTATTGCTAAGCTATGACGTGCCTCAACCTCCTTTTGTACAGGGAAGTATTTATACTAATGTAGGGAATATTACTAATAATGGTGTTGAAGTAGCACTTAACTATAGAGTAATTGATGATGGTGATTTTAAGTGGAGTGTAGATCTTGTAGGTAGTTATCAGCAAAACGAACTTACTACACTTTCAAACCAAATTTTCTCAGTTAGTGAGCTCTATGGTGGTAATATAGGAAACCCGGGAAATTTAGGAAATGCGATTAGAAATACTGAAGGAGGACCTATAGGAAACTTTTATGGAAAACGCTTTGCCGGTTTTACAGTTGATGGTCAATGGCTTTTTCATAAAGCAGATGGTTCTATAGGGAGAGGGAGTGATATGACTGAAGAGGATAAAGCGATAATAGGTAATGGTTTACCTAAGTATTACGCTTCATTAACAAATACCTTCAGATATAAGAATTTTGATCTTACAGTATTATTACGAGGTAAGTTTAAATACGATATTCTAAACACAGTAGACTTATTCTATGGAAACCCAAGCTTATTACCAGGCAACGTGCTTACTTCTGCATTGGGTCAATACAGTATGATTAGTGAGGCTCCGCAATATTCAGACTATTACCTTGAAAGCGGGGATTTTGTGAAATTAGATAACCTTACGCTAGGTTATAATTTCAATCTTTCAGAAGCTAGTCCTTTTACTGCGTTACGCATTTTTGGAAGCGCGAGAAACCTAGCAACGTTCACGGGTTACACAGGTCGTGATCCAGAAGTTCAGGATACTGGGCTATATCCTGGTATTGACGATAGAAACTTCTACCCAAGAACAGTTACTGTTACTGCAGGTGTCAATGTTAATTTTTAATATTAAATACATGAAAAAGATAAACTTATTTCAGAAGGCTGCTTGCGCAATGGGGGTGTTACTTACCATTGGGTGTACAGATCTTGAAGAAACTACATACTCTGAACTTTCAGAATCTAACTTTTATAAAACTGAACTAGAGCTCGTTCAGGCCAATTTAAGACCTTTTACTCATATGCAGGCTTGGTTAGCCTGGTCTGGTCAGGATGGTTACTATTATCATAACGAACTTTCAGCAGATCAGACAGCTTGGCCACAAAAAGGCCGTCATGGTTATGATAATGCAGATCATATTAGACAGCATTATCATACGTGGACTGAGCAAGAAGGGCGTTTAAACAGTGCCTGGAGGTTGATGTGGACTGGTTTAGGTTTTGTAAATACAGCAATAGAAAGTATAGAAGCTGTAGATGCAGCTTCTATTGGGGTAACTCCAGAGCGATTGGCCTCTATTGTAGCAGAAGCTAAAGTATTGAGGGCCTATCACTATATGAAAATTATGGATATGTGGGGGAATGTACCTATTGTAACAACGGTAGGAGAGCCTAATAATCCTGCAACTGCAACTAGAGAAGAGGTTTTTGCATTTATTGAGCAAGAATTACTCGAAAATGTAGAGAAACTTCAGCCTTTATCACCTAAGTTAATCGGTCGTATGAGTAGAGCGGTAGGATATTCTATTTTATCTGAATTATACCTTAATGCCGAAGTATGGTCAGGTACTCCTCGTTGGGAAGAAAGCGTTATGTATTCTGATAAGGTAATCAACGGAGACGGTGGTTCCTTAACCGGAAACATAGCATTAGATCAAGACCCTTTAGGACCTTTTAATAATACAAATGAAGATTCTCCTGAGAATATTTTTCAGTTTCCGTTTAGCCGTAAAAATGACTTTGGTTATGACTGGAGGTCTTTCTATATGGGCTTCTCTAATATGACTGCAGCATTAGATGTTAATTACAGCGGTAATAATGCTTTTGTGGTAGTGCCTACAGCATTCAATGCATATAAGGAAAACGATATCCGTAAGCAGGAGTGGTTCTTATTTGGTCCACAGTATAAGCTGGGTACAGATGAACCTATTTTAGGTTCAGAAGAATATAATGGTCAGCCGTTTATTTATGTAAATAATATCCGTAGAAATACCGAAGGACAAACTGGTGAAGGTTCTATGACAGATGGAGAAGAGAATAGTGGAGCGCGTTTTCATAAATATCGCTCAGGTACACAAGATGATCCTAATTATCTTGAAGGAGACTATGTTATTTATAGACTCACCGAGATGTATTTCAACAAGGCCGAAGCATTAATGAGACTAAATAATGGTAATGCAACTCAAGAAGCTGTAGATCTTATCAATCAAAGTAAGGTGCGTTATTTTACTGCAGATGATTGGGTGGACGAGGCCTATACTACATCAACTCTTACTATGGAAGAACTTCTTGCAGAGCGTGGTAGAGAGTTTATTTTTGAAGGAAAGCGACGTACAGATTTAATTCGCTTTGGAGCATTTACTACCAATTCTTGGTGGGATCATGAGCCTTCAGGAGATCCTAATCTTACATTATATCCTATTCCTTTTAGACAATTACAAGCAAACCCTAATCTTGTTCAGAATCCTGGATACTAAACACCATATTATGAAAACAATATTAAATTACATAAGACCATTATTCTTATTCGTTCTCATAGCTTTTTCGGCTTGTGAGGGAAGAAGAGAGTTTGATGATATCATAGAAACCGGTGTTAACCTTAATAATTATGACATTATTTTATTAGAATCTGGTAATTCGCTAGATGTGACTGCGATTTTTGAACCCAATGTTGCACCTCAGCGTGATTACATTTGGGAGGTAGATGATCCTAGTGTAGCAGATTTGGTTCAAAATGAAGATAAATCTGTAACACTTACTGCTACAGGTTCTGGTGAAACAGTTTTAAGTATAACTGCAGCAGATGATGAGACAATAACTGCAACAGCTTCTGTTAAAGTGATTGCAGGCCCTCCTGTTGACATTACAGACCAAAGTACGATCTCGGTTAACCGTGAGAACAGTAACGGCCCTACTGGCGGTGAAGGTTCTCCCAAACTTATAGATAATGATACAAGTACTAAGTATTTATCTGGATTTGTAACTCCGTTTTGGGTAAACCTTGAATTTGAAGAACCTATTGTTGCGGGATATTATTCATTTACATCAGGAAATGATGCTCCGGGAAGAGATCCTAAAGACTGGGAAATTCAAGGGTCTCAAGATGGCGAAAACTGGACAACTTTAGACAGTAGAACTAACATGAGTTTTTCTGACCGTACACAGACTCGTGAGTTCTATTTTGATAACAATACTGCATACAAATTTTACAGATTTAATGTGCTGAGTAATGGAGGATCAAGTTTATTTCAAATGTCTGAATGGAGATTATTTCTCTTGCCATTTTAATTAATTAGCGGTAAGTTTTGATTTATTTTAAATCAGATTATAATTAGAAAAGGTCTTTAATATTTATTTGAAGGTCTTACTTAGCCAAAGCCACCTATATGATTTCAGTAGGTGGCTTTTTATATTTAAAAAGAAACTTCATTTTCTTATTGATGAAATACTAAATGGTTTTTTTTTTTTGAATTGTTACATTTGAATTATGTTTATACATTAAAATAAAAAGACCTCATTAATCAAGCTTATGAAATTTACTATAGATCACAAAAGTCCTGTTCCTCTTCACGCTCAGGTTGAAGAGTTGTTAAGAGCGTTAATTGAACAGGAGGAATATCAAAAAGGGAAAGTTTTACCCAGTGAAGTAGAGATTAGTAATAGATTAGCGATTTCTCGATCTACGGTAAGGCAGGCTATTAAAAAACTCGTTTTTGAAGGTTTATTGATTAGGAAAAAGAAGGCAGGTACAAAGGTCGCTCCCAAACCTGTAAGCTCTAAGTCAAACAACTGGTTGAGTTTTTCTCAGGAAATGAAATTGCGGGGAATTACTATCAGAAATTTTGAATTAAATCTAAGCTGGGTAAAGCCTTCAGATGACATCGCCCGGTTTTTTGAAATTTCTAAAGATAAGAATGTATTGAAAATGGAGCGAGTTAGAGGTAAAACAGATGAGCCCTTTGTGTACTTTGTCTCCTACTTTCATCCACGTGTGGGGTTGACAGGGGAGGAAGACTTTAAATTACCATTATATGAAATGCTGGAGCAGGAACATGCAATCATAGCATCTTTGTCTAAAGAAGAAATAAGTGCAACCGCTTCAGACGAGTTTATCTCAAACAAACTCAAGATTAAAAAAGAAACCCCTGTTTTATTCAGGAAACGATTTGTGTTTGATCAGGGAGAAAGGCCAATTGAATATAATTTAGGGTATTACAAATCAGATAGTTTTATTTATTCTGTAGAAAGTAATAGGTAGCATTATTAATATCTCATAATTAATAAAAACTTTTTTTTGAAATAATTAATAAATAATGATATTGTTACTTATTAATTATTATGTTTGTACATAAGAACAATAAATAAATTTCTTTTATGCAGGAATTGGAAAAAAATTATCACCTAGAACCCTCAGTTCTAAAAAGAAAAACAGAACAGTTTTTAATCCCCGAGGTAAGAGAAACTCAGAATAAACACTCAAATTTTGATTTGTATCCTTCTCATGATTTGGGCTCAGAAAAAATATTTAGAGGGTTTGATAGTCTTGCAAATTACATAGCAACTAAAAAAACTGTTTGTTTAGATGGTTTTTCAGGTGTTAATTGGAGCCAGATAATAGAACAGGTTGCCACTCATTTAAACACTAAAGATTTAAAATTTAATCTCATTGATATTTCAGAAAGTTTAAAGCCCGAAGATCAAATTCAGGAAATGATAGGACCTTTTCTTGGGGGCGAAGAGTCTATTTGGGGTACCAGATGCAATCTTGAAATAGGAGATTTTTTTGATAATGCTAAGTTAAATGCACTTGAAGTTGATGAAGAGGTTGATGTAACTATTGTTTTTGGATCTGGGGCCTCTTTAGTAAATTTTGAACATACTCTGCTCTATTTTGATCTGCCTAAAAATGAACTTCAATACCGCATGCGTGCTGGGGAAGTCTCTAATCTTGGAGTAACTGCTACTAAAGAGAATTTTAAGATGTATAAGCAGTATTACTTTGTGGATTGGGTAGTATTGAATGCAGAAAAACGCAGATTATCAAAACATATAGATATACTGATTGATTCTCAAAACCAACTTGAGCCAAGCTGGGCATTTATGAAAGATGTCAAAGCTGCTCTTAAACAAATGAGTACTACATCTTTTAGGGTAAGACCCTGGTTTGAGCCAGGAGCTTGGGGAGGAGAATGGATTAAGGAGCATATTGAAGGTTTAAATAAAGATGTCATTAATTATGCATGGGCTTTTTCTTTGATAGTCCCGGAAAATGGATTAATCCTTGAGAGTGATAATCACCTTCTGGAATTTTCTTTTGATTTTTTAATGCATCAGGAGGCAGAAAATATTCTCGGAAAACATCATAAAAAATTTGGTAATGAGTTTCCTATTCGCTTTAATTTTTTAGACACCTATAAAGGGGGCAATCTCTCTGTACAGTGCCATCCTAGTTTAAAATATATTCAAGAAAAATTTGGTGAAAATATAACGCAGGACGAGTGTTACTACATTTTAGATTGCGATGAAAATGCAAGTGTATATCTAGGTTTTCAGGAAGATATTGATGCTGAAAAGTTCAGATCTGAACTTGTGAAAAGTCAAGAAGAGAACGTTGAACTTACTATTACAGATTATGTACAACAGCACCCCTCTAAGAAGCACGACTTGTATTTAATACCTAACGGAACAGTGCATAGTGCAGGAGCTGGTAATATGGTTCTTGAGATTAGTGCTACGCCTTATATTTTTACATTTAAGATGTATGATTGGTTAAGGTTAGATCTTGATGGTAACCCAAGACCTATTAATATTGATCACGCTTTCAATAATTTAAGGTTTGATTTTAAGGGAGATAAAGTAGAAAAAGAACTTTTTTCTCATACACAGCAGATTGAAAAAGGTAAAGATTTTGAAATTATTTATTATCCCACACATCAAGAACACTTTTACGATGTGAGAAGATTTGATTTTGAAACAACAATGAATATTGAAACCTTAGGGTCATGTCATGTTATGATGTTGGTTGAGGGAGAACTAATTGAACTGGAAACAGAAACTGGTAAAAGCCAAAAGCTAAGCTATGCAGAAACTTTTGTAGTACCGGCTGCAGCTAAAACATTTAAGCTTACAAATATAGGAAGTGGCAGAGCTAAAGTTATTAATGCATACTTAAAATAGAAAAATATCAAATGAGGCTCTAATTCTGTTGGAGCTATAACGATTGAAAAGTGTAACAAATTTACCAAAGTATAATTCACATGTTAAGTTTAGGGGTAGATATAGGGGGGAGTCATATTGCTTGCTGTGTTTTTGATCACACCAGTAAAGAATTACTGAAAGAGACTTTTTCATATAAAAAAGTAAATCCTCATGGTACAAAAGATGAGATTTTAAAAACGTGGTTACTCGCACTAAAAGAATCGATAGCGCATTTAAATAGAAATATAGCTGGTGTTGGTTTAGCGATGCCCGGACCTTTTGATTATTACAAGGGTATTAGCAAAATAAAGGAAGTAGCTAAATTACAAGCATTATATAACGTGAGCTTACGATTAGAAATAGCTCAAAGTCTCAACCTGAAACCTTCTCAGGTACGTTTTATAAATGATGCTTCGGCATTTTCAATTGCTGAAGCTGCTTTAGGAAAAGCTTCAGCATATAAAAGAATTGTTGCTATTACACTGGGTACAGGACTGGGAGCAAGCTTTGCAATTAATGGAATGCCAATATTAAAAGGTGAAAACGTTCCAGATAGTGGTTATCTCTATAATCAATATTATAACAATGTTCTTGCAGATGAGTTGTTTTCAACACGTGGTATAATTGAAGCTTACAGGGAAATGACAGGAGAACAAATTAAAAATGTTAAAGAGCTGTATGATAAGGTAGGTCTAGATAACCAAGCTAAACTTGTTTTTGAAAATTTTGGTAGCCAATTAGGAGGTTTTATAAAACCTTACTTGGAGGAGTTTGAAGCAGAAACCCTTGTTTTGGGAGGTAAAATCTCTGGAGCTTTTGATGTTTTTGGTAATTCATTAAAAAAAGAACTCGGCTTTCTTGAAGAAATATATGTTTCAGAATTTGGAGAAGAAGCAGCCATAATAGGAAGTGCACTTTTACTAGACGAGATGTTCTATAAAAAAATTGAAGATACTTTAAAGTTGATGTGATGAATGACAAAAAAGTGAATTTTAGAGTTATGCTTCCTGTTCTGTTGAGCTATATAGTAATGGGCTTTGTTGATATTGTAGGGGTTTCTACAGGATTTGCAAAGCGAGATTTCGACCTTTCACCGGAGATGGCACAGTTATTACCTTCAATGGTTTTTATATGGTTTTTTATTCTTTCTATTCCTATTGGTGTGGTGCAGCACAATATTGGTAAAAGAAAGGTTTTACTGTTTGGAATACTATTTACATCGCTCGGCATGTTTTTACCTTTTCTACAATATTCTTACCCTGTATTGTTAGTTTGTTTTGTGTTCTTAGGTATAGGGAATACCATAATACAGGTTTCTTCAAATCCACTGTTGCAAGATGTGGTGCTCAAGGAAAAGTTTTCGAGCTACATGAGTTTATCTCAATTTATAAAAGCTATAAGTTCACTTTTAGGGCCAGTAATTGTCACCTTTTTTGTGGCTCAATATGATGACTGGAAACTTGTTTTTTTAGTATACGGCTTTACCTCAGTGTTTGTGGGCTTATGGCTTGTTGTTACACCTGTTAAAGAAACACCATCAACATTTAAAGCAACTTTTAGATCTACGTTAAGCCTTTTAAAAGAACCTTTTATAGCATCAATGGTTTTAGCCATTTTTCTAATTGTAGGGCTTGATGTAGGGATAAATACAAATATTCAGAATTTACTAACACAGAGATTTGGTATTGGTCTGGAGCAAGCATCACTTGGTATCAGTTTGTATTTTACAGCATTGATGGTCACTCGATTTCTAGGAGCAATACTTTTTTCTAAAATCGATAACCTTAAATTTTTATACTGGTCCTCTGCTTTAACTGCAGTATTGCTTATAGGACTAATTTTGGCACCCTCCAGTACAACAGCATATATACTTCTCTTCTTGTTAGGTATCAGTTCAGGTAATCTTTTTCCATTAATTTTTTCGCTTACGGTAAATAGAATACCGCAACGGGCTAATGAGATATCAGGTTTAATGATTATGGCAGTAGTGGGAGGAGCAGTAATACCACCTCTTATGGGCTTAGTAAATAAATTCTTTAGTGTTCAACTTAGTTTTGTAGTACTTGCTATAGCCGCTGGTTATGTGTTTGCTACTTACTTCATAATAAAAAAAAATATTAATAATGTATAAGTTAGTCATAGTTGCTGTTGCCATTTTATTGGTTTCTTGTGAAACTTCAAACAAGGAAAAACTAGGGGTTGTTGATAAGGAATCTCCTTTAAACTGGGTAGACCCTAATATAGGAACAGCTCATAGTCGCTGGTTTTTTTATACTCCAGCTTCCACGCCATTTGGTATGGCAAAATTAGGACCTTCAACAAACGGAAGTTTGGGTAATGAACAAGGCTGGGAAGCTACAGGCTATGACTCCAGAGATAATACTATTGAGGGGTTTGCTAATCTTCACGAATTTCAGATAGGTGCTTTTATGTTCACTGGTACTACAGGAAATTTACAAACCGTTCCCGGCGAAATAGATAAACCAGAAACAGGATATCGCTCGCGATTTGACAGAGAAGAAGAAGTTGCTCGTCCAGGATATTATAAAGTTAACCTTAAAGATTATGGGGTTACTGCAGAATTAACGGCAACTAAACGTGTAGGCTTTCATAAATATACCTATCCAAAAAGTGATAGTTCGTATGTAATACTTGATATAGGTAATGAATTGGGAGAGAGTGGGGATGTTAAGGATGCTGCTGTTGAATATGATGCAGAAAACCAGACATTTAATGGCTGGGTTACAACTTACCCTAAATATGTACAGAAGTATCAGGAAGGTGCTGAGGTAAAAATGTTTGTATCTGGAGAGGTGAATAAAAAACCTGTTGAAGCCGGTACTTTTTTACACGAGAAGCAATTTAAAAATAAGCTTAAGAATAAGGGAGAAGGTGTAGGGCTTTATCTGCGCTTTGAAACCGAAGAAAATGAAGAGGTTGAAATTAAAGCCGGATTCTCTTTTACTTCAATAGAAAATGCACAAGAAAACCTGAAAGCTGAAGCAAAGGATATGACATTTGAGGATGCATTATCAAAGGCTACATCAACTTGGGAGAATGAACTGTCAAAAATTAAGATTACTGATTCTTCTTCAACTAATAAAACCAAGTTTTATACGGGTCTTTTTCATGCATTGTTAGGAAGAGGACTTGCAAGTGATGTAAACGGGCAGTTTCCTGAAAATGACGGAAGCATTGGTCAGATTCCTCTTGATGAGAATGGAGATCCAGAATTCAACTTTTACAATACTGATGCAATTTGGGGAGCTTTCTGGAATCTAACACAATTGTGGACGTTGGTCTGGCCGGAATATTACAATGATTTGGTTCAAACCCATTTGGCAGTGTATAAAAACTCAGGCTGGTTAGGAGACGGTTTGGCAAACTCCCGTTTTGTTTCTGGAGTAGGAACAAACTTTGTTAGTCTAATCATCGCTTCAGCATATCAGGCAGGAATTAGAGATTATGATGTAGAGCTTGCTTTTAAAGCTGCTTATGAGAATGAGGTACGTTATAAAGATCGTATTGAAGGTGCTGGTAAAACCGATTTAAAGGGTTTTGTTGAGGATGGTTACATAACGTATGTTGAGGGGAGGGGTACTTCTCCTGAGGGTTCAGCTTTTTCTGTTTCCCATACGCTAGAATACTGCTATAGCTCTTATGCAGTAGCCCAATTTGCGAAGGCATTAGGTAAAGAAAAGGAGTATGAAGAATTGATGAAGCTTTCTGAAAACTGGAAAAATTTATATGATGAAGAGACTGATTTTATAAGACCTAAAGATGCTAATGGAAACTTTTTATCAAATTTTGATCCTTTTGCTCCATGGATAGGTTATCAGGAAGGGAATGCCTGGCAATATACTTTTTACGTACCCCATCAGCCTGAAGAGCTCGTAGAGAAAATGGGAGAAGAGAAATTTGTTAAAAGACTTGATTCCATATTTACGGTTTCAGAAAAGACAAAATTTGGAGGAGAGAATATAGATGCATTTGCCGGACTGAATTATTTATACAATCAGGGTAATCAGCCCAATTTGCATATCGCATACCTGTTTAATTATACAGACTCACCTTGGCTAACCCAAAAATGGATTCGAAAAATTTGTGATGGATTTTATGGTGTTGAACCTATACACGGGTATGGTTATGGGCAAGATGAAGACCAGGGGCAATTAGGCGCTTGGTATAATATGGCAGCAATAGGTCTGTTTGATGTTAAGGGTCTTGTTGAGATCAATCCTTCCTTTCAGCTAACCAGTCCGATATTTGATAATATTGAAATTACTACAGGATGGGGAAGCACAGTTAATATTGAAGCTAAAAATAATCTAGAAGATAATTATTATATACAATCGGTTATGGTTGATGGGGAAGCCTATCATACAAATAGTATAAGTCTAGAAAAGCTGAAAGAAGGAACTGATATTGAGTATAGCTTGGGTTCAGAAGCTAATAAAGAATGGTTTAAATAAAACTATTAAAATTCCATAGTTATGTCCAGCATCATCCAGCTTTACAAACGATTAATTCTTAAAATTCATGATATGAGTTCTAGAATTGATTATGGGTAATAACCTCGATCTAAAAGAGAAAATCAATTTTTAACAATTCTAAGTAATCAAAAATATAACAAGATTATTGCGCAAGTAAAACGTTTTATTATATTTGTTGTAATGTTAGAACATTATAGTTGAAAACTACTTTATTATTAACATTTTATAAAAACAACATATATCGTTTTATCATAGTTGCTACAACGATGTAATAAGATTTAATTAACAAATAACAATTCATGAAAAAACAACTATTCTACCAGATCTTTTGGCAAAAGAGAGTTGCTCGGCAGCTTTTGACCAAGAGCTTTAACTGGATTTTTCTTGTATTTCTATTTCTGAATACTGTAGCTCAAGCTCAGGAAATAACGGTTTCAGGGATGGTCAGTGATTCGAACGGTTTGCCTTTACCGGGTGTAACCGTAATTGAAAAAGGGGTCAATAACGGAGTCCAGACAGATTTTGATGGAAATTACTCGCTTACCGTAGCAAGTGCAGAGAGTGTGCTGGTCTTTTCATATGTAGGAATGAAAACGATTGAGGAAGTAGTGGGGGCTAGAAACTCAATCGATGTATCTCTAACAGACGATGTAGCTGCTTTAGATGAAGTGGTGGTAGTGGGTTATGGTACTCAAGTGCGTTCAAAAGTTGCAGGAGCTGTAGATCAGGTTAGTGCTCAGGATTTTGAAGGACGTTCTTCAGCTAATGTCACACAATCTTTACAGGGTAAATCTCCAGGGCTTGTTATACAGCAACGCAATTCTGAACCAGGAGCAGGACTCAATATTAACATTAGGGGTATTAGTACACTAGGAAATAATAGTCCGCTTATCGTAATTGATGGTATAGTAGGTGGAGATCTTAATTCACTCAATCCATCTGATATTGAAAGTGTATCAGTTTTAAAAGATGCCGGTAGTGCGGCAATATATGGTTCGCGTGCAAATAACGGGGTGGTTTTAATTACAACTAAAAAAGGTAAAAAAGGGCGTGCTATGACTATACAATATAATGGTCTTAGCGGAATTAACAATCCACATTTCTTTACAAAACCGGTAGAAGGTTATGAAAATGCAATCTTAAGAAATGAAGCTGCTTTTAATTCTGATGGCGTAAGCAGTGCTGTTTTTTCTCCGGAACGTATCAGACAGCTTCGTGAAGATGGTTCTGAAGAATGGTTTGCAGAAGAGATCGTGCAGGAAGCTTTACAACAGAATCACAGTTTAGCAATCTCTGGAGGAAACGAGAATACAACCTACAGAGTTTCTCTGGGCTATACTGATGAAAAAAACATTTTTGTTGGCCCTTCAAAAGGGTTGAAACGTTACAATTACAGAGTAAATCTGACCAGCGAGTTTGAGAAGTTTAGAATAGAAACCACATTATCTTATGCTAAACAGAAAATCAAAGATCATTCTTTTAATACCAGTACGTTAATGGTGGATGCATTTAGAACGCCATTATATTACACACAAAAAGATGAAGAAGGCAATTATTTAACCAATGATGTTTTGGGACAATTCAATCCTTTAGGTGTTTTAGAGCAAGGAGGATTTAGACATTATGATAACGATGATTTGTTTGGATCACTGTCCTTACAATATGCGATCACAGATAAATTTAAAATACGAGGGGTTTTTGGAGGAAGACTTTACAACAATTCTCTATACGCAAGAACTACTCGAGTAGATTTTATTCCTGGAGGAGTATATGGTGAAAACAGAAATACGCGTGATGAAATGCGTAAGAGTTTAGATTTAAACACACAGTTTTTAGCAGAATACAATAATACGTTTGCAGACAAACATGATGTAAATGTTTTATTAGGTGTGTCTAATGAAAATCACAGCGATCGCGGGATTGGTATTTTTAGAATTAATACAGATCCTGATTTAGGAACTCCTACTAGCGAAACAACCATAGAAGAAGGTTCGTATAATTCTAACCAGAGTTCTTCAAAGAACAGTTTAAATTCAGCTTTTGGTAGAGCTTCTTACACATTTGATGACCGGTATACAGCAGAGTTTAGTTTTAGATATGATGGGTCTTCAAAATTCAGAAAAGACCTAAGATGGGGTTTCTTTCCTTCTGCATCACTTATTTATAATGTGACTAATGAAGATTTCATGCAAGATTATAAAGATAAGTGGGGAGGGGTTAGATTCAGAGGTTCTTACGGAGTTTTAGGAAATCAGAATGTAGGAAATTTTCAATATCAGACGACTTATTTCACCTTCCAGAATGCTTACGCATATAATAACGCTGCAGTAAGCGGTACCGGTTTTAATTTTGCCAATCCTGATTTACAATGGGAACGCGCAGCAACATTAAACCTGGGTGTAGATCTTGACTTCTTTAATAAATCCTTGTTTGTCACTTTTGATTGGTTTAATAAAATCACATCAGATATACTTGTTGCTCCGGCAGTTCCGGGTGTATACGGTACAGATCTTCCTGATTTCAATGCAGGGAAAGTAAGAAGCTATGGGTGGGAATTATCTGCTACCTATCGCCATACCGGAAAGCTGTTTAGTCATACCCTTACAGCAAATATTGGAGATACTCAAAATGAAGTGCTCGAGTTTCAAGGAAATGAAATTCTTACCGGAGTAGAGGAGTTACAAGTTATACTGAGAGAAGGTGTCCCTTTTAGATCTTATGTAGGGCTCAAGCGTGAAGGTATTTTTCAAAGTTTTAATGAGATTGAGAACAGTGCTGTACCGGTAGGCTTATCTCCGGTTCCGGGCGATAATAAATATGTTGACCTTAATGAAGATGGTGTTATTGATGATGATGATAAGTTCATTTTTGGTAATCCATTTCCGCGATACACTTTTGGATTGACTTATAATGTTGAGGTTAAAGGATTCGATCTGAGCGTCTTTGTTCAGGGAGTAGGTAAGCGTACAATGATGGTTCGTGGAGAACAGGTAGAACCTTTTCATTTTAATTATGGAGCGACTATGTACACGCACCAACTTGATTATTGGACGCCTCAAAACACAGACGCTTATTATCCTAGGTTAGCTAATAATGGTACACAGTCTAATACCAACAATTTTAGAAGAGGGTCAGATATGTACCTCTACGATGGAGCTTATGCACGTTTAAAGAACTTACAGTTGGGATACACTATCCCAAAAACAAGTACAGAGGCAATGGGTTTAAATAAAGTGCGGTTTTATGTGTCAGGTAGTAATTTACTTACTCTGGCAAAAACGGACTGGTTGGACCCTGAACTTTCTGAGTTTGATTCGAACTTAAATAATGGAGGGGCTAATAGTGCAAGAGCATACCCAACGTTGATTTACTATGGATTAGGACTGGATATTACTTTTTAAAAAGCAATGAAAATGAAGACAAATAACTACAGAATAATTTTTGGTCTTTGCTTGGCTTTAGTTTTTACAAATTGTGAAAAGCTAGACCTTGTACCAGAAAATACATTTACAGATGAGACTTACTGGACATCAACCCAGAAGGCACAGACATTTTTGAATACAGCGTATTCTCAGATGATGAGTAGCAGTCACTTTTTTTATAATGAAGGCTTATCAGATAATGCCTATAACGGAAGAGGTGATAACGCAGGAGCTGCATCAATAGCTTCGGGTACCTATGATTCTTCTTTAGGAAGAATGCAGTCTGAATGGGACCAGCGCTACGGAGGAATAAAGACCACCAATCTTATTTTGGCAAATATTGATCGGGTACCTGATATGGATGAAGCTATTAAAGCCAGAATGATTGCTGAAGCTCGGTTTTTAAGAGCCTGGCAGCATTTTTACTTGATGACTTGGTTTGGCGATATTCCTTTATTGGAAAGTGATCCCTCTATTGAGGAGGCGCAAACTATAACCAGAACACCTAGAGCTGAAGTTCTTCAATTTGTTATTGCTGAGCTTACAGATATTTTAGATGACCTTCCGGTAAAATCTGATTATACCGAAGGAGAGAGGGGTAAAATTAGTCGCGGGGCTGTGGCTGGCTTTTTAGCAAGAATTCATTTGTACGAAGGTAACTGGTCTCAGGCTGCATCGTATTGTGAAATGATTATGAATGGAAGCGTTGGTGATTATGGATTATTCAATTCGTATTCGGGATTATTTTCAGCTCAAAATCAATTCAGTTCAGAAGATATTTTAAGTCTACAATACGCGCCAATAAATAGAACCTGGGGTGAACTTTTTGATATGATACCTATTTCAGTTGGGGGTCGGGTAAATGCTCTTGCTCCAACTCAGGAGCTGGTAGATAGTTATAAAATGATCAACGGTCAGGATATTCAAGAAACCGGTTCTGGTTTTGATGAAGATAATCCTTATGAAAATCGCGATCCGCGATTAACAGCAACAGTAGTCTATAACAATTATGAATGGCAGGATCTTGATGGTACTTCTACAATTTATATAGAACCAGGTTCAGACCCCAGTGATGATAATACAGATGAGTATGCTCCAGGAGGATCAACGACTTCTACTGGATATTATGTGCGTAAATATTTTGATCCAAACCACGAGGCGGGTATCGCTATCAGCACAAATTTAATGCTCATACGTTATGCAGATGTGTTGCTTATGTATGCTGAAGCAAAACTTGAAATGGGAGAATTTTCTGAAACGATTTGGGATGATACGATAGGTTTATTAAGGTCGCGTGCAGGCTTTACAGATCCAGCTGCATTAACCTACCCATCAGGGTTAAGTGAGCAACAGATGCGTACAGAGATCAGAAATGAAAGACGCGTAGAATTGGCAATGGAAGGTTTACGCATTTTTGATATCCGCAGATGGAAAACAGCAGAAGATGTTTTAAACGGTTATGCTCATGGTGCTCAGTTTGGACCAGATGATATAGATGATGGATATCTTCGGGTTAATTTAAGAACTTTTGATCCCTCAAGACATTATTTGTGGCCAATTCCAAGAGATGAGCGCCTTATAAACCCTAATCTAACACAGAACCCGGGTTGGTAATTAAAAAGGAAATACAGAAAAATAAAATAATATACATATGAAAAGTGCAATCGGTAAAATTTTAGTAGTATTTGCCCTGTTTTTGGGGCTTGTGAGCTGTGAAGATGATGATTCTTTAAACATAGCAGAAGTATCAGAGGTAGAGGCGTTATACAGTCCAGAAAATAATGTTTTTTATAACCTGGGCGCGCAAAGCGCTGCAATTTTTGAATGGCAGGCATCAAAATCAGCAGATAATGGGGTGGTGCTGTATGATGTAGTATTTGATGAAGAGGGAGGGGATTTTTCAGAACCTCTATATGTTACTCCTTCAGACGGACAAGGGTTTTCAAATAAATTAAACCTTTCATTTACCCGCTTAAATGAAATTGCTACTATGGCAGGTATTGCTTCTGAAAGTACTGGTAAATTACAATGGACAGTATGGAGCTCAAAAGGATTAAATGTGAAACAATCTTCAGAAATACGTACCATAGAAGTAGAAAGACCTGCCGGTTTTCCTACTCCAGATGAATTATTCTTAACAGGAGCTGCTTCGGAAGGAGGAGAGGACCTTGCTGCAGCAATGCCTTTTGTGAAAACTGGGGCTACTACTTATGAGATCTATACAAAGCTAAAACCCGGAACTTATAAAATGGTTACCCGCAATTCTGGGGAACCTGAATCATTTTATATAGATAGTGAAAGTAAATTAAAAAAGGATGGTGAAACTACTTTTAGTGGCACTGAAGCAGTATACAGAATTCGTCTTGATTTTAGTGACGGTACAACTAGCATGGCAACTATTGATAAAGTAGAACTTTGGTTTCCTCCAAACGGAGACTACCTGTTTTCATTGGATTATGCGGGTAATGGAACGTGGGAGGCTTTAGATAAATATATAGAGTTTAAAGAGGAGACTTGGGGTAGAGATGAACGTTATAAATTTAAGTTTACTGTAACAACAGAAAGTGGTACTCTGGAAGAATGGTATGGTAGCGTAAATGTAGATAACTCTCAAGCACCTACACTAGATACCGCTGATTCTTTTTATTATATGGTTCCACAATCACCGGGCGAAGACTATAATTATACCTTCAAATTTCGACAAGAAGTAGATATGGCTAATGTAGACCTAAAAATCTATTTCAATGCAGATGTACCTGAATATACACACGAAATTACTGTGCTTTAAAAAAAAAATAATTATGAGATTTCAATTTAATATAACTTTTGTGCTTCTTCTTACATTGTTAGGAGGAGTACTCATATCCTGTAGTGATGACGATCCCATACCTTTGAGGGACCCCTCACTAACTGCGGGTGAGGAGGTGCCGATAGACTGGGCTGCAACGGCAGATTCTATTCAGGATGCTTCTTATAATATTTACTTAGGAAGTGAAGGGACTTACGTTACCGATAACCAGGGTAATACTACCTTTCAATATTGGCCTAATGCTCACGTACTGCATGTGTTAGTAGATGCTTATGTAAGGACACAAGATGGATCATACTTGCCAAAAATGAAGTCTTTATTACGAGGCATTAAGTCCAAAAATGGAGACACATACAGTAATGTATTTAATGACGATATGCTGTGGTTGGGTAACAGTACGATGCGTGCATACAACGCTACTGGTGATGAAGAATATTTAGATGTTGCAAAATTTCTATGGGATGATGTTCTGTTAAGTTATAGCGAAGTTCTTGGGGGAGGAATAGCATGGAAAAAGGATACGCCATTTTCTAAAAATGCAGTTTCAAACGGACCAACAATCATTCTTGGAATGCGTTTATACGATGCCACAGGAGATGAGACGTATCTCAATTGGGCAAAAGATCTTTATGAGTGGGAAAAGGCTAATCTCGTAGATCCAACAAATGGGGAAGTTTGGGATAACATACAGCTTATAGATGGTAATCCGGTAATACAAAAAGACTGGGTTTTTACTTACAATATGGGAACATGGATTGGAGCCGGACTCAGATTGTATAATGAAACGGGAGAGCAAGGTTACCTTAATGATGCTTTACAATCCGCAAGAACTACATTAACGAGTCCAAAACTTACTACCCAAGGAGTTTTAAGGGATGAAGGCCAGGGAGATGGAGGTCTTTTTAAAGGAATACTGGTTCGCTATTTTACAGAAATGATTCTGGAAGATGACATTAGTGAAGATGACTACAATGACTTCTTAGATTTTTTGATTTTTAATGGTGAAACTTTTTATAATAATGGATTGAGTCATCCCGGAATGTTATCTAGTCCAGATTGGAGAAATGCTCCACCAGACCGTGTTGATCTTAAAACACAACTGAGCGGGATTATGCTGGTAGAAGCCATGGCAAAGCTAGAGGCTGAGGGATTACTAACAGAATAGAAAATATTTGGTAATAAAATATTGAGGTCATATTTTTTAAATATGACCTCAAAAAATCAATTATATAATCGTTTTAAAAATGTGTTTAAGTAAAATAGAATTCATAAAACTTGCCTCACTAAAACGTTTTACTTATTTTCACCAGTACGATTATATATCATTTTCGCTGCACCAGAATAAGAACAATTAAAATTTATCGCAGCTAAATTTACTACTATGCAAAGAAGAAAGTTTATTCAGAATACAGCGATGGCAGGAGGATTAACCATGGTTAATCCTACAGGTATTTTTGCCAATACAGCTTTTAAAAAATTCCCAACAGTACGTGTGCCTCAAGGGCAACGCAATTTTGAAAGTAAAGCCATTGAAAAAGCAATTAAAGAATTTTCAAAGAATGTTGATAATGATGAGCTGACCTGGTTGTTTAACAACTGTTTTCCTAACACGCTAGACACTACAGTGACTTATTCAAAACATAACGGAGCACCAGACACCTATGTGATTACCGGTGATATTGATGCCATGTGGCTGCGCGACAGCTCGGCGCAGGTTTGGCCTTATATGCAATTCGCAGATGAAGATAAAGATCTAAAACACCTCATTGCAGGTGTGATTAATCGCCAGACACGTCAAATATTAAAAGACCCGTATGCCAATGCTTTTTATAACGATCCTAATAAAAAAGGAGAGTGGACGTCTGATAATACTAAAATGCTCCCAGGAGTTCACGAACGTAAATATGAGATAGATTCTTTATGTTATCCTATACGACTGGCCTACAATTACTGGAAAACTACGGGAGATACCGCTCCTTTTGACACACAATGGCTTGCAGCTATCAAGAATATTTTAAAAACTTTTAAAGAGCAGCAAGAAAAAGACGGCACTAACCCCTATAGTTTTACTCGTAATACTACAAACGGCACAGATACACGCTTTTTAAAAGGACAAGGATACCCTGTGAAACCAGTAGGTCTTATTTGCAGCGCTTTTAGGCCAAGTGATGATTCTACAGTTTATTCTTTTTTAATTCCGTCTAACTTTTTTGCTGTAGTAAGTTTGAATCAGGCTGCAGAGATGGTTGAAACGCTTCAGGATGAAGATCAACTTGCAACTGAACTGAAAGCTTTGGCTGTAGAAGTTAAAGAAGCAATCGGCAAATACGGAGTTACAGAGCACGAAAAATATGGAGAAATCTATGCTTTTGAGACCGATGGTTTTGGGAATCACCTGATGATGGATGATGCCAATGTGCCTAGCCTACTCTCGTTACCTTATCTGGACGCCATCGACGTCAATGATCCTATTTATCAGAACACGCGTGATTTTGTTTGGTCATTAGATAATCCATTTTTCTTTAAAGGAACAGCGGCTGAAGGTATAGGCGGACCCCATGTAGGTATGGATATGATTTGGCCTATGGCAATCACCATGCGCGGACTCACAAGTACTTCTGATGCCGAAATTAAAGAATGCATCACGATGCTTAAGAATACACACGGAGGAACCGGTTTTATGCACGAGTCTTTTAATAAAGATAATCCAGAGGATTTCTCCAGAAGCTGGTTTGCATGGGCTAACACCTTGTTTGGCGAGCTTTTATGGAAAACCTATCAGGAAAAACCAAAACTACTCAATACTATTTAAAGCTTAAAGGTAGATGAAACAAAACGCCAGCGCCTTCCATTTAAAATTATTATGTTGTTTTGTACTTACTTTATCAAGTGCAAAACAGCTTTTAATTGCTCAACAACAAAAAGCATACGTAGAGAACCCTGTTACCTACGTAAATCCTTTTCACGGTACCGCACCACTTACAGATCCTGATTTTATAGGTTATACTCCACCAGACGGCTGGCGGGTCTGGGCAGGATTAACCTATCCCGGTTCAACGCTTCCCAATGCGATGGTGCAGCTGAGTCCCATCACTCAGTATGGAAGTGGCGCAGGATACGAGTATGAGGATACTGAAATTTTAGGGTTTACACATACCAATAAGGGGCACTGGAATTTATGCCACATTCCTATTTTACCCATTGCTGAAAATGCTTCGGCACCTTTTAGATCTTCCTTTAATAAGGAGACAGAAAAAGCTTCTCCTGCATATTATACTGTATTTTTAAAAGATTATGGTGTAGAGGTTGAAGTCACTTCTACACTGCGGGCAGGGTTTCATAGATATACCTTTGATGATAATGAAGCTCATACCATCCTTTTTGATTTAGGCCATGCCAATCACCGGGTTGACGAGTGGCAGATTAGACAAACAAGCCAAAATACCTTAGAAGGGTTTCAGAGAACGGGAGGCGATAAAATTTATTTTTCGGCAGTGTTAAATGAAGATGTCGGTGAGCTGTTAACGGTTAATCCCGGTGAGTCTAATGGTTATGCAATGCTAAAATTGCACGCTAAAAACAAGCCGGTAACTTTAAAAATCGGATTGTCTTTTGTGAGCACAGCAAATGCTAAAGAAAATCTTCAGCAGGAAATAGGAGAAAGGAATTTTGAAGAGGTCAAGAGTATGGGTGAGAACATCTGGGATGAGGTTTTATCAAAAATTCAGATTTCCGGCGGAAGCCAAAAAGAGAAAGAACTTTTTTACTCTTCCTTATATCGCAGTATGCAATGGCCAGCTTTGCGAAGTGATATAAACGGAGATTTTACAGATGCTGAAGGAAAAGTTCAGAATAAAGGATTCAGGTATTATACAAATCCTTCACTTTGGGATACCTACCGCAACAAGTTGGTTTTACTCAGTTTGCTTGCACCCCAGGTTACCGGAGATATCATTCAATCGTTGATTGATAAAGGCGAGCATAACGGTTTTATGCCTACATTTTTTCACGGGGATCATGCGGCTCCTTTTATAGCACAAGCTTATGGAAAAGACATCAAAAACTTTGACGTAAAAAAGGCCTATGAGCTACTGCTGAATAATGCATACAAAGAGGGAGGAACGCGGCCCCACATTAAAGAATATATTGAGAAAGGTTTTATATCAGATCCAGACGTTAAAAACCCTAACACCGAAACCAAAGCTAATGCGGGGGTTTCAAAAACCTTAGAATATGCACTTGATGATTACAGTTTATCGCTTTTAGCTGAAGCTTTAGGGGATCAGCAACACGCAGCAGAATTAGCCAAGCGCTCTAAAAATTACAAGAATGTATTTGACCCTAAGACGCATTTTATGCGCGGTAAGCTGCAAGATGGATCGTTCATAAATCCTTTTGATTCAGAATATCCTTATTACGAGTATATGTATCGGGAGGCAAACGCGTGGCAGCTTTCATTCTATGTACCACACGATATGCCGGGTCTTGTAGATTTATATGAAAACAACACTGCTTTTGAAGCAAAGCTTGATTCTTTGTTTTCACTGCCATGGAATCCCAACCATATAGCTAGGAATGTTAGTGGATTTCTAGGGCAATATTGCCACGGAAATCAGCCCGATCACGAGGCACCTTTTGCTTATTATTTTATCGATAAACCTGAAAAATCACAGAACATTATAGATACCCTTCTTAAAGATTATTATGGCGTTGGAACGACCGGTTTAGCCTTTAGCGGAATGGACGATGCCGGTGAAATGAGTGCGTGGTATGTTTTTGCAGCTTCGGGATTGTACCCGCTATCACCTGCAGATAATGAATATCTTGTGAGCCTTCCTATCTTTGATCATGTAAAGTGGAATTTGGGAAGAAATTCTTTAGAAGTATCAAAAGAAGGAACATCAAGAAAATTAAAGGAAATAGAATATAATGGATTGCCTGTTGATGGATATTTCTTAAGTCAGGAACAACTTATACAAGGTGGTAAACTAATTTTAAAGACGCAGTAAATTAAATACATCAAGAACTATGAAGCATACGTTAGTATTATTAGTCAGTTTATTTTTTATTAATACAATTACTGCGCAAAGCTATAAAGTAGTTTCTCCTAAAGGTGATCTAGAACTATCCATTTCGATTGGAGATGCGATTTCATATTCCGTTAAAAAAAGAGGTACTACTGTTTTAGAGAATAACACGTTAGCATTAACTATTTCTGGCCGCAAACTTGGGGAAATGCCTAAAGTGAAAAGCAGTAAAAAAACAAGTGCTCGTGAAGAATCACAACCTGTAGTTCCTTTAAAATTTAGTGTTCTTAACTATCAATATAAAGGGATACGCATCAATTTTAAAGGAGATTATTCGGTAGAATTCAGAGTTTTTGATGAAGGAGTTGCTTATCGATTCATAACAGGTTTTAAAGGAGCTATTGAGGTGAAATCTGAAGATTTTACGGTAAATCTAGCCGAAGAATTTACAGCACATTTACAGCAGACCCCTTCGTTCAAAACCTCTTATGAGTACCCGTATTCACATATTAAAACATCAGAGTTTAAAGCAGGTTCTAATAAATCTACACTTCCGGTGTTGCTTGAAAGCAATGCCATTAAAGTCTTGATTTCGGAATCTGATTTGACAGATTATCCTGCAATGTTTTTAAATACCGAAAAGCCCAATACACTTTCAGGAGAATTTCCTTTATATCCGCTAGAGTTTGGTGATGACGGTGACCGGAGTGTAAAGATTTTAAAGAGAGCTGATTATATTGCAAAAACCTCGGGAAAACGCTCGTTTCCGTGGCGCTACTTTTTAATCACCTCAACTGACGGCGACATATTGACAAATACCCTCACAACTAAATTAGCGCAGCCTAATGCGTTAGGAGATTTAGATTGGTTAAAACCGGGACAAGTAAGTTGGGAGTGGTGGAACGGAGCTTCTCCTTATCACGTAGATTTTAAAGCCGGTTTTAATGAAGAGACCTACAAATACTTTATTGATTTTGCTTCAAAATTTGAGATTCCCTATATCATTATGGATGAAGGCTGGGCAAAGTCTACTACAGACCCGTATACACCTAATCCAAATATTGATCTTTTTGCATTGATAGATTATGCAAAAGAGCGCGATGTAAAGATTGTTTTATGGCTTACCTGGTTAACAGTAGAGAATAATTTTGAGCTTTTTGAAAAATTCCAAGAATGGGGAATCGCTGGTGTTAAAATTGATTTTATGGATCGAAGCGATCAATGGATGGTTAATTATTACGAGCGTGTTGCTAAAGAAGCGGCAAAACATCAACTCTTTGTAGACTTTCACGGCTCATTTAAACCAGCTGGCTTAGAGATCAAATATCCTAATATTCTTTCGTATGAAGGGGTTTTAGGGCTTGAGCAGATGGAACGCGCAACAACAGACAACAGTCTTTACCTTCCTTTTATACGCAACGCAGTAGGACCTATGGATTTTACACCGGGTGCGATGATTAATATGCAACCAGAAGCATATTACAGCAGAAGACCCAACTCTGCAGGAATGGGAACCAGAGCCTATCAAATGGCATTGTTTGTAGTTTTTGAAAGCGGACTACAAATGCTTGCAGATAACCCTACCAATTATTACCGAGAAGAGGAGTGTACTAACTTCATAACAGATGTGCCTACGACTTGGGATGAGACTGTTATTCTAGACGCAAAAATTGGGGAGTATGTTTTAGTTGCAAAGCGAAAGGGAGATACCTGGTATGCTGGTGGAATTACCAATGGAAACAAAAGTGAAAGAGCGTTTACCTTATCACTTGATTTTTTGACTAAGGGAGAAACTTACATGATGAATTCTTTTGAAGACGGTATAAATGCCGGAAGACAAGCAATGGATTATAAATTGAACAAAGCTGATGTTGATGCGACTGATACAATTACCATTAAATTAGTGAGAAATGGAGGATGGGCAGCATCCTTTAAAAAATAATCGAGATTTTAAAGTTTAATATTCAGTAAAATTTTGATCAGTCAAAATTTGATAAACACAAAAAAATGATAAAAGTAAGACTGGTAGGCCTATTCTTTTTGCTTATTACTTCCATTGGTTTAAGTCAGGAACTAAGTTATAAAACTGTTGAAAACATCAGTTATTACCCGGATACTTCAGGCTTAAGCGAATATCAAAAAGCACAGTGTCGCTTAGATATCTATTATCCGGAAGGCAAAAAGGACGTACCGGTAATTGTATGGTTTCACGGAGGTGGTTTAACCGGTGGCGGTAAGGAAATTCCACAAGCTTTAAAAGAAAAGGGATATTGCATAGTAGGAGTAGGGTACAGACTTTCTCCTAAAGTCAAAGCTGCTACCTGCATAGAAGATGCTACTGCTGCAGTTGCTTGGACTTTTAAAAATATAGCAGACTTTAACGGTGATCCAGATTCTATTTTTGTGAGTGGTCATTCAGCTGGTGGATATCTTGCGTTGATGACGGTTATGGATAAAAGCCGACTTGATAAATATGATATCGATGCAAACGATGTTGCGGGTTTGGTGCCGTTTAGTGGGCATACTATAACCCATTTTACCATTAGATCAGAACGAGGTATTCCCGGAGAGCAGCCTATTATAGATGAATTTGCACCCCTATATTTTGTACGTAATGATGCACCACCTACACTATTAATTACAGGAGATCGTGAACTGGAAATGCTGGGCAGATATGAAGAAAATGCTTATTTCTATAGAATGATGAAGGTAGCTGGTCAAGAAAATATTACTCAATACGAGATGCAAGGCTATGGTCATAATATGACACATCCCGCTTTTCCGCTGTTAATCAATTTTGTACAGGAACATAATTAATTTCTTAAATATCGAATTTGTAAGGAATAAAGAAGGTCAAATTATTATTAAATATTATAGGATTAAATTTAGTAAAACCTTTTAGTTGCTTTATTTTTGCACGTTAACGGAAGGGTATTATTAAAGGTTTTTAGAGTACCATACGAGACATGAAAAACATTTACGAAGATAAACGGATTGTAATGACGCTTGATGCGGGAGGAACAAACTTTGTTTTCTCAGCATTGCAATCTGGAGAAGAAATTATAACGCCAATTACCTTGGCATCTAATTCTGATAATTTAGAAGTTTGTTTACATACTATAATTGAAGGTTTTCAGGAGGTAAAAAAATCGCTTAATACAATGGAGCCCGAAGCGATAAGTTTTGCATTTCCCGGGCCTGCAGATTACAAAAATGGAATTATAGGAGACTTAGTAAATCTACCTGCTTTTAGAGGAGGTGTGGCTTTGGGACCTATGCTCGAAGAAATTTTTGGTATTCCTACGCTTATAAATAATGATGGAGATCTTTTTGCTTATGGCGAGGCCGTTGGTGGGTTGTTACCTACTATAAACAAGTCACTGACAGAATCTGGTTTATCACGCAGGTATAAAAGTCTTATCGGGATTACGTTAGGTACCGGTTATGGCGGTGGTATTGTGGTTAATAATCAGGTTTGTTTGGGTGATAATTCCGCTGCTGGCGAAATCTGGCTTACACGAAACTTTATTAAACCTAAAACTGTGGTCGAAGAAAGTGTGAGTATCAGAGCGATTCAGCGTGTTTATACAGAACAGTCGGGAGATAGCGCAGTTCTTTCTCCAAAAGATATATTTAAAATAGCTTGTGGAGATGCTGAAGGAAACAAAAAAGCTGCAATCACGGCTTTTGAAGAAATGGCTGTTGCTGTTGCAGAATCCTTGGCTAATGTGATTGCATTAATAGATGCTCCAATTGTTATTGGTGGTGGGATTGCAGGTGCTTCCCGTTTTATTATTCCTAAAATTATTGAGCATTTATCAGGTTCTATTTATGATCTTGAAGGTAATGCTATGCCACGAGTAATTTCAGGTGTTTATAACATTGACGATCCTAAAGATTTAGCAGACTTTTTATCAGATTCAGAAACTGAAGTTAATATACCATTCAGCTCTAAAAAAGCCTCGTATAATAAAGAAAAGCGTGTAGCAATTGGCATTAGTAAATTAGGTACAAGTACAGCGGTTTGCTTTGGAGCTTATGCGCTGGCTCTTGATTTTCTAGACAAGACCAATTTATATGAAGCGGTTGAACAAATCGGATCAAACTAAATAAAAAAGCCTGCTCAATTGAGCAGGCTTTTTTTTATTTATACTTGCTGAGAATTAATTTCCAAGCGATTTTTTAATAGCTTCTAAAGCTAACGGCTCCATAACTTTGTAACCCGCTTCAGTAGGATGCACTCCGTCTTCAGAAAGTTTTTTAGGTAAACCGTTTTCTTCATTAGCCATTTTTGAAAAATAATCGAGATAGACAAGTCCTTTTCCTTTACAATAATATTTGAGCATCGTGTTGATTTTAAGAATAGGAGCAACAGATTCTACTTTTGGCTTCCACGGATATTTTGCGGCAGGAAGAATAGAAGAGACAATCACTTTTATCCCATTTGCCTCAGCGAGTTCTGCCATCGAAATAATGTTATCTACAATTTGCTCATTAGTCATTGGGCCGGTGTTTCCTGCAATATCATTAGTGCCGGCCAAGATTACCACAGCTACTGGATCTAAGTCAATCACGTCTTGCCTGAAGCGCAACAGCATTTGTGGAGTAGTTTGCCCACTAATCCCGCGACCAATAAAATTATTCTTCGTAAAAAAATCTGGGTCGCTATTGACCCAACCTTCGGTGATAGAGTTGCCCATAAAGACCACGCGGTCTTCTTTGGCATTAGTAACAGCTATCTGTGCATTAGCTTCTGCATATCGCATTAAATTAGGCCAGTCTTGAGCCTTTAAATTAAAAACAGAACCCCATACCATAAAAAAGACACATGTCGAAAGTTGGACAATTTTTTTCATAAAATTAGTTATATAGTTTTTTGTTTGGTTTTTTGCTCATGTAAAAGGTAAGCTTTCCTCCGTTCATAACCTGATCGTGCGTAATAAATGGCTTGTTAAGAGCTTTTCCGTTAAGCTCTACCTTACTCACATAGACATTCTTAGCAGATTGATTTTTTGCTTCTATCTCAAAAGTGTTTCCGTTATCCAGATTCAGGGTTGCTTCTTTTACTGCAGGGCTACCCAATGCATAATCTACAGAACCCGGAGCAACAGGATAAAAACCTAAACTGCTGAATAAGTACCAAGCGCTCATCTGACCAAAATCATCATTACCACTTAAGCCGTCTGAACCGGTCATATATTTTTGATCTAAAATCATTCTGATTTTATCCTGAGCTTTATATGCATCGTTTGTCCAGTTATAAAGGTAAGCAACGTGGTGAGACGGTTCGTTACCGTGTACATAGTTCCCTATGATACCTTCCCGAGAAATATCTTCAGTATTTTCAAAGTATTTATCAGGTAGTTCCATTGTAAATAATGAATCTAAATGCGTGCTGAATTTATCTTTTCCGCCCATTAATTCGATCATTCCGGCAGGATCGTGAGGTACATATAAACTGTAATTCCAGCTGTTGCCTTCAATAAAGCCTTGTCCGTGGGTATTTAACGCATCAAAATCTTTTTTAAACGTACCATCACTTAATTTAGGACGCATAAAACCAATTGATTTATCGTATACATTTTTCCAATATGAAGAACGCTTACTAAATTCAGTATAGATTTCTTCCCTGCCTAGTTTTTTAGCAGCCTGAGCAATTGCCCAGTCATCATACGCGTATTCTAAAGTTTTAGATACCGAAGCACCATTTTTATCTTCAGGAACATAACCGCGATCTATATACTCACCAATTCCGTCAAAATAACGTGTTCTCGCAGTTTGTACACAAGCATCTAAAGCCGCATTCTGATCAAAATCAGCATTTCCTTTTACAATCGCATCAGCAATAACTGAAGCACTGTGGTAACCGATCATACACCAGTTTTCATTGGCATAATGTGACCAAATAGGAAGCATGTGATGTACACTTTGTTCCTGATGCACCATCATAGACTGCACCATATCCTGATTGCGTTGTGGTTGCAAGATATTAAATAAAGGATGTAGTGCTCGGTAAGTATCCCAAAGCGAGAAACTGGTGTAATTGGTAAAGCCGTCTGCTTCATGCACATTTCGGTCAAGCCCCATATATTTGCCATCAACATCCATATAAACGGTAGGCCCTAAAAAAGCATGATACATTGCTGTATACAGATTTACTTTGTCAGATTCTTCTAAAGTTTCAACAGTAACTTTTTGTAATTCTTTATTCCAACTGTTGCGGGCTTGTTGCTTTACTGTATCAAAATCCCAACCGGGAACTTCTGCTTCCATATTTTTTAGAGCACCTTGAGTACTTACTGGAGATAAAGCCATCTTCACCTGAATTGCTTCATTTTCCTCGGTATCAAAATCGAAATACAAGCGTAAATCATTACCGGCCATTTGCGGAAAATTATGCTCCTGATCAAAGCGTCCCCAGAATCCGCGATAGACTTGGCCTTTTTGTTTTTCCTGACCGTAGCTTTTAAAAGCTTTACTGAAACTCATTGCAAAATAGACCTTACGTGTACGTGCCCAACCACTGGTTTGACGGTAACCGGTTATGGTTGAGTCATTTTCAACACGAACAATCGTCCAGACATTCTTTTCATCATAATTATAAATCCCCGCTTTGAGATCGAGAATGATGTGTGACTCCTCACTTTTAGGAAACGTATATTGGTGTACACCCACTCGGGTAGTAGCAGTCAACTCTGCTTTAACGCCATAATCTTTTAAGTTTACGCTATAATAACCGGCTTCAGCATTTTCTTCATCGTGAGAAAAACGCGAGCGGTAACCGCTATCCGGATTCGCTTCGGTGCCCGGATTAAGCTGTAATTTACCAACAGTTGGCATGACTAAGAAATCACCAAGATCTGAATGTCCTGTACCACTAAAATGCGTATGACTAAAACCTACTATTGTAGAATCTTCATATTGGTATCCCGCACAATATTTATAAACATCAGGATTATATCTGCCGTTAACGCTATACGGAATCGTATCTGTGTCAGGGCTTAGTTGAACACTGCCGAAGGGAACGGTAGCACCGGGATACGTGTGTCCCATTTTTGCAGTACCTATCATCGGGTCTACATATTTTGCAAGATCTTCTTGTGCCTGGGTGTTAAAAACACCAGCCGCAAGTAAACTTGCGGCGGTGCATAAACTCTTTAATGTAATTCGTATCATGTATTAAATGTCTCTGGTTCTTTTATTATTCGTTTGAAAGGGAATATGGGTATGCAGATTTTTCTGTTCCACGCGATTTATTAGGTTCATCACTCATCTCAAAATCTATTGTAGCCCCCTTAAGCAACTCTTTATGGCTCAGCCAGTTTTTATCATAGGTTTTGCCATCTACTTTCATAGATTGAATATAGCGGTTTTTATCGCTGTTATCTGGTGCGTTGATAACAACTTCTTTACCGTTCTCAAGCTTTAACGTCATTTTTTTGAAAAGTGGTGCGCCCAGAACATACTGGTCTGTTGCCGGAGCAACCGGATAAAAGCCCATTGCAGAGAATACATACCAGGCAGAAGTTTGTCCGTTATCTTCATCACCGCAATACCCATCTGGTGTTGCCATATACATACGGTCCATAGTTTCACGAGCCCAATACTGCGTTTTCCAAGGAGCACCAGCATAGTTATAAAGATAGATCATATGTTGTATAGGCTGGTTACCGTGTGCATACTGTCCCATATCTGCAATTTGCATTTCACGTATTTCGTGAATTACACCACCATAAACACTTTCATCAAAAATTGGAGGCATAGAAAAAACAGAATCTAATTTCTTAACAAAATCTTTCTCTCCACCCATTAAATCAACTAATCCCTGAACATCATGAAAAACAGACCAGCTATAATGCCAGCTGTTTCCTTCTGTAAATGGATTACCCCATCTAAACGGGTTGAAATCTTCTTGCCAGCTACCGTCTTGATTTTTACCGCGCATCAGTCCGTAGCTTGGATCAAAAAGATTCTTATAGTTCATACTACGCTCTTTGTACTTTTTGATTTCTTTTTTAGGCTTACCTATTGCTTTACCAAATTGGTAAATAGCAAAGTCATCATAAGCATATTCAAGCGTTCTGGCAGCACTTTCATTGATGTCCACATCGTAAGGCACATAACCCAACTCATTGTAATATGGAGCTCCAGCACGACCAACGGCACTCATAGGTCCTTCATTGTTAGCACCGTTTACAAGAGCCTCCCATAATGTTTCGGTATCATAACCTCTTAAACCTTTAATATAAGCATCTGCAACGACTGATGCAGAGTTGTTACCCACCATAATATTAGCATAACCCGGGCTAGACCATTCTGGTAGCCAGCCACCTTCTTTAAAGTCATTAGCAAGACCTGCCTGCATTTCCTTATTTATCGAAGGATATGCGAGATTTAAGAACGGATATAAAGCTCGGAATGTATCCCAAAATCCGGTGCCGGCAAACATATATCCAGGTAGAATTTCTCCGTTATACGGGCTCCAGTGTACGATCTCATCTTTCTCATTAATCTCGTATAATTTATTTGGAAAGAACAAGGTTCTGTACAAGCATGAGTAGAATGTTCTAACCTGATCTATTGTACCCCCACCTACGTCAATTCGGCCTAATTTTTCATTCCAAAGGTCACGGGCATTTTGCTTAGTTGTCTCAAAGTCTGCATCACCGATCTCTCGGTCTAAATTCAATTCTGCCTGATCAAAGCTTATAAAAGAAGAAGCTACTTTTGCGTTTACTACTGCACCGTCTTTGGTATCAAAACCTACTAAAGCTCCCGCATGATTGCCTTCCATTTCAGCTTGTCCTACGATAAGGGAGTCACCTTCCCAAGTATTTACATCTTTAAAAGGTTTATCAAATTTAATTACAAAATAATTCTTGAAATTGGTGAGTTTACCACGGGCGTACTTAGTCGTATAGCCAATGATTTTATTCTCTTCAGGAATTACTTTTACGTAAGATCCTTTATCAAAAGGGTCTATAACTACATACGAGCTGTCTGCCTTAGGAAAGGTCATTTTAAATTGAGCAGCGCGTTCAGTAGGTGTAAGTTCTACCGTCACATCGTGATCTGCTAAATAAACTTTGTAATAATATGGAGTAGATTCTTCCGCTTTATGAGAAAACCAACTTGCACGATCATCTTGATTAAATTTCATTCCTCCGGTTACAGGCATTAATGCAAACTGACCATAGTCATTCATCCAAGGTGAAGGTTGGTGCGTTTGTTTAAAGCCGCGTATTTTATTTGCATTATAAGTGTACGCCCAGCCATGTCCCATAGTACCGGTTTGGGGAGTCCATAAATTCATTCCCCAGGGTACAGCAACCGCAGGGTAAGTGTTCCCGTTAGATAATGCCGGGCTGGAGTCTGTTCCCATTAATGGATTTACATAATCAACAGGATTTTGTATAGCTGTGATAAGATCATCTTGTGCGTTTGCTGTGGTAAGCATCAAGCCGGTACACAATCCTAAAATTAGTTTTTTCATAAGAGTGAATTTGCAATTAACAAGTTTAAAGGTTTATTTAGTGATATTCCAAACGGTAGCATTGTCGTCTTCTCCGATTACCGGGAATGCACTGATGCGCAAACGAGCCGCTCCCATAGGGATTAATTCAATTGTTTCTGAAGATTCTTCAGATTTTACAGGGCTTTGCTGTAATTCGCCGGCAAGACCATATTGATCTATAGTCCATTGCGGGATGCGTTTTCCCTTTGCTTTTATAACAAGTGGAGCGGCATCAACCGTGAAGGGGTAATCGTCATCTGGCCAAGATTTTGTTTCTATCGTAAAAGAGTCTTCGAGATTATTTTTATCTAAAATCAACCCATAGTTCCAGGGGGAGGCAGGATGTATCTCGTAAGATGGCCATTTTGAAACCTCTGCATCTTTTTGCCATTTTGAATCCCAAATAGCAGTTTGTGCACTGTCTTCTTTACTATATTCTTCGTCTATTTTTAATGAGAATGTCAATGGACCATAATCAAGACTTACACTGTTATTATTGGCTTCCCAAGTTCTTAAACTCAATTCCTTTGGAAGTGTTAGTGTTATTTTATCACCATCATTCCATTCTCGATTAATGCGTAAATAAGTATTAGCAGAAGGATTAGCTTCAAGCTCGTTGCCATTTAAAGCAACTGAAGCATCTTTTGCCCACGCTGGAATTCTAAAATACAACGGAAATTTAACCGGTTTTGAAGTGTTTACGGTAAAATCTAAACTTTCAGTGAATGGGTAATTTGAATCATTAGTAATCGTCACTTCTTTACCGGCATTCACCTTTGCAGTAACTGAACCTGCAGCGTATAAAACAGCTGCGAGCCCGTTGTCTGGAGTAGCCATAAATAAATTTTCGGTAAAATAAGCCCAGCCTTGTCCGTGATTATGCTGGCAACAACGCGAGCTAAATGGATTCATCATCAAAAACGGTCCGGAATTCGCAATTCCCGGGCTGTGATCTTGATCATCGTTCATAACCATATTAGGACTGGTGATGTAGCGCAGCGATCTAAAATCTGGCATTAGCGCAGCAGGGTAGGTATTAAATGCTACTTCTTCGGCGTGATCTGCCCAGAAAATATCTCCTGTGATGCGCAATAAATGCTCATCAGAATTCATTTGCTCGACCATTCCGCAGGTTTCAACTCCTTGACGCGGATCGCTGTATCCCGGGCGTGCATTTTCATCAGAACCAAACATTCCGCCTGGAACCTGACCAAAATATTCTCTTATGATTTTAAAATCGTCATAAGTAGCTTTTAAGTCTTCTTTATTTTTACTCAGTTGATAGTACTGAGCTGGTTCTCTAAAACCCTGTGCAACATTTACATTGTGCCAGTCAATCAATTTACTATACCATTCAGGAAACTCTGATCCGTCGCGGGTTTCTTTATGATTATGAATCTCATCTAATGAATTGTCATGCTTCGTCCAGTCTGCATTAGTACGATGAATTTTTTCGGCTAAATCCAGTAAAAATTTATCGCCTGTGCGGTTGTACAACCAGATCACACTGTACAGATTATCACCCCCTCTAAGTGTTTGCCAGTAATGCACACCAGATAACATCTTGTCATCAGGCACACTGTTTTGATACTTAAAATAATTGGTCATCAAATCAATTACACGCTGGTCTTGAGTCGCTTCATAATAAGATTGAAGACAATATAACATGATCATATTTGACCAAAAGTCTTGTGAACCATCACGATCTGAAACCATTTTTGGTCCAAAATTGCCATCCTCACGTTGACTTTTGAGCGCAGCTTCAAACCAGATCTGAGACTCTTTAATCATCAAAGAATCCTGAAGAATATAGCCTGTGTTCGCATAACCTTTTAACCAGTAAGGGACCTCTTCCCACCCCCAAGATCCAGTACCGTCTTCAGACAGCCAAGCGTTATCTTCTTTTTGTAACCAGGCGCTTATTTCACCCAGATTACCCATAAGACCATCTGCTTGTCGCTGTAAGCTTTCTTTAAGCCAGCTCCCTGGTTTTATAGCCCCTAGCGGGAGTTTAATCAGTGGGCTCGGTGTAAGGGGAGTACGATTACTTACATAATTTGCATTAGTGCTAGCAACAGAGGGAACAACGACAGTAGAAATCTCTAGTTTATGTTCTTTAAAATTATCGCAGGAAATCATAAAAAGACAACCGGCAATGACAGCTAAGCACTTTAGTTTTTGCATTCTGTGAAATTTTTAAATTTATTGGAGCGGATCTTCAGCAACACCTTCATTTGTGATTTTTACGGGTTTAATATGGCCGTTTTCATCAAAGTGCATTTTGTCTATACAGGTCTCGCGGGAGTTTTGGTCTGTTTCATCAAGGGGTCTGCGATGGTAAACCATATAATAATCTTCAGAGTCCTTAGCATGAATCACACTATGATGCCCTGCACCGGTTGCGATATCAGGATCTTGTTGTAATATTTTATCGACACGTTCAAAAGGTCCAAAAGGAGAATCAGAAATCGCATAGGCAACACTATAATCAGGTCCGGTCCATCCACCTTCAGACCACATGAAGTAGTATTTACCGTCTTTGATAAACATAAATGGTCCTTCAACATAACTTTCAGGAGTGATCTCTTTGAATATGCTTCCGTCATCAAAAGGGATAAAACCGGTGAAGTCATCATTCAGTTTGGCCACATTACAATGTCTCCATCCCCCATAGTACAAGTAATACGAACCGTCTTTATCTTTGAAAACAAACTGATCTATAGGTTGTGCTCCATTATGAAATTTACCAATAAGCGGTTTTCCTAAATGATCTTTAAAAGGACCTTCGGGTGAATCACTAACGGCAACACCAATCCCACCTAATTCAGCGTCACTTTGAATGTCATTGGCTCCAAAAAAGAGGTAGTATTTACTGTCTTTTTTTATGATTGAAGGTGCCCACATGGCACGTTTTGCCCACTTAATTGCAGCGGTATCTAGTATATGCTCATGCTTGGTCCAGTCTGTTAAGTTCGGAGAGGAGAATGCATCTAAAAAAACTTGCTTATCGTAAGGAGCAGAAAAAGTTGGGTAGATGTAATAGGTGTCATCAAATATGATCCCCTCAGGATCTGCATACCAACCGGGGAAAACTGGATTGTTATTAGCAACTTCATTTTGTGCGCAACTGCTGGTAAGGGTTAATATAGTAAGTATTGAGTATAATGTTTTCATAAAATATAATTGAGGTTTTAAATATAAGCATATGTTAACGTAAAACGTTTTAGTTGCGTAAAATATTTTTGTTTTAAAGACGTTTTCATTCTTTTTTGATCAATCATCAATTTTTAGACTTTTATACATTAAAATCACGAAATGGATAAAGTCTAAATCTTAGCCGTGATTAGGTGTTGTTATAAACAAGAGGGATGAAAATCTATATCTAGATTTACCAGCCTGTTACTTCCAGAATTTTATCAAAAATTGCTGTATTCTCATAGATGCCATCAAAGTGTTCTGCACCGGGTCCAAAGGCAAAAACAGGAATGAGTGTTGCGGAATGACCACCCGTTGAAAATGTAGGGCCTATCTCACTATAGTCACTGTATTCACTACCATCATCTCTCTTTTTCTTTTTTGCAGCTAAAGTGAAACCACCAGTTTCGTGATCTGAAGTTACTATTACTAGCGTGTTACCTTCTTTTTCTGCATAGTCTAATGCTTTTCCAATAGCATTATCAAAGTCAAGAAGTTCAGAAATTAAATACGGAGCGTCATTATTATGACCACCCCAATCTATTTGAGAACCTTCTGCCATCATAAAAAAAGGTGATTTGTCTTTGCTCAAGTACTGAGTGCCCAGGTCTATAGCCTGTGATAGAAAATTTTTACGCCCATCTTCCATTTTTGGCATGCTTCCTTCTGCCAGTAAATACCCCACTTTTTTCTTAGATTTTATATTTTCAAAAACATCAAGAGTATTTGTATTTATAGTAAATCCTTTTTCTTTAAAGCTATTAAGTAGGTTTTGATTGTCTTTTCGTTTATTAAAATATTGAAGGCCTCCACCTGCAAAAAAGTCAATGTCAGAATCAACGAGATATTCTGCGATTTTTTCTTCAGAAGATCTACTTGCTGTATGCGCATAAAAACTTGCGGGTGTAGCATGAGTGATTGAAGAAGTTGCTATCATCCCGGTCTTGACATTTTTTTGCGAAACTAGTTCTACTAAATTCTTTGCATCAGCTTTGTCATCATCTACCCCAATAGCACCATTATACGTCTTGATGCCACAAGCAAATGCTGTAGCTCCAGCAGCAGAATCTGTAACATCTTCTTGAGATGATGACGTTTTTATGAGGCCTATTGTATTAAAGCGAGCATAGTTTGGCATTTGATCTTTAAAGTAAAAGGCGGAGGATATTTGAGATAAACCTGTCCCGTCACTTATCAAGAGAATTACATTTTTTGGTGTTGAGGTTATTTTTTGTGCTTTTTGAGTTGATTTGCAAGATGCCAAAGCAAAGACAAGACAGGTCAAAACAATTCTGATAATTTTCATAAGCATTCTTATTGGAGGTATTTAATATAAAAATTATGAGTAATTGATAGAAAACTTTAAAAAAGTGTTTGGTTATCAATTACTCATACAAAATTTTTATTCAAAAAGGGGTAAGCCTTAGGCAGCAGACCCCGAATTATAATAAAAGCAAAATTTCTATAATTTCCAGCCTTCTCGATAATTACGTTTTACAAACTGATTCGCTTCTTCAAAATTTGTAACACGCATCTTTTCGGCATCCCAAAGCATTTCAATATAACGCCCCGGATATTCTACTCTGCCCCCTTCAAGTTCTTTACGAACATCAAAACCTCTAATGGCAAGATTTGCGATCAATAAAGTTTCGGTTAATGGTCCTGCAACACTAAATGGAGAACTCACTTCTTTTTTGCCATAACCTGCAAGAGCAGCTTCTACCCATTGTGCATAATGCCCGTTAGCTTCTCCCGGAACGCGCTCATATTTCTCAGCAACTTTAGTTCTTTCAGTTTTAGAAGTAGGAAGCAATTGTGGATTTTCAGAATACGTACCACACATCATTTTACCTTTAGTTCCTATAAATAATACACCGTTTCCGCCATCACCAAAAACTTCATTAGGACCTAATTCTTCAGGTCGTGCTGGTTGAATACCACCGTCCATCCAGTGTAATTTGATATCGCCTTTAGTCTTATCTGTTTTAGGGAAAGTCATTGTAACGTGGCTAGAAGGAGGGCAGCTATCCGGGAAATATCCGCGTTTAAATTCATCTACATACACACTTCCTACGCTACACTGTACATCTTTAGGATACTTAAGGTTAAGTACACGTACAGGAACTTCAACCAGGTGGCAACCCATGTCTCCTAATGCACCTGTACCGTAATCCCACCAGCCTCGCCAGTTAAAAGGAACTAAACCACCTACATATTCTTTATATGGAGCTGTACCCAACCACAGATCCCAATCCAGTTCACTAGGAACAGTATCTGGGGTTTGAGGCCAAGGGATTCCTTGAGGCCAGACGGGTCTGTCTGTCCAGCAATAAACTTCTTCAATCTCGCCAATAAGTCCTGCATCATACCACTCGCTCATTAAACGAGTACCATTGTTAGAAGCTCCCTGATTTCCCATTTGGGTAACTACCTTATATTTTTCTGCGCCTTCAGTGAGTTGACGTGCTTCATAAATATCGTGAGTTAATGGTTTTTGAACATAAACGTGTTTCCCCATTTTCATTGCAGCCATCGCTTGTACCGCGTGGTTATGGTCTGGAGAAGAAACTGAAACTGCATCTATTTTATCGCCTTCTTTTTCTAGCATTTCGCGATAATCTTTATAATATTTTGCGCCAGGAAAGCGAGCTCGAGAGTTTGCGGCTCTGCGATCATCTACATCACACAAAAATGCGATTTCTGCCTTGCCAGAATCTGCAAAACTTTTAATATCACTTTCTCCTTTTCCGCCTACACCAATCCCGGCAACTACTAGTTTATCACTGGGTGCTGTAAAACCTACACCACCTAATACGTGTCTGGGTACAATAGATATACCTAGTGAAGCAATAGATGCTTTTTTAATAAAATCTCTTCTGTGACCAGAATGGGAATTTTTGTTTTCTTTCATGTTTTTGAGTTTTAATTTTCTGTAAGTGAAAAGGGTTTATCTGTTTCTTTTAAGCCTCTGGTTTTATTTGGAGTGTTAGTCATTTCTAGATCAAAAGACCCTCCATTTATAATTTGGCTATAAGTTAAATAGTTTTTAGTAAAGATTTCAGAGTTGAGATTGGCTGTGTTGATAAAAACATTTTTATCTGAATTGTTTTTTGCTGAAATCACAAATTCATTGCCATTTTCTAAAGTTATTGTTGTTTTTTCAAAAACCGGACTTCCTAACACATATTCATCTGTGCCTGGGCAAACGCTATAAAAACCCATTGCACTCAAAACATACCACGATGATGTTTGACCCTGGTCTTCATCACCGGGATATCCGTTTTCTGTATAGTTGTAAAGCTTGCTCATTACCTGTCTAGCTCGACTCTGGGTTTTCCAAGGTTGACCAGAATAGTTATAAAGATAGATCATATGTTGAATAGGCTGATTTCCGTGAGCATACTGGCCCATATCTGCTAGTTGCATCTCCGTCATTTCGTGTATTTTTCCGCCGTAAGTACCTACATGCACCGTATTAGGAACACTAAAAACCGAGTCCATTTTTGTATTGAATTGCTGTTCACCTCCCATAAGATCTATCAAGCCTTTAGGGTCCTGAAATACAGACCATACGTAATGCCATGCATTTCCTTCAGTGAAGGGCCCGCCCCATTCGTAGGGATCAAAATCTTCAACCCAACTTCCGTTTGCTTTTCGTCCACGCATAAAACCTACTGAGTCATCCCACACATTTTTATAGTTGTACATCTGACGACCAAATACATTTTCATAAAAAGCATTACCTGTCATTTTTGCCAAATTGTATGCGCAGAAGTCATCATATGCATACTCCAAGGTTTTTGCAGTCGCCTCTCCATATTTTGGGTAGGGAACATAACCCAGCGTATAATATTCTTTATGACCGTGACGCCCGTTTGCCGGCCCCCAAGGGCCTTTCTCTGTAGCTTCGTGGTAATAAGCTTTTAAAGCTTTTTCAGGATCAAAAGTGTGTATACCTTTTGCCCAGGCATCTGCTAAAAGTGAGATGGCGTGATTGCCTATCATACTACCTGCTTCGCTAGGGAAGGACCAAGACGGTAACCACCCACATTGCTCGTATGCATCTAAAAGAGCTGCGACATAGCGCCCGTGCATTTCTGGATAAAGCAAAGCATTAAGTGGAAATTGAGCGCGAAATGTATCCCAAAAACCAGTATCTGTATACATATAGCCCTCATGAACCTTTCCGTCATATGGACTGAAATAATAAGGCTCTCCGGCCTCATTGATTTCATAGAATTTTCTGGAGAATAAACTCGCTCTAAAAAAGCAAGAGTAGAATGTTTTAAAGTCGGCTTCAGAACCTCCTTCAACACGTATTTTATTCAGATGTGTATTCCATATTTTTTTTGCTTTAGCCCCTGTCGCTTCAAGATTTTTGGCTTTGCCTAATTCGGTTTTTAAAGTAACCTCAGCTTGTTTAAGGCTTATGTAAGAAGAAGCGATTTTTGCCTGAACTTTAGCGCCATCTTTAAACTGAAGATACGCTCCTTTGCCTTTACCTTCGGCAGCAATTGCTTGACCCTTTTTTTCGCCAGTTATATTATCCCAGGTGCCAAAAGTTTTAAAAGGCTTGTCAAACTGAATAACGAAGTAATTTTTAAAATGCTCAAAGCGATCCATACCGCGACCATTATGTAAATAACCGGTTATGCGTTTATTCTTCTCGTCTATGTTGATGCTGCTAAAACCTGTATACCCATCCAATACGAGAAATGCTTTCTGACTTTTAGGATAAGAAAACCGCATGTGAACCCCGCGTTCTGTGGGAGCCATTTCGGTATTTACGCCATTTTCTAAAGAGACTTGATAGTAATGCGGTTTTGCAGTTTCATTATCGTGAGAAAATCCCGATTGACGATCATTCTCATTCAATTTTAAGGTTTGAGTTACGGGCATTAAAGAGAAAACGGCATAATCATTACTCCAAGAACTGCATTGATGCGCTTGCTGAAAACCTCTAATGGTTTCTTTAAAATATTGATATTTCCAGCCATCACCGTTGTTACCGGTTTGGGGAGTCCACGTATTCATCCCAAAAGGAAGAGCAGTGGTTGGGTAAGTATTTCCGCGGGTTAATTCGTGTTTAGAATTTGTTCCCTGTAATGTGTTGACATAATCTGCCAGCTCTTGCTGTGCAGTTAATTTTAAGCAGCCGGTAAAAATGATTAGAAGTACACTAAATCTAACTATCATAATTATGGTTTAATACGCCTATATCATTCAGAAAATTGAATGTAAATCTACATCGATTGATAAATACAGGCTTAAATATAGTAAAACGTTTTAGGTATAACTAGATTTTATTTACAATATTTTAAGATTATTGTAAAATTTATTCAAAATAGTAATCTACAGATTTATAGTTTTTCCGCTTTTTGCAGATTTTTTTGCAGCTTCAAGGATTTCAATAACAATTAAATTGTTTTCTAATGACGAAAGGTCATTAGAAGGGCTAATTTTTCCTGATAAGTAGTCCTTTAAATAATCAATATGACTATCGTAATAGGTTTTTTTTAAGCTAACTTTCTCAGGATCATCATGTGATGAATATTTGTAAAGGGTATTCTCTTTTACCGCATCGTAAGAAGTTTTTGTACCGAATATTTCAAAATTTTTGATATTATAAGGCCAGTTCCAACTCGCTTCAATAATACCAATTGTGTTTTTATATTCTAAAACAATTAAAGCATTATCATCAACATCGGGATATAATTCTGGTTTGAGCTGCTGGGTTACTGCTTTTACAGAAATAGGTTTTTCTCCGTTTTTAAAATAGGTCATTAAATTTGCTCCGTAACAACCAAAATCAAATAATGCACCTGCTCCATTCTTTTCTTCGTCAGTAAGCCAATTAAGAAACTCATTGCTACAACCAATTTCATTAGGACCTTGATGTCCGTCACGAGCGACCATTCTTATGATGTCTTCATTAGAGTCTTCTAACAACTCTTTTTGTTTATGAATGCTTTTATACCAGGTTGTTTCATAATTAGTAAGTAGAGGTGTGTTGTACTTTTTAGAAAGTGCTGCCATTTTATTTGCCTGTTTGAGAGTTGTCGCCAATGGTTTTTCAACCATAACAGGAATACTTAAAGGCATACATATTTGAGCTACATCAATATGTTCTGAAACTGGATTGTATGCAAGAACAACATCAGGCTTTGTATTAATTAAAACACTTTCCAATGAATTATGAACTATTTCTTTTGGAAATCCATAAGATTTGCGATAGCGTTCCACAAGTTTTTCATTTGCTTCAGCAATTCCTAGAAGTTCAATTTCGTTATTACGATATGCATTCATAATGATGTGCGCATGGTCGTGACTTAATCCTGCAACAACTACTTTAAGTTTTTCCTGAGCTAAAACATTAGATACTGTCGAGATAATTAAAACAATAAGGAAACTGATTTTTCTAAATATTCTCATTTTGAGATTGTTTTTTATTAATAAAAAGAGGGTTTGCTAATAATATCTTTTTGATCGCTAATAACAAACCCTCCTTTACTTTAAAGTTAAATTGTTGACTTGTGTTGAATAAGCTTTGTGTTTAGCGTAATTAAGCTAAATAAAGAATATTCTCATTAAGTGAATACTTAAATAAAATCCGGTATTAATTAGATTGGTCTTTCAACATTTTGATAAAATAGCCACCTACTACAGAGCGAGCTTTAAAGCCTACTTTATCTGCGTTAGTGGTTTCGTGCCAGTCACTTAAAGGTACTCGTTGCGGAGTAGTATTTGCAAAATCCCATACCGGCTCCATCAAAGCTTTAAAATCAGCATCATTATGAGCAAGCGTAGCTGTCCATAAAATCCAGTCGGATTTTGTGTAGGTTTTTCTACTATCTAATGGTAGGCCATAAGCTTCCTGCTTGTTAAGATAATAAGCAACTTCAGTTTCCTGAACGTCTTTTGGGAAAATGTCAAGACCTAAAATCTCATCCCACACAAGATTATATTTCTGACTCCAGCTGCCTTCACTTTCAAAAGCAAGGGTGTAATGATCACCGTCTGCGGCAATATTCTTCCATTTCTGAGCCATATCTTTTGCTGCCGCCGTATATTTTTCTGCTGTCTCCTTATTGTCTAACATCTCTGCTAATTTTCCATACGCGGCGATAGCCATAATGGCTTTTACTGAGAGGTTTGCATTACGCGCTAAATGCCCGGCAAAATCATCTGTAGACAGTTGGTTTGCAGGGTCAAAACCGCTTTGCATTAAATAATCTGCCCAGGTTGTTAGGGTAGCCCAGTGCGCTTTTGCGTAATCTGCATTTCCTTCGGCTTGTGCAATGGCAGCAGTAAGAATCAGCATGTTTCCAGCTTCTTCTACAGGCATATCTTCACCATAAGTTTGGCCGGTAGCAATAGGATATGTACCAAGGTCATGAGCTGGGAAAGGCTTTTTCCATTTTCCACTTTCGCTATAATAAAAGATCCCGTTAAGCATTCCTTTTAAAAGATCTGGATTATATACTAGAAATAAAGGAGCAGAAGGATAGGTGACGTCTACTGTATTGATAGAACCGTTACTGTTGTTTTCTTTAGAAAGAAAAAGAATATCTCCATTAGGCGCTTCTACAAGAATGTGCGCAGCAATAGCTTGTCTGTAAGCTGTGACACAGAGATCTGCATATTTTTCACCACCAGATTCCAGAGCATCTTTATAGAGTTGTTCGTCAAAGTTGTGCACTTTGCTAATTACGCTCTCATAATCAGTGTAGGCCTTAGTCAACTCTTGATCCATAGTTGCTCCATCTTTAGACCACCAGGGTTTAAGATTGTTTCCAAAGTAATTAACTGCTTCATCCTGATCATAACCTATCATAAATAGTTGCTCGCTACCTTCACTATTAATTTCACCAAGATCTGCAACCGTATTTAAAATTAAATTTTTACCAGTAGTTTTCTCGTTTGTATCTGAAATTTCTCCAGAGACAAAAGCATCCAGACCCTGGGCAGTTTCTGAGATGTACTGTGTTGTATTTGCTGATGGAGCAGCTACATAAAGATATCCCCAATCTATACGTAAATCGTCACCTCTTTTTTCAAGAACCGGTTGAGAAGTGGTGCCAGCTTTTAATACCGTTAGATCTCCGTTAGTATATTCTGAAACTTCAACTTCCTGAACTTCCTGATTAACTGCAATTGCTGAAGAAGCACCTAGATAAAGTTTTGCATTATGACTTTCATCTCCATAAACTTTTACATTGATATACGAGATGGGTCTGCTGTAAATATCCAGATCTTCTATAAGCAGGGGAGAAGTAAACGTGATTGCAATCTGAGTACCGTCTGCATCAAATGTATACTCGGTTTGATTGGCTCTTAATGCAACATTAAGCTGTTTAGCTTTTTGAATTTCTATATTATTTTCTGATTTAGCCTCGGTAACTAAACCTGCATCCAAAAATTGTCCGCCAGCAGTATTGCGTATGTGAATCGCTAAAACATTTCCAGTAGGTTTAAGGGTGCTCATAGCTTCCTTAGAAAGCGGAAGGTATTTGTAGCTATCTAGCCAACCTTTAATATCTGCAACCTGTACACCATTTATCCAGGCTTTTACGTTGTCATCGTGACTTAATTTTAAATAAAGAGTTTCAAGGTCTGTACTTTCTAAATTAAAGGTACGGCGGTAATATAAGTCATCACTCGTCCAAGATGTTTTAGCCATACTTTTATTATCGCTAAAAGGAGCTTCGCCGGTTTTCCAGGAAGTAGCATCATAATCTGTCATAATCCAATTCTCATCAGGCTTAGTTTCAGAATAAGAAACAGTATAGGTTTCCTCATCTGAAGCCGGTAGTACAGCATCCCAAACCTTACTTTCCATGCCTAAAAACTGATAGAATTTATCATCTAACTGAAGCACGCCGGTAAGGGAATGGTCTTTCTCTGTCCAATGTTTTGTAGGGCTTCCGTTCAACTCATCACCCATAGACCAGATACTCAGGTATGGGTCATGTGTAATTAGAGGATAGGCCGGAGCTCGTAAAGAGGCACTTCCTGAAATTACATCGTTTTCGTTTTGGGCTGTAGTTTGTTGCTCTTTGCAGGAGTATGCAAATACGCATAAGAGACTCAGCATCAATAAACTGTTTTTCTTCATAATTTAAAATTTGATTATTTCTGGTTTTTCTCCACAACGTGGAATATAATTTTTGAATGTCCCTTCACTATTCTCAAATTATTCATGGTGTTACTTTGTTGAAATATCCCAAACCCTTTGAAAAAGGTTTAGGATATAAGGCTTATTAAGAATTCACACTAGGTTTAGATGCATATTCCTGCCAAAGTTCATCTACAGTTTTACCTGTATAGTCCTTCCAAGTCTGAGCTGTATATTTTTTATTACGCAAATCATAATCTAGTTTCTTAACCAGATTCTTATCATAATTTTGAGTAATCCAAAGCAAGAAACGCGCAGTGATTCTATAGCTGTTCTCATATTTTTGATTAGGACTAAAAGGAGTTAATGACCATCCTGCTCCGTCGTTATCTAAGGCATACTTATAGCGCACATAATCTGCGATTCCTTCCGTTAACCAGCCGGGGCCAGCTCCGCCTGGATATGATTGAACTAAGTGCATCAATTCGTGGGTTACTAAATCAAGATCTTCGGGTTTTTTATGAAGCCAAGCTGAACTAATAGTGATCGCTCCCTGATGTGCATAAGCAACACCATCATAAGCCGTATCAATTTTAATGGTCACATGCTTCTGAGAATTTTTATTGAAATCCTTTACCAGTTTTGGATATACTTTTTTAAAGATTTTCTCAATTCCTTTTTGAATTGAAGGATCTAAGGTATCATCTTGACTCGTATAGGTTAATGTATACTTTTGTGCTTGTAAATTGCC
>Ga0207888_100046_pt1 | contig 119454 bp, 109 predicted proteins | sample LinPmetageLP43_FD_184055 | JGI IMG/M metagenome (GOLD analysis project Ga0207888, IMG submission 184055) | Marine viral communities from the Pacific Ocean - LP-43 (SPAdes) | ecosystem: Environmental > Aquatic > Marine > Oceanic | place: Pacific Ocean | collected 2010-08-27
AGCGGCGCCTTCAGTGTCAGTCATGAACCGCCGTATGCGGAACCGCACGTACGGTGGTGTGAGAGGGCGGCGGGAGTAATCCCGCTCCCTACTCGATTCTGCGCGCGATGATGACAAGCGTAGCGACCGGTATTGAAAATGGAGAGGTAGATGCAGGAGTTTTATCTGGTCATCGCACTGACCTTCATGGCGGGTATGGCCATGCCGCTGGGCGCGTTGCTGGCGGGCGTTGATCAGCTGCGGCCCACTTGGCTCACGGATGAATATCGTCACGGCATCATCGCTTTTGGTGGTGGTGCCTTGCTGTCGGCGGTGGCGCTTGTGCTGGTGCCAGAGGGCATCGCGCCGTTATCGACCTGGTTGGCTGCGTTTTGCTTTGTGGCGGGTGGTGTCGCCTTTATGGCTCTGGATGTTCTGCTTGATCGTATAAAGACGCCGGCGGGGCAGTTGGCTGCGATGCTATCCGATTTTCTCCCCGAGTCGCTGGCGCTGGGCGCCGCTTTTGCCGTGGGCGAAAGCAGTGGTGTGTTGTTGGCCTGTCTGATGACGCTGCAGAATCTGCCGGAAGGATTCAATGCCTGCCGAGAGTTGCGTGCCGCTACACATTATGGAGCTCGGCGTATCGCGCTGATTTTTGCGGTAATTGCCTTGCTTGGGCCGATGTTTGGCGTGCTCGGATACAGCTGGTTGTCAGCTTACCCCTCAGTGGTTGCTATGGTCATGCTGTTTGCTGCTGGCGGGATTTGCTACTCGGTATTTCAGGATATTGCCCCTCAGGCACAGCTGGAGAAACATTGGGGGCCGCCCATGGGGGCCGTCTTGGGCTTTGTCCTGGGTATGGTGGGGCACCAATTGACCATGGCGTAACGGCGGTCTGTGACAGAGTCCGCGAGTATCGGCTGGTGAAACCAGCTATTATTTAGCGGCGGTAAGCGCCTTGTTGCCCTGGTTGATTGGTTGCAGCGGGTGTCACTTTTGCTTTGCTTAGGAGCGCTCCCATGAAACGTCTTTCCCTGTTTGCTGCTATCGGTGTGTTTGCTTTCTCTGGTCTGGCCTTTGCGAGCAGCTTTATCGCTACTACAGATACCATTGGTGCGTCCCTGGCTAATAGTGTTGAAGGTACCAGTGACGTCAGCTCGGGCGGCAACGACAAGGTGCTGCTGCAAGCCCAGGATGATGCGGCCAGCTTCGTTGCCAGTGGTGGCAGCATTCGTGGTGTGCGCCTGGAAGCTGCGCTGGCGCACATTCGTCAGCAAAAGCCTGCTCTGAGCGCCAGCGACATGCAGTTGGCTGAGGCCATCCTCGCCCGTTGAGCGGCGTTCGGCTTGGTCTGCTGACGTTTTTGCTGCTGTTGTGCCTGCCGGCACAGGCAGCATTGCGTCTGTTCTTGCAGTCTGACGACTTGAATCAGGCGGAACTGGCGGCCAGCCAGGCGCTGTTGGCTGACGTCAGCAGGGTGCTGCCACCTGTTCTGCTCAGCAGGCTTGATGCCGAGGTGCCTGTGCGCTGGAGCTCAGCACTGGATGCCAGTGTGGTCGGTCGAGCGAGCGCAAGTGGCAAGCTCCTGCTCAATCGTCGGCAGCTGTCTGTGCTTGTCGCTGCGCAGGACGCTGATCCTACACGCCAGCAACTGCTGGCAACCCTGGTTCATGAGATAGCTCATCTCTACGACCGAGGCCGTTACGGCTCCGACCGGCAGCGTCGGCTGTTCCAGCGCTGCCAGTCACAGCAACAAAGCCTTGGGCTGGTGGGGTTGCCGTCGTGGTGCCGTGGGCAAGGCGAGCGACGCTTTAGCCTCAGTGATGATCCACGTTTGCTTGACTTGGCTGGCTGGCCCGAGCGGGTAGGTGAGCGCGGCGCACGCGTCAATGTTAACCATCAGCGTGATCGCAGCCCTGATCGTTACGAGCTGACCAGTCCCAGTGAGTTCGTCGCAGTGAATGTCGAGTATTTCCTGCTCGACCCGCAATACGCTTGTCGCCGCCCGGCGCTGTTTGCTTTTTTCCGTCAGCACTTCAACTGGGCGCCGGAGCATGTGCAGTCCTGCTCCGCTAGTTATCCCTACCTCAATGCCAGCCTGGATCCTGCGCAGCAGGCGTTGGGGCGAATCGATCCGCAGCGTGTTTATGCGGTGCACTATCTGCTGGCCGAGCCTAACCAGGCCTGGGCTAGTCGCTGGGGGCACAGCATGCTGCGCTTGGTGATCTGTGCGCCGGGCCGCCCGGTTGGACCGGACTGTATGCTGGACGTCGATCAGCATCTGGTCCTGTCGTTTCGTGCGTTCGTAGAGGATGTTCAGCTCTCCAGCTGGGACGGCCTCACCGGCAACTACCCCTCTCGGCTGTTCATTCTGCCGCTCACTCAGGTCGTCGATGAATACACCAAGCTGGAACTGCGAAGCCTCAGCTCGATTCCCTTGCAGCTCAATGAGCAGGAGCGTAAAGGTTTGATTGAGCAGGCTGCACAGCTGCACTGGAGCTATGACGGTACCTACTATTTCATCAATAACAACTGCGCGGTTGAAACGCTCAAGCTACTGCGCAGCGGCACGGCCAATACTGAACTGGCGGACCTCGAAAGCATAACGCCCACAGGGCTGCTGGCGCTGCTTAAGGGGCGAGGTTTGGCTGATGACATTGCGCTGGCTGATCGCGAATGGGCAATGCGTCGTGGCTATTTTTTTGACTCCTACGGTGAGCGCTATCAGGTCATGCTTGACGTGGTTCGGGCCAACCTTGAGGTGCCTGTCGAGCGTGTAGATGATTGGTTGGCGTTGGGTGCCGCGCAGCGCGCAGCATGGCTGTCAGCGGGCGATCAGCGCACTACAGCAGCACTGCTTCTGCTGGAGCAGGCCGCGCAGCGCCGCCAGTTGCTGCTGGTGCGTCAGGAGCTGAAGGCTCGCTATCAGGCGTTACGTGGTACCGGGCACAAAGGCCTGGATGACACGGAGCAACTGATGCAGCAGTTACTGGCGAATAGTGGTTATCTCAGTCGTCCCGCCGAGTTGCTGGGCGCCGGTTATGGCCTGCCGCAGGCAAGCGAATGGCAGCATTTGCAGCAGCGCAGCGCCGAGCGGCGTCAGGGCTTGCTGGATATGGCAGGTAATCTTGATGAGCAGCTGCTGGCGTTACTGGATGCTGGGCGGCGCAACGAGATTGAGTTGGGCAAGCGCAATATTCGCCGGTTGGCTGAGCGTCTGCGTGCACTGCATCGCGCGGAGGGTGGCGTGCAGTTACCCTGACTCTCATCCACAGGCGCGGTGGAGCTGGAATTCAGGCACAAAAAAACCAGCTCAGGGCTGGTTGTTTTCAGGGTCTTGCCACAACCATCTGAGTGAGTCAGATGGTGCCTCGAGGGAGAATCGAACTCCCACTCTGTCACCAGAAACGGATTTTGAATCCGCCGCGTCTACCAATTCCGCCATCGAGGCTTTGCGCTTCATGCAAGCCGGCGCGGAGTATACGAAGCAGTGGGCATAAAGGTCAATGCTCAAATGACATTCGTTTGTGTGAATGATCGCGGCGGGTCGTGTTTTCCGCTATTATGTGCACCCTTTCAAACTCCTCCGGAACCGCTGCCTGCATGCGTCTCAGTGATTTTGCCTTCGATTTGCCCGACGAACTTATCGCGCGTCATCCATTAGCTGAGCGTAGGGCTAGTCGTTTGCTCTGTCTGGATGGTCCTAGCGGCGAATTGAGTGATCGGCATTTTGCTGATCTGCTGGATTATTTGCGCCCTGACGACCTGATGGTGTTCAACAATACGCGGGTGATTCCAGCGCGGCTGTTTGGCCGCAAGGAAACCGGCGGGCAGCTTGAAGTGCTGGTTGAGCGGGTGCTGGATGAGTATCGCGTGCTGGCGCATATCCGCTCGAGCAAATCGCCCAAGCCGGGAAGCCGGATTTTGCTTGATGGTGAGGGTGTCGCTGAGATGGTGGCGCGCCATGATGCGCTGTTTGAGCTGCGCTTTGCCGAGCCGGTTTTACCGCTGCTGGATCGCGTCGGGCATATGCCGTTGCCGCCCTATATTGATCGGCCGGATGAAGAGGCGGACCGTGAGCGCTATCAAACGGTTTATGCCAAACGTCAAGGCGCGGTAGCCGCGCCCACCGCCGGACTACATTTTGATCAGGCATTGCTGCAGGCCATAGCGGACAAGGGCGTAGCGACTGCAGAAGTGACATTGCATGTTGGCGCGGGTACCTTTCAGCCGGTTCGGGTTGAGCGCATTGAAGATCACGTGATGCATCAGGAATGGCTTGAGGTCGGTCCTGAGGTAGTCGCGGCGGTCGAGCAATGCAAGGCCCGTGGCGGTCGTGTTATCGCGGTGGGTACCACCAGCGTGCGCTCGCTGGAGTCGGCAGCACGTGATGGGCAGATCAAGCCGTTCACAGGTGATACCGATATTTTTCTGTATCCGGGCAAGACCTTTCATGTCGTCGATGCGCTGGTGACCAACTTTCATTTGCCGGAGTCGACGCTGCTGATGCTGGTGTCGGCCTTTGCTGGCTATTCCGAAACCATGGCCGCTTACGCGGCGGCTGTAGCCGGTGGTTATCGTTTTTTCAGTTACGGTGATGCCATGTTTATCACCCGCAATCCAGCCGCTCGCGGCCCCGAGGTTACCCCATGAGTCACATGTCCTTTGAATTGCTGGCCACCGATGGCAAGGCCCGTCGCGGACGCCTGACCTTTCCGCGTGGTGTCGTGGAGACGCCTGCCTTTATGCCTGTAGGTACCTATGGCACCGTCAAGGGCATGTTGCCGCGCGATGTAGAAGCGATCGGCGCGCAGATTATTCTCGGTAATACTTTTCACCTCTGGCTGCGCCCAGGGACCAAGGTGATTCAGCAACATGGCGACCTGCATGATTTCATGCAGTGGAAGGGCCCGATTCTCACTGATTCCGGTGGTTTCCAGGTGTTCAGCCTGGGCGCTATGCGCAAAATCAAGGAGGAGGGCGTGTATTTTTCCTCGCCGGTCGATGGCGCCAAGGTGTTTATGGGGCCGGAAGAGTCCATGCAGGTTCAGCGTGAGCTGGGCTCTGACATTGTGATGATCTTTGATGAATGTACGCCTTATCCCGCCGATGAAGATACTGCGCGGCGCTCCATGGAGTTGTCACTGCGCTGGGCCAAGCGCTCTAAAGCTGCGCACGAAGGTAATCCTTCGGCGCTGTTTGGTATCGTTCAGGGTGGTATGCACGAGAGTCTGCGCCTGCGCTCGCTGGAAGGGCTATGCGAGATCGGCTTTGATGGTCTGGCGATTGGCGGCCTGTCAGTGGGCGAGCCCAAAGACGAGATGATGCGCGTGCTGGACTTCCTGCCCGGCCACATGCCGCCAGAAAAACCTCGTTACTTGATGGGTGTTGGCAAGCCGGAAGATCTGGTGGAAGGTGTGCGGCGCGGCGTGGATATGTTCGATTGCGTGATGCCTACGCGTAATGCACGCAACGGGCATTTGTTCACCGAGGCGGGGGTCATCAAGATCCGTAATGCGGTGCATCGTCACGATCAGAGCCCGCTTGATTCAGCCTGTGATTGCTACACCTGTCAGAACTTCTCACGGGCGTACCTGCATCACTTGGACAAGTGTGGCGAAATGCTTGGCAGCATGCTCAATACTATCCATAACCTGCGGCATTATCAGCGGCTTATGGCAGGTTTGCGCAGTGCCATTCAACAGGGTACATTGACCGACTTTGTGGAAGACTTCTACGCCAAGCTGGGTCTGCCGGTTCCTCCATTGCAGGCTTGATTGGCGCTCGGATCGCCCCCATAACCGATTTTCTAGCAGTTTAATAACAGGAGTATCACATGAGCTTTTTCATCCCCGCCGCTATGGCGCAATCAGCTGGCGGCGCAGCCGCGCCTATGGGTGCCGGTTTTGAATGGATTTTTCTGGTCGGCTTCGTCGTTATTTTCTATCTGATGATCTGGCGTCCGCAGTCCAAGCGTGCGAAAGAGCACAAGAACCTGCTGGCAAATCTGTCCAACGGCGATGAAGTAGTGACCGGTGGCGGTATTCTGGGCAAGGTCAAGAAAGTGACAGATGAGTTCGTGGTGCTGGAAGTGACTGACAGTCAGGAACTGAAGTTTCAGAAAGGCGCTATTGTCGCCGTGTTGCCCAAGGGCACGCTGAAAGCCATCTAATCCCTCATGTAGAACTCTGTTCCGGGCGCCGATAAGGCGCCCGGACTGCTATCAGGCCCTGATATGCTCAACCGTTACCCCCTCTGGAAGTATTTGCTGATTGTGGTCGTGCTCGCGCTTGGCCTGATCTATGCCACGCCTAACCTGTATCCGGACGATCCTGCCATTCAGATCTCCGGTGCCAGCTCCACCCAAACTATCGAACAGTCCGACCTTGATCTTATTGAGCAGGCGCTGGCCAGTGCTGGCCTGCAGACCAAGGGCAGTGAACTGGGCAGTAATGGCCGTTCTGGTCTGGTGCGCCTGGTAAATCGCTCTGATCAATTGGGCGCGCAGGATGTGGTGCGCGATGCGCTGGGCCGCGATTACGTGGTAGCACAAAATCTGGCGCCAACCACGCCAGAGTGGCTGATGAATATCGGCGCAGGACCTATGACTCTGGGTCTGGATCTCTCCGGTGGTGTGCACTTCCTGCTGCAAGTTGATATGGACAAGGCGTTGGAGACGCGGGTCAATGTCTATCAAAGTGAAGTGCGTGGCTTGATGCGTACCGAAAAGTTGCGTTATCGCAGCTTGCCTACCCAGGGTACTACCCTGCAATTTGGCTTCGCCAATGAAGAGGATCTGTCGGCCGCGCGGCGCCTGATCGGTAAGCAGTATCCCCAGTTTGCACTGAGCTCGGTCGAGCGGGGCGATCAGCAGGTGTTGCAGCTGACCCTGACCGAAGCGGAAATTTCCAACATTCGTGAATATGCGGTTCAGCAGAACCTGACCACTGTCCGTAATCGAGTCAATGAGCTCGGTGTGGCCGAGCCGCTGGTGCAGCGTCAGGGTGCCAATCGTATCGTGGTTGAACTGCCGGGCGTTCAGGATACCGCTGAAGCCAAGCGGGTGCTGGGTAAGACTGCGAACCTCGAGTTTCGCCTCGCTGCTGAGCCTGATGCGCCTGCGGCAACCACCGAAACTTTTGAGTATCGGGGCAGCAGCGGCCGTCCGCCGGCTCAGGTTGAGCGCAGTCTCATCATTACCGGTGATCAGGTTACCGACGCCCAGTCCAACTACGACGAAAACGGTCGCCCGCAAGTTAATATCAAGCTAGATAGTCACGGCGGCGAATTGATGAACCGCGCTACGCGCAGCAATATCGGTCGTGGCATGGCGGTACTGTTCATCGAGCAGCGCGAGATCAGTCGCACTGTTACCCAGGAAGTTGATGGGGTAGAGCAGCAGGTCGAGATTCCGGCCTTTGTTGAAGAGAAATCGATCATCAGCTTGGCGACCATCCAAAGCGCGCTGGGTAACCAGTTCCGCATCACCGGTCTGGATTCGCCCGCTGAGGCCTCTGAGCTAGCGCTATTATTGCGTGCAGGCGGGCTAGCTGCGCCGATGCATTTTGTTGAAGAGCGAACTATCGGCCCCAGCCTGGGCGCAGAGAACATTGCCAAGGGTGTGACGGCTACGCAGGTCGGTTTTGCGCTGGTATTGATTTTCATGGTGCTGGTGTATCGCGCATTCGGCGTGTTTGCTGGCATAGCGCTGACCTTCAATCTTGTGCTGCTGTTGGCGCTTATGTCGCTGTTGGGTGCCACGCTGACGCTTCCCGGTATTGCCGGTATCGTGCTGACGCTGGGTATGGCGGTCGACGCCAACGTGCTGATCTTTTCGCGTATCAAGGAAGAAGTTGCCAACGGGATATCGCCACAGCGCGCTGTGCATGAGGGCTACGATAAGGCGTTCTCCGCCATTATCGACGGTAACCTGACGACGCTGCTGGTCGGGGTAATCCTATTTGCCATGGGCTCCGGTCCAATCAAGGGCTTCGCCGTTACACTGTCGCTGGGGATTCTGACCTCGATGTTCAGTGCCATCATGGTCACCCGTGCCATGGTCAACTTGTCCGTCGGTGGACGCGACATCAAGAAGCTGTGGCTGTGAGGATCAACCCATGACTAACATTAAAACCATTAATTTCCTCGGGCTGCGCAAGGTCTTCTTTGGTCTTGCCATAGTGCTGATGCTGGCGTCGATTGCCAGTCTGGTAGTCAAGCAGCTCAATCTGGGGCTCGACTTTACCGGTGGTGCGCTGGTGGAGCTGAACTATAGCCAGCCGGCTGATCTGGAAGAAATTCGCGGTGTGCTGCGCGAGAACGGCTGGAACGATGCGGTGGTGCAAAACTTTGGCGCGTCGACGGATGTGCTGATTCGTCTGCCCAGCGAGAATCCTGATCTGGGCGCTGAAATTGCCCAGTTGGTGAAGCGCCAGGATGGCAATGACGTATCGGTTAAGCGTGTCGAGTTTATCGGCCCACAGGTAGGTGAAGAGCTGCGCGACAAGGGCGGCCTCGGCATGCTGTTGGCGCTCGGTGGTATTCTGCTTTACGTATCGCTGCGCTTTCAGATGAAGTTTGCCGTGTCGGCCATCGTCGCGCTGTTCCACGACGTGATCTTTACCCTTGGCATATTTTCACTGTTCGGTCTGTCATTCGATCTGACGGTGCTGGCGGCCCTGCTGGCGGTAATCGGCTATTCGCTGAACGATACTATCGTTGTGTTCGACCGGGTGCGGGAGAATATGCGGTTGATGCGTCAGACTGAGTTGACCGACATCATCAACATCTCGACCACTCAAACCCTGGGGCGTACCCTGGCAACCTCTTTCTCGACCATTCTGGTGCTCCTCGCGCTGTTCTGGTTTGGCGGTGAGAATATTCACGGGTTCGCGACGGCGTTGCTGATCGGTGTGGGTGTGGGTACCTACTCCTCCATCTACATTGCCGGTGGTTTGCTAGTGACTATGAAGCTGACGCGTGATGACCTGATCCCGCCGCAGATCGAAGAGGCCATTGACGACCGGCCCTAGCATCGGCTTTGCCGATGTAGCTGCAAGCTGCAAGCTGCAAGCCGTAAGCTAGAAGCTAGAAGCTAGAACAAAAAGCCCATACCGGATTTTGGTATGGGCTTTTTTCGTTGCTGGACTTGACTCTGAGTTCGCGCTGTACATCCTTGGCTTCCAGCTTCCAGCTTCCAGCTTCCAGCTTCCAGCTTCCAGCTTCCAGCTTCCAGCCAAAAAAATACCCACAAAAAAAGGCCCACACCGAACTAACGTATGGGCCTTTCTATTCAAGCCTGCACAATCAGCTTGTAGCTTGTAGCTTGTAGCTTGTAGCTTGTAGCTTGTAGCTTAAAGCTTGCCGCTGGGCATGAAACTCTTAGAGTTTCATGCCGGAGGTCAGGTGCGGCTGAATGGCGGTTAGCACCGCTTTGAAGCACTTGGGGTTGCCAGCGACGATGTGGCCTTTGTCGAGGAAGTGGTGGCTGCCAGTGAAATCACTGACCAGGCCACCTGCTTCCTGAATCAAAAGCGCGCCCGCAGCCATATCCCACTCGGCCAGGCCAAATTCCCAGAAAGCGTCGTAGCGACCGGCGGCCACGTAGGCCAGGTCCAGGCTCGCAGCGCCAGCGCGACGGATGCCAGCAGTTTGGCCAACCAGGCTACGGAACATGCCCAGGTAGTTGTCCAGCGCGTCGATCTGATTATCCCGGAAAGGGAAGCCGGTACCCAGTAGGGCGCCGTCCAGGGTTTTGCGGTTGCTCACTCGCAGGCGACGGCCGTTCAAGGCAGCGCCACGGCCGCGGCTGGCGGTAAACTCTTCCTGACGAATAGGATCGAACACTACAGCGTGTTCAGTGCGGCCTTTGACCCGGCAAGCGATGCTGATCGCGAAGTGCGGTACGCCGTGGATGAAGTTGGTAGTGCCATCCAGTGGGTCGATAATCCACACGGTATCTGCGCCGTCGCCTTGGCCAGGCTGAAATCCGGACTCTTCAGCCTGGATGCTGTGATCGGGGTATGCCTTGCGCAGATGGGAAATAATGGTCTGCTCGGCGGCGCGGTCAATTTCGGTCACGTAGTCGCGAGCGTCCTTCTCGTCGACGGTAAGAACATCAATACGTTCCATGGAACGGTAGATCATTTCTCCGGCGCTACGTGCGGCGCGGAGGGCGATGTTCAGCATGGGCTGCATAGGGATGTATCTCTGTCGGGAAGATGAAAAGCCGGAAATTGTAGCAGATAACCTTGGCAACATGAATGCATCATGGCTATCGCCCTATAGCTTTTGTAATATGCAGGGTTCATTCAGGTGCCCAAAGGTGTTGCAGTGTTGAATAATGTGCGTGTTGTATTGGTCAATACCAGCCATCCTGGCAACATCGGTGGTGCGGCGCGAGCGATGAAAAACATGGGCCTGCACGAGTTGGTGCTGGTCGATCCGGTGCGTTTCCCTGACCAGCAAGCCAACGCTCGCGCTGCCGGTGCTGAAGACGTTTTGCAGGGCGCGCGCATCGTAGAAACCCTGGAAGAGGCCATTGCCGACTGTGTACTGGTACTGGGTACCAGTGCCCGTGATCGCCGTATTCCCTGGCCTGTGCTTGACCCGCGCGAAGCGGCAGATGAAGTGCTGAATCGTCTTGAGTCCGAGCAAAGCGGTCCGGTCGCTATTGTCTTTGGGCGTGAAGATGCGGGCCTGACCAGTGAAGAGCTACAGCGCTGTCAGTATCACGTGCACATCCCGTCAATGCCGGACTTCAGTTCACTCAATCTGGGCGCGGCGGTGCAGGTGTTGGCCTATGAATTGCGTATGCAGTCGTTGCAGCGCGCCGGTGCACCGACCAAGATGCATAAGATTGAGACCACCGCGCTGCCTAATGAAACCCCGGCTACTGCCGGAGAGCTGGAGCAGTATTTTCAGCATCTTGAGCAGGTGCTGGTTGAAATCGGCTTCCACGACCCTCAAAAACCCAGACAGTTGATGCCGCGCTTGCGCCGTTTGTACGGTCGTATTCAGGTCAATCGGATGGAGATGAACATCCTGCGTGGTATTTTGACCGAAACCCAAAAAGCCATCGGAGTCAAAGCATCCGGTGAGCGGAGACGTTAAGCATGTTTGAACGCATGAAAGAAGATATAGCCAGTGTTTTCCATCGTGACCCTGCTGCGCGCAACACGCTGGAAGTGCTGACCTGCTATCCAGGCTTGCATGCGGTCTGGATGCACCGTCTGTCGCATGGTTTGTGGGTGCGTAATGCCTTTTTACTGGCGCGCATGGTGTCGCATCTCGCGCGCTGGTTAACCGGTATCGAGATTCACCCGGGTGCCAAGCTGGGTCGCCGCTTTTTTATCGACCATGGTTTTGGTGTGGTAATTGGCGAGACAGCCGAGATCGGTGATGACGTCACCCTGTATCAGGGCGTCACGCTCGGGGGGACCAGTTGGGATCATGGTAAGCGCCACCCAACCCTGGAAGATGGCGTAGTGGTCGGTGCGGGCGCCAAGGTGCTGGGCCCGTTCACCGTCGGCAAGGGTGCCAAGATCGGCTCCAACGCAGTGGTGACCAAAGCGGTGCCTGCTGGTGCGACTGCGGTGGGTATCCCAGGCCGAATAATCGTCAAGGAGGCGGAGCAGTCGGCTGATCAGCAACAGCAGGCCAAGCGCCAGGCCATGGCTGAAAAGCTTGGCTTCGACGCCTATGGCGTCAGTCGCGACATGCCGGACCCTGTTGCCCGTGCCATCGGCCAGATGCTGGACCATATGCATGCGGTGGACGGTCGGCTTGAAGGTATGTGCAATGCGTTGAGCGAGCTGGGCAGCGATTACTGCGCCAAGGAGCTGCCAACGCTGGGTGGTGAGGATTTTGAGTTGCTGAAGGATGACGGCGAAGTGGCAGTGGATGCTGAAAGTAATGACTCCATTGCACGCTGAGGTGAATCCATGAAGCAACCCATTTACCTTGATTACGCGGCCACAACGCCAGTCGACCCGCGGGTGGCGGAAAAGATGATGGCCTGCCTGACGCTGGACGGTAACTTTGCCAACCCCGCGTCACGTTCACATCTGTACGGGTGGAAGGCCGAAGAGGCTGTCGAAATGGCGCGGCGTCAGGTGGCCGATTTGGTTGGTGCCGATCCGCGTGAGCTGGTCTGGACCTCTGGTGCTACCGAGTCCGATAACCTGGCGATCAAGGGTGTGGCGCATGCGCTTGCCGATCAGGGGCGGCACATTATCACCTCAAAAATAGAACATAAGGCAGTGCTCGATAGCTGCCATCAGCTGGAGCGCGAGGGGTTTGAAGTTACCTATCTGCAGCCCGGCGCTGAAGGGATAATCAGTCCCGAGCAGCTAGAGGCAGCTTTGCGTGACGACACCGTGCTGGTGTCGCTTATGCACGTTAATAATGAACTGGGCACGGTCAATGATATTGCTGCTCTTGGCGCCGTCGCCCACGCGCACAAGGTTCTGTTTCACGTTGACGCTGCGCAGTCGACCGGCAAGCTACCCATAGATTTGAAGGCCTTGCCTGTCGACTTCATGTCGTTCAGCGCCCACAAGACCTACGGCCCCAAGGGTATTGGTGCGCTATTCGTGCGTCGTGGCTTGCCGCTGCGGCTTGAGGCGCAGATACACGGCGGCGGGCATGAGCGCGGCATGCGCTCCGGTACCCTGGCAACGCACCAGATTGTCGGAATGGGTGAGGCGTTTGCGCTGGCAGGCTCGTTAATGCTGGCTGAGGTGCAGCGTATTAGCGCCCTGCGCGATGCTTTGATGGCCGGTTTGGCTGAGCTGGATGGAGTAACGCTCAACGGCAGCGCTGATGCGCGCGTGCCGCACAACTTGAATCTTGCTTTTGCCGGTGTTGATGGCGAGCTGTTGTTGCTGGCGTTAAAGGATCTGGCATTGTCCAGTGGTTCAGCCTGCACCTCAGCGGCGGTGGAGCCCTCTTATGTGCTGCGGGCGATTGGATTGAGTGATGAGCTGGCGCATAGCTCAATTCGTCTTTCGCTCGGCCGCTTTAGCTCCGAGCAAGACGTAGCGCGCGCCGCCGAGGTTATCTGCCTGGTGGTAAATCGCCTCCGAAACAGCGGTTAAGCCAAACCTCAATTGGCATCCTTGCAGCTGTTATCTATTTGTCTTTAACCTGCGTATAATCCGCAGGTTAACCATTTTTTATCATTTCAATCCGAAAATACTGTCTGGAGAGTTACATGGCTGTTGAACGTACCCTGTCTATCATCAAGCCCGATGCCGTTGCCAAAAACGTTGTTGGTCAGATTCTGAGCCGCTTCGAGCAGGCTGGTCTGAGCGTCGTTGCTGCCAAGATGGTTCAGCTGTCTCAGTCCGATGCTGAAGGCTTCTACGCCGAGCACAAAGAGCGTCCTTTCTTCAAGGATCTGGTTGGTTTCATGACGTCCGGCCCCGTTGTTGTGCAAGTACTGGAAGGCGAAGGCGCCGTGCTGAAAAACCGCGACCTGATGGGCGCAACCAACCCGAAAGAAGCGGCTGCCGGTACCATCCGCGCTGATTTCGCTGAGTCTATCGATGCCAACGCTGTGCACGGTTCTGACTCTGCTGCATCTGCCGCTCGCGAGATCGGTTATTTCTTCGCAGAAACTGAGCTGTGCCCACGCACTCGCTAAGTTCAAACTCTTCTGCACCAACCAAGTGATGTGATCGCCATGACTAATGCCACCAGCAAGACCAATTTGCTGGGTTTGACCCAGCAGAAACTGGAAGCTTTCTTCGAGCAGTTGGGAGAGAAGCGTTTTCGCGCCGGCCAGATCATGAAGTGGATTCATCACTATGGTGTCGACAACTTTGATGAAATGACCAACGTTGGCAAGGCCCTGCGCGAAAAGCTCAAGGCCTGCGCCGAGATCCGCGGTCCGGAAGTTGTCAGTGAGGATATTTCCCGCGATGGCACACGCAAGTGGGTCGTGCGGGTTGCCTCGGGCAGTTGTGTAGAGACGGTTTACATCCCGCAGAATGGACGAGGCACCTTGTGTGTATCTTCCCAGGCGGGCTGTGCGCTGGACTGCAGCTTCTGCTCGACCGGCAAACAAGGTTTCAATAGTGATCTGACGGTGGCGGAAATTATCGGCCAGGTCTGGATTGCCAACAAATCTTTCGGTTCGGTGCCTGCCACCGTTGATCGCTCGGTGACCAACGTGGTGATGATGGGCATGGGCGAGCCGCTACTGAATTTTGATAACGTCGTCGACTCTATGCAGTTGATGATGGATGACATGGGTTATGGCATTTCCAAGCGTAAGGTGACACTGTCCACCTCAGGCGTGGTGCCAATGATCGAGAAGCTCGGCGAGATTACCGATGTGGCCTTGGCGCTATCACTTCACGCGCCCAATAACGAGCTGCGTAGCCAGCTGGTGCCGCTGAACAAGAAGTACCCGTTGGAGGTGCTGTTGCCGGCCTGCAAGAAGTACATTGCCGGTCTCGGCGAGAAGCGCTCGCTGACAATCGAGTACACCCTGCTCAAGGATGTTAATGATCGTCCTGAGCATGCAGCGGAAATGATCGAGTTGCTGCGCGATATTCCCTGCAAGATCAATCTGATTCCTTTTAATCCGTTTCCGCACTCTGGTTATGAGCGTCCCAGCAACAATGCTATCCGTCGTTTCCAGGATATGTTGCATCAGGCGGGTTATAACGTCACCGTACGGACCACGCGTGGCGAAGATATTGACGCGGCCTGTGGCCAATTGGTCGGCCAGGTGATGGATCGTACTCGCCGCAGTGAACGTTATATTGCAGTGCGCCAATTGGCGGCCGAAGCGGACGTTGTTGAACCCGCTCGCGATAACAATCACTCGTAGTTTCTGCCAGAAAGGATGAGCGCATGATTAAGTCTGCAGCCTTGATGTTAACGCTGAGCCTGTTTTTGAGCGGCTGCGTTACCACAGGCGACACTGGCCGTAAGGTTGACCCGATTCAGGCACGCGATTCCTATATTCAGCTGGGTTTGGGTTATCTGCAAAAAGGCGAAACCGAGCGGGCCAAGAAGCCACTCAGCGAAGCTTTGGCGATCGACCCCCGGTCTGCCTCCGCGAATACGGCATTGGCGCTGGTGTTTCAGTACGAAGGTGAGTACGAGACGGCCGAAAAGCATTTTCGTGCTGCGCTGAGTGCGGAGCCCAACGATTCACGGATTTTGAACAATTACGGTGCCTTCCTGCTGGATAGGGAGCGCTATCCCGAGGCCTTGGGTTACTTTCAGCAGGCTGCGGAAGATACGCTTTACAGCGAACGTTCTCGAGTTTTTGAGAACCTGGGTATTACCTACCAGCGCATGGGCGCAACCACCGAAGCGCGTGAAAGCTTCGAACGTTCGTTGCGCTTGAATAGTCGTCAGCCCCGCGCCCTGCTTGAATTGGCTCAGCTTGAATATCAGGCGCAGGACTATGTGCCGGCGTGGCAGCATTACCGAGCCTTTGCCGACATGTCGGGGCAGAATGCCGCCAGCCTGGCGCTGGGTATCCAGTTGGCCAAGCGCTTCGAAGATCACAGTCGTGCGGCTAGCTATGCCTTGCAACTCAAACGACTCTACCCTGCTAGTCCTGAAGCGAAAGCGCTTATGGAGTCCGAATAATTATGAGTTCAGAACGCCCTGATGCACCGGCAGCTCCCGCTGAAAAGCAGCTCATGAGTAACCCGGGTGAGACGTTGCGGGAGGCGCGTGCCGAGCGCAAGATGTCGCAGCTCGATATTGCACAAAACCTGAAAATTTCCGTTGCCGCTGTCGATGGTATCGAGAACGGGCTATATGATCGCCTGCCCGGAGATACCTTTGCACGCGGCTATATTCGCAGTTATGCCCGTATGGTAGGGCTCGATCCTAATCGCCTGGCCCTTGAGTTTGACCGTTATCGCGGCATTGAAGTACGCGAGCGCTCGGTTAATGGGATAAGCCGGATCGCCGAGCCACGTCGTAGTGGTGGCGGGCTGATGCGCTGGGTCAGCTTGCTGATTCTTCTCATACTGATCGCGTCGGTAGCCTGGTGGTATGACAATCGCGGCAGTGAAGTGCCGTCAGTACCGGCTGATCCTCTGGCGGGCGATCAATTGATGGATGAGGTCGAGGTAGACTCTCTCACCTTGCCAGCGGCTATCGCAGAGCAGGCCGAGGCGCTGACCGGCGGAAATCTCGGACTGGATGAGGTCGAGCAGGCGCAATCACAATCGGCTGTTACGGAAGTGAGTGGCGATGAAGATGCTGCGAGCGCCAGTGGCGTCGATACAGCGGTTGTTGCTGATAGCGCTGCAGCCGTTGCATCGCAAGACAGTCCTGCCATCGCTGCCGCTGTGCCGCAGCCGTCTGCAAGTGCTGCTTTGAGTATGAGCTTTGTGGCTAATTGCTGGGTGCAAGTAAAGGCGGTGAGTGGCGAGGTGTTGCATAGTGGTTTGATGCAGGCCGGGCAAACGCTGAACCTGAGTCATCCGGGCGCTGTCGATCTGGTGATTGGCGATCGTAGCGCCGTGCAAAGTATCAACTATCGGGGTGAGCAAATTACGCTGCCGCAACAGAGTCAGTCAGGCGTCGCGCGCCTGCGCTTGGGTCAGTAAGAGGTTATTCCGCTATGCAGCATCAATCGCCGATTAAGCGTCGTGTGTCCCGGCAGATCAAGGTAGGTTCGATTCTTGTCGGAGGCGATGCGCCTATTTCAGTGCAAAGTATGACCAACACCGAAACCTGTGATGTGGCGGCTACGGTCGACCAGATTCAGCGTTTGGAAGCTGCCGGTGCTGATATCGTGCGGGTGTCGATTCCCAGCATGGAAGCGGCCGAGGCGTTTGGTGAGATTCGCAAGTTGACCAGCATGGCGTTGGTTGCTGATATTCATTTTGACTACAAGATCGCCCTGCGAGTTGCCGATCTGGGTGTGGATTGCCTGCGCATCAACCCCGGTAATATCGGCCGTGAAGACCGCGTCAAGGCGGTGGTCGATGCGGCCCGTCACAACGGGATTCCGATTCGCATAGGCGTGAACGCCGGGTCGCTGGAAAAGGATCTGCAGAAAAAGTATGGCGAGCCAACCCCGGCCGCGTTGGTAGAGTCCGCGTTGCGTCATGTCGAGCATCTGGATCGGCTTGATTTTCAGGACTTCAAGGTCAGCGTCAAAGCGTCCGACGTGTTTATGGCCGTGGGTGCTTATCGTTTGTTGGCGCAACAGATTGATCAGCCGCTGCACTTGGGTATCACCGAGGCGGGTGGGCTGCGTTCCGGTACCGTGAAGTCATCTGTCGGCTTAGGCATGCTTTTGGCTGAGGGTATTGGTGATACCATCCGCATCTCGCTGGCGGCCGATCCGGTCGAGGAGATCAAGGTAGGCTTCGATATCCTGAAGTCGCTGCACCTTCGTTCGCGGGGCATCAACTTTATTGCCTGCCCCAGCTGCTCACGGCAGAATTTTGATGTCATCAAAACCATGAACGAGTTGGAAAGCCGTCTGGATGATGTGCTGACGCCGCTGGATGTTGCTGTGATTGGCTGTGTAGTAAACGGTCCGGGTGAGGCCAAAGAGGCCGATATCGGCCTGACTGGTGGCTCGCCGAACAACCTGATCTATCAGGATGGTAAACCCGACCAGAAAGTAGATAACGCTGATCTGGTTGATCGGCTGGAAAAAATGATTCGCGACAAGATTGCCGCTAAGCAGGCGCTGGACGCCAATACCATCGTCCGCGGCTGAAGCGGCAATGAAAGGAAATACGCTTTGAAAACCCTGCAAGCCGTGCGCGGCATGAATGACATTTTGCCCGCCGATAGCGCCCTTTGGCAGTACCTCGAACGCACCGTGGCAGATTTGCTGACCAGCTATGGTTATCAGCAAATTCGTTTGCCGATTGTTGAGCCTACCGAGCTATTCAAACGCACCATCGGCGAAGTGACCGACATTGTCGAGAAGGAGATGTACACCTTTGATGACCGCAATGGCGACTCTCTGACGCTGCGCCCAGAGGGTACCGCGGGTTGTGTGCGTGCCATGGTACAGCACGGTCTGCTGGGGAGCGGCGTAGGGCAGAAGGTCTGGTACACCGGGCCGATGTTTCGCCATGAACGGCCACAGAAAGGACGCTATCGTCAGTTTCATCAGGTTGGCGTGGAAACCTTCAATCTCAGGGGGCCGGATATTGACGCCGAGCTGATCGCGCTGTCCTGGCGCTTATGGCAGCGCCTGGGGATCAGCGATGCAGTCAAACTTGAACTGAACAGCCTGGGTACGTCGGCCGATCGGGCACGCTATCGCGATGATCTGGTAGCTTATCTGAATGAGCGTTTTGATCAGCTGGATGAAGATAGTCAGCGTCGTCTGAGTACTAATCCACTGCGGATTCTGGATAGTAAAAATCCTGAGACCCAAGCGCTGTTGGTTGATGCCCCCAAGTTGGCGGATTATCTGAACGAAGAGGCAAAGGCACACTTTGCCGAGCTGCGTAGTCTGCTTGATGCGGTTGGCGTCCCTTATGAAATCAACCCAAGGCTGGTGCGTGGGCTGGACTATTACGGTCTCACGGTGTTCGAATGGGTGACCGACAAGTTGGGAGCGCAGGGTACCGTTTGTGCCGGTGGACGCTACGATGGTCTGGTCGAGCAGTTGGGCGGTAAATCCGCTCCGGCGGTAGGGTTCGCCATGGGCGTTGAACGGCTTCTGCTGTTGATCGAAACCCTTGATAAAGTGCCCGCCGAACTGGCTCGCCAGGTTGATGTCTATCTCGTCACTCTGGGTGATGCGGCCGTAACGGCCGGTTTGCGCCTGGCAGAAGAGTTACGTGACGCGCTGCCGAACCTGCGGTTGGTAGTGCACGCCGGTGGCGGTAGCTTCAAGAGTCAGTTCAAGAAGGCAGATAAGTCGGCGGCACTCTATGCGCTGGTGCTGGGCGAGAGCGAAGTAGAGCAACAGCAGATAGGTCTCAAGCCACTGCGCACTGAAGAAGAACAGGAAAATCTGAGCTGGCAGGATCTGCCGGCTCGGCTTGCACAGATTATTTGAGCGACAATCGAATCGCTTGTTGAAGGCTAAGGAGTGAAGGGTGGCTTACGAGACAGAAGAAGAACAGGTAGAGAAAATCAAGGATATGTGGCGTCGGCATGGTATGCCTCTGCTGACCGGTGTTGCTATCGCGCTGGCCGGCGTTTTTGGCTGGCAGGCCTGGAACAACTATCAGGATACCCAAGCGCGTAACGCCTCCACGCTCTATCAATCGATGCTCGAATCCGTATTGGCCAGTGACTCCGAGGCATCACGTGCGCGTGCGGCCGAGTTGGCGGCGCAAGTACGCGAGGAATACGCCAGTACCCGATACGCTGATTATGCCGCGCTGATGCAGGCGCGCCTGGCGGTTGAAGCGAAAGACTTTGCGGTCGCCGAGCAAAGTTTGCGCGAAGTGATGGATGGCAGCAAAAACGCGACCTTGCAGGAAGTGGCTCGTCAGCGCCTGGCCCGTGTGCTGGGTGAAGAGCAACGCGCCGAAGAAGCGCTGGAGCTGTTTTCCACTCCGGTTGAAGGTGCTGAGTTGCGCGCAACTCGTGAAGAGATACGTGGTGACCTGCTGTTAACGCTGGGTCGTGGTGATGAGGCGCGTGAAGCCTACAAGGCTGCGAAGGAAGCGTTGGAGGATGCGTCAGCGCGCCCTCAGCTGCAATTGAAGCTGGATGATCTGGCGGAGGAAGCCTAGTGAACCTGAAGTCTCGTTATCTTGTTGTTGCGCTGAGTGCGCTGGTTGTTGCTGGCTGCGGTAGCAGCAGCAAGAAGGAATTGCCGCCAGCGGAGCTGCAAAAGTTTAATGCCGAAGTGGAGCTGGACCGGGTCTGGAAACGCAACATCGGCAACGGTCAGGGTGACCTTTACAACAACCTGATGCCAGCAATGGATGGTTTGACGCTGTACGCTGCCGATGCCAAGGGCCGCGTTGTCGCGCTGGATCGTGATGATGGTTCAGTCAAATGGCAGGTTAAGCTCGACGAGCCGCTGTCCGGTGCTGTGGGTGCAGGCGGTGGGCGCGTTATGGTCGGCACGCTCGACGGTCAGGTGATCGTTCTGGATGATACCGACGGCACAGAAGAGTGGCGCAAATCGGTCACCAGTGAAGTTCTGGCTGCGCCGCAAACCAACGGCGACGTGGTGGTAGTTCAGACGCAGGACGACAAAGTGGTTGCGCTGGATATCAGTAGCGGTGATCAGCGCTGGATCTATGAAGCCAGTCTGCCGGTGCTGACAGTCCGCGGTACCAGCACTCCTTTGGTTAATTTGCGTCAGGTCTTTGTCGGTTTGGCCAGCGGTAAGGTCGTCGCGCTTGCTGCTGAGAACGGCATTCCCATGTGGGAGCAGCGCGTAGCGCAGCCACAGGGCCGCTCCGAGCTGGAGCGCATGGTTGATATCGATGGCCAGCTTCTGCTTGCCGATGACAAGCTCTACGTGGGTTCTTTTCAGGGTAATGTAGCAGCCCTGGATGCGCAGTCTGGCCGTCCTTTGTGGGTGCAGCCAGCATCAACTTATGTTGCTCCTGGCGTTGGTTACGGCGGTGTTTTTGTTAGTGAGGCTAACGGCACCGTTGAGGCCTTTGACGAAGGTAGTTCGTCTGCGCTGTGGAGCAATGACAGTTTGGCCCGACGCCAGCTGACAGCACCGGTAGTCGTCAGCAGCTATGTGGCGGTAGGCGACTTTGAAGGCTATCTGCACCTGCTGGCGCAGGCTGACGGTCGCATGGTTGGTCGCATCAAAGTCGATGGCGACGGCCTTCGCGCCAAGCCGATTGTGCTCGGTGATACCCTGTTTGTGTTCGGTAATAGCGGTGATCTGGCAGCCTATAAGCTGCAGTAAACCGAAACGCGTTATACTTCTTCGGCCGCTGCGCGCAATTGCGTAGCGGCCGTTTTGTTTTTTTGGCACGCCAGGCGTGCGCGGAGTGATCATGGTTCCTGTTATCGCCCTCGTGGGGCGGCCGAACGTCGGCAAATCCACGTTGTTCAACCGTCTGACCAAAAGTCGTGACGCCATTGTTGCCGACGTATCGGGCCTGACCCGCGACCGCCAATACGGCGAAGCCGTATGGCAGGGCAAACCTTATATTGTGGTTGATACCGGGGGTATCACCGGCGACGAGCAAGGCCTTGATATGATCATGGCTGGCCAGTCGCTGCAGGCTATCGAAGAAGCCGATGCGGTGTTGTTTCTGGTCGACGCGCGTGCCGGTCGTACCGGGGGTGACGAGCTGATTGCCGAGCATCTACGCAAGCGCAACAAGCATACCTATCTGATCGCCAACAAGATTGATGGCGCCGATCCGGATGCGATTCTCGGTGAGTTTTCCCAGCTGGGTCTGGGCCACCCTATCGGCATCGCCGCGGCACATGGCCGCAACATCAATCCGATGCTCGATGCGGTGCTTAACGATGAAGGCTTGCAGGCTGCCGGTGAGGGTGAAGACGGCACTGCGATGGTGGTTGAGCCGATCGGTACCAAGATCGCCATCATTGGCCGCCCTAACGTAGGTAAGTCGACGCTGGTTAACCGCATGCTGGGTGAAGACCGGGTTGTGGTATTTGATCAGGCTGGTACCACCCGCGACAGTATCTATATTCCCTACGAGCGCTACGAGAAACCTTACACGCTGATTGATACCGCAGGTGTGCGGCGCCGCGGCAAAGTGTTTGAGGCCATCGAAAAGTTTTCGGTGATCAAGACCTTGCAGGCGATCAAGGATGCCAACGTAGTCATCTTTGTGGTCGATGCGCGCGAAGGCATCGTCGAGCAGGATCTGCATCTACTGGGCTTTGTGCTGGAGTCCGGCCGTGCTTTGGTTATTGCGGTGAACAAATGGGACGGCATGGAGAATGAGGAGAAGGAGTTCGTTAAAACCGAGCTTCAGCGCCGCCTGATCTTTGCCCAGTTCGCCGATTTGCACTTTATTTCAGCCCTGCACGGCAGTGGTGTGGGTCTGCTTTACAAGTCGGTGGACAAGGCGTTTGAAAGCGCCATGACTAAAATCCCGACGCGTCGCATGACCGAGATCCTCGAAGATGCCGTCACCGAGCATCAGCCACCCATGGTCAATGGTCGTCGGATCAAGCTGCGTTACGCGCATTTGGGTGGCTCCAATCCGCCGATCATTATTGTTCACGGTAATCAGGTGGATTCGATTCCGCGTTCATACACCCGCTATCTGGAGAATACCTACCGTAAGGTGCTCAAGCTGGCCGGTACGCCGATTCGGGTAGAGTACAAGGGCGGTGATAACCCTTACTCGGAAGTGAAGAACAAGTTGACCGAGCGTCAGGTTAACAAGAAGCGGCGCTTGATGAGCCACAACAAGAAGAGCAAGAAAAAGAGCAAGGATCGTCGCTGATCTTTCGCATACAAAAAAGCCAGCAGAGATGCTGGCTTTTTTGTATCTGCATACCGCTGGCTGGTATTAGCCTGCCATGGTGGGATAATCGGTATAGCCCACTTCAGCACCGCCATAGAGGGTGTTGGGATTGATCTGGTTCCAGGGGGAGCTCTGCTTGATGCGCTCGACCAGATCGGGGTTGGCGATAAAGGGCCGGCCAAAGGCAGCAAACTGCGCCAGCCCGGAAGTAATGGCCTGCTCTGCGCTGTCGGCATTCAGACCGCCAGCGAGGATGATGTCTCCCTTGTACACTTCACGCAGCGCTTGCAGTAGCTCTTCAAAGCCCTCGTAGCTGCCACCTGCCCAGTCAGGTTTGTTGATGTGTACATACGCCAGCTGACGGCTGTTCAACTCGTTCAGCAGGTAGCTGAAGGTTTCCAGCGGGTTGGCGTCATTCACATCGTTGAAGGTGCCCATCGGTGAGAAACGCACGCCTACGCGGCCGGCGTCGCCCATTGCTGCAATAGTCGCATCTACCACCTCAAGCACCAGTCGAGCGCGGTTTTCCAGGCTTCCGCCGTAGGCATCGGTACGCTGATTGCTGTCTGAGCAGAGAAACTGGTCAAGCAGGTAACCGTTGGCCGAGTGCACTTCAACACCATCAAAACCGGCCTCGATCGCGTTGTTTGTCGCCTGCGCGTAGGCTTGGACTATGCCCGCAATGTCGTCGGTCTCGAGCGCTTTTGGCATTGAAGCGGCAGCCTTGTGATGGCTACCGTCGGCCTCCTGCACATAGACGTCAGCTTTGGCTTGAATGGCGGAGGGAGCCTGTGGTGCCTTGCCGTTGGGCTGCACCAGCGTGTGCGAAATACGGCCCACATGCCATAGCTGCGCGAACATGCGCCCACCGGCACCATGCACAGCATCAGTCACCTGCTTCCAACCAGCAATCTGCTGCTCGCTGTGAATGCCGGGTGTCCAGGCATAACCCTGACCCTCAGGTGTAATTTGCGTGCCTTCACTGATAATCAAACCAGCGCCCGCCCGCTGGCGGTAGTACTCGGCATTCAGTGCGTAGGGTACATTGCCCGGCTGCTGACTGCGTTGGCGGGTCAGCGGAGCCATTACGGTGCGGTTGGGGGCTTCAAGACTGCCAATGCGTGCTGGCTGCAGTAATAGCGGGGTACTCATGCGGTGGGTATCTCCTGAACGGGGTATCTGGTTGATACCTTCATGCAGGTCATTATGGGGGTGGCATTCCTTATAACAAGTACGTACGATTTTAGCAGTTACTTACCTATTGGTAAGTTAAGGTTTTGGAGGCGAGTAGATGGCGATCAGTGAACAGCAAGCCAAGATGGCGGAAGGCAAGCGTCTGGTGCAGGGTGATAAGGTTTACAGCACGCCAATTGAGGTCACGCTGGAGGTGATTGGCGGCAAGTGGAAGTCGGTTATTACCTACCATATTATTCAGGCGCCACAGCGGTTTTCCGAGCTGAAGCGATTGATTCCGGATGTCACCGAGAAGATGCTGACGCAGCAGCTGCGCGAGCTCGAGCGTAACGGGGTGATAACCCGCACCGTCTTTGCCGAGGTGCCGCCGCGAGTGGAGTACCGAATTACCGAGCACGGTGCTAGCTTGCGACCAGTGCTTGAGGCGATGTGTTTATGGGGTAGGGGGCATTGGCAGCAACAAGCTGCCAAGCCCTAGTCGTTCATCAGGTGATCAGGCTGCTTTGGCGTCGGCTTGGCGCAGCGCCCGGTTCAGCGCGCTGAACAGCGCACGGAAGCTGGCAGTGGTCAGATTCTCGTCAATGCCAATACCGTGCAGTGGGCGGCCGTTTTCCAAGCGGATTTCGACATAGGCCGCCGCCTTGGCGTTGCTGCCAGAGCCAATCGCGTGCTCATGGTAATCCATGATTTCTACCTTGACGGGCAGGCCGGCGACCAGCGCTTCCAGCGGGCCTTTGCCCAGGCCGCGCCAGTGCAGCGTCTCACCCTTGTTCAGGACTTCCACATCGACGGCGCTGGTGCCGTTCTCTTCCTGTAAGCGGTGACGAATCAGCGCGTAGGGGTTAGTCGCCTGCACGTATTCACGCTCCAGCAGATCGTGGATCTGCGCGGCAGTCAGTTCCAGACCCAGGCGGTCGGTCTCGCCCTGTACTACCTGGCTGAACTCGATCTGCATTCTGCGCGGCAGACTGATGCCGTATTCCTGCTCCAGCAGATAAGAAATACCGCCCTTGCCTGACTGGCTGTTGACCCGAATTACGGCTTCGTAGCTGCGGCCGATATCAGCCGGATCAATCGGCAAATAGGGAACTTCCCAGACGCCCTCGCTCTGTTGCACTGCAAAGCCCTTACGAATCGCATCCTGATGCGAGCCGGAGAACGCGGTGTGAACCAGATCGCCAACATAAGGGTGGCGCGGGTGAACGGGCAGCTGATTGCACTCTTCAACGACCTTGCGCACGGCGTCTATGTCGGAGAAGTCCAGACCCGGGTTAATGCCCTGGGTGTACAGATTCAGTGCCAGGTTGACCAGGTCAACGTTGCCAGTCCGCTCGCCGTTACCAAACAGGCAACCCTCGACCCGATCGGCCCCTGCCAGCAAGCCCAGTTCAGTAGCGGCGACGCCGGTTCCCCGGTCGTTGTGCGTGTGCAGGCTGATCAACACGCTATCGCGGCGACTGATATGGCGGCAGAACCACTCGATCTGATCGGCGTAAATATTGGGAGTAGATACCTCAACAGTCGCTGGCAGATTCAGAATGGCCTTGTTCTCTGGCGTCGGCTGCCAGACATCCAGCACGGCATCGCAGACCTCAATGGCAAAGTCCAGTTCGGTAGAGGTAAAAATCTCCGGTGAATACTGAAAGGTCCATTGGGTTTCCGGTTGCTTGTCGGCCAATTGCTTGATCAGCTTGGCGGCGTTGACCGCGATATCGGTTACCCCCTGTTTGTCTTGCTTGAAGACAATACGGCGGAAGCTCGGAGCGGTGGCATTGTAGACGTGGATGATGGCTTTTTTCGCGCCACGTACCGACTCAAAGGTACGTTCGATAAGGTCAGCACGAGCCTGTGTCAGCACCTGGATGGTGACATCATCGGGGATGTGGCCGTCTTCGATCAGGGTGCGCACGAAATCAAAATCGGTTTGTGAAGCGGAGGGAAACGCCACCTCGATCTGCTTCATACCGATCTGCACCAGGGTCTGGAAAAAACGCAGCTTACGCACCGGATCCATCGGCTCAATCAGCGACTGGTTGCCATCACGCAGGTCAGAGCTGCACCACAAGGGTACCTCGGTGATGGTTTTTGACGGCCACTGACGGTCTGGAATGTCGATGGCCTTGAAGGCGCGATATTTGCTGGATGGATCGTTGAGCATGCTCATTTTTGTATGTCCCTGCTGCACCAGCCTCTCGTGAAGGCTGGGTGGTTAATGTAGGTGTTTGTTGCAGTAAAAGGTAATGACTGGCCGAGAATATTTCAATAGGCAATAAAAGTTTGGCAGAAATACGCGTACTTTCTGTTTTTTGCGCATATTTTTCTGTGCTGTGGCGATTTTGTGCGTCAGTTTTGCGCAAAATGCGACAGTCACTTTTCAGGGTTTGAAAGCACCGATGAAAATAGCCGGGTCTACCCGGTTACCATTGAGGCTCACGTTCCAGTGCAGATGGGGTCCGGTGGCGCGGCCGGTGGAGCCGACCTTGCCGAGCACGCCGCCACGCGGCACCTCGTCGCCGACGGCGACGTCGATGCGGGAGAGGTGACAGAACATGCTGATCAGCCCTTGGCCATGGTCGACAAAGACGGTATTACCGTTGAAGAAATAGTTGCCAGTCAGAATGACCTTGCCTGCGGCGGGCGATTTGATGGGGGTGCCGGTAGCCGCGGCAAAATCGAGGCCTGAATGCGGGTTACGTTCTTCACCATTAAAAAAACGGCGCAAGCCGAACGCGCTCGATAGCGAACCGGGTACCGGGCGGTCAAGCAGTAGATTGCTCGGCTGGCGTGGGCTGAACTGGGCATAGGCGTTCAGCTGGGCGTCCAATTCGCGCTGAATACGCGCCAGTTGCGCGGGTGCCGGGTTTACCTGACTCTTGTTGCGCAGGGTGATGTGTTGTTCTTCGTAGCGTTTGCTACCCACATCAAAGCTGATCTGCTGCCCGCTATCGAGTTGCAGCTGCTGCTCGCCGGGTGCTGTTTTCAGATCAATGCCAACAATGGCAATCCAGCGCTCTTGTTCTTCGCGGATGACGAGTACCGGCTTGCCCTGGTATTCAGCGCGTGGCGCGGTTGCCTGCTCGGGCAGCGCGATAACCGCCACGCCACCGGGCACCGGGTGATTGAGCAAGCGAGTAATAAAGCCATCGGCCTGGGCGGAGAGGCTGAATAGGCCGAGCAGCGCGGCGGCGATTAGGTTGCGAAGCATGAATTAGTCCAATAAAGAAAGAGTGTAGGGCGTTTCGGCCTCGACCCGCACGCTGAGTTCACCGTCGTGCAGACGCGCTTTCAGTCGCTGACCGGCGCTGGCGGCGCTGGCGCTGCGTACCGCGGTGCCGTTGTCGTCCAACAGAATACTGTAGCCGCGTCCCAGGGTGGCCAGCGGGCTCACCAGGTGCAGCGTTTGCGCTAGTTGCTCCAGCTGCTGGCGCTGCTGCTTGAGCTGATTCTGCATCGCGCGCGGCAGGCGCGCCTCGAGCTGCTCCAGTTGATCGCGCAATTGGCTCAGGTGACGGCCCGGATGCTGGGTCTGAAGACGCGTGCGCAGGTGCGTCAGTTGCTGTTGCTGTTGGGTTAATTGTTGGGTCAGTGCCCGGCGCAGGCGCAGCTCCAGCTCGTCCAGTCGTTGTGCCTGCTGAGCCAGTCGCTCGCCAGGATGGCGAAGGCGTTGGCGCAGATTATCCAGTTGCAGCCGCGCACTACCAAGACGCTCGCGCAGGCGCTGCAGCAGGCGACGCTCAAGCTGCTCGACCTGGCGCAGCAACGCCTGCGTATCCGGGCTAAGCAGCTCGGCGGCGGCCGAGGGCGTGGGCGCGCGCGCATCGGCGACAAAGTCACTGATGGAAATATCGGTTTCATGGCCCACGGCGCTGATGGTGGGTGTCTGGCAATCGGCTATGGCGCGAGCAACCATTTCCTCATTGAACGGCCAGAGGTCTTCCAGCGAGCCGCCGCCACGGCTGACGATCAAGGCATCAAAGCCGGCGCGGTCAGCCTGCTGCAGTGCTCGCACCAATTGCGGTGCGGCTTCACGGCCCTGAACGGCAGAGGGCACGATAACCAGCTCAATGAAGGGCGCGCGGCGTTGAAACACGCTAATAATGTCGCGCACCGCCGCGCCACTGGCTGAGGTGATGACGCCGATCCGCTGTGGGTGGGCTGGCAGCGGACGCTTGAGGCTTTGCTCGAACAGCCCTTCGGCCTGCAGCTTGGCCTTCAGTGCCTCAAACGCCTTACGCAGTGCGCCGTCACCGGCCGGTTCTATACTGTCGACAATCAGTTGATAGTCGCCGCGCCCTTCATACAGGCTGACCCGACCGCGCGCGCGCACCTGCAGGCCATCCTTCATGGCGACCTTCAGGCGGGAGGCATGCTGGCGAAACAGGGCGCAGCGAATCTGGGCGCGATCGTCCTTCAGGCTGAAATAAAGGTGCCCAGAGGAGGGGCGCGCCAGATTCGAGAGTTCGCCTTCTACCCAAATACGCGGGAAAACATCTTCCAGCAATTGTCGGGCGCGGGCGTTGAGTTGGCTGACGCTGAGCACGTCGCGCTCGGCACCAAGCTGTTTAAACAGGGCATCATCATTCATGCGAGCATTCTAGTGCATTCGCTGCTGCTCGGGTACGCGCCAAGTAAATTCGCATTGAAGCATCATTGTAATTGAGTGTAGGGCAGTGGATAGGTATAATGGCGCGCTTCCATTTTCCCGCTCGGGAGCCCTGCTATGCTGCGTATTAGCCAAGAAGCCCTTACCTTTGACGATGTTCTGCTGGTGCCCGGATATTCTGAGGTGCTGCCGAAAGACGTCAGCCTCAAAACCCGGCTTACCCGGCGTATTGAATTGAATATCCCTTTGTTGTCCGCTGCTATGGACACTGTCACCGAAGCCCGCCTGGCCATCACCATGGCGCAAGAAGGTGGCATGGGGATTATTCACAAAAACATGACCATTGAGCAGCAGGCTCTTGAGGTGCGCAAGGTCAAGAAGTTTGAATCCGGCGTGGTCAAGGACCCCATCACCATTGAAGCGGATGCCACCGTGGGTGATCTGGTTGAGCTGACGCGTCAGAACAACATTTCCGGTGTCCCCGTCGTCGCTGGCCGCGACCTCGTTGGTATCGTCACTGCCCGTGACATCAGGTTTGAAACGCGCATGAATGCGTTAGTCAGTGATGTTATGACCCCTAAAGACAAGCTGGTTACTGTTAAGGAAGGGGTCGCCGCCGCTGAAGTACGTGAGCTGTTGCATCGCCATCGCATCGAAAAGGTGCTGATCGTCGACGACGCTTTCCACCTCAAGGGCATGATGACCGTCAAGGATATCGAGAAGGCCAAAGCTTACCCCCATGCCGCCAAGGACGACCAGGGTCGCCTGTTGGTGGGTGCTGCGGTAGGCACTGGTCCGGAGACGCCGGCTCGCGTTGAAGCCCTGGCCGCTGCGGGTGTGGATGTGATCATCGTGGATACGGCGCATGGCCATTCCAAGGGCGTGTTGGATCGCGTGACCTGGGTCAAGCAGACCTTCCCTGACATTCAGGTAGTGGGTGGCAATATCGCCACGGCCGCTGCTGCCATCGCGCTGGTTGAGGCGGGTGCCGATGCAGTCAAGGTGGGTATTGGCCCTGGCTCTATCTGTACTACCCGCATCGTCGCCGGGGTTGGCGTGCCGCAGATTTCGGCCATTGCCGATGTCGCTGCTGCGCTTAAAGGTACTGACGTACCGCTGATTGCTGACGGTGGTATCCGCTTCTCTGGTGATCTGTCCAAGGCGATTGCCGCGGGTGCTTCGGTGGTGATGATGGGCTCCATGTTCGCCGGTACCGAAGAGGCGCCAGGTGAAGTTGAGCTGTTCCAGGGGCGGTCTTACAAGGCATACCGTGGCATGGGCTCGATGGGTGCCATGTCGCAGAGCCAGGGCTCTTCTGACCGTTACTTCCAGGATTCCAGTGCCGGTGCCGAGAAACTCGTACCCGAGGGTATTGAAGGTCGCGTGCCTTACAAAGGCTCGCTATCAGCGATCATCCACCAGCTGATGGGTGGCCTGCGGGCGTCCATGGGCTACACCGGGGCCGGTGATATTGAAGAGATGCGCACCAAACCGGAGTTTGTACGTATTACCGGTGCAGGCATGAGTGAGTCACACGTACATGACGTGCAGATCACCAAGGAAGCACCGAACTACCGGATTGGCTAATCCGTAGGTATGCGACGCGACAGACCCTGCATCATGCAGGGTCTGTAGTTTTGATTTCCCTTTCAGCTCAGGCTAGAGACAGATATGGCTTCCCACGATATTCACGCTCACCGCATTCTGATTCTTGATTTCGGCTCCCAGTACACTCAGCTGATCGCACGCCGCGTGCGTGAAATCGGTGTCTATTGTGAGATTCGCGCCTGGGATATGACCGAGGCCGAGATTCGCGAGTTTGCCCCCAAGGGTATTATTCTGGCGGGTGGGCCTGAGTCTGTGCCGCAGGCAGGCTCGCCACGCGCGCCGCAGGTGGTATTTGAACTCGGGCTGCCGGTGTTGGGTATTTGCTACGGTATGCAAACCATGGCCGAGCAGTTGGGCGGCAAGGTGCAGGGCTCCGAAAAGCACGAATTTGGCTACGCCCGTGTCGATCTGGTCGCGCAGGGTGCGTTTCTCGAAGGCATCGAAGATGCCGTCAGTGATACCGGCGCCTATGCGCTTGATGTGTGGATGAGCCACGGCGACAAAGTGATCAGCCTGCCGGAAGGCTTCCATATTCTGGCTAGCACACCCAGCTGCCCGATTGCTGCCATGGGCGACGAAAGCCGTCATTTCTACGGCGTTCAGTTTCACCCTGAGGTGACGCACACCAAACAGGGCCTGCGCATTCTGTCGCGCTTTATCCTTGAGCTGTGTGGTTGTGAAGCTCTTTGGACGCCGTCCAACATCGTTGATGATGCCATCGCTACCGTGCGTGAGCAGGTGGGTGATGCCAAGGTGCTGTTGGGATTGTCCGGTGGGGTTGATTCGTCTGTAGTCGCGGCGCTGCTGCACCGTGCGATTGGCGACCAGCTGACCTGCGTTTTTGTCGATAACGGCTTGCTGCGTCTGCACGAAGGTGAGCAGGTGATGGCCATGTTTGCTGAAAACATGGGCGTCAAGGTGATTCGCGCCGATGCGGAAGACAAGTTCCTGTCGCGCCTGTTGGGTGTCACCGACCCGGAAGAAAAGCGCAAGATCATTGGCCGCACCTTTATCGAAGTCTTCGATGAAGAAGCGACCAAGCTTCAGGGCATCAAGTTTCTGGCGCAAGGCACCATCTATCCTGACGTGATCGAGTCAGCCGGGGCCAAGACCGGTAAGGCGCACGTAATCAAGTCGCACCATAACGTCGGCGGCCTGCCGGACGATATGCAGTTCGAGTTGGTTGAACCACTGCGTGAGTTGTTCAAGGATGAAGTGCGCAAGATCGGTCTGGAGCTGGGTCTGCCTTACGATATGGTCTACCGTCATCCTTTCCCCGGTCCAGGCCTGGGCGTGCGGATTCTGGCGGAAGTGCGCAAGGAGTACGCAGATATCCTGCGCCGCGCCGATTACATATTCATTGAAGAGCTGCACCGTGCCGATCTGTATCAGAAGACCAGCCAGGCCTTTGCTGTCTTCCTGCCGGTCAAATCGGTTGGCGTGGTGGGTGACGGCCGTCGCTACGAATGGGTTATTGCCCTACGCGCGGTAGAAACCATCGACTTCATGACCGCCCGCTGGGCGCACCTTCCCTATGAGTTTTTGGAGCTGGTCTCCAACCGCATCATTAATGAGATTAGCGGTGTATCACGGGTTACCTACGATATCTCCAGTAAGCCGCCCGCCACCATCGAGTGGGAGTAAGCGCCAAGCGGCCCTAGGGTCGCTGCGCTCTCAGCGCCTGCTGCAAGCTTTCTGCTTGCAGCAGGCGTTTTTCGTTCTGTTCTGCGATCTTCTTCTGTTGGATGTCCCAGCCCAAGCTAAGTTGCCGCCTATCAGCGCAGACTGGCTGACGTCACTCAGCACGTATGTGCGCCGCTTGTCGATCTTGTCGGGGTGGCAGGTTGAACATGCGGCGGTACTCTCGAGTGAATTGCGAGATGCTCTCGTAGCCCACCTTGAACGCGACCGTGCTAATGGACTGGCCGGTATTGAGCAGCAGTCTGCGCGCCTCAATCAATCGCAGCTGCTTCTGAAACTGCAACGGAGATAGCGAGGTAACGGCGCGAAAATGCTGGTGAAAGGCCGAGCGGCCCATACCCGCTGCGGCGGCAAGGCGTTCTACAGTCAGCCGTTGTTTGTAGTTTTCTCGTAGCAGCGCTACTGCCCGAGCAATACGCTGCACCTGGCTATCCGGCATGCCTAGGTTACGCACGGCAGCGCCTTGGGGGCCCAGCAGCAACCAGTGATGTATCTCTCTCAGCAAAGCTGATTGCAATACCGCAAGTGAGTGCGGCTGCTCCAGCAACTGCAGCAAACGGCGCACGGCCTCCCTCAGCTCTAGCGAGGCGTCATGCTGGAGCGCGGAGCTGCCTGGCGTTTGGGTGCTAGCCAGGTTCAACTCGGCAATGATACTGGGGTCCAGATCGAGCGCAATCGACAGATAGGGCTTGCTCGGGCTGGCGCTGATAATGCGGCTGACAGTGGGCTGGTTGCTGGTAACCAGCATGGTCTCGTCAGCACCGAAGCTGCAATCGCTATTACCCATACTGACTCGCTTGCAACCCTGTAATACCAGACATAACAGCGGGCGCACTATCGCGTGTTCCAGCTCAGTCGGGCGCTCGCTGCGGATCAGTACCAGACCAGGCACGGTTGTGCGCGCAATACCCGCGCGATCGCTGTGCGTCTGAGTGTATTGATGGGCGGTTTGCAGGAGTGAGTTTGCCATGAGGTATTCTGCTGTGTGGCGGTGATCGGGTAAAGCTAGCATGGACAATCAGGCAAAAAGTTGCGAGGTTTCGACACCACGCTGTGCTGCCGCTTTATTAGAGTGGAGTCTTCTTGGTGGGTTGATCAACCCCTGTGATCTTTACCAATTGCCTTAGGAGCAAGTCATGACAGATAAGCCGACAGCAAAGCAATCCTATTCAGTTGCCCGGCCGGCCACGCAGGACTCTGCTGGCTATCATCGCGGAGTGGAGGTTCTGGGAGAGCAGGGTGCAGAGGGCCGGAAGGCATTCTACATCCAAATAGAGGGTTTACCGGGCAAGGAAGAGGCGGTGCTGCAGATGCTACGTGATATCAACGCCTGCGTAGAGCAAGAGCCTGCTACCGGTCCCTGGTTTGCCGTGCGTCTTGGCCCCTCCAGCTTCGCCATTTTCGAGGCCTTTCCTGACTTGGCGGGGCGGCAGGCGCATGTGGAGGGCGGTGGTGGGGTCATTTTTCGCGATATTGAAAGAATGAACGCCATCCTCGCCTATCCCGCGCAGGTCCATCGTGCGGACGTGCTGATCAGTAAGGATTACTTCTCCTACGCGTTCAACTGAACGCGTTAACGTTTACCGCGATTTGCGAACGCTCTTTTGGCTGAGCCAATGTCTGCCTGTGAGCATAGTCAGGTGTCGGCTCCTATATGAGTCGACACCTTTGTTACTCACTTGGCAGCAGATAGCCGCAGCGCATCGGTGTCTATCTTCAGCGCATAACCCGTGTCGCTCGGTGCACTGAGCTCTCGCTGCTCTTGTGGCTGACTGTCGATGGCAGACTGGTAATCAGCGCTCTGAACAAAGCCCTGCAGTCTGGCGATGACCTCGCTAGGGGCAATCAACCGATAGTTGCCCGCGTCAGCACCGATCAGTTCTGCATCTACCAGCACGCGGTTCTCGCCCGGCTTGAGGCTGGCGAACAGGCCGCTGAGCTGCAGCGCGACTTCATCGCCGCTGATGGTGCCGTTGAGCACGCCTTCCAGCGTCGCGGCCAGGGAGCCGTCGAACAGCTTGTCCAAGGCGCGGACGTCGGCGGTGATGGTCTTGTGATCGATATTAGCCGTGGTGGTGCTGTTGGTGGTCAGCACATAGTTGCCGGCATCGCCGCCACCGAGCGAACCGCTGACGTCAACCTGCTTGCCATCGCCGGCGGTCTTGTTGGCAAAGGCACCTGTGGTGTTGAACTGCAGATCATCGCCGCTGATCACATCGTCGAGCGTGCCGTGGGTATTGGCATAGGTGCTGCCGTCGTAGGTCTTTCCGTCGGCGCTGATGTTGCCGGTGATGGCCTTGCGCTCGATAGTCAGGGTGCCGTCGACGAAGGTCAGCTCGTAGTTATCGGCGCTGCCACTGGCGGTCAGCTTATAGGTGCCGGCGTTGCGCCCGCCACCGCTGGTGGTGACGCCGGTGAGCACACTTTCAGTCTCGCCGTTTACCAGGCCTGTGGCGGTAAAACCGCTGCCGCTCTGCTCGGTACCGTTGTAGGTGGTGGTACCGCTTTTGGCGGTGACGGTAGCTGTCGCTTTATTGATGGTCAGTATGCCGTCAACAAAGGTCAGTTCGTAGTTGCCGTCAGTGCCGCTGGTGGTCAGCTTATAGGTACCGGCGTTGCGCCCGCCACCGCTGGTGATGACGCCGGTGAGCACACTTTCAGTCTCGCCGTTTACCAGGCCTGTGGCGGTAAAACCGCTGCCGCTCTGCTCGGTGCCGTCGTAGGTGGTGGTGTTGCTGTTGGCGGTGACGGTAGCCTGAGCCTTGTTGATGGTCAGGGTGCCGTCTTTGGTGATCAGGTCATAGCCTTGCTGATTAGAGTGCAGGCCGCTCATGTCTATGTCGTAGTTGCCCGCGTTGCGCCCGCCGCCGCTGAGGTGGCCAAAAATACGGTTAACGTCGTACTCGGCAGTCGCGCTCCAGCTACCTTGGTGGGAACTGCCGTCGTAGGTAACGCTGCTGTCGTTGACATGGACTTCCAGTGTGGTCAGAAAGCTACGCAGCAGAGGTGCGGTATAGCCTTCGTAGATGCGCCAGATGCTGTCGGTGCCGCCCTGCGCATTGATATCCCAAGCAGAAAAACTGGCAGCATTCATCAGCTGGTTAGAGGTCAGGCCTGTAACCAGGCCCGTAGTGCCCGTTGGGGGGGCGGATGCGATTCCTGTCGTAAGGCCCGAGGTGTCCGTGTCCCAATAGGACTCGGTGATGGTTCCGTCATTGTATCCCGCAAAGCCGCCCGCTTGGTTTTTGTTGGTCACGGCCATTCCAGTTGAATAGGCATGTGAGATGGAGCCCCAATTCTCTCCCGCTAGGCCGCCCGCCAAAGAAGATAGACTCGCTAAAGCCGTCGCTGTCCCGGTTGCATAGACGTTGGTGATGGCGCCACCGTTCTCTGCCACGAGGCCGCCCGCTGAACTATTTTCCCCATCGCTGGCCGTCGCTGCCCCGGTTGCATAGGCATTGTTTATTGTGCCATCACGGTTGTCAGCCACGAGGCCTCCCGCTAAAGATCGATAGCTGTTTCCGTTGGTCGTTGCTACGCCGGTTGCATAAGCGTTGTTGATGCTCCCCCCGTTCTCTGCCACGAGGCCGCCCGCTGCGGTGGTGTAGCTGTTCTCGCTTCCGTTGGCCGTCGCTGCCCCGGTTGCGTAGGCGTTGGTGATGCTGGCAAAGTTGCCGGGTATTGTGGTGTAGCTAGTTCCCACAAGGCCGCCCGCTTTGGCGTAACCTGATTTGCTTGTCGCCGAGACGTCTCCAATTGCATAGGCTTTGGAGATGGTGCCTTTGTCGGTATTGACTCCCACGAGTCCACCGACGTAAGCCATGTCGTCGTTCATCGCTGAGACGCTTCCGGTTGCATAGGCGTTGGAGATGGTGCCGGAGAAGTTGCGACCCACGAGGCTGCCCACTACAGAGCCACTATTTCCTTCGACTGTAATCCCCCCCCCCACAAGTCCGATATCCCGGATGGTACCTTGGTTCTGCCCGAAAAGGCCCCAGTATTCGGTGGTCGCGGCGGTGTTCTCAATGGTTAGGTCGCTGACGGTATGGCCTAATCCAGCGAAGGTGCCGGTGAAGGCGTCTGTAGCACCCACGCCAACCAAAACATGGTCGTAGGTCGTGCCCGAAGCATCCAGGTTTTTGGCTAAGGCATAGGCACCGCCGAGCCCAGTGGCGTCGATATTGTCCAGCGCCGCCATATCATGGATCAGCGTATAGTCCGTGCCGTTGATATTAAGCGCTGCGTTACTGCCCGATAGGGTGACTGAAACGCCAGAGGCAATGGCATAGTCTTTACCCGCCCCCGTGTTCAGCACTAGTCCAGCGTTAGTGCCGGTGGCGGTGATGCCTTGGTTAATGTGGATGTCGTTATGGGCCTTTAGGCTAAGGGTGGTGTTCGCATTCCAGCTCACAGCGGCATCGACGTGTATATCGCCAGCGTCGGCTCCCGCTTCAATGGTCGCCAGGGTAATGTTGCTGTCTTCCAGATTGGCGCTAAGGGTGGCGGCACCGATGCCGCTGTCGGTTTGCGGGTCGCTGCTGTCAGTAATGTAAAAATCAGTGGGGTCGATCAACCACTCACCGGTGGCGCCGTTGTTGGCTTTGGTGGTGACCCGGGTGCCATCGGCAATCTTTACGTGGGCGCCGGAGGTGTCGATAAAGCCGCCGTCGCCGCTGTCCGGGGCAGAGGCATCCAGCGTGCCGGCGACATTGACGGTGCCGCCGTTAAAACTGCCCTTGAGCACGATGGTGCCGTTCTGGTTGTCCAGGGTTTGTGCTTCGATGATGCCGGTGTTGTTGACCACGGTTTGCAGCAGGGCATCGGTGGCGCTGGCGGTCATCACCACCTGGCCGCCGTTGGCGCGGATCAACTGGTGGTTCTCCACCAGTGCATCAATGGCGCTTTCATCCACGGTGACGTTGAGCAGGCCATCACCAGCAAAATCCAGGCTCACCTTGTCGCCCGCCGCCAGAGCGACCGTACCCTGGTTGGCCTGAATGAACCCCTGGTTACTGACCTGGCCACCGAGCAGGGCAACGATGCCGTTGTCGGCCTTGAGGCTACCGTGGTTGATCACGGCGGCATTGTTGCCGTCGCCCTGAAACTGATAATTGCCGTCGTTAAAGTCCTGATCAGATAGGCTGAGGGTCGAGGCCACCAGCGCCCCCACGTTGACCGCCGCACCCTGACCAAACAACACGCCGTTGGGGTTTACCAGAAAGACCTTGCCGTTGGCATTGAGGTTACCGTAGATCGCCGAGGCGTCTTCACCAATCACCCGGTTCAGCGCCACCGAGTTGCTGCCCGGCTGGTGGAAATTGACCGTATTACCCGCGCCAATATCAAAGCTGTCCCAGTTGGTGATCAGCTTGTCGCTGTTCTGCTGCACGTTCAGGCTGTTGCCATTTTGGCTGATGCTGCCGGAGCCACCGACGATGTTGCCGCCGGTGGGCAGGTCTGCGGCGTGCAGGTGGGCTGCACTCAGGCTGATGGCGATGGCCAGGGCGGTGGGGGTGAAGTTGGGGCGTTTGGATGAACTGCTCATGTGAAATCCCTTTGGTGTTTAACCGGCCGCTGCGAGGCGCAGCGGCGCTATTCCGTAAGTCATAGAGGTCGGGCAGGTTTAGCGGCTTGCCATGGGCAGATGCAGTGCATCGTCGTCGACGTCAAGCTGATAGCCCGTGTCGTTCGGTGCACTGAGTCCGCGCTGCTCTTGTGGCTGACTGTCGATAGCGGACTGGTAATCAGCGCTCTGCACAAAGCCCCGCATGTTGGCCGTTACTGAGTCCGGGGCGACCAGTTGGTAGTTGCCTGCGTCATCGCCGGTCAGTGAGGCATCCACCAGAACGCGGTTCTCGTCCGGCGTGAGGCTGGCGAACAGGCCACTGAGCTGCAACGCGACGTCATCACCACTGATGGTGCCGTTGAGCACGCCTTCCAGCGTCGCGGCCAGAGAGCCGTCGAACAGCTTGTCCAGGGCGCGGACGTCGGCGGTGATGATCTTGCGGTCAATATTGGCCGTGGCGCTGCTATTGGTGGTGAGCACATAGTTACCCGCATCGCCGCCACCGAGCGAACCGCTAACGTTGACTTGCTTGCCGGTGCCGGCGTGCTTGTCAGCGAAAGCGCCGGTGGTGTTGAACTGCAGATCATCGCCGCTGATTACTCCGTCGAGGGTGCCGTAGGTGTTGGCGTAGGTGCTGCCGTCGTAGGTTTTGCCATCGGCGCTGATGCTGCCGGTGATGGCCTTGCGTTCGATGGTCAGGGTGCCGTCGACGAAGGTCAACTCGTAGTTATCGGCGCTGCCACCACCGACCGTGAGTACATAGCTACCAGCATTGGTACCTTTGCCGCCGCTTGTGGTTACCCCGGTCAGTACGCTTTGATCTTCGCCGTTAACCAACCCGTCGACGGTAAAGCCACTGACGCTCTGCGCGTTACCGTTGTAGGTGGTGGTGTCGCTGTTGGCGGTGACGGTGGCTTGGGCCTTGTTAATGGTCAGGGTGCCGCCATCTGTGATGATCAGGTCGTAGCCCTGTTGATTGGAGTACAGACCACTCATGTCGATGTTGTAGGTACCGGCGTTGCGTCCGCCGCCTACCTGACCAAAGATACGGTCAGCGTCGTACTCGCCGGTGGCGCTCCAAGTGCCGGCCTGCTCGATACCGTTATAGGTGACGTTGGCATCTTCGCCGGTCACCTCAAGGGCGGTCAAAAAACGGCGCAGCAGCGGTGTTGAATGGCCTTCGTAGATGCGCCAGATAGCGCCGGTGCCGCCTTCGGCGTCAATATCGTTGCCCCAGTTGCTGAAGGTATTCAATCGGGTCATGGCGGCCCAACTTCTGCCTCCCATGTCAAAGCCTGCGGCATCCAGAGGGTTACCGTCGCGATCAGTGTTGGCGTAGTACACGTTGGTAAACACGCCTTGCGTCGCGCTGCCAACCAGCCCCGCTGAGGTGTCATTGATAATGACCGTGCTGTAACTGTTGCTGATGGCCCCATCCAACATGCCCACCAGCCCACCAGCGGCCCCCGACGCGGGATCAACATTGACCTTGATCGTGCCGGTGGCGTAGCTGTTGTCGACGCTGCTGGTGCCACGTGTCCGGGTTGCTGAGTCGTAAATGCCTGGGCTTTGGGAGCCGACCAGACCACCGGCGATGGAGAATGCTTCAATATCCGTTGCGGCGTAGCTTTCAGTAATGTTGCCCTGGCTTGAGCCAGCCAGGCCGCCAACCACAAAGTCACCACCCACGCGGCCGGTGGCAAAGACACCATCAAGGATTCCAAGGCTTTTGCCAACCAGAGCGCCGACAAAAGACTGGCCCTGAATGTTGACGTTGCTCAGCCCAAGGTTACGGATCTGGCTGTCGGCCGTGGTATAGCCAAACAGCCCCACTCCGAGCTGGTCCGCACGCTTAATGGTCAGCCCGTCGACGATGTACCCCATGCCGTCCAACTGACCGCTGAAGCTGTTATTCGATACGCCCAGCGGATCAAACCCCGCGCCGCCGTTCCAGCTGGCGGTTGCGCTGGCATCAATGTGGTTGCCCAGCAGATAGTTCGCTGACAGGTTGTCGCGCACCGCCTGCAGCTGCTCGGCGTTCTGGATCACGGTGTAGAGTGCCGGGCGGTTAGTGGCGTCGATGGTGCCGGTGGGCAGGTCGTTTTTATTGAACACCCGGTTGCCGGCCAGAGCGCGCAGGTAGGGGGTGGTTTGATTGTCGGCATTGGCCCAGACGCCGTCAAAATCAAAGCCTTCAAGGTTGCTGGCTTCGAACATCTGTGCGGTAGTCAGCCCGGTCGCGCCGCTGTTGACGCCAGCGCCACTGGCTGTGGCAGCGCTGTTGGTATCGCTGTTCCAGTAGCTATTGCTAATGTAATAGCCGTTATTTCTGCCAATCAACGCGCCCACGATGGCATCGCCTGTGACGTTGCCGGTTGCGTAGCTTCTGTTAATCCCGCCATAGCTGATTTGGCCGGCGAGGCCGCCAACTGCGGTTGCTCCGCTAACATTGCCAGTGGCGTAGCTGTCGTAGATCGAACCAAAGATGCTTCCCACCAGCCCGCCGGTGCTGTCAGTCCAGGGGCCAGAACTACTGACGTTGCCGGTAGCAAGGCTTGTGTAGATTGATCCGGTCATGCCTCCGACGAGTCCGCCAACGTAGGTGCCATCGCCGACGACGTCCGCCGTTGCGTAGCTGTTGTGGATGTTACCGGTAAGTGAACCGACCAGCCCGCCTTTGTACTCGCCGGCGGTGCCTGCGAGGGAGCCGGTGAAGTAGCTGTCACGAATGGTGCCGCTGAAGTGGCCAGCCAATCCGGCCACCCTTGTATAGCGGCCGGTCACGGTCCCGGTGACATAGCTGTTGCTGATCTCGCCAGTCGCTGACAGCGGCGTCCCGCCGTTGTAGCCATAGCCAACTATCCCCGCGACGTAACTGTTGCCGTCGATGGAGACGTTGGTGAGCCCGATGTTGCTGATTGCACTGTTGGACGTGGCGCCAAATAGTCCGATGTTGTTCGAGTAGCGTCGGTAAATCGTTAGCCCATCTATCACATGGCCTTGCCCATCCAGCGAGCCCGTGAAGTAGGTCCCCAGAGTGCCAATTGGCAAGTAGCCCGCTCCGGCATTCCAGTTCGCTGTGCCGCTGGCGTCAATATCGTTGACCAGCACAAGGTGGCTATCCAGCAGGGAATGGGAAGCGAAGCCCTGCACGCCGTATATGTCAGTCAGTTGATACGGACTCGACGCTGCGCCGTCGCCGCCAAGAGCACGAATAAAGCTGGCATTGGCGGTGTTGAGGCGGAAGTCCCCGGCTGAGAAATTGGCAAGACTGCTGCCCAACTGGCTCCAGGCGCCGCGTTGCAGATTAAAGGTGTCGACGTTGACCGCGCCGTCGGCGCTGATCGCACCAACTGCGTCGAGGGTCAGGCCGCCGTTGGTGGCGGTGATGGCTTGGTTGATATGGATATCGTTGTGGGCTTTCAGGCTGAGGGTGTGGTCGGCATTCCAGCTCACTGCGGCATCGACGTGTATATCTCCAGCGTCGGTTCCCGCTTCAATGGTCGCCAGGGTAATGTTGTTGTCTTCCAGATTGGCGCTGAGGGTGGCAGCACCAATGCCGCTGTCGGTCAGGGCGTCGCTGCCGGCGCTGATGGTGAAGTCGGTCGGGTCGATCAGCCATTCGCCGGTGCTGCCGTTGTTGGCTTTGGTGGTGACCTGGGTGCCGCCGGCGATTTTGACGTGGGCACCGGAGGTGTCGATAAAACCGCCGTCGCCGCTGTCCGGGGCAGAGGCATCCAGTGTACCGGCCACATTCACCGTGCCGCCGTTAAAACCGCCCTTGAGCACAATAGTGCCGCTCTGGTTGTCCAGGGTTTGGGCTTCAATGATGCCGGTGTTGTTGACCACCGTTTGCAGCAGGGCATCGGTGGCGCTGGCGGTCATCACCACCTGGCCGCCGTTGGCGCGAACCAGTTGATGGTTCTCCACCAGTGCATTCAGGGTGCCTTCATCGACGGTGACGTTGAGCAGGCCATCGCCGGCAAAGTCCAGGGTGATTTTGTCGCCCGCAGCCAGCGCCACGGTGCCCTGATTGGCCTGGATAATGCCGTGGTTGCTGACCTGCCCGCCCAGCAGGGCGACCGCGCCGCCGTCGGCAGTGATGCTGCCACGGTTGATCACGGCGGCGTTATTGCCGTCACCCTGAAACTGGTAATTGCCGTCGTTAAAGTCCTGATCAGACAGACTCAGGGTTGAGGCCACCAGCGCACCGACGTTGACCGCGGCCCCCTCGCCGAACAGCACGCCGTTGGGGTTGATCAGAAAGACCTTGCCGTTGGCATTGAGGTTACCGTAGATCGCCGAGGCGTCTTCACCGATCACCCGGTTCAACGCCACCGAGTCCTTGCCCGGCTGGTAGAAGTTGACCGTGTTGCCGGCGCCGATATCAAAGCTGTTCCAGTCGGTGATCAACTTGTCACTGTTCTGCTGCACGTTCAGGCTGCTGCCATCCTGACTGATGCTGCCGGAGCCGCCGACGATATTGCCGCCGGTGGGCAGGTCTGCGGCGTGCAGACTGGCCGAGATCAGGCTGATGGCAATGGCCAGTGCGGTGGGGGTGAACGGATGCTTTGTGTGGGCCATGGGACTTTCCTGTCTGACGGTGATCGCGAGATGCTGTTTTCGGGCTCAGGTACGTGAGGGGCTTAGAACATCCATTGCACTTGGCCCCAGAAATAAACGTCTTCCGGTTCGTCACTGACAGCCTCTTCATTGTCCAGAGACGTGGCGGCGATTGCGCTGACCTGCCATTGACGGTGCGGTTGCCAGTAGGCGGATACGCCGGCTCCCTTCAGATTGCGGTGGCGGTCGCCAAAAGCCAGAGGGTCTTTGTTGTAGGTAATACCGCCGGCTTCAAGAAAGGTGCCCAGTTGCCACTGGCTATTGAGGGCATAGCGCAGTTCGGTGCTGGCGAGCCAGCCTTCATCACCCGATGCTTCACCCTGCGGGAAGGCGCGGATGCCGTAGGCTCCGCCCAGGCTGATTTTTTCCGCTGAGTCCAGGTTGCCGTCCGCCAGTTGGCCGCGCAGGTTGAGGTTGAGGGACAGGCGCGGGGTCAGGCGCTGCTGACGTAGCAGTGCCAGGTTGACTTTATGGTAGCGGCCTTCGGTGCCGTAAAAGTCGGAGGCTTGGGCGTAGGGGGTATCCAGAGATAGTTCGCCGTGGGTCCAGCTCAGCCGATAGCTGTTGGCACTGCCGCCAAGTACCTCATCGCGCCAGTAGCCATTAACAAGGTCAAGGGTAACGCTGCGTAAGGTTTTCTCGCTGGTTAGCCCGAGCTGCTCATCTTCCAGATCGCGGTAGCGCCATTCGATCCGGCTGGATACGCCCCAACTGCGTTGTTGCCACCAATTCTGGCTGGCAAACACGCTGCCGGTGGTGGCTTTACCCTTGGCGTTTAGGCTGTCGAAGTCCTTGCCCAGTTCGTACTCCAGCCAGGACAGGCTAGCACCGACACGGGTATTCCAGGGGCCAACCGGGAGTTCGTACTGGGTGCTGAGGAAGTGCTGGTCACCATCGGATACGAGCGCCTGCAACTGTAGCGAGTCGCCCAGACCAAGTGGGTTGGCGACGGAGAGGCCGCCGTTCAGACGGTACTCGCCATTGTAGGTGTTGCCGTAGTTATCGAGCGACAGCTGTCCGCTTAGCGCGGGCTGGTCAGTGACCTCGATGTGCAGGGCGCTAGTGCCGACGGCCTCTCCACGTGACAGCTGTGAACTGACTTGTGTGCCGGGCAGCGCATCGAGGTTCATCAGCGCATTTTCCAGCGTACCAGCGCGCACGCCGTCTCCGCTATTTAGGCGGCGTGTTGCGTTGATCATAAGCCGGTCTGGCAGCGTGCTCTGGTTGCTCAGGTCAACCTGGTCGTAGTTGCCTTCGACCACCTGAATCAGTAGGTAGCCATCATCGATTTCTTGGGGTGGCAATATGGCTCTTGCCAGTAGCCATTCGTGTTGGCGGTACCAGGCTGTGATGCGGTCGGCGGCTTGCTGTAGCTGCGAAAGTGTCAGCGCCTGGCCGGACAGATCGAGCAAAACGGCTGCCAGTTGCTCATCACTGAATGCGCTGTTGCCGGTAAAACGAAAACCGATGATATCGACGGTATCGCCACCCTGGACCTGTTGTTCGGCAGGTGGTGGCGTTAGGCTTGGGGTGTCTGCCGGTGGCTCTGGTGGCAGATCTAGCGGGCGAATCTCTAAGTCTCGTAGCGCGCCGCCGGCACTTTCGGCGGCTTGTAACGGTGTTGCTGCGATACATGAAAACAGCCATACGACCTGCAAACTTGATACTGCGACCAGTTTTTTCACGGTTTCCCTTCCCCTTTGATGCGGTGTGCAAATTCAGTGGGGGAGGAGCGTAACAATGCGCCTGTTGGTGGGCCTCCACTCAGCGCCACACCGGGTAAGTATTTACGCGGCGGGGGGGGGGGGGGGGGGAAGGTGCTAGGGGCGGGCTTTCGCCGCGGGGTCGCGGGCTTCGCTAGGCGTTAAACCAAAGCGGCGCTTGAATGCGCGGTAGAACCAGGAAGGGTTGTTGAAACCGGCATCGTAGAGAATAGCGGATACGGTCTTGTGGGCGTGGGTCGGGCTACTCAACGCGTGAAAAACGCGGTCCAGGCGCAGCTCCAGCACGTAATCGGTGTAGCTTTGTCCTTCCTGCTCAAACATAGCGCGGATATAGCCGGGTGATACGCCGTGTCGTTTTGCCACCCAGTCAAGCGAGGTGTTGCTACGCCAGGCGTTTATCATCAGGTCGGCTTTAACGGCGCGCAGCCGTGCCTGCTTTAGTCCGCGTTGGCGCGCGAGTATTTCTACGTCGCGCGGAGCGCCTACCGAGATAGCCGCCAGGTCCAGTAGCCGGTTGGTATCACCCAGAATATCGCCTTCTTCGGCATCTTGATTCTGGATCAGTTCGATTGCACATTGCGCCAGATGAACAAAGGTTTCCTTGGCAAGAAGAGGGGATTTACTTTTGCGTTCAAGATCGACTACGAGTGGTCCGAGTAATGCTCGCGAGAAAGAGATGTTAAGCATGTAGGTTTTATTGCCCTGGAAGACAATCGTGCCCGGCCGGTCGTTAAAACCAAAACAACCTGCGCCGGGAGGGCACTCGATCTCGCCAACCCCGTCGAGCTCTGAAAGCCATGATGCCCGTCCAGCTGGGTTTATCAGCAGCGAAAAATCGTCATTGCCATCCTGCAGTTGTCGCGAGCTACGATTGACGATCAGCGGCGAGCTTTCTACCATCGCGATAGAGACGCCGGGCAAAAGGCGTAGTCGGGTTTCTATATTGGGCGCTTTACCTTTCTCAGTGGCGATCTCGATGTTGGCCATCGCTGCGTATATGTCCTGAGCAGCTTCCATACGCTCTGCCAATGGGTAGTCTTGGGTGGAGAACCTGATGTAGGCCATTGCCGGTTATCTCTATGACTGCTGCTGCACACCCCGCTGTATATGCAGCACTGTTGTTTTTTTGGGCACTGTCGTCGTATTACGGCTACTTCGCTATTCAGGGTTGCTCTGCTACCCGTGCTGCGTCCAGGCGAGCGAGCGAGGTTCGGCTCCAGCTAATCAGCTCGCGTGCCAGCTCGTCTGACGCTGCGCCCAGGCCTGCTACCACTGCGGGTACCTCAGGGTTATCAAGTTCGCGTGTCAGTTGAAAGTGCCTTGCGGCGATGACCTGACGGGTGGTGGGGTCTACCAGCTTGGCATCCAGCGTAACGGCTATCTCCGGTACACCATCAACGTAGCGTGTCTGAAATTGACGCAGGTCGCTGTACAGGTGGACGTCTGATTGCAGCGCATGGCTTTCGTTGCTGACTGTGCGAAAGCTGCCGTCCTGCTGAAATGCCTGGATCAGATGCTCGCGCATGAGCGCGGTGTTGGGGTCGCTCCAGCGTGCACCTTCATAGCTATTGATGGTGTTTTCATCAGGGCTAACCATGATGCGCGGTGTTTGCAAGGCATAGCTGGCATCTGGCGTGGTGATGCGCAATGACAGCTGCATTGGTTGCGCTTGATTAGGCTCCAGCTGCGGTGTGGGCAGTTGGTAGAACGTAGTCGGGGCTGATTCTGGCAGTACCGAGCAGGCGCTCGCCAGGCTGAGTACCAGCAGGGCGGCGCCAATCTGCACAACGCGACGCTGGATCATGGTTGAAACTCCTGTTTGTTATCGCGCCCAAGCAAAAAGCGGGCGGGGTCATCCTGTAGTCGACGGGTTAGCAGGCGCAGCTCGGAGAGGGTTGAGCGTAGCTCATTGATGGCAGGATCAAGCTGCCCCAAGCCCTGCATGCCGCTGGAAAAAGAGGCCTGGTTGTCGACCAGTATTTGCTCGAGTGTGGCGCTGGACTTGGCAACTGATGCCATAGCCTCTTCAGCGCTACTGAGCGTTTGCGCGCCCTGGTTGGTTACCAGTCGATCGGCATTGGCAATCAGTGTATTGCTTTGCTCCAGCGCTGCCTTCGCCGCACGGCTGGTCTCTTTCAGCTCGACCAGGAGTTGCTGCAGGTTGCCATCCGGGTTGCTGATGCTGTCAGTAGCCTGATGCAGACCCTCCAGCGTCTGGCTGAGATGCTGTACGTTTTCTTCCGAGAAGATGTCGCGCGCATTGATTATCAACTTGTTGATATTGGTCATCAGATCTTCGCCGTTCGCCAGCAGGCTGGCAAAGGGCGAGGGTTTGGCGTAAATCACCGGATCTTCGCCGTTCTTGCTTTTCAAGGGCGGGCTGCTTGGGTCGTCATGGCTGAGCTCGATGACCGAGTTGCCGGTGATGCCGGTGAACGACAGACTGGCAACAGTACTTTCCTTGATCGGTACGCTGGGATCGATACGAATGCGTGCCCGTACCTTGCGTGGGTCTTCCTTGTCGAGTGTGAGCTCGGTGATGTCGCCAATACGGATGCCGCTGAATTGCACCGCGCTGCCGCGCGAGAGGCCGGTCACCGCCTGCTTGAAGAGCACGGTGTAGTAGCGGTACTCGCTGCTGGTGCTGGAGCTGCTCATCCAGATAGCAAAACTGATGGCTGCCAGTGCTGAAAGCACTGTGAAAAAACCGATCAGCACGTGATGGGCACGGGTTTCCATGATCTAGTTAGGCTCCGGGTTAAGGGCGTGTTGACCTGATGCGGCGCGGCCTCTGGGGCCATGAAAGTAGGCTTGGATCCATTCATTGTCGGTGTTGCTGACGGTCTGCAGGTCGTCAGCCACCAGCACGCGCTTTTGCGATAGTACCGCAACGCGGTCACAGATGGCGTACAGGGTATCGAGGTCATGGGTAACCAGAAAGACGCTCAAACCCAGTGCGTCGCGCAGGGTCGCGATCAATTGATCAAAGGCTGCTGCACCAATGGGGTCAAGGCCTGCTGTGGGCTCGTCGAGAAACAGAATGTCGGGGTCGAGCGCCAACGCACGTGCCAATGCGGCGCGTTTGACCATGCCGCCAGACAGCATTGAGGGATATTTATCGCCTGCTTCGGGAGGCAAGCCGGTCAGCGCTACTTTCATCTTTGCCAGATGCTCGGCATCGTCGCGGCTAAGCCCGGCATGCTCGATCAGCGGTAGCGCGATGTTTTCCAGTACGGTCAGCGATGAGAACAGCGCGCCGCCCTGAAAGAGCACGCCAAAGCGCCTTTCCATTTCTGAGCGCTGCTCGGTTGACAGGTTTTCCAGCTCCTTGCCAAACACCCTGACAGAGCCACCGGTAGGGCGGCGCAGGCCGACTATGGAGCGCAGCAGTACCGATTTGCCGGTGCCGGAGCCGCCCACCACGCCGATAATTTCGCGCGGAAAGATGTCGAGATCCAGCTGGTCATGAATCGTTTGGCTGCCAAAGCGGTTAACAAGCCCGCGCACGGAGACCAGTGGCTGCTGCTGTTTATCAGTTTTTTCGCTCACCAGCCCATCTCCATGTAAAACAGCGCCGCCAGAGCATCAACCAGGATGACCACAAAAATGCATTGCACTACGCTGGAGGTCGTATGTTCGCCGACTGACTCAGCGCTGCCGCTGACCTTAAAGCCTTCCATGCAGCCGATCACGGCGATTAAAAAGGCGAAGATGGGTGCCTTGGCGATACCCAGCAAGAAATGCCTAACCTCGACATTCTGATGCAGCATGCTGATATACATGGTGGGCGATATATCCAGCGACAAGGCGCAGACCATAGCGCCACCGAATAGACCTGAGAGCATGGCAATAAAGGTCAGTACGGGCATGGCTACCATTAGCGCCAGAACACGAGGCAGTACTAGGATTTCCAGCGGATTGAGTCCTAGCGCTCGAATCGCATCTATCTCTTCATTGGCTTTCATCGAGCCGATCTGCGCAGTAAAGGCGCTGGCGGTGCGACCAGCCATCAAAATGGCTGTCAGCAATACGCCGAACTCGCGCAAAAAAGAAAAGGCAATCAGGTCAACGGTATAAATGCTGGCCCCAAAGGACTCAAGAACGGTGGCGCCCAGAAAGGCAATGACAGCGCCCACCATAAAGGTGAGCAGCGCCACTATGGGAATGGCATTGAAGGCCGTCTGCTCAATCTGCGCAACGATAGCGGTAATCCGCCAATTGCCCGGGCGCACCAGGTTTCGAGCGAGCGCGCTTAACGTCAGTCCAATAAAGCCGAGCAAGTCGATCAGGTGGGCATAAAAGCCAAGCATGGATACGCCGATTTGCTCTAGAAGAGCAATTATCAGCCCAGGTTCGGTTTTTTGGTTGTCGGTGCTTTCAGGACAGCTACTGGCGATACGCTGCAAAAGGGTGCGGCGCTCGCGTGCCATGTCGGGACTGTTGTCGCTGACCTGCTTGAGCTGTTCTGCCCCGAGCAGCTCAGCCAGCAGCTGGCCGCCCGCTGTGTCCAGTCCTGCCAATTGACTCATATCCACTTGGGTAAAGTTCTGCCGCTGCTTTTCCGGTATTTGCCCGATCAGCGTGCGCAGTTCCGCGTAGTGTTTAAGAGTCCAGTCGCCGGAAATACGTAAGATGTCCGACGGGTCTTTGGGTAGTGTCAGGAATGGGGGCTGGGTTGAGGGCATAGGTGGCATGGGGTGAGTTGCCCGCGCTCAGACGTTCACGCGGGCGGATTGGCTCAAGGCTTGCGCTTGATGCCGTAGTCTTCAGACAGTGTGCCGGGGCCGCCGGCATCCTTGGGAGCATAATCGCGTGGCGGCTCCAGGCTGTCGAAGGCGCTTTCGCTTGGCTTGCGGCTGCTGGGCGCGATCGGGGCGTCCTGATCGAGTGCCGCCAATAGACGTTGACGCGTCATGTCGTCGGGTGCCAGTTCCAGCGCGCCGTGGGTCAGGTGCTCCTGTATGTCCTGGTAGCTGCGATTCATGCGTCCAGCCAGATTGGCTGTGGTTTTGAAGTGTGCAGCGACTTCCTGCTGATATTCTTCAAAACGCAGCTGCAGGCTTTCCAGTTGAGCCTGGGAGCTAGATGAGCTGCCGCCACTGATGCGACGAGATACGCGCGCCAGTACGACACCGACTATGATTCCCACTGCCAGGGCAATGGCTGCTGCTATCCACAAGTTCTCGCTTGCTTCCACCTTGGGTCCCTCACTTTCGGTTGGTGCTTCCGGACAATAATGATGCTCTTGCCCCAGTAGCTTAGGCTTACGGTAACGACATTTCATGGCCAAGGCTAGTGTCTATGTCGGCACTGTTCTTTCCGGTGCGAACATCAGACCAGTCTGGCACTAGCAAGTTGGCTTGGCGCTTCTTCTTGCCAGGCTCAACGAGCAAAGGTCAGAATATCAGATTGGAGTGCTGGCTGTGCTGGCAGTTCCACGTCTACGACGCCATTCATGCAGCAGCAGTCACGGAGAAACCCATGAGTCGTCCGGGTGAAGAGCAGGTTGTTATCGAAGGGCCCGCTGGCCCAATTGAAGCCGTTGTTACGACAGGAGACCGCGCAGGTCTGGTTGCGATTATCTGTCACCCCAATCCGGTGCAGGGCGGCACCATGCAAAACAAGGTGGTGCATACCCTGATGCGCACGGCCCGCGATATGGGAGCTAGCACGCTGCGCTTCAACTTCCGCGGGGTGGGGCGGAGCGCGGGAGAGCATGACTATGGTGTGGGCGAGGTTCAGGATTGCCTTGCCGTGATTGCCTGGGCACGTGCCGAATTGCAGATGGAGCAGTTGTGGTTGATGGGTTTCTCCTTTGGTGGTTATGTCGCTGCTGCGGCGGCCAGTGAGTTGCCCGCGTGGCCAGAGCGCCTGGTGTTGGTTGCACCCTCTGTTGAAAAGCAGCGTTTTGGCGACCTAAAGCCGCTCGGCGGCGCAGCAATCGTGATGATGGGTGAGGCAGATGACGTCGTTGCACCGCAGTCGGTATATGACGCCTTCGCCGATGAAGCTGATTCTACGGTGGTGCGCTTTGCCGACACCGGCCACTTCTTTCATGGCCAGTTAGTGCCGCTTAAAACGGCAGTTGAAGAGGCTCTGAGCTGAGTTTTTTGTTGTTTATTTGTATGCGACCTACCGGTTGAACTAGTCGGCAGTGATGGCCGTATGCCTTTCAGGGCGGTTTATTTAGCGTGTCGGGCGCCAGGATTCTTGGCGCTCTGCGCGCTCTAGAGCTGCATGCAGGCAGGGAGCTCGATTGCCAAGGTGGTGGCGTCCGAGTAGAGTATCGCACCCGTCGAACCCCCTTTTGGTAACAGCGTATGTCTCCCCTTGAGCGTTACAAGGCGGACCTCCAGCGTCCGGACTTTTTTCATGATCCAGCCCAGGAAAAGGCAGTGCGTCATTTGCAGCGCCTGTTCGAGGAGCTGGTCGCCAACGAGCACGCCAAGCCTGGACTGCTCGGTAGGCTGCGCGGCAAAAAGCCGGAGCCGGTTAAAGGTATTTACTTCTGGGGTGGTGTCGGTCGCGGCAAGACTTATCTAGTCGATACTTTTTTTGACGCTCTTCCTTTTAAGCGCAAGATGCGCACGCACTTTCATCGTTTTATGCAGAGGGTGCACCAGGAGTTGCGGGCGATGAAGGGTAAAAAGGATCCGCTGAAGCTGGTTGCTGCTCAGTTTGCGGAAGAGGCAAAGGTGATTTGCTTCGACGAGTTTTTCGTTTCCGATATTACCGATGCGATGATTCTGGGCAGTTTGATGGAAGAGCTGTTTGCTCAGGGCGTGACCCTGGTTGCTACATCCAATATCGTGCCGGATGGGTTGTACAAGGATGGTCTGCAGCGCGCGCGCTTCCTGCCTGCTATCGCTCTGCTGAACTCTCGGACAGAGGTAGTCAATGTGGATAACGGCGTTGACTACCGTCTGCGTGCGCTGGAGCAGGCGGAGCTGTACCACTGGCCGCTGGATTGTGAAGCGAATAACAGCTTGCAGCGCAGCTTCGATAGCCTGGTTCCGGATATGGATGAGGTGGTCGAAGGCGAAGAATTGATTATCGAGAATCGGGGGATAAAATCGGTGCGCGTCTGTGAAGATGTTGCCTGGTTCGAGTTTCGCGATCTCTGCGATGGACCGCGCAGCCAGAATGACTACATCGAGCTCGGCCGTATCTTTCATGCGGTACTCATTGCCAACGTTGAGCAGATGGATGTCAGCAAGAACGACATGGCGCGGCGCTTCATTAACTTGGTAGATGAGTTCTACGACCGCAACGTCAAACTGATCATTTCAGCTGAGGTAGCACTCAAAGACCTGTATACCGGTGGAAGGCTGGAGTTTGAATTTCAGCGTACCTTGAGCCGTCTGCTGGAAATGCAATCCCACGAGTTCCTGGCGCGCGCGCACAAGCCCTGATTACTCGGTAATCTGCCGCTGGTACTGCCGGCGGTATTGGTTGGGTGACTGGTTGGTGTGCTGGCGAAATAGCCTGGCGAAAAAGCTCGCGTCGTCATAGCCCACTTCATAGCTGATGGTCTTGATGCTGAGCTGGCTGGTGCTGAGCTTGCTTTTGGCAATCTCGATGCGCATTCGCTGCAGGTACTGCAAGGGTTTGTCTCCCGTTGCCTGCTGGAATCGGCGCATAAAGTTGCGGATGCTCATGCCGTGACGGCTGGCCAGGTCCTCAAAGCGAAACTTGTCGGCAAAATGACTTTCCAGCCATTGCTGAATCTGCAGGATGGCCGGGTCATGATGCATTTTTTGCCCGCCAAACCCGATCACGCCAAGACTATAGCTGCGCTGCACCTCGTAGAACACGTCCCGGGCCACCGTTTGTGCAACGCCAGCCCCGCATAGTCTCTCTGCCAGATGAACAAATAAATCCCGCCCCGAGTCTATGCCAGCGGCACACAGGATGCTGCCCGCATCCGTAAGGTGTTTGTCCCGCTGTAGGTCAACGCGGGGGAAGCGCGCGCTGAAGTCGTCTTGATAGCGCCAGTAGGTAGTTGCTTCTTTTTGGTCAAGCAGACCCGCTGCGGCGGCCCAATAGGCTCCGTTGGCAACGGCGCCGATTACGGCACCCTTGCTGTGTGCTTCACGCAGCCAGGGGAGCACTTGAGGATATTGCGCAGTCAGTTGGTCAAAATCGCCCCAGAATGCCGGCAGGATGATTAGCTGAGGCTCCACCTGGTCTATTCGTGCCTGAGCGGGCAAAGGGTCCTGACTGAAACTGTTTGCTGGCTGATCATCTGCGGTCACGATCAGGGTTTGGAAGCTCGGCTGCAGGCCGATGCCGCGTTGCCGGCCGTCGTTCAGGCTGGCCATATAAAAGAAGTCTTTAGCCTCCATGACGGTAGAGGCGATGGTCAGGTTGGTAGCGAGTATTGCAACCTCCTGCAAAGGGGGCAGGAAAGAGGTTTGCGTGAGCATGATTATTATCTTTGTATGCTGGATCAGCCAATAGTGGCTGAAATGTCGTCTTGTCTGGCAGTCTCGCTGGTCTGCAATTAGGGGTCAAGCGTGGCTGCCTATAGGTGGCCACGCTGTGAGGTGGTTTTTTTGCCTGGCGCTTTGTTCAGGGGGCAGGGTTGGGCTGGCTCTGGTGGATCTCGGCAATCGCCTGCAGGACGCTGTCAGTCAGGCCCATGTTGACGCTGCTCAAGTTACGGTTGAGCTGATCCATGTTGGTGGCACCAATAATGTTGCTGGTGACGAAGGGTTGCCGAGTGACGAAGGCAAGCGCCATTTGAGCTGGGTCCAAGCCATGGTCACGCGCCAGCTGCACGTAGCGGGCGCAGGCTTTTTGCGCTTGCGGGTTGCTGTAGCGGTTGAAGCGGGTGAACAGCGTCAGGCGGCCCTTTTCCGGCTTGAGACCGTTGAGGTATTTACCAGTCAGTGCGCCAAAGGCCAGTGGCGAGTAGGCGAGAAGGCCACACTGCTCGCGCAACGACATCTCGGCCAATCCGATCTCGTAGGTGCGGTTCAGCAGGTTGTAGGGGTTTTGCACGGAAGCGACCCGCGGCCAGCCGCGTGCGTCGGCTAACTGCAAAAAGCGGCTCACGCCCCAAGGGGTTTCGTTAGAAAGGCCAATATGGCGGATCTTGCCTGCTTTAACCTGCTTGTCCAGCGCTTCAAGCGTGTCTTCAAAAGGCGTCAGCTCATCGTCCGGGTTGTGCTGATAGCCCAGTTGACCAAAGAAGTTGGTGCTGCGGTCGGGCCAATGCAGCTGATACAGGTCGATGTAGTCGGTTTGTAAGCGCTGCAGGCTAGCGTCCACTGCGCTCTCGATGTGTTCCTGAGTAAAGCGAGTGCGGCCATTGCGCAAATAGTTCATGCCGTTACCCGGGCCGGCTATTTTGCTGGCCAGGATCCACTTCTCGCGTTCGCCGCGTTGCTTGAAAAAGTTGCCTATGATGCTCTCGGTAGCACTATAGGTTTCAGCCTTTGGTGGTACCGGGTACATTTCGGCGGTATCAATGAAGTTGACGCCAGAGTCGCGTGCGCGATCGATTTGCGCGAATGCGTCCGCCTGGGTGTTCTGTTCACCCCAGGTCATGGTGCCTAGGCACAAAGCGCTGACTTTCAGGTTGGTGCGGCCGAGGGGGCGGTATTGCATGACGAGCTCCTTGGTTGCCGGAATGATGTGGCCCATTATTGACCATCAATTCAAATAAAGGTTGTATTTTTTCAACGCCTTGGCATAATGCCCGCCACTTTCGACAGGATGCCTAGCCTGTCGTTGTTGTTTACAGCACAGATGCCACCCAGACCCACGCAGCCCCCACTGAGTGTCTGTACTAGGCTTTGTTGTCTTGTAAAAACACATTTCATTCTGTAAGATTCGCCCTCTTATTATTAGAGCGGCCTCTGAGGCTAGGATTAATGAAAACCTTCAGCGCAAAAACTGAAACCGTAAAACGTGATTGGTATGTTGTAGACGCCAATGGTCTGACCCTGGGTCGTCTTGCTACCGAGATTGCTTCACGTCTGCGCGGTAAGCACAAGCCCGAATACACCCCGCACGTTGATACCGGTGACTACATCGTAGTTATTAATGCAGAAAAAGTGCATGTGACCGGTAACAAAACTCAGGACAAGATCTACTACAGCCACTCCGGTTTCCCGGGCGGCATCAAGTCGATCAACTTCGAGAAGCTGATTCAGCGTGCTCCTGAGCGTGTTATTGAAAGCGCCGTGAAAGGTATGTTGCCGAAGAACCCACTGGGTCGTGCCATGTATCGCAAGATGAAGGTCTACGCAGGATCTGTTCATCCGCATACCGCACAACAACCCCAAGAACTGAAGATCTAACAGGAGTTCACTATGTCGGCGACACAGAACTACGGCACCGGCCGTCGTAAAACCGCCACCGCTCGCGTATTCCTGCGTCCGGGTTCTGGCAATATTTCTATCAACAACCGTAGCATCGATGTGTTCTTCGGTCGCGAAACTGCTCGCATGATCGTGCGTCAGCCGCTTGAGCTGACAGAAAACACTGAAAAGTTCGATGTTTTCGTCACTGTTAGTGGTGGTGGTATTTCCGGTCAAGCCGGTGCTATCCGTCACGGTATCACCCGTGCGCTGATGGATTATGATGAGACTCTGCGTGGCGAACTGCGTAAAGCGGGCTACGTAACGCGTGATGCGCGTGAAGTTGAGCGTAAGAAAGTGGGTCTGCGGAAAGCACGTAAGCGTCCTCAGTACTCCAAGCGTTAATCAGTCTTTGGCGCTTAAAACGCCCGGCCTCCCTAGGGGAGTGCCGGGCGTTTTTGTGTCTGCGGCAAGGTGTCGCAATGAACTATGCTATCTGTGGCAGTTGTATGGAGTGGCTTTAGGTATAGTGTCTACTAGCCTTGGAAGTGGATATCACCTTGTCAAAAAAGGGGTTTTTCATTACCATCAGGTTCATTTTGTGCAGGCTGTATAAAACTTGAAAAAAGTCCTTGGAAAAGGTCTGAAATTAGCTGATGGGAGACGACTGGATGAGTAATGACGGCGTGAATAATGGCCGGCGTCGCTTCCTGGTGGCCGCTACTAGTGTGGTAGGTGCCGCCGGAGCAGCAGGGGTAGCAGTCCCCTTTGTGGGATCTTGGTTCCCGAGCGCCAGAGCCAAAGCGGCGGGTGCGCCGGTGAAAGTGAATATCAGCAAGATCGAGCTGGGCCAGCAGATCGTGGTTGAGTGGCGCGGTCAGCCGGTATTCGTCTCTCACCGCACGCCTGAAGCGTTAGCGCTGCTGGACGATACCGACTCAGAGGTGGCCGATCCGCAATCCGAAGCCTCCAGTCAGCCAAGCTACGTTGATGGTAAGACACGGGCTATCAAGCCTGAGTTGTTGGTCGTCATGGGTGTGTGCACACACTTGGGCTGCTCGCCATTGTTCAAGCCTGAAGTGGCTTCTGCCGAGATGGGTGCTGACTGGAAAGGCGGTTATTTCTGTCCTTGTCACGGTTCTCATTACGACATGTCCGGTCGAGTTTTCAAGGGCCAGCCTGCGCCGTTGAATCTGCCGGTTCCGCCTTACTCCTACGAATCTGATGACATTATTGTTGTCGGCGTGGGGCAGGAGAGCGCCTGATGAATAAATTGATGCAGTGGGTCAATGCGCGGATGTCCGTCACCCGGGTGATGGAAGATCACCTGACCAAGTACTATGCGCCCAAGAACTTTAACTTCTTCTACTTTTTCGGCTCTCTGGCGATGCTGGTGCTGGTTAACCAGTTGGTTACCGGTATCTGGTTGACCATGAGTTATGAGCCCTCGGCGAGCGGTGCCTTTGCGTCAGTCGAGTACATCATGCGTGATGTGAAATACGGCTGGTTGCTTCGCTACCTGCACTCCACCGGCGCTTCTGCGTTTTTTGTGGTGGTTTACCTGCACATGCTGCGCGGTATCATGTACGGCTCTTATCAGAAGCCGCGTGAGCTGATTTGGCTGTTCGGTATGATGATCTACCTGGTGTTGATGGGTGAAGCCTTTATGGGCTACCTGTTGCCCTGGGGGCAGATGTCGTACTGGGGTGCTCAGGTTATTATTTCGCTGTTTGGCGCCATTCCCTTTATTGGTCCTGATCTGGCCCAGTGGGTGCGTGGTGACTTCCTGATCTCTGGTATTACCCTCAACCGCTTTTTTGCCTTGCACGTTGTGGCTCTGCCGGTTGTTTTGCTTGGCTTGGTTGTGTTGCACATCATTGCCTTGCACGAAGTGGGTTCCAACAACCCGGACGGCGTTGATATCAAGAAGTTTAAGGATGAAAACGGCAAGCCACTCGATGGTATCGCTTTCCATCCGTACTACACCGTGAAGGATATCGTAGGTGTGGTGGTCTTCCTGTTTGTCTTCTGCTCGATTGTTTTCTTTGCGCCAGAAATGGGTGGTTACTTCCTGGAGAAGCCTAACTTCGAGATTGCCAACCAGCTGAAGACACCAAACCATATTGCGCCTGTCTGGTATTTCACGCCCTTCTACGCGATTTTGCGTGCGGTACCCTCGATTGCGGGTTCGGCTTTCCCGGGTGTGGTTGCCATGGGTGCGGCTATTGCAGTGCTCTTTGTTTTGCCCTGGTTGGACCGTAGTCCGGTTCGTTCAATCCGCTACAAGGGTTGGATGAGCAAGCTTGCGCTGTTCTTGTTCTGCATTGTGTTCGTGGTTCTCGGGATTCTGGGCGCTGTGCCTTCAACTCCTGCACTGACCAAGCTGTCGCAAGTCTGCACCGTACTGTACTTCGCGTTCTTCATCCTGATGCCGTTCTATACGAGCATGGAGAAGACCAAACCGGTTCCGGAGAGGGTTACTGGCTAATGAAAAAACAATTAATTGCTCTGTTTTTTGCGCTTGTGCCGGCGGTCTCTATGGCTGCTGGTGGTCCCGCGGTAGCGCTTGATGAAGCGAATATCGACCTGACAGACAAGGCCGCTATGCAGGATGGTCTGCGTACCTTTGCTAACTACTGCATGGGTTGCCATTCGGCTCAGTATCAGCGCTATGAGAGGGTTGCCAATGATCTTGGTATCCCTGAGCAGCTGATGCTGGACAATGTCGTGTTTACCGAGGGTACTTTGATCGGTGAGCATATGAAAAATGGCATGCGTCACGATGACGGCAAGACCTGGTTTGGAGCTGCGCCACCCGACCTGACTCTGGTTGCCCGTGTGCGCGGTGTCGACTGGCTTTACACCTACCTGCGGAGCTTCTATGAAGATTCCGCGCGTCCACTGGGGGTCAACAACACGACATTCCCCAACGTGGGTATGCCTAATGTGATGGCTGAGCTTCAAGGCCGTCAGGTTGTTGGGTGTAAGGCGATGCCGGTTAAGAATCATGATGGTAAGGTAATGCGTGATACCCTTACCGGTGACATCATGAAGGAAGAGCAGTGTGATGTGCTGACAGTGGTTCCGGATACCGGCACCCAGAGCGAAGAAGAGTTTGATACCACGGTGCGTAACCTGGTTACTTTCCTTGCTTACTCGGCAGATCCGGTCAAGTTGGAGCGTCAGCGCATTGGTGTTTACGTTCTGCTTTATCTGGCCTTCCTGTTCGTGTTTGCCTACCTGTTGAAGCGTGAGTACTGGCGCGACGTTCATTGATTGTCGGTATTTGCTAACTATCGGTGCGCGCCCTTTGGGGCGCGCACTTGTTTCTAGGGTATAATAGTCTTTCGTTTGCGTGGGCAGAGGCCTGCGTTTTCTTGAGTTTCATGCTGCATTCAGTGTGCTTGCCGCAGTCCGCTAAAGGATGAGGGTTGATTTATGGGCGTTACCGCCAACAAGCGTTCCTCTATGGCTTTTTTCTCCGATCCACGTGACCACTACTGCCACCGTGTACGAATCGTGCTGGCAGAGAAGGGCGTCACCGTCGATGTGGTGGATGTTGAGCCTGATAATCACCCCCAAGAGCTGGCTGAAACCAACCCTTACAACAGTGTTCCTACGTTGCTTGATCGTGATTTGGTGCTTTATGAGCCGAATATCATGATGGAGTACCTGGACGAGCGTTTCCCGCATCCGCCGCTACTGCCGGTTTACCCGGTTGCGCGTGCCAATAGCCGCTTGCTGATGTATCGCGTGCAGCGGGACTGGTGTCGCCTGGTCGACATTATCGTCGATGCCAAGAGTGCACCTGCCGCTGTAACCAAGGCTCGTAAAGAGTTGCGTGAAAGCCTGACAGGCGTTGCTCCTGTGTTCGCCGAGATGCCGTTCTTTATGAGCGAAGAGTTTGGTTTGGTTGATTGCTGTATTGCTCCAATTCTCTGGCGTTTGCCGGAGTTGGGGGTTGAATTGCCGAAGCAGGCAAAGCCGCTTCAGGATTACATGGACCGCGTTTTCAAGCGCGAAGGGTTCATTGCGAGCCTGTCCGCTGCAGAGAAGGAAATGCAGTAACTCATTCTATGCAACCAGAGGAGTAAGGCATGACGGATATGAATTCCAGTCGCCCCTACCTGATTCGAGCGCTGTATGAATGGATTCTGGATAATAATTGCACGCCGTATCTGTTAGTAAATGCTGGTTTTCCCGGCACTGCGGTACCCGAAGGTTTTGTTGAAGATGGGCAGATAGTGCTGAATTTGTCGCCCAGTGCAGTGCGCGAGTTACATATGGATAACGAGCGTATCTGCTTTGATGGTCGCTTTGGTGGTGTTGCGCAGCAGGTGTGGATTCCTGCTGATGCAGTCATGGCGATCTATGCTCGTGAGAATGGCCAGGGCATGGTGTTTGAAGTTGAGCCGGTAACGCCGCCTCCGGGCGACGATGCAGGCCTTGATAGCAAGCCGCCAAGTAAGCCTGAAGGCGGTCGTCCGTCGCTTAAGGTCGTTAAGTAGAGTTCACTGTTTGAGTTATATTTAACGTCTTGTGAGCAAGAAAAAAGCGCCACTCCGGTATGGAAGTGGCGCTTTTTTTTGCTCTGAAACTATCGGCAATCAGTCGATATATTCAAAGAGCTTCACAATGCGCTGTACGCCGCCTATTTGCTGAGCTTGGGCTACGGCAAGCGAGGCTTCGTTTTGTGTTACCAGGCCCATCAGGTACACCACTCCGGCTACTGTTACGACCTTTATGCGGCTTCCGGGGATATTGCCAGCGGTCAGCATGCGTGTTTTCAGGTTGGTGGTAATCAGGGCGTCCTGGTTAAGTGCAAGTAAAGATAGCGGGGGGGAGGCAGTCAGCTCGTTGTGTACGACTTTGACTTTCTGCGTGTTCTTGGCTGCCTCTCCGGCGACTGCAATGAGCTCCTGCCGAGGTAGTTGGCCCGCTAGCAAGACAACGGCGTTGTAGCTGGTTACGGAGATCCGACCCTGGCTCTCGATATCCGGGTGGGCCTTGTTGACGTTAACCGACACCTTGGTTTCGATAAGCTGATCATCAATGCTGCTACCCAGTGTGCGGGTGCCACGATTGTCTTTGATCGGTGTGTCACGCGCCGCGGTCAGCACGCTGGTGCAGCCAGTCAAAGTGATTAGCAGAGCTACGGTAGCTAGTCTTATCATTCCTCGCTCCCAAACAGTTGTCGATCGATAAGGTCGCATAGGCAATGAATGGCGAGTAGATGCACTTCCTGAATGCGGGCAGTAGAGCGGGCTGGTACACGGATTTCAACGTCTTCTGGGAGAAGTAGAGACGCCATTGCGCCGCCGTCTCGTCCGGTCAGGGCGACAACCAGCATTTCGCGATCATGTGCGGCCTGGATGGCTTGCATCACATTGGCCGAATTGCCGCTGGTAGAGATGGCCAGCAGTATGTCGCCGGGCTGCCCCAAGGCTCTGATTTGCTTGGAAAATACTTCTTCGTAGCTGTAATCGTTGGCTATCGAAGTGATAGTGGATGCATCCGTTGTCAGCGCGATTGCTGGCAGGCTCGGACGCTCACGTTCAAAGCGATTTAGCAGTTCTGAAGAAAAGTGTTGAGCATCTCCTGCTGAGCCGCCGTTGCCGCAGGTCAGTATCTTGCCTTCATTGAGCAGCGCGTTAACCATTGCCTGGCTACCCTGCTCAATACTCGGCCCGAGTACATCCATGGCGCGTGTCTTGGTTTCAATGCTGTCAGTAAAGAGCTGTTTAATTCTGTGTTGCATATCCATAGGGGAACTCGCTAGCAAGTGAAAGCCTCTCGGATCCAGTTGTAGGCAGCTGGATCCGCGGGATTGCCTTCGGCGGCAATAACATCGAAGCGGCAGGGACGGTTGACCAATTTCGGGTGGTTCAGCAGGAAGTGCTGGGCAGCTAGTATGACGCGTTGCTGCTTTGTCTGGTTAACACTCTCTGCTGCGCCGCCCCAGCGGTTTTGCCGCCGGTAACGTACTTCGACAAATACTACTGTATCCCCGTCGCGCATGACCAGATCAAGCTCGCCCTGCTTGCATCGGTAATTGCGCGCGAGACATTTTAGATCCGCACGCCGCATGATTTGTTCAGCCAGGGCTTCGGCTTGATTGCCTGTGCGTTGCTTGGCTGTGAAGCGCAACATTAGAAGTCACGTTCAACGACCGCCGGTTGGAGCAGTCCGTCCTGGATTTGACCCCAGGCAAGATCGCGTTGAATACGACCGTCTTGAGTTAGTGATAGCAGCCCGGTAGCACCATCGATGCGGGTTTCTGGATATTGACGCATCTGCGGTAGGCGGTTGAATACCCGCTGAGCGTCTATGCCCATGGCGTAAATTCGCCCTAGTGGGCCCGCTGCTTGTGGCCAGTTGGAGGTGACGCCCTGGTACAGCGGGTCGTCGTGCTCAAGTAGCCAAGGGGTTTCGGCGACTAGCAGTCCGTCCAGGTCAGTGTTCTGGCTGCCGCTTGGGTCGACCGTATATGAATGCGATGTGGCGTATACCGGCAGGCTGGCAGCGTACTGAAACGCAAGTGTTGGTTTGATTTGCCTGGCTTGCAGTGGTGTGGCGGCCAGGAATAGCGCGTCTAGATCCTGGCGCGGAGTGGGTAGGGCTTTGACGTAGCGCAGCAGTCGTTGAATGCTACTGGCTCGGCGTTCGCTTTGGCGGATTTTCAGCAGCTCGCCCATCTGATTGGCGACTGTGGCCGGTTGGTCAACAATTTCCTGACCAATTATCTCGCCACCCATTGCTTCCCACTGTTGTTTGAAAGCGTTATTAGCGCGCTGACTCCAGTCGTCATTGGTGGACAGGGTGGCCATCCGGCGAAAGCCGTCATCCCATGCGCGCGTAGCCGCGGAGCGAGCCTCGTCTTCCGGCGCCAGGCCGAATTGAAACAAATCGAGCCCTTCGGTGCTGGGTTGTTCGCTGTAATTCAGTGACAGAACGGGGAGTGGCAGATTGGGCTGACTGGCCAGGTAGGCAACCTTGTCTTTTTCCAGTGGCCCAATGACCCATTGAACGCCCTCTGACTTGGCCTGGTTCAGGGCCTGTAGTGGGTCGGCATACTGGGTACTGTCATACAGGGTCACTTCGGGTTGTTCGATGCCTTGGGTTTGAGCCTGGAATTGGGCGGCAAGAAAGCCATCTTTCAATGCCTGTGCGACGCCGGCGAGCGGCCCGCTGAAGGGCAGTAACAGGCCAATATGCGTTGGCCTGTTGGCTTTTAGCTCCTGAATTTGAGCGATCGCTTTTGGCAGGTTCTGATTGGCTGGATGGTTGGCATAGGCTTCGCGCCAAGCCTGCAGGGCCTGAATCTGCATGCCAAGGTTGTTGTTCTGCCGATTGATCAAGGCCAGTTGAACCCAGCCGGCAAACTCGCCGGTCGCATCTTTGGCTGCCGCCTGCAGCTGCGTAGTGCGAGCACCGTTCAGGCTATCCCATATGGCTTGCTGGTTCTCTGTCTGTGCTTCAGCGGCTAGCAGGCTGTTAATAAAGACCCGCTCGCGGGCACCCTCTACTGGCCTGTCGTTGGCATCGTAGATGTCGGCGCGCAGTTGCTGGATCCGCAACTGCTCTTCCAGTGGGCGGCTATCAATCTGCTGCAGTGAAGGGTGCTGGATAGCACGCAGCGCGCCGTTTTTGTCGCCGAGCGCCAATGCGCTTTGCGCCTGTAATTCGCTGAAGCGGATCTGCTGGTCGGTAGGTAGCTTGCTCTGCGGGATCTGCTCTAGTATGCGTTTGGTGCGCTCGGGATCATTGGTTTGCATGGCCGTCTGCGCAGCGTAAAGACGCATGAGTTCTGCCTGCGGACCAACCTCATTCTTGGCATCTTTCAGCAGTTGGTCGACAGAGGCTCGCGGTGTTCTGGGCAGGTCGTCCAGATTGGTGGGCTGGGCGGTACAGCCGACCACTAGCCAGGAAAAGGCAGCGGCGAGCGCGGTCAGGCGAAGAGTGCGGGGCATGCAGAGGTGTCCTTGCGCGGAGGGACGCAGCTAGAGCGCTTCCCTTGAGATAATCAATGCATGCATTGTAACCAAGGGACCAGCCAATCTCCAGGCAATCGCAGCGGTGGTTGTCGCTCCTGTACAATGCATCACAGTTTATTATTAGGGGTATTTATGACAACCGGTACAGGTACGCTCTTTGTGGTTGCGACGCCAATCGGCAATCTACAGGATATTTCGCCTAGAGCGCTTGAGGTGCTGCGCTCGGTTGCCTTGATCGCCGCCGAGGATACCCGTCACAGTGCACGGCTGATGCAGCACTTTGGTATAGGTACACCCATGACGGCCTGTCACGACCATAATGAACGTGACAAGGGCGAGCGATTAGTGGCTCGATTGCTGGCTGGCGACGACTTGGCGCTGATCTCGGACGCGGGTACGCCGCTTATTTCTGATCCCGGTTACCACTTGGTAAGGCAAGCGCGAGAAGCGGGCGTACGGGTTTCTCCCCTCCCTGGCGCCTGTGCGCTGATTGCGGCCCTTAGTGCGGCAGGGTTGCCCTCTGACCGCTTTGCGTTCGAGGGTTTTTTGCCAGCCAAGTCACACGGGCGCCGCCAGCGCTTGCAGGCGCTCGCCGATGAGTCGCGCACCTGGATGGTATATGAAGCGCCCCATCGGCTGTTGGAGTGCCTGGATGATATGTGTGAAATCCTCGGTGCCGAGCGTCGTGTTGTATTGGCCCGAGAGCTGACGAAAACCTTTGAGACGTTGCGCTCGGCACCGATCGCTGAGCTGGCTGACTGGGTTCGCGGTGATAGCGATCAGCAGCGGGGTGAGTGCGTGTTGGTGGTGGAGGGAGCGTCGGTGGCTGAGTCTGAGGAGGTTTCAGGCGAAACCTTGCGTGTGCTGGATGCGCTGTTGCAAGAGTTGCCGGTTAAGCAGGCGGCACGGCTGGCGGCGCAAATTACCGGTGAGCGCAAGAATCAGCTATACCAACTGGCTCTTGATCGCGGTACCAAGAACGCGTGATCAGGCCTGCGTGAAGTCGTTTCTCCTTGCTCTGTGGGCCGAAGGCGGCTAACCTTGCCGCCAAGAGTTGGCTGGACAGTCGCTGTGTTGGCACCGCAAGGCGTCGGCAGGGAGGAAAGTCCGGGCTCCATAGGGCAGAGTGCCAGGTAACGCCTGGGAGGCGTGAGCCTACGGAAAGTGCAGCAGAGAGCAAACCGCCTAAGCGCGTAAGCGCCGGTAAGGGTGAAAAGGTGCGGTAAGAGCGCACCGCGCAGCTGGTAACAGTCTGTGGCGTGGTAAACCCCACTCGGAGCAAGACCAAATAGGAATCCATTGGTGTGGCCCGCACTGGATTCGGGTAGGTTGCTTGAGGTTGTCAGTGATGGCAATCCCAGAGGAATGACTGTTCTCGACAGAACCCGGCTTATAGGCCAACTCTTATTTTTCTTCTTGTTGTGACTCCCCTCTCTTTTAGACCAAAAAGATCTTACTCTTCATAAACCACTTTAAGTTGCGAGTGGATCTGTTTGCTTTGAATCTGCTTTACCCCCTATCCCTTATGTTGTTTGCAGGTGAATTCCTTCCTTTTTGCGCTAAACCCCTGCTCTACAAGGCTTTTTCCCGCAATTGCGTGCTTGACGGTGTATCCGCGCATTTCTATAGTGTGCAAAAGTGGCATGAAGTGGATAAAAGTGGGAATTATTGGCGTAGAGCGTCAATTCACCAAAGGGGAAGGTAAACAGCGTGTTTCGTGGATCCAACGCCATCAATCTGGACGCCAAAGGGCGACTCGCGATGCCTGCGCGCTATCGCGACCGCTTGGTGGAGTCCTGTGGCGGTCAGTTGGTGGCGACTATTGCACTGGAAGAACGTTGTCTTTGGATTTATCCCTTGCAGGAGTGGGAGGCGGTTGAGGCGCAGCTGCGCTCTGCGCCGAACATGAATCCTGCGGTAAAGCGGCTACAGCGCCTGCTGATTGGTAATGCCAATGATCTGGAGCTGGATAATAACGGCCGCTTTGTTATTCCGCCGCTGTTGCGCGAGCACGCCGGGCTAGACAAGAAAGTCATGCTGGTCGGGCAAATCAATAAATTTGAGCTCTGGAGTGAAGAGGCCTGGACGGCCACCACCAGTGCCTACTTGGACGAATCGCAGGACACCGGTGAATTACCGGTGGAACTGCATTCCTTGAGCCTATGAACGCGCAATCCAATTACCAGCATGTCAGCGTTCTGCTGAATGAAGCGCTGGAAGGGCTCGCCATTAAACCGGACGGGCTTTATATCGACGGTACTTTCGGGCGCGGCGGGCACAGTCGCGCGCTGCTATCGGGGCTGGCGCCGGGAGGGCGCCTGATCGCCTTCGATAAAGATCCGGAAGCCATCCGGGCAGGGAATGAACTAGCGGCCATAGACGGCCGCTTTGTCGTTGTGCAGCGCTCATTTGCCGATATGGCGCAAGAGCTCAAGGACAAGGGTTTACACGGTAAGGTCGATGGCGTACTGCTGGATCTTGGGGTGTCGTCGCCGCAGTTGGATGACCCCGAACGCGGCTTTAGCTTCTTGCATGACGGCCCGTTGGATATGCGTATGAATCCGGGTATGGGGCAAAGCGCAGCGGATTGGGTCAACAGTGCCAGCGAAAGCGACATTGCCACTGTATTGAAAGAATACGGTGAAGAGCGTTTCTCCAAACGCATGGCTCGCGCCGTTGTTACGCGCCGTGAGCAGCAGGCTTTTACCCGCACAGGTGATCTCGCAGCGGTATTAAAGGAAGCCAATCCCGCGTGGGAGAAAGGCAAGCATCCTGCTACGCGCGCTTTCCAGGGTATCCGGATTTTTATCAATCGTGAGCTGGACGATTTGGCTGACGGTTTGCGCGCGGCTCTGGAGTGCCTTGCTCCGGGTGGCCGCTTGGTGGTGATCAGCTTTCATTCGCTGGAAGATCGTCTGGTTAAGCAGTTCATGCGCCGCGAGGCCAAGGGCGCACCGCTGCCGCGCGACCTGCCTATCCGTGATATCGATATTCCGGTGTCGGTCAATCTGGTTGGTAAGGCGATCAAGCCTACTGCTGCAGAAATTGCGGCAAACCCTCGTTCTCGCAGCGCTGTACTGCGTATCGCGGAGAAGCGCTAATGACCGCGCCAGAGCAAATGATCAAATCACAACGGCATCTGCCGGCAGGCAGCGGCTGGCTGCTGCTGGTGGGTGTGCTGGTGGTGATCACTGCTTTGGCGGTTTCTTATAGCGCTCACTGGAGCCGTTTGCTTCTGAACGAGATGGCAGCGGAAATAGAAGTACGAGAAAAAGCGCAAGCCGAATGGGGACGCCTAGTGCTTGAGCAAAGCACCTGGACGGCCTATAGCCGCATTGAGCGTATCGCGACCGAGCAACTGGGCATGCATGTGCCAGAGCCGAGCGACGTCATTTTGGTGCAGCCATGAAGAAATTAGGCTTCAAGCCCAATGGCAGTCTGTATCCGTGGCGTTTTCGTCTGGTGATCGCGCTGCTTGGCTTGTGCTGTGTGGCTGTGTCCTGGCGCATTGTCGAGCTGCATGTGCTTGATGAGGGTTTCCTCAAAAGCCAGGGTGACAAGCGCAGCGTGCGCCATGTGCCTATTCCTGCGCACCGCGGACAGATTACCGATCGCAATGGCGAGCCGTTGGCTGTCAGCACACCCGTTTTGACTATCTGGGCAAACCCTTCGCAGTTGATCGACCAGGAAGCGCATTGGCCTGACTTGGCGCGCGCGCTGGGTACTGATCTCTCCACGTTTGGCGATCGACTCAAAGCCAACGCGGATAAGGAATTCATCTATCTGCGCCGCCGCATGACACCGTTGGACGGTGAAGCCGTCATGGCGTTGCAGGTGCATGGTGTGTACAGCATCGAAGAGTATCGCCGTTTTTATCCTGCGGGCGAGGTTGCAGCACATTTGGTTGGCTTTACCAATTTGGATGAAAAAGGCCAGGAAGGCTTGGAATTGGCCTATGACCAGTGGCTACAGGGTGTACCCGGGAAGCGGCAAGTGCTGCAGGATCGTCGTGGCCGACTGATTAAGGATGTGCAGGTTGTCAGTAATGCCCGCCCTGGTAATGATCTGAAGCTGTCAATTGACCTGCGTTTGCAGTATCTGGCGCACCGTCAATTGCGCGAAGCGCTGCAGGAATTTGATGCCAAAGCCGGTTCTATCGTGATGCTGGATGTGCGTACCGGCGAAGTGTTGGCGATGGTCAATCATCCAACCTACAACCCCAACAATCGCGCCAACCTGCAGCCCGGCATGATGCGAAATCGCGCACTGATCGATGTGTTCGAGCCTGGCTCGACCATGAAGCCCATTTCCATGACTGCCGCTTTGGCTACCGGCCGCTGGAAACCGAGCGACAAGGTTAACGTTTATCCCGGTACCCTGCGTATTGGCCGCTATACCATTCGTGACGTATCGCGTGCCCCTGGCGGCGTACTGGATCTGAGTGGCATTTTGTTGAAGTCCAGTAACGTTGGCATGAGTAAGGTGGCACTCGATATTGGTGGTCAGGCCGTTCACGACGCCATGCAAAGCGTAGGGCTTGGTGAGTATACCGGTCTTGGTTTTCCGGGCGAGCGGGTAGGTAAATTGCCGAGCTATCGTGAGTGGCGTTCGGCGGAAACAGCAGCGCTATCCTATGGCTATGGCTTGTCTGTCACAGCTGTGCAGTTGGCACAGGCCTATTCGATTCTGGCTAATGATGGGCGCAAGGTGCCCATGTCGCTGCTGCGGGTGGATGAAGAACCCGCTGCACAGCAGGTGCTGCCGGAAGATTCAGTCAAGACCGTTCAGGGCATGCTGCAAAACGTGATTGAAGGTGAGGGCGGCGTCTACCGTGCGCGTGTGCCTGGCTACCATGTATCAGGCAAGAGTGGTACGGCGCGCAAGGTCAGCACTTCAAGCAAGGGCTATCAGGAAGACGCCTACCGTTCCCTATTCGCAGGCTTTGGTCCGAGTACCAATCCGCGCATTGCGATCGCTGTGGTTGTTGATGAACCCAGTAATGGCGGTTACTACGGCGGCCTGGTTGCGGCTCCCGTGTTTAGCGGTTTGATGTCCAACGCACTGCGATTGATGAATGTTGCTCCGGATAATCTCAGCGATACGCAGCAGGTTGAGTTGCCGCCTTTGCCAGAGGAGGGCGCGCGCGGATGAAACTGGCTCAGTTATTTCCGGCTCAAGTGACGCCTGATCTCGAGATCAGCGGCATGACGATGGATAGTCGTCGCGTTCGCCCTGGCGATCTGTTTCTTGCCGTTCCGGGATTACAGCAGGATGGTCGTGCTTATATCGATCAGGCCGTTGCGTCAGGAGCCGTCGCAGTTGCTTACGAGCCTGCCGAGTACGAGATAGCTCCTCTTTCAGTCTGCGCGATTGCAGTTCCCGAGTTGCAGCAAAAGCTATCCGAACTGGCCGGGCTTTTTTATCAGCAACCCAGTAAGCAATTGCAGGTGATCGGTATAACCGGCACCAATGGCAAAACCAGTGTTAGCCAAATGCTCGCTCAAGCCCTCGATATGGCTGCCAAGCCTTGCGGTGTTATTGGCACTCTGGGTAGCGGCATGCTTGGACAACTTTCCGAACACGGCATGACGACGCCCGACGCGTTGCTGATGCAGGCTCAGTTGGCACGTTTGCACGCGCAAGGCGCCAGCCACGTGGCTGTCGAAGTGTCTTCCCATGCCCTGGATCAAGGGCGTGTTGCCGCGGTGGATTTTGCCGTTGCGGTCTTTACCAATCTAAGCCGCGATCACCTCGATTATCACGGTGATATGCAGGCGTATGGCGCCGCCAAGGCGCTGTTGTTCAAGCGTCCTCTGCAGGCTGCCGTAATCAATGTTGACGACCGGTTTGGGCGTGAGTTGGCAGCGCAATGCAGCTCGCCGGTAATCAGCTATAGCCTGGAAGACGCCAGCGCCACCTTTTACTGCAGCGATGTCCAGTACGGCACTGATGGCGTAAGCGCCACGTTGCATGCTCAGGGGCAGCGTTTTCAGTTACGCAGTGCGTTGCTGGGCCGGTTTAATTTGAGCAACCTGCTCGCCGTAATTTCAAGCTTATACGCCTTGCGTATTGCTCTGCCGCAGGTGCTCGAGTTGGCTGCTCAGCTGCAGCCACCGGCGGGCCGGATGCAGCGTTTGGGCGGCGGCGAGAAGCCTCTGGTGGTGGTCGATTATGCGCACACCCCGGACGCGCTCGACAAAGCGTTGGCTGCGTTGCATGAGCATGCCAGCGGTCGGGTTATTTGTGTATTTGGTTGCGGCGGTGATCGCGATAAAGGCAAGCGCCCGCTGATGGCCAAGGTGGCTGAAGCGCGCGCGGATGAAATCGTGGTGACCAGCGACAACCCGCGTAGTGAGTCGGCACAACAGATTATTAAGCAAATTTGCCAGGGTATGGAACGCAGTGGCTCTGCCACCGTCATACCCAACCGTGCTGAGGCGATCCTTGCAACGATCACCAAGGCAGGCGTCGGCGATGTCATTCTGCTCGCCGGCAAAGGGCATGAAACTTACCAGGAGATTGAAGGCGTGCGTCATCCCTTCAGCGATATAGAACATGCGCGTCAGGCGCTTCTGCAATGGGAGGCGCAACATGCTTGAAGCAATTCGCCTTTCGGAACTATTGAAGCCGCTTGCGGCGACTATGAACGGTGTGGATACCCACTTTGACAGCGTCAGTATTGATGCTCGTGCGGTGCAGCCCGGAGGTTTGTTTGTCGCGTTGCCGGGTAGCCGCGTGAACGGTCATGACTACGTGGCTCAGGCACGCGAGCAGGGCGCTGCTGCTGCGATGGTTGAATACCTGGTTGATGATGAACTGCCTCAGCTGCTGGTCCACGATTGCCAGCTGGCGCTGGGTCAGCTCGCCGCGCTGGTGCGTGATGGCTTTAAGGGCAAGATCATCGCGATTACCGGATCCAGCGGCAAAACCACCGTCAAGGAAATGCTGGCAGCCATCCTGCGCCATGCGGGCAGTGTATTGGCGACTGAGGGTAACCTGAACAATGAACTGGGCGTGCCTCTGACGCTCTTGCGTTTACAGAAAACGAATCAGTATGCGGTTGTCGAAATGGGTGCTGCTGCTGCTGGTGATATTGCTTACACCATGGGGTTGGCAAAGCCGCATATCAGCGTGCTGACCAACGCCGAGATGGCACATGTGGGGCGCTTCGGCAGCCCGGAAGGTATCGCCAAGGCGAAAGGTGAAATCGTAAGTGAGTTACCTGATGGTGGCCAGGCCATCCTCAACCTGGACAGCCCCTGGTTTGAGCAGTGGTATCAGTTGCTGGGTAGCAAGCGCACTTGCTGTGCTTTCAGTCTGAAAAATCCGACGGCCCAACTGCGCGCTGAACAGATTGAAATCGATAGCAAGGGATGCCCTTCATTCAAGCTGCAATCGCCTGCCGGTGAAGTGCAGGTTTCATTGCAGCTGCGCGGTCAGCATAACGTCGCCAACGCGCTTGCCGCAGCGGGCGCTGCATTGGCGGCGGGTGTTTCGCTGGAATGCGTGAGCAATGGACTCGCCGACCTGGCGCCGGTAGCCGGTCGCGGCAACTGCTGTGCTGGTGTGGCTGGAGCACAAGTCATTGATGACAGCTACAACGCCAATCCTGCCTCAGTGAAGGCCGCTATTGATCTGCTGGCTGGCTTGCAGGGCACCCGGATTCTGGTGCTGGGCGATATGGGCGAGCTGGGCGACTGGGCTGAGTCCAGCCATGCCGAGGTAGGCGAGTACGCATTAGAGAAAGGACTGGATGGGCTCTATGCGGTTGGCCGGCTTTCTGCGTTGGCGGTCGAGGCTTTTGGTGAGCGCGGCGAGCTATTCGCCAGCAAGGATGAATTAGTCGAGTCGCTCAAAGGGCGACTGGATATCAGTACTCAGGTACTGGTCAAGGGCTCGCGCAGTGCGGGTATGGATGACGTTGTTGCCGGTCTGACGGCCTCGGCTGACACGCAAAATAACGACAACAGGGTCAGCTGATATGTTGCTTCTACTAGCCGAATATCTACAGCAGTTCTACTCCGGCTTCTCGGTATTTCAGTACCTGACGCTGCGCGGGATTCTGGGTGTGCTCACGGCGCTGGCATTAGCGCTGTGTCTTGGCCCCTGGATGATCCGCACCCTGAGCTTTCGCCAAATCGGTCAGTCAGTGCGCAACGACGGGCCGCAATCGCATTTGTCCAAGGCAGGTACGCCGACCATGGGCGGTGCGCTGATCCTGGTCGCAATCGGTATCAGCACGCTGTTGTGGGCGGACCTGAGCAACCTCTATGTATGGGTTGTGTTGGGCGTGACACTGAGCTTTGGCGCTATCGGTTGGGTGGATGACTACCGCAAGGTGGTTGAGAAGAGTTCGCGTGGCCTGCCTTCACGCTGGAAGTATTTTTGGCAGTCGATATTCGGGATGGTTGCTGCAATTGTGCTCTACATGCACGCGCAAACGCCGGTTGAAACCACGCTGATCGTGCCGTTCTTTAAACAGGTAGAGTTTCAGTTGGGCGCGTTTTTCGTTGTCCTGACTTACTTTGTGATTGTGGGCTCCAGCAATGCGGTCAACCTGACTGACGGTCTTGATGGTCTGGCGATTATGCCAACAGTCATGGTTGGTGGCGCGCTGGGTATCTTTGCCTATCTGTCGGGTAATGCGAAGTTCGCCGAGTACCTGCTGATCCCCTATGTGCCGGGCGCAGGTGAGCTGATCATTTTTTGTGGTGCCTTGCTGGGCGCCGGTCTTGGCTTTCTCTGGTTTAACACCTATCCAGCTCAAGTCTTTATGGGCGACGTCGGCGCATTGGCGCTGGGCGCCGCGCTTGGTGTGATTGCTGTCATCGTGCGGCAGGAAATTGTGCTCTTCATCATGGGGGGCATCTTTGTGGTGGAAACCCTGTCGGTGATTGTGCAGGTCGCGTCGTTCAAGTTGACCGGGCGCCGCGTATTCCGCATGGCGCCGATTCACCACCATTTTGAATTGAAGGGCTGGCCTGAACCGCGCGTGATTGTGCGGTTCTGGATCATCACCGTGGTACTGGTGTTGATCGGTCTCGCTACCTTGAAACTGCGTTAATAGAAGCTGAGGAATAACGGGTGTCACTGATTACTACGGACAAAAAACGGATCATCGTCGGGCTCGGCAGTAGCGGGCTCTCGGTCGCCCGTTATTTGGCGGGCCGAGGCCTGTCATTTGCCGTGGTTGATACCCGCCAAAACCCACCGGGTCTGGACAAGCTGAAGCGATTTGCGCCCATGGCTGACCTGTATTTGGGTGAGCTTGATGAGCAGCTCCTGTGTGGCGCCAGCGAGCTGATTGTCAGCCCTGGTATTGCGTTGAGTACGCCTGCATTGCTGGCCGCCGCTAAAGCCGGTGTGTCTATCGTCGGCGATATCGAACTGTTTGCTCGCGAGGCCAAGGCGCCGATTGTGGCCATTACTGGTTCAAACGCGAAAAGCACCGTCACCACACTGGTTGGCGAGATGGCGGCTGCCGCGGGAATTGCGGTAGCTGTCGGCGGCAATCTGGGTACACCTGCGCTAGATCTGTTGGATGAGAATGCGGCGCTGTATGTGCTCGAACTCTCCAGCTTCCAGTTGGAAACCACAGACCGCTTGAATGCGCGGGTCGCCACGGTATTGAACGTGAGCGAAGATCATATGGATCGTTACAGCGGCCTTGCTGCTTATCATCTGGCCAAGCACCGCATATTTCGCGGCGCAGAGCAGGTTGTGGTGAATCGTGACGACGCCTTGTCGCGTCCCCTGGTCGCAGATGAGTTGCCTACGTTCACTTTTGGTCTGTCACGTCCTGACTTCAAAGGGTTCGGGCTGGTACAGCAAGACGGTGAAAGCTGGCTTGCCTTTGAGTTTGAGCCTTTGATGCCAACTCGCGAGCTGAAAATGCGTGGCGCCCATAATCAATCCAACGCGCTGGCGGCGCTGGCGCTCGGGCATGCTGCCGGCGTCCCGATGCAGCCCATGCTGGAGACGTTGCGCCGCTTTGCCGGTTTGCCACATCGCTGTCAGTGGGTAGGTGAGCACGCAGGGGTTAGCTTCTTTGATGACTCCAAGGCAACCAATGTGGGCGCAGCGCTGGCTGCCATCAACGGCTTGGGTGCGGACATTGACGGCAAGTTGGTGCTGATTGCCGGTGGTGATGGTAAAGGCGCCGACTTTAAACCTTTGAGCCAGCCGGTCGAGCGCTATTGCCGCGCTGCGGTGCTTTTGGGGCGTGACGCAGACAAGGTTGCGGCGGCGTTGCCAAGCAGTCTGGATGCTACGCAGGTCGATAGCATTGAAGCGGCAGTGCAGCTTGCAGCGGATAAAGCGCAGCCCGGTGACATCGTGTTGTTGTCGCCTGCTTGCGCCAGCCTGGACATGTTTAAAAACTTTGAAGAGCGTGGCCGCTTGTTTGCCGACGCCGTCGGGAGGCTAGCGCTATGAACTGGCTTGCCACTGCCCGCGACGCTAGCGCACCGCTGATTGGCGAGCGTCGGTTTGACATGGACCTGCCGTTGTTGGTGGGGTCTCTGTGTTTGCTCGCGTTGGGGCTGGTCATGGTGACGTCCGCCTCGATGGAAGTAGCGGCCGGTCGTCTCGGCGACCCGCTTTATTACATGAACCGCCAGATCGTCTATCTGGTGATCGGTTTGCTGGCGATGGCGGCTACCCTGGCGGTGCCGGTGCGCCTTTGGGAGCAGTTCCGGTTCCCGCTGTTGTTCCTCGGCTTTGCCTTACTGCTGGCGGTATTGATTCCCGGCATCGGCCGTGAAGTTAACGGTAGCTGGCGCTGGATTGCTGTTGGCCCCATTAACGTGCAGCCCTCAGAGCTGGCCAAGTTGTTTGCTGTGGTCTTTTTGTCCGGTTACCTGGTGCATCGTCAGGCAGAAGTCAAAGAGCAATGGTTCGGCTTTATCAAGCCCTTCATGGTGCTTGGCCCTATGGCCTGGTTGCTGATCATTGAGCCCGACTTTGGTGCCACCGTGGTACTGATGGGGGCAGCCACCGGCATGCTTTTCCTGGGCGGTGTAGGGCTGTTCCGCTTTCTGTTGCTGTTCGGTTCGCTTGGCGGTTTGGCCGGTCTTCTGGTCGCGTTCGAGCCCTACCGCTTGCAGCGCCTGACCGGCTTTCTCAACCCGTGGGATGACCCCTACGGTACTGGCTATCAGCTGACCCAGGCGTTGATCGCCTTCGGGCGAGGTGAATGGCTGGGGGTTGGCTTGGGTAACAGCATTCAGAAGCAGTTTTATCTGCCTGAAGCGCACACCGACTTCGTGTTTTCCGTTCTGGCTGAAGAGCTGGGCATGATTGGTGCGCTGGCCGCCTTCGCACTGCTGATTTTCGTTGCGGTACGCGCGCTGTATATCGGCTTGTGGGCCGAGCGCGCCGGCAGGATGTTTTCCGCCTATCTGGCTTACGGTCTGGCAATCATGTGGTGTGGTCAGGTGCTGATTAATGTGGGCGTTAACATCGGCCTGTTGCCAACCAAGGGGCTGACGTTGCCGTTTCTAAGCTACGGCGGTAGCTCGTTGGTGGTGTGCTGCGTGTCTTTGGGCCTATTGCTGCGCATTGACTGGGAGCGTCGTCAGGCGCTACGGGAGGCCGCAAATGGCTAAAAGAGTTCTGGTAATGGCTGGTGGCACCGGTGGGCACGTATTCCCCGCACTGGCCTGTGCTCGCTTGCTGCGTGATCAAGGTTTCGACGTGCACTGGCTGGGAACGCGCCGAGGTATCGAGGTCGATCTCGTGCCGCAGGCTGGCTTCCCGATTCATTACATCGATATTCAGGGGCTGCGCGGCAAGGGCAAGCTGGATCTGCTCAAGGCACCGTTCCGGATTCTTCGTGCGTTGGGCCAGTCGCTCAAGCTGTTGTCTGAGTTGCGTCCTGTGTTTGTTCTGGGCGCCGGTGGTTACGTGACCGGTCCGGGTGGCTTGGCCGCGTGGATGCGCCGTATTCCGGTCATCATCCATGAGCAGAACGCAGTAGTGGGCACTGCCAACAGGCTTTTGTCGCGCGTTGCCAAGCGCTGCTGCGAAGGTTTCGCGGGTAGCTTTCCGGACGACAAACGCCGTCGCAGCACGGGTAACCCCGTGCGCGAAGAGATCTTCCAGGTGCCGGCGCTTGCTTTCGATGGTCGGCGTCCGCTGCGGCTGCTGGTCCTGGGCGGGAGCCTTGGTGCTATGCCGCTGAACAGGCTTTTGCCAGAAGCGCTCAGCCTGATCCCCCAGGAGCAGCGTCCGCAGGTTGTTCATCAGTGCGGCAAGCAACATCTATTGACTGCGCGTGAAGGCTATCAACACGCCGGAGTGCGAGCTGATGTCGAGGCCTTTATTGCCGACATGAGCGGCGCCTATGAATGGGCTGATCTAGTGGTCTGCCGCGCGGGAGCACTGACGGTATGTGAGTTGGCCGCTGCGGGTCGTCCCTCTTTTTTGATCCCGCTGCCACACGCTATTGATGATCACCAGAGCGCTAATGCGCGCTACCTGGCTGAGCGGGGCGGCGCAGAACTACTGCCCCAGGCCACGCTAACCGGTGCTCTGTTGGCAGAGAAATTGACGACTTATATGAATCAACCGGAGTTACTGCAAGAGATGGCATTACGCGCCCGCGAACAAGCAACACCCAATGCCACCACAGATGTGGTGCGTGCCTGCCTGGAGGTTGCTCGTGAACAGTAAAAAACGTAACAAGGCAACGTTCACCCTGCCGGAAATGCGCCGCATTCGCCGCATTCACTTTGTGGGTATCGGCGGCGTAGGTATGTGCGGGATCGCTGAGGTGTTATTGAATCTTGGCTATGAAGTGTCTGGCTCAGACCTCAAGCGCTCCGCAGTTACCCAGCGGTTGGAAGGATTCGGGGCGCGGATTGATATTGGGCATCGTGCGGAGAATGTGCAGTCGGCTGATGTACTGGTCGTCTCTAGCGCCATTAATCCGCAGAACCCGGAAGTCGCCGCTGCGATGGATCAGCGTATACCTGTGGTGCCGCGCGCAGAGATGCTGGCCGAGCTGATGCGCTATCGCCATGGTATTGCGGTCGCTGGTACCCACGGTAAGACCACAACAACCAGTTTGATTGCGTCGGTACTGGCTGCCGACGGTTTGAGCCCGACGTTCGTTATCGGCGGTCGGCTGACCGCCGCCGGCACCAACGCCCAGTTGGGTGAAAGTCGCTATCTGGTGGCTGAAGCAGACGAAAGTGATGCGTCCTTCCTGCATCTGCAGCCGATGGTGGCGATCGTCACCAATATCGATGCAGACCACATGGCCACTTACGAAGGCGACTTCAATCGCTTGAAGCGCACCTTCGTTGAATTTCTGCACAACCTGCCATTCTATGGGCTGGCTGTGCTGTGTATCGACGATCCGGTGGTGCGCGAGATTCTGCCGCAGGTCAATCGTCAGGTCATCACCTATGGTGAGTCAGAAGACGCAGATGTCCGCGCGGTCGATATTCACCAGCAAGGCATGCAAACCCACTTTACGGTACTGCGTGAAGGACATGAGCCGCTCAATGTCTCGGTCAACATGCCTGGTGTGCACAACGTGCTGAACTCGTTGGCAACCATTGCGGTTGCGACGGATGAGGGCGTTTCCGATCAAGCCATATTGGCCGGCTTGACTGGCTTTCAGGGCGTGGGTCGCCGCTTTCAGGTGTATGGCGATTACAGCTGGGCTGATGGCCAGATCATGCTGGTTGACGACTACGGACATCACCCGCGTGAAGTGGCCGCTGTGATCAAGGCCGTGCGCGCCGGTTGGCCGGAGCGTCGTTTGGTCATGCTCTATCAGCCGCACCGCTATAGCCGTACCCGCGACCTCTATGAAGACTTTGTGCAGGTGTTGGGCGAGACCAACGCCCTTCTGCTGATGGAAGTCTACCCGGCCGGTGAAGAACCCGTGCCTGGCGCAGACAGTAAGCACCTGTGCCGCAGCATTCGCCAGCGTGGTCAGTTGGACCCTATTTATGTGGAGCGCGATGCTGATGTCATGCCGCTCCTGGAAGCCGTACTGCAGCCGGGCGATATTCTGTTGACCCAGGGCGCAGGGGATATTGGCGGTCTTGCTCAGCAGTTGGCTGAGGCATTGGCAGCAAAAGACGCTGGAGGTAAGGCGTGATGGTAGATGTAGCAGCCTTTGGCCGTGTGGCCGTCCTGTTTGGTGGCAGTTCAGCTGAGCGCGCCGTCTCATTGAAGTCCGGCGCGGCAGTGCTTGAAGCGCTGTTGGGTGCGGGTGTGAATGCTTATGGCATTGATGCTGATGAGCATCTCGCAGAGCAACTGATTGCCGATCGACCAGATCGCGTGTTCATCGCACTGCACGGACGTGGTGGTGAGGACGGAAGTCTGCAGGGTTTGTTGGAATCTTTGCGTATTCCTTATACCGGTAGCGGTGTTATGGCGTCAGCAGTGGGCATGGACAAGCTGATTACCAAGCAAATCTGGCAAAGCCTGGGTCTCTCGACGCCGGCCTACGCCATGCTGGGTGCGATGGACGAGTGCGCGGGTATCGTCGACCAGCTGGGTGTGCCGCTGATCATCAAGCCGGTGCATGAAGGCTCGTCTATCGGCATGGCCAAGGCCGATAGCCTGGCGGATCTTCAGGATGCGTGGAAAGGTGCGCAGGCTTACGACGATCAGGCGCTTGTTGAGCAGTGGGTGCAGGGCGCGGAATTTACCGTCGCCATTCTGGATGGCAAGGCGCTACCGGCCATCCGTTTGCGTACGCCACACAATTTTTACGATTACGACGCCAAGTACCTGGCCAACGATACCCAGTATCTATGTCCGTGTGAGCTGCCGGCAGAAAAAGAAGCCGAGCTCGCAGACTTGTGTCTTCGTGCTTTCAATGCCGTTGGCTGTCGTGGTTGGGGACGGGTAGACGTGATGCAGGATGAGGCAGGACGTTTCTATCTGCTGGAAGTTAACACTGTGCCGGGTATGACCGATCACAGCCTGGTGCCGATGGCGGCGAAAGCCACGGGTATGTCATTTACCGATTTGGTGCTGGCGATTCTTGCCAGCGCCCGCTGCTGAGGTAGTCAAGCAATGTTGGGGCAGATGATCCGCGATTCACGCACCGCACCTGCTGCACGACGCAAAGCGTCGAGCCGCGGCGCTGTGCGCGTGACGCCGCCTGCTCCGCGTCCGAGTGTACGCAGTCGCCTGGGTAAGCCGTCGTTCGACGGACTGGGACGTCGGCTGCAGTCACTGCTGTGGCCACTGTTGCTGGTCGCGCTGGGGATGGGGCTTTACGAGCTGGGTAGTCGCTTGATGCCGCTGGCAGATAGACCGGTATCGCTGATTACTGTCGACGGTGAGTTGCTTTACATCGATCGCGAAGCGGTGCAGCAGGTCATCCAGCCTTATTTGCATGAAAGCTTTCTGGGTATTGATCTGAACGGTCTGCATACCGATTTGCTGGCAATGCCCTGGGTTGCAGATGCATCGGTTAAACGGGTTTGGCCGGACAAGCTGGTGATAGACCTGGACGAGCAGTTGCCGATCGCCCGTTGGGGTGATGAGGCGTTATTGAACAATGAGGGTAAGGCGTTTACGCCAGACGATATCAGTCGTTTTGCACAGCTGCCGCAGCTTGATGGTCCTGAGCGCGCCAAGCGCCGTGTAATGCGCCATTACCAGCAGTTCAGCAGCCTGCTGCGCCCGCAGGGCATGGTGGTCAGCAAGCTGGAGCTGCGTGATCGAGGTAGCTGGTTTCTGACTACCGAAGACGGCATTGAAGTTTTGCTCGGGCGCGACAACCTGGTGGACAAGATGCAGCGCTTCATGACGATTGAGCAAAGGTTGCTGCAGGACCGGCGAGAAATGATCGCGCGAGTAGATTTGCGTTACAGCAATGGTATGGCCGTGGCTTGGCGAGAGCCAGTTGAACCGGCCGAATCGGGGGAGTGACAGGAAGACTATGGCAAGCAAGCAGGGTAGCAGGATGATTGTAGGGCTGGATATCGGCACCTCTAAGGTCGTGGCACTGGTCGGCGAGATCGGTGCGGACGGCGAGCTGGAGATCGTGGGTATCGGCTCGCACCCCTCACGCGGCCTGAAAAAAGGCGTGGTGGTCAATATTGAGTCCACCGTGCAGTCGATTCAGCGGGCGATCGAAGAGGCCGAGCTGATGGCGGGTTGTCAGATTCACTCGGTTTTTGCGGGTATTGCCGGTAACCACATTCGCAGCCTGAACTCGAATGGCATCGTCGCGATTCGTGATCGTGAGGTGGTGCAGGCAGATATCGAACGGGTTCTCGATGCGGGGCAGGCAGTGGCTATTCCGGCTGACCAGAAGGTGCTGCATATCCTGCCGCAGGAGTATGTGATCGATAACCAGGAAGGTGTGCGGGAGCCGCTCGGCATGTCTGGTGTGCGTTTGGAGGCCAAGGTGCATCTGGTGACCTGTGCGCTCAACGCTGTGCAGAACATCGAGAAGTGCATCCGTCGCTGTGGCCTGGAAGTAGAAGATGTGATCCTGGAGCAGCTGGCTTCCAGCTACGCCGTGCTGACTGAGGACGAGAAAGAGCTGGGCGTCTGTCTGGTTGATATTGGCGGCGGCACAACGGATATCGCCATCTTCACCGAAGGCGCGATCAGGCACACAGCGGTTATCCCGATCGCGGGCGACCAGGTCACCAACGATATCGCGATGGCGTTGCGCACCCCGACTCAGTACGCCGAAGAGATCAAGATCCGTTATGCCTGCGCACTGGCCAAGCTGGCGGGTCCGGAAGAAACCATTAAGGTGCCCAGTGTCGGTGATCGGCCGCCGCGCGACCTGTCTCGTCAGGCTCTGGCTGAAGTGGTAGAGCCGCGCTATGACGAGTTGTTCACGCTGATTCAGGCCGAGCTGCGTCGTTCCGGATTTGAAGACATGATTCCGGCCGGCATCGTGATGACCGGCGGTACCGCCAAGATGGAAGGCGCGATCGAGTTGGCGGAAGAGATCTTCCATATGCCGGTTCGCCTTGGCATGCCGCAAGAATTCAAGGGGCTTACCGATGTGGTACGTAACCCGATATACGCCACCGGTGTAGGCCTGCTGCATTACGGCATCAAACACCATGGCGAGCAGAGCAATAGCCCGAGCGACAGCGGCAATAAAGTGCCAGTTGTCGAACGGGTGAAGAAGTGGTTTCAAGGCAACTTTTAAGCACTTGCAGTTTAAGTAGTAGACCCGCCAAAGCGGGCTAAACGCAGTAAACGAAACGAAAACGAAACGAGTCTGTACTCAAGGAGAAGGTCATGTTTGAACTGATCGATAACGTTCCTCAGAACGCAGTAATCAAAGTTGTTGGTGTCGGTGGTGGCGGTGGTAATGCGCTGCAGCACATGGTCGTCAATAACGTCGAGGGTGTGGATTTCATCTGCGCCAATACCGATGCGCAAGCATTGAAAAATGTCAGCGCGCGCACAGTGCTCCAGCTGGGTTCGGCAGTGACCAAGGGCCTTGGCGCTGGCGCCAACCCGCTGATTGGTCGTGAAGCTGCGATCGAAGATCGCGAGCGTATTGCTGAAGTACTGCAGGGCGCCGATATGGTGTTCATTACTGCTGGCATGGGTGGCGGTACCGGTACCGGTGCAGCGCCTGTCGTTGCAGAAGTGGCACGCGAAATGGGCATCCTCACAGTGGCTGTGGTAACCAAGCCGTTCCCGTTCGAGGGCCGTAAGCGCCTGCAGATCGCAGAAGAAGGTATTCGTGAGCTGAGTCAGCACGTTGACTCACTGATCACTATTCCTAACGAAAAGTTGCTCACCGTACTGGGTAAAGACGCCAGCCTACTGGCTGCATTCAGTAAGGCAAACGATGTATTGCTGGGCGCAGTACAAGGTATTGCTGATCTGATCATGCGTCCGGGTATGATCAACGTTGACTTCGCCGACGTGAAGACAGTTATGAGCGAAATGGGCATGGCGATGATGGGTACTGGTCACGCCAGTGGGCCAAATCGTGCTCGTGAAGCTGCTGAAGCCGCTATCCGCAGCCCGCTGCTGGAAGACGTTAATCTGATGGGCGCACGCGGTATCCTGGTTAACATCACTGCCGGTCCGGATCTGTCCTTGGGTGAGTTTTCCGAGGTGGGTAGCACCGTAGAAGAGTTCGCTTCTGAAAGCGCGACTGTTGTAGTTGGTACCGTTATTGATCCAGAGATGCGTGATGAGCTGCGTGTTACTGTGGTTGCTACTGGTCTGGGTGCCAAGGTGGAAAAGCCGGTTAAGGTAGTGGATAACATTGCTGCGCAGGCTCAAGCACCGTCTGCTCGCCAGGGTGAAGGCTCTGCACCAAACTACCGCGACCTGGATCGTCCTACGGTGATGCGTAATCAGCATCCTCAGGGCAGTGCAGCCGCGCGTTTGAGCCAGCCAGCTGAAGATCTGGATTATCTCGATATTCCAGCCTTCCTGCGGCGCCAGGCCGATTGATCTGATCAATCGGTGGCATAGGGCTTATTGGTATTCAACAAAGGCGTACTTTGCTATTATGCACGCCAATTTGTTGAAAATTATTCGCAACTAGAGCGGACCCAGTCAAGCATGATCAGACAACGCACACTGAAGAACGTTATCCGGGCCACTGGTGTTGGTCTGCATTCGGGTGAGAAGGTATATCTCACGCTGAAACCTGCACCTGTGGATACGGGCATCGTGTTCTGCCGTACCGATCTCGACCCCGTGGTCGAGATCCCGGCGCGTGCCGAGTTCGTGGGTGAGACTACTATGTCCACGACCCTGATCAAGGACGGCGCCAAGGTTGATACAGTAGAGCATTTGCTGTCTGCCATGGCCGGTCTGGGTATTGATAACGCCTATGTCGAGCTGAGTGCTCCTGAAGTGCCGATTATGGACGGTAGTGCCGGTCCTTTTGTATTCCTTATCCAGTCCGCTGGTATTGAGGAGCAGGACGCCGCCAAGCAGTTTATTCGTATAAAACGCGAAGTAACTGTGGAAGAGGATGGCAAGACCGCGACCTTCGTGCCTTTCGAGGGGTTCAAGGTTTCATTTGGTATCGACTTTGACCATCCGGTTTTCCGTGGTCGCAGTCAGACCGCATGCGTGGACTTTTCCAGTACTTCTTTTGTAAAGGAAGTGAGTCGCGCCCGGACCTTCGGGTTTATGCGTGATATCGAGTATCTGCGCTCCCAGAATCTGGCGTTGGGCGGTAGTGTGGATAATGCAATCGTTGTTGATGAGTATCGAGTACTCAACGAGGACGGTCTGCGTTATGAAGATGAGTTTGTTAAGCACAAGATTCTGGATGCTATTGGCGATCTTTATCTGCTGGGCAAAAGCTTGGTGGGTGAGTTCAAGGGCTACAAATCAGGTCATGCGCTGAATAACAAGTTGCTTCGCACGCTGCTTGCAACCAAGGACGCCTGGGAAGTGGTGACCTTTGAAGATGCGGGTACGGCGCCTATTTCGTTTATGCGCCCGGCTGCTGCAGTCTAAGCGTCACTTAAAGCAGTCATCTGACAGCTTTCTCGTTTCGTTCTATATTTAACGGCTACCTCTGGTGGCCGTTTTCTTTTCTCTCGAATGTCTGCTTGGCGGCTCTTTTGCTCATTAAGGGGCAATCCTGATAGTGGCACTTTGTGCCATCGAGCTGTCTTCAGTTGCCGTTGTGATGGCTTGCCAGCTTCTGCAATGCGGCACGTAAATTGGGGTCGGTTACCTGCTCTGCGGTCTCCTGCAGGTGTTCGGCAGCAACACTGGATCGACGCATTGTGCGAACTGGTGGTGCTTTTTTGATCAGTGGCGGTTGTACCTTGCAGTGTATTTTCGTTAAAGTTGCGAACTCATTGTAGGCTTGTAATGCGCGAACAAGACGCTTTTGCTGGTATCTGAGGCGTGTAGCCCAATGGCTACTGCTGACCACGAAGCGCAAAACGCCGTCTGCAAATGACGCCACTTTGCAGTGTTCCCTTGCTGCAGGCTCCAGTTGAGTCTCTACCAAAGATTGCAGGCGCTCGATAGATTTCGCCTGAGCGTAGAGTTTTTTCAGGGTGGTGTTGGTGCGCAGCAGATCAGTGGGTCGGCGTGCATCCAGCGGATAGAAAGCCATGCAGGTCTGAACCAGGTTGGAGTGATGTGGTGGTTATCCTATCAGAACCGCCATCATGATTGTTTGGGGTCTTTTATTTGAACATTATTATCCTCACTGGGCGCCATGGTGCGTCGCGAACGGTTACGTTAAGTGCCCCCTGGGTTGCTGCCGGTATCGCCGTGCTTACTGCTTTGCCCATTGCCGCCGCGCTTTTGACGTGGCAGCTGCTTGGTGGTAGCGGAGCTATTGATGAAGTGGCTGAAACAGACGCGCCGCAATGGCAGCAGGTACTCCAGGATTACGACATAGAGGATGTCGGGGAGGATGACGGGCAACAGGCACAAATGGAACGTATGAGCCAACAGTTGGCGCGCCTGCAAATGCGCCTTACGCGGCTGGATGCACTGGGCGAGCGCCTGACCGAGTTAGCCGACTTTTCAGACGGCGAGTTTAACTTTGGCGATGATGTTGACCCGGGTATGGGTGGGCCTGAGCTGCAGTCCGACGACTTGAGCTATCACTCGCCTGATTTGCAAAACGTTATTGAGCAACTGGCCGAGCGGATTGATGATCGCACGCAGCAGCTACAGTTGCTGGAAGAACTGATGGTGAGTCGGCAGTCTGATGTTGATTCCGCTCTTGATTTCAAGCCTGTACGCATTGGGCGTTTGTCGTCTGGATTTGGGCGTCGTACCGACCCGATTACCGGGCGTATTTCCACGCACAGCGGGTTGGACTTTGCCGCCCCTCGTGGCACCCCTATCTATGCTGTCGGTAGCGGCGTGGTCGTATTTTCCGGGCGCAGCGGCGCCTACGGTAATATGGTTGAGATCAATCATGGTGGTGGCTACAAGACCCGTTACGCCCATGCCTCCGAGCTAAAGGTCAGCAAGGGTGATCTGGTGCAGAAGGGGCAGGAGATTGCGGCGGTGGGTACCACAGGTCGCTCTACCGGCTCTCATTTGCACCTTGAAGTCTATCGTAACGGCATGGCAGTCAATCCTGCACGCTATGTCGCATTGAAATAATCCCTGTTGATCCCCATATCTAACGCAAGGGCGCTGCAACAGCGGTGCCCGGGCGTCCTTGCGTGCGCCCGGTTTATTGTCGGGCAATAATCAGAGTAGAATGCCTTTTTCTGTGCGACCTCCCGCGGCAACTGCCGGGTTCGCCGATCACCAATATGGATATCGAAGTCGACTATGTTTGCGCCTTTAATGAGAAAGCTGTTGGGAAGCAAGAACGATCGTGAGCTGAAGCGGATGGGTAAGGTCGTCAGTGCAATCAACGCACTGGAGGAAGAGCTTAACGCTCTCAGCGACGAGCAGCTCAAAGCGAAAACACCGGACCTGAAGCAGCGCGCGCTGGACGGTGAGCCACTTGAATCAATTTTGCCCGAAGCTTTTGCCCTGGTACGTGAAGCCAGTAAGCGCGTTATGGGTATGCGGCATTTCGATGTGCAGATGATTGGTGGTATGGCATTGTTTGAAGGCAAGATTGCCGAGATGAAGACCGGTGAGGGTAAAACCCTGGTCGCCACTCTGCCTGTCTATCTCAATGCGCTATCCGGTAAGGGCGTGCATGTGGTGACGGTGAACGATTACCTGGCCACGCGTGATGCCAATATGATGCGCCCGCTTTATGAATTCCTGGGGATGTCGGTTGGCGTCGTAGTGCCATTCCAAGACCCGGAAGAAAAGCGCAATGCGTATCGGTGCGATATTACCTACGGCACCAATAACGAGTTGGGCTTTGACTATCTTCGCGACAATATGGCGTTCCGCATGGAAGATAAATTCCAGCGGGAGCCAAATTTTGCGGTGGTGGATGAGGTTGACTCCATCCTGATTGACGAAGCGCGGACGCCGTTGATTATCTCCGGCCCGGCTGAAGATAGCTCACGCCTTTATACCTCCATTAATACGCTTATCCCTTTGCTCAAGCGTGGCTACCCCGCAGAAGAGGCCGAGGAAGAAGTCGATGGTCATTACAGCATTGATGAGAAAACCCGCCAGGTAGAGTTGAACGAGGCTGGTCACCAATACGTTGAAGAGTTGCTGGTCAAGGAAGGTCTGCTGGCAGAGGGTGATAGCCTTTACGCCGCACAGAACCTGAATCTGCTGCATCACGTGCACTCGGCCTTGCGCGCGCATACGTTGTTTCATCGCAATGTAGAGTACATCGTACAAAACAATCAGGTATTACTGGTCGACGAACATACTGGTCGTACCATGCCGGGCCGTCGCTTGTCAGAAGGCCTGCATCAGGCCATTGAGGCGAAGGAAGGGTTGAAGATTCAGGCTGAGAGCCAGACCCTCGCCTCCACGACTTTCCAGAACTACTTCCGTTTGTACCCGACGCTGTCAGGTATGACGGGCACGGCGGATACCGAGGCTTTTGAGTTTCGCCAGATCTATGGTCTGGACGTACTGGTTATCCCTACCAACAAACCCATGGTTCGCAAGGATCACAATGATCTGGTGTACCTCAGCATTGATGAAAAGTTTGCCGCTATCGTCGCAGACATCAAGCAGTGTATGGAAAGTGGGCGTCCAGCTCTGGTCGGTACAGCATCGATCGAGTCCTCAGAGGTGGTTGCCCAGTTACTGACTCGGGAGAAGATCCCGCACAAGGTTCTGAACGCCAAGTACCACGAGAAAGAAGCCGAGATTATTGCCCAAGCCGGTCGGCCCGGCGCGGTAACTATCGCAACCAACATGGCGGGTCGCGGCACCGATATTATTCTTGGCGGCAGCTGGGAAGCGGAAGTGGCAAGTCTGGAAAATCCGACCGAGCAGCAGATAGCTCAGGTCAAGGATGAGTGGCAGCAGCGGCACCAGCAGGTGCTGGAGTCCGGTGGTTTGCACATTATTGCGTGCGAGCGTCACGAGTCGCGTCGTATCGATAATCAGCTGCGTGGTCGCGCTGGTCGTCAGGGCGACCCGGGTTCCAGCCGTTTTTACCTGTCGCTGGAAGACAGCCTGATGCGCATTTTTGCATCAGACCGGGTTAAGAACTTCATGAAGGCATTGGGTATGGAGAAAGGCGAGGCCATCGAGCATCGCATGGTGACCAATGCCATTGAAAAAGCGCAGCGCAAGGTTGAAGGTCGCAACTTCGATATTCGTAAGCAGCTGCTGGAATACGATGATGTGGCCAATGAGCAGCGTAAGGTCATTTACGGTCAGCGCAACACCATTCTTGCCAGTGAAACGGTATCGGAAACCATTCAGGCTATTCGTGAAGACGTGGTAGCTGATGTGGTCAGTCAGCATATGCCCAGCGGCAGCTTGCCCGAGCAATGGGACATCGCTGGACTGGAACAGCAGCTTGCGACTGAGCTGGGCCTGCACCTGCCGGTTCAGCAGTGGCTGGATGAGAATGAAATGCTGGCCGAAGAAGGTGTCAGTCAGCGCGTGTTGGAAGAGTTGGTGCTTGCTTACGAAGAGAAGGAGCTGCTGGCTGGCGCAGACGCTATGCGTTCTTTCGAGAAGCAGATGTTACTGCGTGTATTGGATGATCTGTGGAAAGAGCATTTGGCAACCATGGACCACCTGCGTCAGGGTATTCATCTGCGCGGCTATGCGCAGAAAAATCCCAAGCAGGAATACAAGCGCGAAGCATTCAATCTCTTCGAAGAGATGCTGGGTAACCTCAAGCGCGACACTGTGCGGGTTCTGAGTCACGTGCAGATCAAGCGTGAAGACCCCGCAGAGGAAGAAGCGCGGCTGCGACAGCAGGCCGAAGAGATGCAGAAGCGCATGCAATTCAAGCATGAAGAAGTTGCCGCTGTCGCCGATGCAGACAGCGCGGCTGATCAGTCTGCAGAGCCTGCCGCCGCGGGCACGCCTGTCACACGGCAAGGCCCTAAGGTGGGTCGCAATGAACCATGCCATTGTGGTTCTGGCAAAAAGTATAAGCATTGCCACGGGCAGATAAGCTGAGCCTTTGGCTCAGCAGCTCCAAGCGCTAAGCTCCAAGCTACGTCAAACAGTCTGACAGAGCACTTGACAGCTTTCGCCAAAACTTAAAACTATTTGCAGCTTGCAGCTTGCAGCTTGCAGCTTGCAGCTTGCAGCTTGCAGCTTGCAGCTTGCAGCTTGCAGCTTGCAGCTTGCAGCTTGCAGCTTGCAGCTCCCCTTTCTTTCTTTGGAGTTTCCGCCATGCCCGTTGGTCTCGGCCCATTGCCTGTCCTGCATCCCGTCCCCGGTTTTCGCCTCGGTATTGCCTCAGCGGGCATCAAACGAGTGGGGCGCAAAGACATAGTCATCATGGAAGCAGCCGAAGGCAGCAGCATTGCAGGAGTCTTTACTACCAACGCCTTCTGCGCTGCGCCGGTTACGCTGACGCGCCAGCATCTGAGTAGCTCTCCACGCTATTTATTAGTTAATACCGGCAATGCCAATGCTGGTACCGGCAAGCCAGGCATGCAGGCTGCTATCAGCACCTGTGATGCGCTGGCTGGCCTTTGCGGCGTAAACCCGAACCAGGTGCTGCCCTTCAGCACCGGCGTGATCGGCGAACTGCTGCCTGCCACCAAAGTGATAGATGCGATGCCAGCCGCACTGGCTGATTTGGCTGAGGGTAACTGGGCGATTGCCGCTGAAGGCATCATGACCACCGACACGCAACCCAAGGGCAGCAGTCGGCAGATCGAGCTCTCTGGGCAAACGGTTACCATTACGGGCATTTCCAAGGGCGCTGGCATGATTCGCCCGAATATGGCGACCATGTTGGGCTACGTCGCGACCGACGCAAAAGTCGCGCAGCCGGTATTGCAACAGATGGTGAAAGACGCCGCCGACCTGTCGTTTAACCGCATCACCATTGATGGCGATACCAGTACCAACGACTCCTGCATGCTGATCGCCACCGGTCAGGCAGATATGGCAGAGATCAGTTCAGTGGACAGCAGCGAGTACCAGCAACTGGCCGGAGCCATCAACGCGGTCATGCTCGAGCTGGCCCAGGCCATTGTGCGCGACGGCGAGGGCGCCACCAAGTTCGTGACCATTCAGGTCAACGGCGGCGGCAATCGCGATGAGTGTCTGGACGTGGGTTACGCCGTAGCCCATTCCCCGCTGATCAAAACCGCGCTTTTCGCCTCCGACCCCAACTGGGGGCGTATTCTGGCTGCGGTCGGTTATGCCGGTGTGCCGAACCTGGATGTCGAGAAAATCGACGTCTATCTCGACGAGGTCTGCATTACCCGCAAAGGCAGTCGCGCTGAAGAATATCGTGAAGAGCAGGGCGCTGCCGTAATGGCCCAGGCGGAAATTACCATCCGTATCGAGCTGGGTCGTGGTGAGTACAGCGAAACCTTGTGGACCACTGATCTTTCTCACGAATACGTGCGCATCAATGCGGAATACCGGACCTGAGAGCTGGTTTGACCGCGACGCGCTGTCGCGGTCAGTCATCGCAATACCGCGCCGCTATATCCCCCTTGTCCATTCGCAGCCGGCCCACTCGGTTGATCACCAGCATTCGCCCAATATCTTCTGCATCATTCGGGCACAGGCGCAAAGTGCCGGCAAGAAAGCCGCCATGCAGAAGCTCCGATTCGCCCAATCCGTTGTAGCGCAAATAACTGGCCAAGGCGCCGCTGCCATGAATCCGGTTTACCTTGGCAGCTACATTTTGCCCCAACAATTCATCGTTTCCGTCAAACAATGCATTGGCGTTGCTGTCGAGAAATACCTGCCAGCCCTGGTTCCAATCGCCATCTATTGGCGCCATAGTCACCGGCTGATTGCGCCGTACCGCTTCCTCACGTGTTTGCTGGATACTGCGAGCTAACTGCTCCTTGGCTACGTCTAAGCGGTGGCTATCGGCCAGTCGAGCGAAGGAGGGGAGGCCGATACTGATAAGAATTGTCACAAGCGCCAAAGTTGTAAGTAATTCCATTAACGTGAGTCCCTTTTGCTGCATCGCTCCCTCCTTGGCGCATAGGTGTTGCCTGCGTGGCTGGCCTCTACGAGGTTTTTTTTCGTTATACCTGTTTGACGATGGATATAACGGACTACTTCTCCGGTGAAGTGAGAATGGCTTCACCTTCAAGGCAATATGATCCTACAAGCAGCATTTAGAAAAGGTCGGCGGCACTCGCGAAAACGCATTAAAAGAGCGAATCGGGTACGGTCCGTCAGCAGATAGTTACCGTTTATCCGTTGGGCGGCGTATTTGAAAATAACTAGCTCTAGGATGCAGGTATGAAAAAAGCGGAGATTTGTGGCATGCGTCCGGAAAGCGGTTTTACGTTGCTTGAGCTGATGATAACTCTGGTTGTCGCAGCCATCATTCTTGGGTTGGCCGTGCCTTCCTTTCAAAGAACGATTGCTAGAAACGCGGTAAAAGCTACCACCCAGGATTTGGTTGCTACATTGAATGCTGCCCGTGCTCAATCTATGAGTTCCCGTACGGCGGTGACCGTAAAGCCAGAAAGCGGAGGTTGGGGTGATGGTTGGTCCTTGGAATACCAATCATCAGTGGAAAGTGATGAGATCTACGTTCCTTCGGATAAAATTCTTATCAAGAGCGATTTAGCATCTCTAACGTTTCGCCCTCAGGGCGGGCTTTCTGCGCCAGGCAGTAGCATCATCGTGTGTCACACCGATACCGAGATTCCCGGCAGAAAGATTACCGTCACGTTTTTAGGTCGGGTAAACACCGAGGAAGATGTGGCGGGGTGTAAGTCATGAATGCTGCATATACCCAGCGTGGCGTTGGCATGATTGAAGTATTGATAGCTATTTTAGTATTAGCCGTTGGCGCATTGGGCTTTGCGGGTGTTCAGCTCGTTGCCATGCAGAACGCCGAGAACGCCAATCATCGTAGCGCTGCAATGCTGATAGCGCAGGACGCTGTTGAACGTATCCAGTCCAATCCTGGCGCGATAGACGACTATATCAGTGCGCGCTCTGTCGCCGTGCCAACCGCCGCGCCAACTCAGGCTTGCACCGGCTCATGTGATATTAGCCAGTTGGACCTTGCCCAGCTCGCATGGGTAGCCAATCAAACATTGCCAAACGGCTTAATTAAAATTGACGGCTGTGATTTTAGCGGTCTGACCTGTGTGGTTGTAAATTGGGGCGAACGGCAAGAAGGCGACAATGCCAACAGCATTGATAGCTGCATGAGCGCTAGCGGAATAAATGTTTCCGATGAAAGCAACTGTTTGGTGATGGAGTTTAGCCGATGAAGCGTTCACAGGCCGGGCTGACTCTGGTCGAGTTGATGGTTGCACTCGTACTTGGTTTGTTGCTTAGCTTGGCAGCAATACAGTTGCTGTTGACCAATCAGCGTATCTTTAGCGTCCAGGACGCAGTGACCAGTGTTAACCAAGATGGTCAGATGGTCCTGCGCTATATTGCCGCCGATGTGCGCAACGCTGGGCGTGGAAGCCAGATTGAGGGCTTTGTACAACCGGTGGTGCTTAACCTTTCTGCCAGTAACGCTGAAGGGGAAGCTGTTAGCTTCCAGTCAACTGATGGTGGGAGCGGTGGTAACGACACTTTGGTGGTGAGCTATCTGGCTACTAGTGCCTGCCAAGGCGCAGATCTGACCGCCGGGGGCGCCACCCCTGAGGGAGAAATTATTGTAAACAGTTACTCTGTAATTGATGGAAGCCTATGGTGCTCCAGTCTTAGGCAAGTGGGTTCAAGTTTCCAAGCGCTATCGCCGGAAGCTGTTGAGCTGATTTCGGGCGTGGAAAGCTTTCAAGTGCTTTATGGTATAGATGGCAATTTGAACAACGAAATAGGCGCTACCAGATATGTCAAGGCTTCAGCGCTTGCTGTGGCGGACTCAGTGGTTGCTATACGGCTGGGTTTGTTGTTGCGCACTAACGATACAAGCCTGCCAGTACCTGCAGGGAGTCAAACCTTGACTGTGCTGGATCAGTCGGTGACTACCCCGAGTGATCGATCCGTGCGTAGGGTTTTCACTACAACTGCACAGGTACGTAATGTGTCCTGGGATGGAATTTAACATGCGATATATCCAGCGTAATCCAGAGTTGCAGCAGGGCTCAGCATTGGTAGTGGCTTTGATAATCTTGTTGATGGTGTCTGTTCTAGGCATATCTGCTATGCGGTCAAGTATTTTTTCGACCAAGGTAGCGACCGGTATTCAGGCGGACACGATGACCTTTGATGCAGCGGAGTCTGCCGTCGCCTTAAGTCTCAAAGAGTTGCGTGGCTTTGACGATACGGAGCTGTCTGCCGCGGTGCTGAATGGCGAGGCAATAGAAACATGTCTATTGCCTAACGGCACTTTGAAGCAAGGAGCCTGTGGTGCGTCGGATCATATGGATTCGCGAGAGCTGCTGCGTGCGGGTAGTTATATGACACACTTGCAAAACAACTGCCGCATGGTCTCCGGCAGTGATGTGGAGATTTACCGAGATTATGTGATCGACATTCTTGGTGAAAGCGATATGCAGTCATACGGCATTGAAGACCACCACCTGCAGGAAGCCTTGAAAATAGGCTTGGACTGTATAGAGATTTGAACCCGAGGCAACGATTATGAAAATGCTTACCCAAATTATTCCTGCCGCCTTGGTCACAATGGCAGCGGTTTTTGCCTCTTCCAGTCTCTGGGCCGAAGATGTGGAGGTCTACTATTCCGAGGTGTTATCGGATAATTCGGTGAATAAGAATGTCGCCAATGTAATGATTATGTTGGATACCTCCGGCTCTATGCGTAATTGTCAGGCTGGCTCAGGGTCAAATTGGTGTGGAAATATAAATAACAGACGAATTAATATTTTGACGTCTGTAATGGAAAGTATTATCGATGATGCGGACGAAAACGTAAATATCGGGCTCGGTCGTTTTACTGGGGGCACTCGAGGCAAGGTGATATTGCCGGTGTTGCCGGTGAACGAACGCACACGGGAATATTATACCGAGGCGTTAAAAGATATTAACCCAAAGGGGCTTGAACAAAGCCCTGGTAATGTATCGCCATCTGGCAATACACCTACGGCACGAGCATATGAAGAGATGGCGCGCTATATGCTGGGGAAGAACCAAAGTACGAGTTCCACCTCCGGCTATAGCACAGAATTTTGTACCAAAGATGAGCTTGTGGAGCAGTGCACTACAAACGTTGACTATTTGGGGCAGGAGATGTGTCTTGCTGGGGAGGTGGGTTGCAATTACTTAGAAGGCGAATGGGAGCGTCTTGCTGATAGCGAGGCTTGTGCTGCAGGCTTTGAGTGTAAAATAGAGTTTGATGAACCCAAAAGATACCACCCTGGATGGCCTTTGTATGAAAGTCCGGGTTGCTCATCAGGCTCTCTTTGCCAATTAACTACTTCCACGGGCTGGTTTGGGGCTCGATACTACTATGCAATTGGACACAGAGAGCAGCGTAAGGTCGGCTATTTTAAAGACATTGTTTCTCAGGAATATACTACGTGCGAATTAGTAAAAACTGGCAGGTGTGCCGAATCCACCAGCATCGCAAACGGGAATGCTTACATAACCCCGAGTGTTGAAGCTAATCAGTGTGAGTCCAATCATATTATTCTGTTTACTGACGGGATGCCCAACGAAAGCAATCTGGATGATATCGGGCTGGTCAACTGCGATAATTTGTCCTCATATGATTGCCAGGTAAAACTTGCTGGAAATCTAAACAAATCCAATAATTCAATCGGCCGCGAAATTAAGACGCATAATATTGGGCTTTATATGGAGTCCGGTACTCTGAATAACATGCAGCGAGTCTCTTCGGCTGGGGGCGGCAGTACTTATAACTCTGATAATGCTGATAGTCTCCTGCTCGCCTTTAAGCAGACTTTAGATCTTATTGCCGACGAAGCCAACACCATGGTCTCCCCTGGCGTAGCAGTCAGTCAGAGCCAGCGCTTTCAGCACCTTGATGAAATGTACTTCTCACTCTTCAAGCCGGTACAAAGCAGCTACTGGCAGGGTAACCTGAAACGCTATCGCGTCGAAGTTTCGGACGGTGAGGATGAGGCTAACGAGGTGGCTGCGAAGTTTTACGGTGCTAATGGTAACAACGCCATGGATGGAAGTGCGTTCTCTTCCGCGGCTCGCAGCTGGTGGAGTAGAACGACCGACGGTGCTGATGTACTGCAAGGCGGTACCCGCGATCGGCTCGAAGTGACGCCGCGTAAGCTATTTTATACGTCGTCTGCTGGCAGCGCGCTTCGCCAGTTTGACCTGGATGATTTTACCAACGCTCAATTACTGTTGCCGCCTGAAGCGACTGACGCGGTTCGAGAAAATGTCGAGCGTGAACTGTTAACAATGTGGGGCGACCCGTTGCACAGCCGCCCGCTCATGGTGAATTACGGTGGCAGCACGGTTGGTGGAAATTTTGTCGAAGATAATGTTGTCTTCGTCTCTACTAATGCCGGTATGTTGCACGCCATCGATACTAGTAACGGCGACGAGAAGTTCGCGTTTATGCCGTACGAGCTGATCTCTAAGGCGTCCAGCTACACCGTGAACAGGCTACCTTTGGCGGGTGGTAATAAGCGTCAGACATACGGCATGGACGGTAGTTGGACTGTTTGGCGTCAGCGCGGAGCTACTATCGAGTCCAAGCCTACCGGCGTAATGATTTACGGCGGTATGCGTCGCGGTGGTAACAGCTACTATGCCCTCAACGTAACCAACGTAAGCAACCCGTCGCTCGCGTGGCAAATTACCGGCGGAGCCGGAGACTTTGTCGATCTAGGTCAAACCTGGTCGACGCCCAAGGTAACCCGTTTCCCGAGTGGCGATGGTGGCAGCATTCCGGTGGTGATATTCGGTGGTGGCTATAGTCCTGGAGATCACGACGACCATCAAGCAAGGAAAGCTGAGGATGCCAAGGGCAACGCCATTTATGTGGTTAATGCCAACACAGGGGCGCTGGTGTGGTCGGCAGGTAGCCGTGGGTCGAATGTAGAGACACAAGTCCCTACAATGACTCACTCGATCCCGGGAAGTATCGCTGTAGCTGACGTCGACGCAGATGGTGTGGCCGATCACCTGTACTTTGCTGATCTCGGTGGCCAGGTATTCCGTGCTGATATCGATGATTCTGCAGCCCAATCCCATAGCGTCACCCGCCTGGCAAGCCTGGGTGGGACTGGTGAAAACCATCGTCGTTTTTATGAACAGCCTACAGTCTCTTATGTTCGAGACGGCGCGTCTTCTACCTATTTTGTATCTCTAGCCTCGGGGTATCGAGCGCACCCGCTGGATACCACGACCCAGGATGCATTGTTTGTATTGCGTGACCAGCAGCCCTTTGGTGGGCCGGCAAAAACGGCCGCTACCAAGACGGATCTGAGCAATGTTTCGAGCGGTGGGGCGCCGGATTCAACCAAGCGCGGCTGGTATCTCAATTTGAATAAAACCGAAGGCGAGAAATCGTTATCATCGCCGTCGGTCTTCAACTATGAAATCCTGTTTACCACTTATTCGCCGAACGTGACAGCTGAGGATGAGCGCGATCCTTGTTCGGTAAACTATGGGCAGTCTTATCTTCATCGCATCAGTTTGCTGACTGGTGAAGGGGTGCGTGTAGCTCTGGTTCAACCAGGGTTGCCCCCAGGAGTTACGGTTTTGTTTGGCGAAAATGGAGATACAGCGATTGTGATCGGTACCGAAACTGTTGTTCCTGACCGCGATGGCGACGGTGAGGATGGCGGTGGAACTGGTGCTCTTCGCGATTTGCGTCACGGCCGCTGGCTGCAGCTTACGCCGGATGCCGCAGGTGCTATCAAGCAGCCACAAGACGAAAATGGAACGGGAGATTGAGATTGATGGATATCCCTATCGCAGTAACAAAAAGCAGAGGCTTTACCCTGATTGAGGTCATGATCGTGATCGTGATCGTGGGTATACTGGCTGCAGTTGCCTATCCCTCTTATATGGAGCATGTCCGGAGCACGCGTGAAGCCGAAGCTAAGGGCTTGGTAATGGAATACGCTAGCCAGCTTGAGGCTTTCAGGGCAAAGAATTTTGCTTACCCTGCGGATGAGGCGGCAGCAAAAGTGCTAGCGCCGGCAGACCTATATAGCAGCGATTTCTACACGCCGGTTTACAATCGCGCAAGCCAGCACGCATTCACGATTACGGCGACCCCCAAAGGTATGATGTCCGGGGAGCAAGCTTTGAAGTTCGAAACGGCAAATGGTGGGGCTCAATGGGATGATTGATAATCTTTGAGCAGTTAGCCGATTTTGATCCGCAATCGCTGTTGATTGCGGATCAATGTATTAAGGCTGAGTCGCAGCTTGATGGCGCGATTTGAACTCAGCGCCGCTCCAACAACACCCCACTCTCCATATGATGGCTATACGGAAACTGATCGAATAACGCGCAACGCGTTATTCGATGGGTTTTACTCAGCTCTTCCAGGTTCTGCGCCAGGGTTTCTGGGTTGCAGGAGATGTAGAGGATGCGCTGATAGCCTTTGACCAACTCCAGGGTGGCAGGGTCTAGCCCGGCGCGAGGTGGGTCGACGAATACGGTACCGAAGTTGAAGGCGCTCAGGTCGATACCCTGAAGGCGGCGGAACTCGCGCACGCCGGTCAAAGCCTGGGTTACCTCTTCGCTGGCCAGCCGCACCAGTGTGACGTTCTCGACTTCATTCATCGCCAGATTTTCTACGGCAGATTTCACCGAGCTTTTTGCCAATTCAGTGGCCATGACGCGGCGGAAGCGCGTGGATAGTGGCAGGGTAAAGTTGCCATTGCCGCAATAGAGTTCCAGCAGGTCATCTTCGTTGTTACCCGCTGCATCCAGCGCCCAGCTGAGCATGTGCTGGTTCACGCCACCGTTAGGCTGGGTGAAGCCGCCCTCGATCTGCTGATAGCGCCAGCTCTTTCCTGCTACTTCTAGCTCCTCAACAACGTAATCACGTTCCAGAACGCGCTTGCGGCCTCTACTGCGGCCGATCAGCTGGACATTCAACTCATTAGCCAGTGCGAGTGCAGGGGCGTCCCATTCCTCGTCCAGCGGACGGTGATAGCAGAGGGTGACCAAAGCTTCGCCCGACAGGGTGGTCAGAAACTCGACCTGGAAGAGTTTGCGGCCTAGTAGTCGGTCGGCTTTGCACGCTTCTAGCAGCGGCGTCATAAGGTCGTTAATACGTTTGCTGGCGATGGGTAGCTGATCTATCAATACAGCCTTGTGTTTATCGCCCTGCTCGAACATCGCGTAATGCGGTTGGCCCTGTTCGTACCAGAGGCGGAACTCGGCGCGTAGCCTGAAGTGCTCAGGCGCTGAGGTGAAGACCTCGGGTTCAGGTGCGTCGAACTCTGCCAGCAGATGACACAGGCGTTCGCGCTTTTCTGCCAGTTGATTGGCGTAGTTTTCCGGATTGAATGCGAGACTCATTAGTTGAACAGCGCCAGTTTGATGATGAAGAGCCCAGCCAAGATATAAAGGCTGAGGTTGAGGTCGCGCCAGCGACCAGACAATAGTTTGATTGCGGTCCAGACAATAAAGCCGGCGGCGATACCGTTGGCGATAGAGAAGGTCAGCGGCATCATGATCGCCGTGATCACGACCGGGGCCGCTTCAGTCAAATCATCCCAGTCGACCTGAACCAGGCCACCGGTCATCAGCACGGCAACAAAGAGCAGGGCTGGCGCGGTTGCGAATGCGGGTACGGCGCCGGCGAGCGGTGAGAAAAATAGGCTGAGCAAGAAAAGTAGCGCAACCACGCACGCGGTCAGGCCTGTGCGACCGCCTGCAGCCGTGCCTGCGGCTGATTCAATGTAGCTGGTGGTGGTTGACGTGCCGAGTGCGGCCCCAGCCATGGTGGCAGTGCTATCCGCCATCAGGGCGCGGCCCAAGCGTGGCATTTTTCCATCCTCATCAACCAGGTTGGCGCGCTGGGCGACGCCGATCAGTGTTCCAGAGGTGTCAAACAGGTCTACGAAGAGGAAGGCAAAAATAATGCTGAGCATGCCTACTTCAAATGCACCTTTGATATCCAGTTGCATGAAGGTCGGCGTCAGGCTGGGCGGCGCTGAGACGACGCCGTCTGCCTGGCTCAAGCCGGTCAGTAGGCTGATCGCGGTTACCAGCAATATGCCGATCATCACCGCGCCGGTGACCTTGCGGTACGCCAACGCCACAATCACTGCAAAACCGCCTGCCGCGAGCAATGCGCCGGGCTGCGTCAGGTCGCCCATGGCGACCAGCGTCTCAGGGTGGTCTATTACTATGCCCGCGTTCTTGAGCGCGATCAGGGCCAGGAACAGGCCAATGCCCGCGGCAATGGCCGAGCGCAGCGCCATAGGGATGCTGTTAATGATCCATTCGCGGATGCGGAAGATGCTGAGCAGGAAGAACATCAGGCCAGACAAGAAGACCGCGCCGAGAGCGACTTCCCAGCTGTAACCCATTGAGCCAACGACGGTGTAGGAGAAGAACGCGTTAAGGCCCATGCCTGGTGCCAGAGCGATTGGGTAGTTGGCCCATAAGCCCATGACCAGCGAGCCAATAGTCGCTGCCAGACAGGTGGCAACGAAGGCGGCGCCTGGGTCGATGCCAGCATCAGCCATCATCGCCGGATTGACGAAAATGATATAGGCCATGGTCAGGAAGGTGGTCAGGCCGGCCAAAAGCTCGGTGCGCACGTTAGTACCGTGTTCACTAAGTTTGAATAGTTTTTCTAGCATGATGGGTGCTTCCGAGGTTTAGGCAGAAAGCCGGGCATTGTAGCGGATTCGCTGCTGTGGGTGAATTTTTGCTGTTCTTGTGTCAGGCTTATCGCCCTTTTTATGACTGGAGGCTCGCCATGAGCAACACTTTTGAGAACGACGAACAGCGCGTTAGCTACGGCATTGGCCGCCAGATGGGCGAGCAGCTGCTGAGCAGTAATATCCCGGACCTTACTCTGGACCTCGTTGCCGCCGGGCTACGTGACGCTTATACCCAGCAGCCTAGTCAAGTGGCTGAAGCGGATCTGCAGGCGGCGTTTCAGCAGCTGCAGGAAAAAATGCGTGCTGCGGCACAAGAGTCTGCCAAGCTGGCTGCGCAGGCAGGTGTTGAGTTTTTGGCCGAAAATGCCAAGCGTGACGGCGTCACCACCCTGGCTTCAGGTCTGCAGTATGAAGTTGTTATCGCAGGTGAGGGTGCGACTCCAGAGGCGGGCTCTACCGTGCAGACTCATTATGAAGGCACTCTAATTTCCGGTGAAGTCTTTGATAGCTCATACAAGCGTGGCCAGCCAGCTGAGTTTCCAGTGGGCGGTGTGATTGCGGGTTGGACTGAGGCGTTGCAGCTGATGCAGGAAGGCGCTAAGTGGCGTTTGTTTATCCCGGCTGAGTTGGCCTATGGCGAGCGCGGCGCAGGTAATAGCATTCCGCCGCACAGCGCGCTGATCTTCGAGATTGAGCTGCTTAAGGTTCTGTAAATAAGCGCCTGTCCTGGTCGGCGGTGGTAAGTTCAGCTCCCGACCAGGTCAGATATGTGAGCCTCTGTCGTTACGTAATGACGTAGTTGCGAGGCTCACAGGTTTAGAACGTGCGATCTACCGAAAAACGAGCCAGCTGTTCCAGTGAATCCCGATAAAGCGAAGCTGGAAGGGCTTGTAGCAGGTCGATTGCCTCCTCTATCTGCGCTTGTGCCAGACGGGCGGTATATTCCAGTGCGCCTGATGCGGTGACTGCATCGCGTATCAACTCGATCTGTTCGCCGCTGCCTTTTTGAATGGCATTGCGCACCAGTTTTGCCTGTTCTGGGGTGCCGTGGCTGATGGTGTAGATAAGGGGCAGAGTGGGCTTGCCTTCAGCCAAATCGTCTCCCACGTTTTTACCCATTTCAGCGGCGTCACCGCTGTAGTCGAGCAGGTCATCCATTAGCTGGAACGCTATACCCAGCGCATTGCCATATTTACGCAAGGCTTCAGTCTGCTCCGTGGTTGCACCGGCCAGCACGCCAGAGGTATGGCAGGCCGCCTCAAATAGCATGGCCGTCTTGCTGCGAATGACTTCCATATAGGTGGCTTCGTCGGTGCTCGCGTCGCGTACCTTGGATAGCTGCAGCACTTCGCCTTCGGCTATGACGTTTGTCGCGTTGGCGAGTATTTGCATAATCTGTATGTCGCCCAGTGCAACCATCATTTCGAAAGCGCGCGAATAAAGGAAGTCGCCAACCAATACGCTAGGAGCGTTGCCCCACAGCGCATTGGCTGTTGAGCGCCCGCGTCGCAAATCTGAAGTGTCTACTACGTCATCGTGCAGTAGCGTAGCGGTATGCAGAAACTCGATAATCGCGGCCAGACTGTGTTGGCGTGCATCATCCATCCCGCAGGAGCGTGCACCCAGCAGAACGACCAGTGGACGCAGGCGTTTGCCGCCAGCGCTTATAATGTAGTGGCCGATCTTTTCTACTAGCGGGACCCGGGAATGCAGCTGATTTAGAATGAGCGTATTCACCGCATCAAAGTCATCGGATACCGGTGCATAGAATGGCAGGGTGGTCATTGGTTGCAGACTTCCTGAAAAGGTTCGGCGGCATGCTAGGTTGCAGGCCTTTTGCTGTCAAGAAAAGCGCAGTCTATCAGGCTTGGTCAGTGCTTGCGTAAAGCGGTGCGCTTGAGTACAATCCTCGCCCCTAAGATACAGCATCCCTGTTTTAACAATGGCAAGGTCGGGTCCGATAGGCGGAGCCACTTGCAGCCATGCCAGCCACTAACGATTCTAATCAAGCGCTGGGTGAGCAGGATTACGGAGAAAGCAACATGTACGCAGTCATTGTTACCGGCGGCAAGCAATACAAGGTCGCTGAAGGCGAGTTCCTGAAAGTAGAGAAGCTGGACGTTGAAACCGGTGCCAGCATCGAGTTTGACAAGGTTCTGCTGGTTGCAGATGGCGATGACGTCAAGATCGGCGCTCCTGTTGTTGAGGGCGCTAAAGTGACTGCCGAGATCAGTGCACACGGTCGTGGTGATAAGATCCGTATCATCAAGTTCCGTCGTCGCAAGCACCACATGAAGCGTCAGGGCCACCGTCAGTGGTACACCGAAATCAAGATTACTGGCATCTCTGCCTAAGCTGATTCAGGAGATATAGACTCATGGCACACAAAAAAGCAGGCGGTTCCACGCGCAACGGTCGCGATTCAGAATCGAAACGCCTTGGTGTAAAAATGTACGGTGGTCAAACCATCATTCCGGGTAACATCATCGTTCGTCAGCGTGGCACTGAGTTCCACCCTGGCAAGAACGTTGGCATGGGCAAGGATCACACCTTGTTCGCCAAAGCTGAAGGCGTGGTGAAATTCGAAGTTAAGGGCAAGTTCGGTCGTCGTTACGTTAATGTCGTAACTGCCTGATAGCTCTTTGCTGCTGAAAAGCCCTGTCTTGCGACGGGGCTTTTTTGTTTGTAGCGTACTCTTTCCATTAGCCCGTCCCGATAGGGAAGGGGAGATAGATGAAATTCGTTGATGAAGTGTCCATCACGGTCAAGGCTGGTGATGGTGGTAATGGTTGCATGAGTTTCCGTCGTGAGAAATTCATTCCCAAGGGTGGTCCGGATGGTGGTGATGGTGGCGATGGGGGTTCCATATTCCTGGAGGCCGACGTTAACCTCAACACCCTGGTTGATTACCGCTATACCCGTCGCTTCAATGCGCAGCGCGGCGAGAATGGTCGGGGTAGTGACTGCACTGGCGCCAAAGGTGAAGACATGGTGTTGCTGGTGCCTGTGGGCACCACTGTCATTGATGCTGGCACTCAAGAGATTATTGGCGACCTGACCGAGCCAGGTCAGCGCCTATTGGTGGCGCAGGGTGGTTTCCATGGCTTGGGTAACACCCGGTTCAAGTCCAGTGTGAATCGTGCGCCGCGACAAACCTCTAACGGTTCCTTGGGTGAGTTGCGTGACCTGAAGATGGAAATGAAGGTGTTGGCCGACGTAGGTCTGTTGGGGCTGCCCAACGCGGGCAAGAGCACCTTTATTCGTTCAGTGTCTGCGGCCAAGCCTAAGGTTGCCGATTATCCCTTCACGACCATGGTGCCAAACCTGGGCGTAGTGGATGTCGGTCAACTGCGCAGTTTTGTGATCGCTGATATTCCCGGTGTTATCGAGGGGGCTGCCGACGGTGCTGGTCTCGGCACGCGTTTCCTTAAACACTTGTCGCGTACTCGCCTGCTGTTGCACCTAGTGGATATGGCGCCGCTGGATCAGGCTGATCCGGTTGAGTCGGTCGAGACCATTGTTCACGAGTTGGGCAAATTCAGTCCTGCGCTGACTATGCGTGAGCGCTGGTTGGTATTGAACAAGTGTGATCAGTTGCTCGAAGATGAGCAGCAGGCTGTGCTGGATGATGTGGTAGAGCGGCTGGAGTGGGAAGGTCCGGTATTTGTTATTTCGGCTTCTGAGCGCCAGGGCACTGCTGAGCTGGCCAAGGCAGTAATGAACTGGCTGGATGAGCGCGAAAATCGCCTTGAGGATGATGAGGAGTACGCCGCCGAACAGGCCGTGCTTGATCAGCAGATTGAAGATGAGGCGCGCGCGCACATTCAGGCGCTGGACGATCGTCGCGCTCTGCGCAAGCAGGGTATCGCCCTTGAGGGTGAGAGCGATGATGAAGATGACGACGAAGATGATGAAGATGGTCCGGAGATTTTCTACGTCCATTGATTCGCTTTAGTGCAACCGTGTTAGCTCCGACTGGTTGCAGTCGGGGTTCTGGTTTAAATATGGGCAATCTGTTGATGGGATCAGCATGCGTGAAAAGGTAACCGGAGCCCGTCGTTGGGTGGTCAAGATTGGTAGTGCCTTATTAACCGGTGATGGTCGAGGTCTCGACCGTGCTGCCATGTCCGTATGGGTCGAGCAATTAGCGGCCTTACGCGCCAGCGGCGCTGAGTTGGTTCTGGTTTCGTCCGGTGCGGTTGCGGCAGGTATGAGTCGCCTGGGTTGGACTGAGCGGCCCAAGACGACGCACGATATGCAGGCGGCTGCCGCCATTGGTCAGATGGGTCTGGTGCAGGCCTGGGAGTCCAGTTTCCAGCAGCACGGCTTGTCTACTGCGCAGGTATTGCTGACTCACGATGATCTGTCTGATCGCAAGCGCTATCTGAATGCCCGCAGCACGCTGCGGGCTCTGCTGGATCTGAATGTCATTCCCGTGATCAATGAAAACGACACTGTGGTGACCGATGAGATTCGGTTTGGGGATAACGACACTTTGGGTGCACTGGTAACTAATCTGGTAGAGGCTGATCTGTTGGTGATTCTTACCGATAGAGATGGCCTGTACACCGCCGATCCGCGCAATAACCCGCAGGCGCAGCTGGTCTCGGAAGCGATGGCGGATGACTCGTCGCTGGACGTGATGGCTGGCGGTAGTGCGGGCGCGCTTGGGCGTGGCGGGATGCAGACCAAGTTGCGCGCTGCGCGGCTCGCTGCGCGTTCAGGCGCAGCTACCGTTATCGTCGGCGGGCGTATTGAGCGCGTCGTCTCACGACTGCATCAAGGCGAGGAGCTGGGTACCTTGCTCTTGCCTGAGCGAGGCATGCTCGCGGCCCGTAAGCAATGGCTGGCTGGGCACTTGCAGACGCGCGGGCGGTTGCTGCTGGATGATGGCGCCGTAAAGGCGCTTGCCACGGGGCGGCATAGTCTGTTGCCGGTGGGTGTTACCGCTGTGGAGGGTGGTTTCAGGCGTGGTGAAATGGTTGTGTGTATAGCGCCTGATGGTCGAGAGGTCGCGCGTGGGTTGGTTAACTACGCTGCTCAGGATGCTGCGCGTATTGCCGGTAAGCCAACAGAGTCTATTGCGCGCATCTTGGGCTATATAGACGATCCGGAGTTGGTACACAAGGACAACCTGGTGCTGATCTGACCAGGTAAAGCCTTTGCTGTTTGGGCAGGCCTGCTTAATAAGTGGCGGGCTGAAGTTGCGATAGATTAGACGTGCTAAGTGGTTATACGAGGCAATAAAAAAACCGGCTCAAGGCCGGTTTTTTTGCAACAAGAATCGCAGATCAGGCGGCTTCAGCCATTGCCTTGATGTGTGCGTTCAAGCGGCTCTTATGGCGAGCTGCCTTGTTCTTGTCGATGATGCCCTTGTCAGCCATGCGGTCGATGACCGGAACAGCTGCAGTATAGGCAGTCTTAGCCTGCTCGAGATCTTTGGCGTCGATAGCCTTGATCACGTTCTTGATGTAGGTACGGACCATGGAGCGCAGGCTTGCATTGTGATTGCGGCGCTTCTCGGCCTGCTTGGCGCGTTTCTTGGCTTGAGGTGAGTTGGCCACCGTCGTGCTCCTCAGAAAATCTGGATGAATTAGGTACAAATAAGGCCGCGTACTATGCAGCCGAGACAGGTTAATGTCAAGAGGGCTGAGGAAAACCGACAGGCGGTTTTGCTGTATGCCAGCAAAGAGTTGCCTGTCGTTCGGCGCGGTGCGCAGAGTATACAGAGAAAGCGCTTGGTGTACCTCTATTACTTGTTTGCTGATTGCTTTGGCTGCACTGACAATCCGGGCGGCGTGGCGCTATGATGTCGGCTTTTCCTGGCGTGCACATTCATGACCCAATCTCCGTCCTCCGATAATCAGCCTCCAAAGGCCCCAAGCCTCCTGCGTTCAGGGATGGTTGTCAGCGTGATGACGCTGCTGTCACGTATTCTGGGTATGGTGCGTGATGTGGTGGTGGCGGCTTACTTTGGTTCGCAATCCGAGGCTGATGCCTTCTTCATTGCGTTCAAGATCCCTAACTTTTTGCGCCGGTTGTTTGCCGAGGGAGCTTTTGCTCAAGCCTTTGTGCCGGTGTTGTCCGAGTACCGCGCCAAGCGCGCGTTGGCAGACGTAAAGCAGTTGGTTGATCGGGTAACCGGAACTCTCGGGTTGACGCTTGCTGCGATTACAGCGGTGGGTGTGGCAGGCGCGCCAGTGTTGATCATGCTGTTCGCGCCAGGTTTTCACGACGACCACGGTAAGCTTGAGCTGGCTACCGATATGTTGCGTATTACCTTCCCCTATCTGTTTTTGATCTCTTTGACCGCACTCTGTGGTGCGATCCTCAATAGTTACGGCCGCTTTGCGGTGCCGGCTTTTACTCCGGTATTGCTTAACGTGTGCATGATCGGCGCCACCGTATGCCTTACCCCTTATTTCGATCAGCCAATCATGGCGCTTGCCTGGGGCGTGTTTATCGCCGGGGTAGCGCAACTGCTATTTCAGTTGCCGTTTCTGGCGCAGATCAAACTCTTGCCAACGCCGCGGCCCAATCGCAAAGATCCGGGTGTTAAGCGCATTATGACGTTGATGATCCCCGCGTTGTTTGGGGTGTCGGTTAGTCAGATCAATCTATTGCTGGACACTGTGCTCGCCTCTTTCCTGCAAACCGGCAGTATTTCCTGGCTGTATTACGCAGATCGTCTGTCTGAGCTACCGCTTGGCGCTTTTGGTATCGCCATAGGTACCGTAATCTTGCCAGCGCTGTCGCGCCAGCACTCGGCCGAAGATCCGCGCGCTTTTGCGCGCACGCTGGACTGGGCAGTGCGTATGGTGCTTTTGGTCGGTGTGCCGGCCGCTATTGCGCTGCTGCTGCTCGCTGAGCCAATGATTGCGTCGCTGTTTCATTATGGCGCTATGGCCGACGAGGACGTGGTGCAAGCCGCTGCTGCGCTGCGGGCCTATTCCGTTGGGGTAATGACCTTTATGTTGATCAAGGTGCTGGCCCCCGGCTATTTCGCCCGCCAGGACACCAAGACGCCGGTCAAGATTGCGATTATCTGCATGATTACCAACATGGGCCTGAATCTGATCTTTATCTGGCCATTGGCGCATGTGGGGCTAGCGTTGGCAACATCGCTTTCTGCACTCTTGAATGCCGGGCTGCTCTGGTGGGGCTTACGCAAGGCAGGCGTGTTTCAGGCACAACCCGGTTGGCTGGCTTTTGCGGCTCGTTTATTGGCTGCCTGCGTAGCAATGGCGTTGGTATTGTTGTGGCTGGTGCCGCCAACGCAGGATTGGCTGGTGTGGGGGTGGCAGCAAAAAGCCGGGGAAATGACGCTGCTTGTGGCTGCGGGTATGGGTGTTTACCTGCTGGTGCTGCTGGTTGGTGGCCTGCGCTTGCGCGATCTGCGTAACGATTGATGTACTGCAAAGCGTCGCAGCGACAGCGTGCATGACGTTGGTGGCTGCAAACCTGTATACTCCAGCGTTTCGACTGATCCACCATTAACGAGCATTATGGAACTGGTCCGCGGTCTACATAATCTGCGGCCCCGGCACCGGGGCTGTGTTGCAACAATTGGCAACTTCGATGGCGTGCATGCCGGCCACCAGGCGATTCTCTCCCGGTTGCGTGCGCACTCTGCACGTCTCGGACTGCCCGGTTGTGTGGTGATATTTGAGCCGCAGCCACGAGAGTATTTTGCCCCCGATGCCGCTCCGCCCAGACTGACGCGCCTACGCGAGAAACTCTCGCTATTGCAGGCGCAGGGCGTCGATCGCGTGTTGTGTCTGGCCTTTAATCGTCGCTTGCGTGAACTCAGTGCCGAGCAATTTGTTCAGCAGGTGTTGATCGATGGGCTCGGGGTGAAACATCTTGAGGTGGGCGATGATTTCCGCTTTGGTTGTGATCGCTCCGGTGATTTCGCTTTCCTGCAAAATAGCGGTGAGCGCCATGGTTTCACTGTCGAGGCAGCCAATACCGTCGCGGAAAGCGGCGAGCGTATAAGTAGTACGCGCTTGCGTCAGGTGCTGGGCGAAGGGGATTTTGCTTTGGCTGAGCGCCTGCTTGGTCGGCCGTTCAGTATTGCCGGACGAGTGCTTTATGGTCAGCAACTGGGGCGTACGATTGGCGCGCCTACCGCGAATGTCCAGCTGAAGCGCGTCAATCCGCCGTTGCACGGTGTTTACCGCGTTAGCGTCGAGCTGGACGGTGTTCAGCTCAAGGGCGTTGCCAACATTGGCAAGCGTCCGACGGTGAAGGGCGACGGCAAGGCGCACCTGGAAGTACATCTTTTTGATTTTGCTGGCGACCTTTATGGCCGCCGGCTGGATGTCGTATTTCACGAAAAATTGCGAGACGAGCAACGTTTCGACTCGCTGGATGAATTGCAGGCGGCAATCAAGGCTGATTTTGCCGCGGCCAGGGCCCAATGGGGCCTGTGAACTTAAAAGAGCCTGAACCGAGATGACTGATTACAAAGCGACACTGAACCTGCCCGCCACGGACTTTCCGATGAAGGCCGGGTTGCCCAATCGTGAGCCAGAAACCCTCAAGCGTCTTGACGGTTTGTACCAGCGTATCCGTGAGGTCAGCCAGGGTCGTCCGCAGTTCATCCTGCACGATGGCCCTCCCTATGCTAACGGTGTGATCCATATTGGTCATGCGCTGAACAAGATCATCAAAGATATGATCGTGCGCTCCAAGACCTTATCTGGCTTCGACGCGCCCTACGTTCCGGGTTGGGATTGCCACGGCCTGCCAATTGAGCACAAGGTGGAGACGACCCACGGCAAGCATTTGCCGGCAGACAAGGTGCGTCAGTTGAGTCGCGCCTACGCGACCGAGCAGGTCGCTTTGCAGAAAGCCGACTTTATCCGTCTTGGCGTGCTAGGCGACTGGGATAACCCTTACCTCACCATGAACTTTGCCAACGAAGCCGGTGAGATCCGTGCGCTGGGCAAGATGGTCGAGCAGGGTGTCGTTTTCAAAGGGCTCAAGCCGGTTAACTGGTGCTTTGATTGTGGTTCGGCGCTGGCCGAGGCCGAAGTGGAGTATCAGGACAAAAAGTCTGATGCCATTGATGTTGCCTTCGCGGTAGAGGATGCCGATAAGTTGGCCGCCGCGTTTGGCCTAGCCGCGCTGCCCAAACCTGCGGCTGTCGTGATCTGGACGACCACGCCCTGGACCATTCCTGCTAACCAGGCGTTGAACGTACATCCTGAATTCAACTACGCGCTGGTTGATACCGGCGAGCGCTTGCTGCTGTTGGCTGAAGATCTGGTAGCTGACAGCTTGGCCCGCTATGGCTTGCAGGGCGAGGTGTTGGCGACTGCACCGGGTACAGCGCTGGAGATGATCAATTTCCGCCACCCATTTTATGATCGCCTCTCTCCAGTATATCTGGCTGAATACGTTGAGCTGGATGCGGGTACTGGCGTGGTGCATTCGGCACCGGCTTACGGTGAGGATGACTTCCGCACCTGTAAACAGTACGGCATGACCAATGACGACATTTTCAGCCCAGTACAGAGCAACGGTGTTTACGTTGCTGACCTGCCATTCTTTGGCGGCCAGTTTATCTGGAAGGCCAATCCGGCCATCGTCGCCAAGCTTGAAGAAGTCGGTGCTCTGCTCAAGCACGAGAGCATCAACCACAGCTATATGCATTGCTGGCGCCACAAAACGCCCCTGATCTATCGCGCCACTGCGCAATGGTTTGTTGGTATGGATCTGCCGGTCGCTGGCGGTGAGTCTTTGCGCGAACAAGCGATCAAGGCTATTGAAGAGACCGATTTTGTCCCCGCATGGGGCAAGCAGCGCCTGCACAATATGATCGCCGGTCGCCCTGACTGGTGTATCTCGCGGCAACGTAACTGGGGTGTGCCGATTCCCTTCTTTCTGCATAAAGAGAGCGGAGAGCTGCACCCGCGCACCCTTGAGCTGATCGAACAGGTAGCTCAGCGTGTTGAACAGGGCGGCATAGACGCCTGGTTCGATATGGATGCGAGTGAATTGTTGGGGGATGAGGCTGCACAGTACGACAAGATCAGCGATACCCTGGACGTGTGGTTCGACTCCGGTACCACCCATTGGCACGTGATGCGTGGCTCCAATCCGATGGGGCATCAGCAGGGGCCCTTGGCCGACCTCTATCTGGAAGGCTCTGATCAGCATCGTGGCTGGTTCCACTCCTCGTTGCTGACCGGCTGTGCGATTGATGGGCATGCGCCTTATCGCGGTCTGCTGACCCATGGTTTTACGGTCGACGAGAATGGCCGCAAGATGTCCAAGTCGCTGGGTAATACCATCGCACCACAGAAAGTGAACGATACCCTGGGTGCCGATATTCTGCGTCTGTGGGTGTCGTCTACCGATTATTCCGGTGAAATGGCGGTATCTGACCAGATCTTGCAGCGCAGTGCCGACGCCTACCGCCGCATTCGCAACACCGCACGCTTCCTGCTTTCGAATCTGAATGGCTTTGATCCAAAAGTGGATGCGCTGCCTGCAGAGCAGATGCTGGATCTGGACCGCTGGGCTGTCGATCGTGCGCGCCTGTTGCAGGCGGAAATCGTTGAAGCCTACGACACCTACAAGTTCTGGAACGTTTACCAGAAAGTACACAATTTCTGCGTGCAGGAGTTGGGCGGTTTCTATCTGGATATCATCAAGGATCGTCAGTACACCACGCAGGCCAATAGTATTGCCCGTCGCTCTTGCCAGACCGCGCTGTACCACATCGCTGAGGCGTTGGTGCGCTGGATTGCGCCAGTGCTGTCCTTCACCTCGGAAGAGTTGTGGCAACATTTGCCCGGTGAGCATAATGACTCGGTCATGTTGAACACCTGGTACGACGGCTTGGCAGAGCTGCCGGCTGATCAGAACCTGGGTCGCGAGTTTTGGGCTACCGTCATGGGTGTTAAAGAGGCGGTAAACAAAGAGTTGGAAAATCTGCGTAGCGCCAAGGCGATTCGCGGCAACCTTGAGGCCGAGGTGACGCTGTACGTAGAGTCTGCCTTGAGTGAGCAGTTGGCGAAGCTGGGTGATGAGCTGCGCTTTGTACTTATTACCTCTCAGGCCACGCTGGCGCCACTGACAGACGCGACCAATGACGCGGTAGCCACTGAGCTACCAGGGCTCAAGCTGCGCATCCTCAAGTCGGTCGAAGCCAAGTGTGCTCGTTGCTGGCACTTCCGCTCAGACGTGGGTGTTAACCCGGCGCATCCGGAGATCTGTGGTCGCTGTGTAGACAATATCGAAGGGGCTGGTGAGGTGCGTCAGCATGCCTGAAGCCAACAAAGGTAGCTTGGGGTGGCTCTGGCTGTCGCTGGTGGTGATCGCGCTGGACCAACTGACCAAATGGGTCGCCGTCAGTAATCTGGGCATGTATCAGCAGGTACCGGTGATCCCGGACCTGTTCAGCTTCACCCTCGCCTACAATACGGGTGCCGCCTTCAGCTTACTGGCTGATGCCGCAGGCTGGCAGCGTTGGTTGTTTGCCGCGATTGCGGTGGTGGTCAGTGTTGTGCTCTGCGTCTGGTTGTCTCGGCTGGATCGCAGTAAGCGGCTGGAGGCCGTTGCGCTGGCACTGATCCTGGGTGGTGCGCTGGGCAATTTATATGATCGGGTAGTATTGGGGCACGTGATCGACTTTATTCTGGTGCATTGGCAACAGGATTGGTTCTTCCCGGCGTTCAATATTGCCGACAGCGCTATCTCGGTCGGCGCAGCCTGCCTGATACTGGATATGTTTGTGGGTAAGAAGTCGTCTGAAAGCTAGAAGCTAGAAGTAGCTGGTGTGGCTGTTAGAGGCTCAGCCTAAACAGCCCCGCACGTCACTTTAAATTTACATTAGAGGTACCCACATGACTGATCTGCGCATCAACCACGACACACTGGTTACCTTGCACTTTACGCTGAAATTGCCTAATGGCGATGTGGTCGATAGCACGCTAGATAAGCAGCCAGCCACCTTCAAAGTAGGCGATGGCAGCTTGTTGCCGGGTTTTGAGCAGGCCATTTTTGGCTTGAAGGCGGGCGACAAGCGCGGTTTTGAAATCGAGCCTGAGCGCGGTTTCGGTCCTGGTAATCCGCAGAACCTGCAAACTATCCCGCGTGATCAATTCGACGAAATGGAGCTGGAAGAAGGCCTATTGGTTATCTTCCGGGATGCGGCTGGCGGTGAGCTACCCGGTGTAGTGAGAACCATCCACGATCAGGTGGTTGAGGTTGACTTTAACCACCCACTGGCGGGTAAGGTGATTACCTTCGATGTGGAAATCATCAATGTACAGGCGGCCTGAGCAGGCCGCTTTCTGTTGTTAGTCGCCCAACCGCATTCGACGTTGCGATGACGAATAATCCAGCGACATTCGCCTTTTCCTCCCGAGGTACCTATGCAGATCAAATTGGCTAACCCCCGCGGCTTTTGTGCCGGCGTTGATCGCGCCATCGAGATCGTCAATCGCGCTCTTGAAGTATTTGGCCCGCCCATTTATGTGCGTCATGAAGTGGTGCATAACAAATTTGTGGTTGAAGACCTGCGTAGTCGTGGCGCGATTTTTGTCGAAGAAATTGATCAGGTGCCAGACGATGTCATTGTTATCTTCAGCGCACACGGTGTTTCTCAGGCTGTGCGCCAGGAAGCGGCCGACCGCGGCCTTAAGGTGTTTGACGCGACTTGCCCGCTGGTGACCAAGGTTCACATGGAAGTATCGCGTTACAGCCGCGACGGCCGCGAGTGCGTGCTGATTGGCCATGCCGGTCATCCCGAAGTTGAGGGCACCATGGGCCAGTATGACGAGGCTAGGGGTGGCAAAATCTATCTGGTTGAGGACGAAGCAGACGTCGCCAAGTTGCAAATACAAGATCCGGAGCGCTTGGCCTTTGTAACGCAAACCACCTTGTCCATGGATGATACGGCGCGGGTGATTGATGCGCTGCGTAGTCGCTTCCCGGCTATCGATGGGCCGCGCAAGGATGATATCTGCTACGCCACCCAGAATCGTCAGGATGCGGTGAAGCAGCTAGCCCGCGAATGTGATCTTGTACTGGTGGTGGGTAGCCCGAATAGCTCCAACTCCAACCGCCTGCGTGAGTTGTCTGAGCGTATGGGTACGCCAGCTTATTTGATTGATGGGGCTGATGAGATTCAGCCGCAGTGGTTGGCTACGGCAAACAATATCGGCGTGACGGCGGGTGCGTCCGCGCCTGACGTGCTGGTGCGCCAGGTTATTCAGCATCTGCATGCGCAAGGTGCCACCGGTGCTGAAGAGTTGGCCGGGCAGGAAGAGAATATCGTGTTCAGCATGCCGAAAGAGCTGAGGGTAGTTGAGGTTGAATAACGTTGGTTTTAGCGCGTGTCTGGCCAGAACGCGCTGATGCCGGCTACACCCTGCGCGCCGCAGTTGCGCGCTTGGTCGAGATGTTCAGGCGTCATACCCCCGAGCAGGTAGACTGGCAGAGTTGCCGCTTGCATCAGTTGCTCTGCAGCCGCCCAGCCCAATGGCTCGCTGCCTGGATGACTTTGGGTCGCAGCAATAGGCGATAGTGTTACAAAGTCGATGCCCAGCTCCATCGCCATCTGCAATTCTTCCGCATTGTGGCAAGAGGCGGCCATTAGTTTGTTGCCTGGCTTCGCTTGTTGTGCGCGCTGCTGCCATAGGCGGCGTAGCTGGGCACTGGTGAGATGCCAGCCAGCGTCGGGCCAGGTTGGCGGATTGTCGCCTTTGAGCAGCCATTGAAAGTGGTCACCAAAGCGCTCCAGCACCTTGACCGCCAGATCACGATACGCGGCGCAGTCCAGTTGGGTCTGACGCAGTTGCACGAGGCGAATGCCATTAGCCTTGACCTGCTCCAGTCCAGCCAACAGCGACTGTTCGTCGGTGTCCGGTGTGATCAGGTACTGATCAGGCAGCTGCGCTGCGATCACGATGGGCTTGTTGGCTGCCGGAAAGTCAAAATCAGACAGTGTCTGTGGCGGTACCCAGCGCACCGGCTGGCCCTCGGCTCCGTGTGCCTCACCCGAAAAAGCAGTGACCTTCCATACATCCAGCCGAATGGACTTGTCGGAATAGTCATGGCGGATGTTTATCAGTGGGTGAGCTTCAATAACCTGGATGCCCAGCTCCTCCTGCAGCTCCCTGCTCAGCCCTGCAAGGCGCTCTTCGCCCGACTCCAGCTTGCCACCCGGAAACTCCCACAATCCGCCCTGGTGGCTGCTGTCAGGGCGCTTGGCGATAAGTATATTGCCGGCCGGGTCTACGATAACTCCGGCCATCACGTGAATGCGGCGCATCAATGTGCTGAGGGCGTTGGGCGGTATGGGATCATTGCCGGGACAGGTCTTCGGAAAACACGTCCTGTTCCTGCTCATTGCCGGGGATGACATGTTCTTCAGAAGCCCAGGCGCCCAGGTCAATCAAGCGGCAGCGCTGTGAACAAAACGGGCGATCCGGAAAGCTGGCATCCCAGGTGACGGGTGCCTTGCAGGTTGGGCATTCAACATTCAAGGTCATGGGTTCTTCTCCTGCAGCATCGCCAGATACTGCTGATGCAATGTATTGACCTGCTTGTGCAGGTGGGCCAGATCGCGATCATTGGTAATAATGTCGTGCGCCTGACTGAGCCTGGTTTCGCGCTGTGACTGAACCTGCATAATGGCTTTGACCTGATCTTCGGAAACCTGGTCGCGCGTAGCCGTCCTGGCGAGTTGCAGTGCCTCGGGCACGTCCACCACGATGACGCGGCTGACAAGCTGGTGCTGTCCTGACTCAATCAGTAGTGGCGAAACCAGCAGCACATAGGGTGAAGTGGCACTATTGAGGTCGCGCAGCGTCTCTTCGCGAATCAGCGGGTGCAGCAAGGCCTCGAGCCAGATACGCTCATCAGCGTCGCTGAAAATACGCTGGCGTAATGCCGCTCGGTCCAGGTTGCCGTCCGGCAGCAAGATGTCATCACCAAAACGGTCAACAATGTGCGCCAGGGCCGGTTTGCCTGGCTCTACCACCACCCGTGACTTGAGATCGGCATCGACTACATGAATGCCGTGCTCAGTTGCAAAATGGTCAGCCGCGGCTGACTTCCCGCTACCGATACCGCCAGTCAATCCTATGATCATACTCATAACGGGCAACAGCTACTTCCGGGCGTGTGAATTCAAGACAATAATGCGAAGTGCCGCCTGTAGCGGCGTTCCGCTGGCTCAGAAGCCAGCGAACTGCATATAGCTGCTGGTGATTGTCTCACCCCAGATGAGTGCAATCCAGCCTGCTATAGCCAGGTATGGCCCGAAGGGCAGGGGGGTTGCGTTGTCCTGTCCGCGCGTCTTCAGGATGATGATGCCAAGAATAGCTCCGACCAGCGATGACATAAGGATAGTGAGTGGCAGAATCTGCCAGCCACCCCAGGCGCCGAGCATGGCCAGCAGCTTGAAATCGCCATAGCCCATGCCCTCTTTGCCGGTCACCAGCTTGAATACCCAATAAACCGACCACAAGCTGAGGTAACCGACCACGGCGCCCCAGAGCGCTTCGTCCAGAGAGGTGTAAGTACCAAAACTATTGGCGATTAGGCCTAGCCATAACAACGGCAGGACGAGTACGTCCGGCAGTAGCTGGGTATCCGCGTCAATCATACTAAGGCTGATCAGGCCCCAAGTCAGAACCAGCATCCCCGCTGCCGGCCAGCCAAAGCCAAACTGCCATGCCACCAGCATTGATAGCCCAGCGGTAAGCAGTTCAACCAGTGGATAGCGAGGGTTGATCGGCTCCTTGCATTGCCCGCAACGGCCTCTGAGCAGCAGGTAACTGATCACTGGCAGGTTTTGCCAGGGCTTGATCTCGGTCTTGCAGTGAGGGCAGTGGGAGTGCGGCAAAATCAGGTTGTAGGTCGTCTGCTCCGCCTGTGGCGGTTCCAGCTCCAGCATCTCACGGCTTTGCTGCAGCCACTGCGCTTCCATCATTCTGGGCAGCCGATGGATGACCACATTGAGGAAGCTGCCGATGATCAGGCCCAGTAGCCCTGCGAGCAAAATAAAGGCCAGCGCGTGGCTGGCCAGGTAGTCGAGAAGTTGCATGTGCTTAGACGACGGCGCCGAGTTGGAAGATGGGGAGATACATGGCGATGATCAAGCCGCCGACGAGTACGCCGAGTACACACATGATCAATGGCTCAAGCAGCGTTGTGAGGTTGTCTACCTTGTTGTCGACCTCTGCTTCGTAGTAATCGGCTACTTTTTCCAGCATGCCGTCCAGATTACCCGACTCCTCACCGATTCCCGCCATTTGTACCGCTAGGGAGGGGAATACATTGGTCGTACGCATCGAGAAATTAAGCTGTGAGCCCGCAGAAACGTCTTCTTTTATCTTCATTGCGGCGTTATAAAAAACTACGTTACCGGAAGCGCCTGCGACTGAATCCAGCGCTTCTACCAGTGGTACGCCTGCCGCGAATGTTGTTGAAAGCGTGCGTGCGAATCGGGCAACGGCAGCTTCGTAAATGATCTTGCCAACTACCGGGGCTTTGAGCAGGGCGCGGTCTTCGGCATCTCTCAATTTTTTTGATTTTACGTGGGCCTTGCCATAAGCATAGCCCCCTGCAATGAGCGCAACAAGAATCAGGAACCACCACTCCTGGAGCCACTCAGATAAACCGATAACGAAAAGGGTGAAGGCCGGCAGCTCAGCCCCGAAATTGGCGAATACCTCTTGGAAGCTAGGCACTACTTTCAGCAGCATGATAGCGGTAACAATAATAGCGACTACAACTACTGATACCGGGTAAGTCATCGCTTTTTTAATTTTGGCTTTAAGTGCTTCGGTTTTCTCTTTGTAGGTTGCAATGCGATCCAGTAGCGTCTCTAGTCGGCCAGACTGCTCGCCTGATTCCACCAGGTTGCAGAACAGGTCGTCAAAGTACTGAGGGTGTTGGCGCAGCGAATCAGCCAGGGTGTTACCGGCGGCCACATCAACCTTTATCTCATTGACCAGCTTAGCCATGTTGGGGTTTTCAGCGCCTTCTGCAATAATTTCAAAAGCCTGAATAATGGGTACGCCGGACTCCAGCATGGTGGCGAGTTGGCGGGTAAAAAAGGCAATATCGAGCGGCTTGATCTTCTTGGCGCGTTTACCAAAAAGCGTAGATTTTTTATTGATCTTGGTAACCAGGATACCCTGCTTGCGCAGCTGGTTTTTGATCAAGGCAGCGTTTGAGCCTTGTATTTCACCGGTAATCTTGGTGCCCTTGCGGTCTTTACCCTCCCATTTGAATGGGTAAAGCTTTGCTTCCTTGGCCTTTTTTTTGGCAGCGGCGGGGTTCTTTTTTAGTGCTGCTTGTTGCGCCATGACTTAATCCTTGGTCACTCGGTTAACTTCCGCCAGACTGGTCACGCCCTCTTCTGCTTTCATTAGGGCGGATTGGCGCAAGCTTCTAAAGCCCTCGCTCTGGGCTACATCAGAAATCTGAATAGAATTGCCGTCTTCCATGATAATGCGCTGCATCGCAGGCGTAATTTTGACGACTTCATAAATACCAACACGTCCTTTATAACCATCTTTACAGTTTTCGCAACCCACGGGCCCAAAAATTGTAATGCCCGCGGCGATTTTCTCGTCACTGAAGCCTTCCTCTCGCAGCACCTCCTTCGGCACCTCCATCGGCTTTTTGCAGGTTTTGCATAATCTACGGGCCAGCCGCTGAGCGATAATCAGGTTGACCGAGGTGGCGATGTTGAACGAGGGCACGCCCATATTGCGCAAGCGCGTGAGGGTTTCTGCGGCGCTGTTGGTGTGCAAGGTAGACATTACCATGTGGCCGGTCTGGGCTGCCTTGATGGCAATCTCGGCCGTTTCCAGGTCGCGGATCTCCCCCACCATGATGATGTCGGGGTCTTGGCGCAAAAAAGCGCGTAGCGCTTTGGCGAAATCCAATCCTTGCTTGGGATTGACGTTAACCTGGTTAATGCCCTCCAGGTTGATCTCTACGGGATCCTCTGCGGTGGATATGTTGCGCTCCACCGTGTTCAAAATATTCAAGCCAGTATACAGCGAGACGGTTTTGCCAGAACCCGTAGGGCCGGTTACCAAAATCATGCCCTGGGGTCTTTCCAGCGCCGCCATATACATTTGTTTCTGATCGTCTTCATACCCCAGTGCATCGATGCCCATTTTGGCACTTTCGGCATCAAGAATACGCAGCACGACCTTCTCGCCCCACAGGGTGGGCAGGGTGTTCACGCGAAAGTCGATTGCCTTGTTTTTGGAAATCTTCAATTTTATCCGGCCGTCTTGTGGCTTGCGCCGTTCGGCCAGATCCATGGACGACATTACTTTCAAGCGCGCGGCGATACGAATGCCCAGCTGCTGAGGGGGCTTTGCTACTTCATGCAAAATGCCGTCGGTGCGAAAGCGCACGCGGTAGGTTTTTTCATAAGGCTCGAAATGAAGATCGGAGGAACCCATGCGCACCGCGTCCAGCAGCATCTTGTTGACGAAACGGACTATAGGCGCATCGTCGGAATCAGCTCCCATGTCCTTCTTATCGTCTTCAGTGACTGCTTGAATATCCAGATCATCAAGATCTGCATCTGCCATGTCACCCAGGCCGCCAGTTGGGCTGTCGAGGTATTTCTCAATAGCGGTGTGCAGCTTATCGTCTTCGACGATAACGGCATCTGTCATCAACCCGGTGTTGAACTGAATGTCGCTAAGTGCTTGCTGGTTGGTCGGGTCTGAGATCGCCAGATAGAGCCTTGAACCGCGCTTGAATAGAGGCATCACGTTGTGTTGGCGAATCAGTTTTTCGCTCACAAGCTCCTGCGGCTGCGACTCTTTATCTATCGCTGATAGGTCCAGATAGGGGTAACCAAATTCTTCTGCGCATACCAATGCCAAGTCGCGCGCGTTAGCCAGCTTGCGCTGCACTAAATAGGTAATCAGGGGTATTTTATCCCGACTTGCCTGTTGAGTGGCTTTTGCAGTGGCCTCAGCATCGAGCAGTTGGTCTTGAACAATGCGCCTGGCTAGACCTGATAGAGCGGGAGTCTCCATAGTGCTTTAGCGTCTCTACTTGCGAAATAACATTCAGTGCCTTAACTATAGTACAGTCGCCGGCGCTGATACACCGATACTAAACGAATTTGCTGTGACAAATAATGATGCACAAGGTGACGAAAATCGTCACCTTGTGCCGCAGGTGGTTCGCGATTGTGTGATAGATGTCAGCTACACAGCAAAAAAAGCCCTCTAAAATTGGTTTCTCTGTTTTGGCCCGGTTTGTGCTTGCTGTTACCACAGCCTCATGGCTAACTCACATTAAAGGAAAATTAAATGAAAGCTCAAATGCAAAAAGGCCCCCTCTGGCAGGATAGTTGTCACCCTCTGATTTCAACCAGATAGGCGGCAAGGAAAGTATCGTGGCCCGTTATTCCGAAGAACGCAAAGAAGCCGTACTGAGCAAGCTGTTGCCTCCCTACAATATGACTGTGGCCGAGTTGGCTCGGCAGGAAGGCATCTCCGAGCCGACCCTTTATACTTGGCGTAACAAAGCCAAGTCAGAAGGACGCCCCGTGCCCGGTCGCAAAGCCACATCAGAGCAATGGTCAGCTGAAGCCAAGCTCGCTACCGTCATCGAAACCGCAGCTTTTTCTGAGGCGGAACTCAGCCAGTATTGCCGGGAAAAGGGCCTGTACCCCGACCAGGTAAAGCAGTGGAAAGCGGAGTCCTTGCAGGGCTTCCAGCGCAGTGCTGAGCAGGAAAAGGCCATCCGTCAGCAAGCTCGCAGCGACAAACAGGAAATCAAGCAGTTACGCCGGGAACTGCGCCACAAGGAGAAAGCGCTGGCTGAAGCTGCTGCCTTGTTGGTACTGCGAAAAAAACTCAATGCGCTCTGGGATCAGGACAGCAACGAGGACGAATGACCTCAAACCCAGAGCGCCAGACCATCGTCAGTCTGATCCAGCAAGCGAACCGTGACGGTGCCCGCCTGGCCAAGGCCTGTGCTGAAGCGGGTATCTGTTTGCGCACCTACCGGCGCTGGTATCGCGACGGTGCTGTGCAAGCCGACAAGCGCCCCACCGCTATAAGAACGGCTCCAGCCAACAAGCTGTCGGCAGCGGAGCAGGAGCAGATTATCGAGCTGTGCAACAGCCCGGCCTACAGCCAGCTGCCACCGAGCCAGATCGTCCCTGACCTGTTAGACAAGGGTGTGTATGTCGCGTCAGAGTCCACCTTCTACCGCGTACTCAAGGAGGCAGGCCAACTGCATCATCGCGGACGGTCACTGGCACCCAAACGCAGTCCGGCGCCAACAACTCACAAAGCCAGCGGCCCCTGTGAGGTCTGGTGCTGGGATATTACCTACTGCCCGAGTATTGTCCGCGGCCAGTTCTACTATCTGTACATGTTTGAAGATCTCTACAGCCGCAAGATCGTCGGTTACGAGGTTCATGAAGCCGAGAGTGGCGAGTATGCCGCCCAGCTTCTGCAACGTAGCCAGCTGCGAGAACAGTGCCTGCACAAGCCGCTGGTGCTGCACTCGGATAACGGTGCGCCAATGAAAGCGCAAACCATGAAGGCGAAACTGGAAGAGTTGGGCGTGCTGCCCTCGTACAGTCGCCCCCGTGTGAGCAACGACAACGCCTTCGCTGAATCCTTGTTCCGAGTGCTGAAGTACCGCCCCCATTGGCCTTCCCATGGGTTTAAATCGCTGGATGAAGCCCGGCTATGGGTAGACCGGTTCGTTCGCTGGTATAACACTGAGCACCGTCACAGCAAGCTGCGCTTCGTAACACCGAAACAGCGCCACAATGGCGAAGATGCTGTGCTGCTGGAGCAGCGCAAACGGGTACTGGAGATGGCCAAGCAAAGCGCCCCATCACGCTGGGGTAAACGTCCAGTGAGAAATTGTGAGCCTGTTGGGCCGACGACACTGAACCCAGAAAAAGAGCCGACTATGCAGCAAGCGGCTTAGTGCAAAAATAGTGTCAACTATCTTGAAAAACACCGGGACCTGTGTGCCCGTCGCGTGGTCGGCTGGGCGATGTCTGATACGGCAGATGCGGACTTGGTTGTTCAGGCCTTGGATCATGCCTGGGAGCAGCGAGGGCGTCCGGAGAAGGTCATGTTCCATTCTGATCAGGGGTCTCAGTATGTCAGCCGCAAGTTCCGGCAAAGGCTTTGGCGCTACCGCATGGTGCAGAGCATGAGTCGCCGAGGCAATTGCTGGGACAACGCGCCAATGGAGCGCCTGTTCCGGAGTCTGAAAACAGAGTGGGTGCCGGCGATGGGCTATCAAAGTCTGGCGGCAGCCAGGAAGGATATCAGCAGCTATTTGATGGGGTATTACAACACTGAGCGGCCACATACCTTCAATGGTGGAATCGCTCCGGTGCTGGCGGAAGAAAAACTTAAATCCGTGTCCGGAATCAGTTGACCACTACAAAGATCCCTTTCCGAGAGAAGACTACTATTGCTTCGTCCATTCTTGTTTCCCCTTATGGTGATGCGGCAGCCGATTTTATGGCGCCATCCAGCTTGCTGGTGAAACCTTGCCATTACACAGTCGGCATAGCCTAAAAACTTAAACATGCATCAGCCTGACCTTACTTAACCCCGCGTCATCTGCGCTTTAGCAATGGCATGCCCCGCTTCCGCTGCTTTGACGCGCCAGAGTAGGGCGGTGGTATCAGAGCGTTCGACGCCATTGCCGCTTTGGTACATTGTGCTTAAAAAATGCATGGCATCGGCGTGGCCTTGTTCGGCGGCGAGGTTAAACCAGTGCAGGGCGATATCGGCGCGCTCTTGCTCTAAGCAAAGGATACCGAGATCGTTTTGTGCATCACGGCAACCTTGATCGGCTTCGACTAAAAGCTCAATGTCTTCATCTTCTTCAAAGCTAATACAGAGCCTTGGTTTGATGTCTGCGTATGCGAGCATCGCTTTGCCGCGCTCATCCATGCCGCGATGCTCAATGGCGCCGCTACCGAGCCAACGCCACAAGGTGCGCTTAGTCACACCGGTAACGACTACAGCCGTATCTACGCTGATTAAATGACTCACTGATTTCGCTCCGAGCTAGGGGTAGAGAAGCTGAGGTTACGACAAAAACTGCGTTTGTCATATACACAGCTGTGACATTTCACTGGCGTCACAGCTGCAGCTATGACATCAACCTTATGTCACATATTTTACTGTGACATTTTAGCTGTGTCACACCTTGATGATGTGACAGGTTGATGAAGTGTAGGTATCGGAAAAACTTGAGCAGTATTTTCTTTAATGCAACTTCAATAGCTATAACCCTTAATCTATTAGGGTTATAGCTTGATAGAGCCGTTTTAAAGGTACGATTCTTATGCTTTTTTAGTAACTCAAGAGAGCTTACAGGAAAGTTGGCACAGCCTTTGCTTTATTCATTACGGGTCACAAGACCTTTTCATAAAACACAACGGAGCTTCAAACATGAAAGCACAAATGCAAAAGGGTTTTACCCTTATTGAATTAATGATCGTCGTAGCGATTATTGGTATTTTGGCGGCGATTGCACTGCCTGCTTATCAGGATTACACCAAGCGCGCGCATGTATCTGAAGGCCTAAGCTTAGCCGGTGGCGCTAAAGCTGCAGTAACTGAGTACTATTCCTCTGAGGGTGCTTGGCCTGCTGGTAATGCTGCAGCTGGTCTTGCTGCTTCAGGCTCTATTACTGGTAACGCAGTTACTTCTGTTGGAGTTGCATCAAACGTAATTACTGTTGCATTTGGGAGCAAAGTGGCCTCTGGTGCTACTTTGACTTTAACAGGAACTGCAGCTGATGGCTCAGTTACTTGGGTTTGTGCAAAAGGTGGCACTATGGAAGACAAATGGCTACCAGCTACCTGCCGACCATAAGCTTACGCAATTGTACCAAAAAGGGATGCTCCGGTATCCCTTTTTTACGCCTATTAAAAGAATAGTGAACCGCCCCGGGTTTCGCGGAGGCTGTTTGGTTTAAGTCAAGCCGCCACCTTGGAAGCCTGACTGGCTAGTTGCCGATAGTAGTTTGCCTCAGCCT